>Ga0179591_1487104_pt1 | contig 12833 bp, 21 predicted proteins | sample CZOMad2_1_08_16f_FD_182891 | JGI IMG/M metagenome (GOLD analysis project Ga0179591, IMG submission 182891) | Vadose zone soil fungal communities from Angelo Coast Range Reserve, California, USA - CZOMad2_1_08_16fungal (PacBio error correction) | ecosystem: Environmental > Terrestrial > Soil >...
ACCAATATACGACCCTACACACTCGCCTGGACCATACCCCACCACAGCCACACCGCCGCCTCCTGCACCACCTCCCCCAGCCGGACCTCCCCACTCCCCGCCACCTCGCCCCCCCGTCTTCGTTCCCCTCTGCCCACCTCGCCCCACCCCCACCCCCCCTTGCTCACACCTCTCTCCTCCACTGCGTCCCGAACCCTACTCCCGACGGCGACATCACCTCGCGCCTCTGCGCCGTATGAACCCCGCGCCGCCGGGAAGCCCCTGCAGTCTTTACCCTCGCACCATCCCCGCCCTCTCCCGCTCGCGCGTCCCCAGGCCCCACCGCGCCCCAGTGCCCCTGCTACCCACCCCCCGCGTCCCCATTTCACAACTCCCCCACCCCCACTGCCCACTCGTCCAGACACACGGCTGATCTCCGGCGCGCCGACCCTGTCCCACCGCACTCCCCGCCTCATAACCCACCTCCCCTGACCGCCGCGCGCCCAGTCTGACCCCGCGCTGCCTCCCCGGAAATGGACCCACTGCCTGTCCCCTTGCAGCTCCTCCATCCCCCCCTCTTCGCCACGCCTATACAGCGCCGCAGTCGCCTCATCTTCATACCCAGGTACTCCCACAACTTGAAAGGTCCTCGCCACCTCCACTTGGTCCGGCTCACCCTCGCATCACCTAGGCCTCAGAAACGCGCCCAATCCCCAGATCCCACCAACTGCGCTATCGGACCGACACCAACCCGAGTGGCGCCATTCCACTACAACCGAGCCCCCCGCACCTCTTATTACAGCCTCGTGCGTGCGCCAAACCCACACCCACGCAGAGACCCCCACTGCGGCCCGTACCGACTCCCACACCGCCCCTGCCGCCGTCCGGAGCCCGCGTACGACCCCACCAGCCTATCATCCCGCCCGCCCTCCAACCACCCGGCAGCCACGCAACCTCCCCCAACCATCACACCGCGCACCCCACTAAGTCACCCCTTCAAGCTCCCCCTTCCATACCAAGCTCTCGTTACAGTACGGCGCAGCGACAAACACATACCCCCCCACATGGAAAAGGCACACAGCCTGTGCCGCTCTCCCCATTCCCTCCTACCCCCCCAAACCCCTCCACACCCCAGCGCAACCCTATCCCCCCCACCCCGCCTCTCCTACCCCCACCCCCACCCGCCGTCCGCCCGTACCGCGCGAATCCTCATGACAGCATTGCGTGTACCCGCCCTCCGCACTTGCAGAACAGTCTGACCTCGGCACCTCTTTTCCTGCACCTCACCCTACACTGCACGTACTCCGCCACCTCAACGTCCCATAGACCTAATCTCACACCCTTCCTTCTACGAGAGCATCACAGACGCACCAATGTACCCACACGAGCAGTGCACTCTACTGGTCTCCCCCAACTCTCTCCCCCTCCAATGCACTTTCACCAGGAAGAAACTCAACCTCAGCACCCAGACTACTCCACGTGCGCGAACCACCCCGTCTCCACCTGGTTGCACGATACACCCGACCCAACAGAAGCGCAACGCCTGCCCGTGTAGCCCAACTGGTCACATCCCTTCGCTCCGCGCCGCCCACACAACAGTACAGACCCACGCGCGCCGCCTCAACCTGACACCCCACCTCCCCTGAAAAACGCGCCCCGGCGCACGTCCCCCCCCACTTACCTGACATTACCCTCCCCCCCCCCAATTTTCACCCCCCCACCTGATCTATTCTGCCTCCCCCCGTGGCGTCCTCCCCGCTGCCTCCACCCCTACCCCCCCTCAAGCTGGCCGGCGACTTCCCCGACGCGTCTCTCTTCATCCCCCCCAGCGTTCGAACTCCACCCTCCAAGCCAATCCACAGCCCCTGAGACACCGCACCTGCTCCCTAACCCTCCGCCTCGCTGACCCCTGTGTGCCTCACTCTAGACAGCAATAAGCGCGACACGCACCCCCCACCTGGGACCCCACCGGTTAGCGCACCTAACCCCCTCCAAACTCTTCCCGTGCGCCCCCCTCACCGCCCCCCCCTCCCGACAGCTGATGAACCAGCACACGACACACCGCCACCCCACACTACCCCCCGACAAGCGGCTCAACCCTTTGTCTTACCTTACCCTACCACACAGCCACGCCCTCCCCCCCCCCCCCCCCCACACTACCCACCCTACCCCCCGCCCCCCACCCCGCTCCACTCTACAACGCGCGCCCACCCGCACCTACACCCCTCTCACACGTCAACCCCAGCCCCCCCTACACATCCCCCTATCTCCTCGCCACCGCAGACGTCTATCATCACGCCACCCCACAGCGGCCCAGCGCACACCACACCACCTCACCCCTCCCCGAACCTACCCCGTCCGCCCCTCCCCCCATTCTAAAACCTGCCAATCGCTACACCTCTAAACCCCCCACGACCCCCCCCCGCCCACGCCCACCCTCCCTACCCACAATAGAACCCCCCACCACGCTGCAACGGTGGCGCTCGGCGCCCTCTCCTACTGTTTCAACCGATTTCCCCCCCCCTGGTTTCCGTGCTGATTTGGAATCGTAAGACAATCCCTGGAAAATCCGAACATTCTTTCAGTGGATTGAAGCAAATTCAAGGCCATTTCGAATTAATTTTACAGACACCATAGAAGCGGTTTCCAAACATTGTTTAACCAAGGGTTGCATCGCTAGCGTAATTGCTAAGCAGTGATTTTTGTAAGAAATGCTGCGCTCATGCGTTCCCTCCAAGGAGCTCTCCAGCCATGGTCCCAGTTCTGGTTCGGACTAATGTAGTTGAGACCCCCGACGTTCTTCCTGAGGCGTCACGCTTTGGTAAACATTGATAGGGGCCCTGAGTTTTTAGCTGAGGCTGCAATTCAACTTCCCCTTGAATCTTGTTCGCCGTCTCTAATTTTGATCTCGTTACGCCGGCATTGATCGCGGAACGGGCCTTTATCCCCATTCTCTTGCTCCCCACCTTCTTGCTCGCCCCCACCCGCAAACAACCCCACTCCCCCGGACCCCACCCTACCCTCTATCCCCTCAGTCACTCTATCACACTCAATTCTATCCCACGCCGACACCCCTCGGCTGACATTGTCCAAGCACGGCATCTGAGTGTCGCCCCCCCCGCACTTCCCTCATCCTTCCAAAAGCTACCCGTTAACTCCCCACACCCATCGTCGCAATCCAGGCCGGCAAACCACCCCCCTCATCTCCATTCCACCCTCCTGCGACCCTACCCCCCCCCCCCCCCACGCCCCCCCCCCCACCCCCCTACCCCCACCCTACCCTCACTCCACCACCCCGCACACCCACCCCCCACCCCCACCCCCACCCCAACCTACCCCACCCACACCAACACCCCCCCCCCTCCCTCTTCCATCTAGCTCCCTCCTCGTCCCTCGCTACGGCTGAAGCATCTCCTCCCTCTCGTCCCTACCTCTTCCCCGTCATCACTCGACCAACTATCCCCCCCCCCCCACGCCTCATCAACACCCCACAACCGTAGCGGCAACGCCCTGCGGACCCCCACCAGCCAGAAGCACAGATCGAGTTTCGGCCCCCCGGATGCACTACACCGGCAAGCTCACCGCACCCCGACAAACCCCTCTCCACCCCTCAGCAAACACAGGCGTGGCTGCTCCCTCCCACCCGCCACCGACAGACGCACGGTAATCCCAACCGCCAATTACATGACCTCGCCCGACTCCACTACCCCTGCCATGACACACATCAACCCCTTATTGGCACCTACTCCTCCACACAACGCGCCGCCATGCCCCACCACGACTCCCACACTGATGCCTGGAGTCCCACCATCCGCAAGATCTATACCCTAGCTGAAAGCGCGCGAACCGGTGCGTCGCGGTGCGCACAGAAAGCCTGCGGATAAAGAGCACTGCGTCCTCCCCCAGCGACTCCATGCCCGCATCGACGCCCTAACCCCGAGACATCACAAACCTTATATCCGAGAACGCGCCGAAACCCTAAGACATACACAGGCTAACCACGGTGCACAACTCTGTCAGCCTGTCACCCCTACTAACCTCCAGGGCCCCCCTAACTACCACCACCAATGCGAACCCCCGCCCCCACTGCCCGCCTGCACACGCCCCCCCCCCCGCCTCACAGAATGCACACATGCCCGCGCCAGCTCTCAACCCCTCACCACTCTCGTCACCCGCCACACCCAGACACACCCACCCCCCTACCGCGAACCCCGCTGCAGCCCACCCTCCCTTGGAGGTAATCCCCCTCAGACGCGCAACGACAATTGCTACACCAAATCTCACACCCCCCCTAGCAACCCCCAACTCAACACCGCCTAGGCCGAACTCGCCAACCACCCATCGGTGGCCAGACACCACTTGACTATTCCGCGAAACCGATCCTACTGGCCTGGCTCCTACCATACACACCACACACTCCCTCACATACCGACAATCGAATTCTGCGCGGCCTTCCGTCGTGTTCGCTAAACGCCTGTCCCTGCCATACACCCATACCAGGAACCTCAGACATGTACCTCACAGCGCACAAGGAATTTATCCAGCTGACATCTACTCCCCCACCTATATCCCCCCAAACCGCCCCGTCGGCAAACCCCCCCCCCGGTAACACATCGCGTTACCTCTACCCCAAGTACGGCCCCCCCCCACCCCCCACAAGTAGCCGAGGCGCCCCACCCCCAACACGCGCGTCCCCTCGCTGCCCACGCGATGTGCGTGACCGACGCGCCGCACGTGGCGCACCCCCCCGCCGCGTGTTAGCTGGCTCCACGCTCCCCGGCCGCCACAAATCCTCCGACCTACCCCCGCCCCTCCCCGAAAGCCACGCCCGTCACGCACGCGCCCTGTCGCCTATCCTCCGACGACCATTGCGCCCTTCCTAGCGGAAGTAAACCGCCCCAGCCCCCCACCTTTCATTAACCCCACCACATGCACCTCCCGTGTCCGAACCCCCTCCCCGCGTCCCCCTGTCACGCACCCATTTGCCCGCCCCCCAGCCCCCCTCTGCCGACGCCCCAACATCCTGCCCTCCTACGTCCGCATAACCGCCCACGCCTTCTCCGCTTCGCCTCACGGCCATCCCTTCATCCCGCATCCTCACACGAAACCAATGCTCACCTCGCACGAGCTGCGGGCCTTTCCCGTCACCTCACGGCGCGCCCTTTGCTCCTAACCCATTTCCGACACACTAGATGAACCAGACCACACCCCCGGCTAACACACGCCTATGCAGACCGCCGTACCCCCTCGTGCCCGGCCCCCCAGCCGCGACAAAATACCTAGATCCACACCCAGGTACAAACTTCCGGACCATCACCCCCTACACTCGGTCGACACCCTCCCGACGCCGGCCCTCGCGCCCCCTCCTCCTCTTTCCCACATGTTCACCGCTGACCCCCCTAGTCGCGCGCCACCTACCCCCTCTGACCCGCCACCCTACCCGCACCACCCCCCCCCCCCTCTGCGCCCCTACTCCCCTCCTGAATCCGATGCACCCCCCCCTTGACACGTTACTTTACCGCCCGCGACAGACCTTCCTACCGCTCTAGTGGACACTTCTCCCGCGCGTCCTGAAAATCCACACTCCTACAGATTGCAAACCCCCCCACAACCTGCTCCGCGCCACCCTGCTCACATTCGCTCTGACCTCTCCAGTTAGCCAAGGCCCACCTGACAATATGTCCTGACTACCTGCGCCCTGCGCGAATACCCTCCAGCCTGACAACAAAAACAACGTCCCCAACTTCCACCCATTGCCGAAGCAATCTTCCACAGACTCATCTGGCTCCACCGCGCGCCGCCGATGGTACCGTAGGCGGACACTACCGCACTCGCCGCCCCACCATCCTCTGAGGGGCGTCTCCCCCCGTGACCACCCACGCGCCCGCGCTCCCCCACAAACCCACCATCTACGCTGCTCTACATCTCAACACATCTTACAGTGGCCCCCCCCGCACAACCTCCTAATGCTCTCAAACATACTGCTCCCAACTACCTTCCTCCCCCGTCATCCTCTTCCCCCTCGGCACAAACCACACACCACTTTCCCCGCGTCCCCCCCCACCGGCCGCGCGCCTCCTCCTCGGAACGCCCCGCATCACCCTCGTCACCCGCGCGTCCGTCCCGCGCTCCCCCAGCTCCGCCCCGTGTCGCCTACGACCATGTGCCCGCCACTTCCTCCCCCCTCCATCCCCTGCTCCCCCACTCCCGCGTGATACCCACCAACCGCCCCTCCGCTTTTCTACAGCCCCCCAACCACTCCATCGCCGCCTTCGTTCCTCCCCCCCCCACCCGATTTGCCCCCCTGCCCAGGGCCGAGGGTGGCTCCCTCTGCGCCCAACCCCCCACCAAGCAACTCCTGTCACCCGCCAGCAGTGCAACCCTTTCCCCCCCCAACCGCCACCCCCTATAACCCCCTCGTCCCCTCAGATTACCTCGCGACAGCACCCCCAGCTCCCTGCCTCTCACACCTCCACAACCCCCCGGTCACCCACGCTCACCACGGACCATCCGCCCTGCTTCCCCCCCACGCACCAAACCCCTGCAGGTCACACCGCCCCGCCCCGCAGCTCGCGTGGCAGCCCTCAACACCCCACCCCCGGCCGCTGTCACCCGTCCCGCCCCTCGTCCGCTGACACTCCAGCCCCACAGCCCTCCCCCCACGCCCTCCAGCCCCCCCCACGCAAGCCCCCGCCCTCGGCCAAACGAACCGGTAACCGCCACCATTAGCCCGCTACACGCCCACGACCCACGCATCGTCGACACACTCCTACACCCCAACCCCGCGCCCCCCTCCACCACTCATCGTGCCCCCATCCACGCCGCCACCCTCACCCTCCGCCGCTCCGCCACCGACCTGGGACCTTCGGCCGCCCACCTGACTTGTGGTCGCCATCTAGCACCGTCGTGCACCCGCACCCCCACCGCGAGCTACCCCGCGCCACCCGCGAGTCGCTGCTGGCGCGCACACACCCGTCTCCCACCCTCCCTTTCAGCCCCTCCCCCCAACGCGCCTCGTTCCCGTTTCACCCACCACGTCTCCGCCATACTAGTCCTCTACCGCCTCCTCCAATCTCACTTCCACCTCAACGCGCCCTCCCGCCCCCCCCAGGGCCCACTGCCAGTTCTACCTACCCGACACGGCACCGCACAACGGCTGCCTTCCAAACTCCCCTCCGCACCGCAGCCCCAGACTCCACTGCACTCAGTCCATCCCAACCCCGTCCGTTCTCACGATCTGTTCTGCGCCACAAGCCCCGTCCCACCGCGCCGGCTAAGCCCACCCTGGTCCCGACACCAAAAGCGATCGTGTCTACCGCCAGCACAAGGATGTTACATAGCGACGCAACTCTATGCCCCGAGCCCCGCCGATCCACCTCCCACCCAAGCCCTACCCAACTTCAGCTACATCCCCGCCTCCCCCTCCCCACCTCCCGATCCCCGCTCTTGACCCAACCCTTCCCCTCCTCCCGGAACCCTCCTCACCGCCCACCAACCCTAGCGCTCCCTTCACACAACGTGGCAAGACACCTCTCCGCCCTTGGCGCCTACACCGCATCGAAATCAGCCTTACCCACCAGCAACGTCGGAAGAGCTGCTGCGCCATGCCCTGTGGTAATACCCAACATGTGTTCAACCATCCCGATCCCCGACCGAACTCGTACCCCCCACACTCGAACAGCACACTACTTGTCCATACCCTCTCTGCTAAGCCAGGACCCTCCCCTCTTGGACCAACCGCCCCCTCCCATCAGCCGTCTAAAACCCCGTCTCAACGTCGCCCTCTTCATCCCTCCCAATCTCGCCCCCAGGCTGCTAATCCCCGGCCCCCTAACACTAGCACCCTTCCACTGCCCGACCTCATACCATCCCTCCCTAATTCGGCACATCCCACCATCCACAACCTCCCCCATGTGACACACAACACCACCCTAACGGCCTCGCCAACCCCCCGCCCACAGGCCACTCCGTGAACACACACCACCCCCCACACACACCACCTACACTCCTCCCTTACCACCCCCAAGTGCCTTGACTCCCACCGCTCCATTCACCACGCGCGCGCTCGACGACATGGCTGTCACACCCACTTCCCCGACAACTTCGGCAAGCCAACACTGCCACAGGCTACTCCTCTCCCCTCCACAACCCACAACCAACGAGAGGACGTGCACGAGCAAAACCAGTCAGGCCCACCCGCGATACAGCCCCCGCACGCGGGTCCCATTCCTTCCCTCGCCCACAACTTCTTCGTGCTGGACACCCGGCCGCGCCCCCGCCCCTTCTCGCGCCTCCGCCCGCGCCCAAGCCCCTTGACCTCGACACTGTACCCTGCACTCAAGCACCTTCGAGGCCTACATAGTCTCTGGGTTCTGCTTCACGACGAACCTTCTCTGGTGCGGCGCTCTTCCCAACCGAGGCTATTCTTTTCTTCACTCACAACAGAGACCTGGTGATCACAAAATTCCGCGCGCAACCTGGCACTCCGGCTAGCCCGAGTGCGACAGTCCACGTTTAGGACACGGTGACTGACACAATGGCGGTGCCCTGCCCCCTCCCATTCGAATACCCCACCCACCACCGCCCCCATCCAGGCGCACACGTCTTCCCCTCAGGACCCGTCAACACTCATTGCCATGCCCGCGTTGCCGCAACGGGCTCTCAGCCTACACACCCGACTGTTACCAGTACACCAAGCTGGACCCCACCTGCGCTTCTGCCCTCACTCCGCGGGTGCGACCGACACCTATCACTCCATAATCGCCTGTTAAAACCAGTCTCTTAACCCAACTTCCGCCCTCCCCCCCCCCCAAACGTACCCTACCACACCCCTTCGCGTGACACACAACTATGCCCGCGGCGCCCCCGCCGACGCTACTAATCCCTCAACTTGTTACGCAAGCGAACGCTAGGTCTGCTCGCCGGCCGCCCGGCACCAGCACTACGCCCCCGCGCGCGCACCTCGTATCCTCCACCACGCCAGCAGAGCATCCACGCCGTGCACCACAGTCTAAGCCATGACACTGCCCTCGCCCTCTCGCGCCACTACCCCTTCCCTTCACCCCAACCTGAACACCACAAACTCCCGCTCCCTCCAACCCACCCCCTACCCCTCCCCCGACCCCCACCTCCGCCGTACCCCCCCGTGGACGGCTTCGGCGTGCACCACCGTCCCAACCTCGCCCGGCGGTATCCACTCCATCTCACACGCGGCCCCCACCCCCCCCACCACGCACCAACCCGTCCCGTCAGCCAAGCCTGGCCCCCCCCCCCACAACGCCACACCACCCCTTCGTCACTTCGCGATGTCCAACACCCTCCGCCCAGGCCCCGGTCGCCCCGGCGCGCCGACGTCTCTCCCTGAATAATTGACCCTGAGACAGCGTTAACGCAAACCCTAGCGAAACGACCCCGTCACAGCCGCCCCTCTCTCACACCGGCACCTGAACACCATCACCCCCCCCCACATTGCCCATCCCTCCACACACGAGGACCTCGCCACACCCCCCCACTCACCGCGTCGGCTACTTAACCCCCGGCGCGCTGCACACGTAATGCACCTCAGTTCCGAACCACATCCACGGCGATGGTGCGCGTGACTGGGGAGCGCGTTATAGCTCGCGCCTCAGGATCACCTAGCCACCCATGCCCCGCCGACCCCTGCCCCCACCCCCGCACCCCGCATCCACGCCCCTCCCCCCCGTCCTCTTCTCCACACCACCCCTCTACGCGCGCACTGCCCCTGCCTGACATCCTCGCGTGCGAGCTGGAAACGCCCCCCCGTAGGCCCAACCTCGCGCCGCGGCCCCGCGATCTGCACCCATCCCCGTCCACCCCCCCGTCGCAACATCATCACCCGGACTGACCCTCCCTCCCCTGACGCCTCACCACTCTGCGCGTCCCGAGTCGCTTGCTTCGACCTAGACGCACCCACGGTACGCATTTCAGTCCATCTAGCAGAACAAACGGTACCCCCTCTAAATGAAGTTTTGCGATCCTCTGCGTGTCCCCTCGCTTTGTCCCCGGGAATCAGAATCCACAAACGGTGGGATAACAACGAGTGGTTCCGAAAAGAGGCGTTTTACAGACGCGTACTGGACGATGCCAGCGAACGCCCGCCCATGCGCACTTCCGCACAGACACACCGCGCGGCGAGCCAACCCCCCCGCTGCTCACGCGCTACCTCTCGCCCATCAGAAGCCCCCCTCGGGCCCACTCACATCCACCCCGTGCACCCACGAACATATGACCCCAGCTCCACCAATCCACTCACTACTTCTCTAATACCCCCAGCCGCGCGCACCCCCCTACCACATGTCCAATACCTCGCGACCCTGCTGGCTACTTTCCCCCCCCACCCCCCTACCCCACAACTCTCGCGCCACCCCTAGCCCCCCCGTGCCCTTCTCCCCCCACCCCCACCCTCATACTAACCGCCCACTCCGCCCCCCCCCCCTGCGCGCAGCCGAACTCCCCGTTGGAACGATACCTCACTAACCACCCCAGGCTTGCCTCTCACCGTCTCTGCGCGCCCCCCCGACACCCTCCTTTATATCACCTATCCGACTCCACCTCCAACCGCCCCGCACCCACCGCTTACTACTCGCACCAACCGAATCCAACTCTCGCGCACCCTACCATCGCTCCCACACTCCTCCCTACCACCCCGACAGAGCTTCCACCACCCACACCGCCACAATTCCGTACTCCAGACGTGCGTCCCACCATCCATCCCTGGCGCCATGCCCCTCACCAAAATTCCCTCACCCTCTCCCTACCCCTCACTCCTCCACCCTCCTAGCACCCGAGTACACCTCCCCCACTCCGACCACCGCCCTCCCACCTCCCACGCACGCACACCAACGTTCCCCCCGTGCCCACCAACTCACCTGCTGACTCCCAAGGGCCAAGGGTGGCGAGTACTGGTGGCGCGAATTTCGCAACTAGGTCAATGAACTTGAAATCGCCGGCGCGGCCCATAGGAATTACCATTATTAACCGGATAATGTCCGAGGGTACGTGCCACGTATCCTTCAAGCTTGTTCCCAGAGGTTCATTCATCAGTCGAATAATAAGATGGGCAAAAGACCTGAGACAACGCACGCTCTGGTGGCTCGGGAGCTCTTATAGAAGAAGGACATACCAACGGGACCGTCCCCCCCGTCGCCGCCGCGCGCCCGACCACCTAACCACCCACACCCATCCACCCATCCCGCACTCCTCCGTGCGCGCCCACCGCTCTGTCCCCCGCATCCACCCCAATCCCCATGCCACACTCCCCCCGACGACCCACAGCAACCCCCGCCCCTCCCCGTTACTCTTGGGAACACCGGACACACACCCTACCCCACGTTCCCCTAGCACACCGCCCTCCGCCAACCCGCGTCCTCCACACCTAACTCCAGCCGCCCCTCCTACGCATGCGCGTAAATTCGCCCCCGAAAGGCCGCCCTCGTGCCCCACCTGCTCCGACCAGACACCCGCCCCCGCGTCTGCCACCAACAACGGACTCCAATCACCCTAATCCGACCCCGCGTCCACCCCCTCGACTCCCCGCCCACCCCCACCTCACCCACCACAACCCACCCTCCTGCACAACCTAGTCGCCGCGCTCACGCCGACCCTCAACCCATCTCCTCCCTCCAAGTATGCCACACACCCCAAACCGATGCTCCTCCTGCTGGGCGCCCCCGGCGCCGTTCACTTGGACACATCGAGACACATCCCTCTGACCACAACCTACCCCCGAAACATCCCCCACTCTCTCACAGCTCCGCGACACTTGCGTCGAACTCTTCCTACCCAAGGCCACTTCTCCCACTTCATTTTACTACCAGACACACCACACTACCAATGACCCCTCGGCTACTCCCCTTCCCCCAACACCACCCTTGTGCTCCCGCAAACCCAGGCGCTCTCCGCCCTCCCCTACAGCAAACTTCGAACCTCCCCATGCCCAACTTATCCTCACCCTGATTCTTTGTACCCGACCCCATGCGCGCCTCCACAACCGCCGCCACTGGTCCGTTCTTCCCGCCCTCCCCCACCACGTACGCTCCCCAACGCGTGTCCTCTCCGAGCCTTCTGGCGTCTCGCGTGCCGACCACCTCTACAAAGTTCCGAGCCCCATGCCCAGCACCCCCTCCCGAGTGCTTCCACCACACCTCTCCCGGCAAGGGCCGTCCACCCGCTTCCCTGTAAGCCAACTCGCTACAGGCGCGCGCGCGGCTCCCATTCCAGCCTTTAAGATCCTCCTCCCCAGTCACCCCCAGCGCCTTTCACCACTATCTCCCACAACCTGCCCCAACACCCACCCACTCTCAGGTCTTGCTCATACGCCGCCCAATACAACTCCCCATTTCTACTTACCTCCCCTCCCGCTCACGTTCAACCCTGCCCCCCCCCCCCGCCCCACCTACGATCCGCCCACCCCAACCCGCGTCGCCCTTCTCAGCTCCCCCATCCGTCCCTCCCATCCTCTTGCCCTCCCCCGCCCCACCCCACCCCTCCTCATCCCCCCCCCTTCTACCCTCACCTAACTCGCTCCAAACCCGCCCACCCCATCGAAGCGATCCCTCCGTGTCAGCCCCAGCGCCTTCACAACTCCTTCAAGCCTTCTCCACCCAATCGTAGCATCCGCGCGCATCACTCCACTCCATCTCCATCTCACCCCCTCCGGCAACCCTCCACCCAACAACCCAACCCCCCCCCCCCTCCTCACACGGCCCTCCCTTACCCCCCCTGCCGGATGTCGCCCGTACACCCGGCTGACCGAGTATCCCTGCGTATCACTTCCTCCTCCGCATCACCCCTCCGCGCGCCCCCAACTCAACAAATCCTCTCCCCCCCCTCAA
>Ga0179591_1285092_pt1 | contig 12832 bp, 20 predicted proteins | sample CZOMad2_1_08_16f_FD_182891 | JGI IMG/M metagenome (GOLD analysis project Ga0179591, IMG submission 182891) | Vadose zone soil fungal communities from Angelo Coast Range Reserve, California, USA - CZOMad2_1_08_16fungal (PacBio error correction) | ecosystem: Environmental > Terrestrial > Soil >...
CCGGGGGGGTGTGGGGCGCAGAGGCCAAGAAACAAAAGGCGAGAATAGATCTGGTACCTGTTTCAGTGTTAGGATTGGGTTAAGGGGAGCCCTTTCGGGGTGCTGGGGAAGGGGATGGGAAAGACAGCACAGGAAGATGGGTCAAGCTGGAAGGAGGGAACAGACTTCACAAAACCTGCCCGTGGCCTGCAAAAGCCAAGGAATACTGGCCATGAAATGTAGCCGGGGACTGTCGCAATGTGGAAACGAATCAAACGGCACGCTGGAATGATGGCGTTACACACACGAAGAAGGGATTGTAAGGGGGAGAGAGTAAAGGCGACGTGGGCGTGAAGCAAGACAATTTTGGCAGCATCGGTTTCCATGGAAAAAATGACGAAAACTAAGGCGTTTGAGTGGTTAGGAGGGGGGACCAAAAGCAGAAAAACTTAAAACCACCCGTTAATTAATGTTGGGGAGCGGGTACTTTGAATGGGAGGGGTATGGTCACAAGAGGTTCACAAGCGCTGAGAAGGTATGAATTAAGACCTGAAATCGTTCCGTGGGAAGGGACTGTTTGAGGTTTTCCTTGGAAAAATCATCGTTAACACCCCATAGTAAAAGGAAGGGAGAAGGAGGCAGTAAACGGTATAAAATCAAAAAGAATAATTGTAAGCTTTGGGTATTAAACCAAGGAAAGGGGAGGCGGGCAATGGGTATATTTCCGACTTGATTCTAAGGTTGATCGGAAAAGAGAAACCAAGAGATAGTACCTTCAAAAAGTCGAGAGATTGAAGGGGGAACTGTGTACAAAGGGAGGTTGGCAGATAACCGGCAAAATGAGGGAGCGGGGAAGGAAATAGTGAAAAAAAATGACGTTGGTTCGTAATTGCCCAGACTATGGTTTGAAAAGGGGGGGGGCCATTTGACTTTTTTCAAAAAGCAGAATCAAGGGTACATTCTGAAAACATTGGCACCAACACCACAGCTTTGTGTGATGGTGGAGGGGGAGGTTTGAGGGTAATCCAGTATGCTCACGGTTACCTCATCTGCCAGGATAGGGGGGGGGAAGGACCTCATTATTTAATGCAATGCAGCACACAGCTCCATCGCAGAGATATGGCGTGAAGGGAAAAAGGGTAAAATTGGGGGGACTTATCTTCAAGAGGATCACATCTTGGGGGTGACAATGGGTTGATTAAGAGAAGGGAAGAGGCCAGGGTTTGGGACCAAAGACCATACCATTAAAACAGAGATGTACATTGGTGAATGTTGGGGGCAAGGGAAACCTTCCCTTAACCGGCTTAACTGGAAGCAGCTTGTAAATGTTGGTTGTCAAGGAAAGTGGGGATGAGTGGGGGGGGAGGGGCGAAAAAAGAAGGGCAGCTTGGCATTCTAAGACATAAAGACTTACAATTTCAGGGGAGATGGAATACGGTGTAACACGGTACGCCTATTTGAATAAAGGCCTTCTTAAGAAAAGACACAGAAATTAGTAGGGTGAGTACACTTGTGTTGACAAGATGTATTGCAGAGAAGCCAAAAAAGAAAATGCCCTGATCTGTATTACCAGGTTGGGGGGGGGTGCTTTGAACGGCAGGGGGGCGGGATACGAAGTGCACTCAGGAATCTGTCCAGTCGTCGTTTGCACGGGTAAAAAAAAAAAGATTGTACCTGGAAGGCAGTACGAGACGGGAGAGAGGAACGGTTGCGTGGTGCATGCATGCATGAAAGAAAAAAGTGGTAGTTTCTTACATGGGAAAAAACAAAGGGTTAAACATAAAGAGGGGAGAAAGACCGGAAACTTTTTGCTCTTGGAATAGGTGCAGAGTACGTGCCGGAACTGTCGTGGCAGTTCCCTTTTTTCTTCCAAAGAGGTCAAGGCAAATCGTTTAAACAGGGGGGGAAACCATTTGGGGAAAAAAAGTAATTATCCACACCTACAAAAAAAAAAAAATTCTATGCTTGGGTAATTGGAGGGAAGGAGAAACGTGTTTTGGCAGCAAAGCAAAAACAAGGCATTCTTTCATCAAATGTAAGTTTTATGAGCGCCTCAGAACTGAAGAGTGGGAAATTTGAAAAAGAGGACATTAAAGAGAAGGGGGGAACGAGTGAGCCACGTTTTGAAAAAAAAAGGGGAAAAATTTTCTTTACGACGTGTGGCAACTGTGAAAGGCGGGAAAAAGGAAAACATCGGCCACCGCTGGGTATTCCTATGCAAGAAGAGAGGAATGAGGTGGATGGGGTGAGGTCCCGAAAGGGTGAGAGGCGCCCAACTGGGCGTCTGACCTAGGGGGGGAGAAAGACACAAAAGTCGTGGTTCAAACTGGGAGGGAGCAACATAAGACGCTAGTTTTTGAAAAGAAAACCGGGGGGTGTATTTTGAGAGTGGAGTGGGCGCAGAGTGGGGAGTTTTTGGGGACATCAGGAAAATTTCTTGGTTGTAGGGGGGTCTTCTTTTTTGAAAGGGGGGGGGGTAGATGCAACATAATTTATAGGTCATGATCTGGTAATGGGAGTGTTGTAAAAAAAGAAGAGAAAGGAGAAGGAAGAAAAAAAAGATCCCTGAAAAAAGTTTAACAGGGAGATAATGCTTGATGATCGAAGCCTGGATGATTTCAATTCTAAAAACAGTTGGGGTTTTAAAAAAGGACCAGTTGCACAAAAAAAGGTTTCATAGGTTCTGTGCAACAACGGAGTGGAAAAAAAAAGGACAAGGAGAAAGAAAAGGGAAAAGAGATGTAACCGAATGGAAAAACAGGTGTTTAGGATATTGAAATGCACTAATGCATCTGGAGCTTCGCTCGCCTGTAAGCATAAAAAAAGGTTCCAGGTGAAAATTTGGGAATTCAGTAGTATCAGGGAAGCGTTTGAACAAGGGAGGGACAGTACTAAAACCGAAGGACAACATAGTTGGCAGCTTAACAGAAAAAAAGAATAAAAAAAATCACAGAAATTTGGTTCTAGTCTTTCCAAAAACACAAAGGACTAGCAATCCACAGAGCAGAAAAAGGGGGGGGGGGGGGGTAAAAACTCGCATCTATTTGGCAGAAAACAAAAGGTTGATTTGTGTGATTAAAAAAAAGTAGGGACTCCGCCATTTGGAGAGAGTCCATTGGGGGACCGAAACAAACTAACCTCATGACAAGACAAGAGGGAAGAAAAGCTATAGGAAAAACGGTGGAAGTTTATTGGGGTAATAAGGAAACACGCCAAAACGAATAATTTCTCAAGGTGGGAAATGGAGACAGCGCAAAAATTAGAGCCGTTCTGAAGGGGCAAGGGGGGAAAAGTCATGAGGGAGAATAAAAAGTCCCTCTTGGGGAGGAAATAGAATATTTGTTCGCCGCTTTGCTGCAAAACCCCTCTCAGCCCAAACTAAAAGGGGAGGTTTTCGGGTGGGTGGTCTGGGTGGCGTGTAAGAAAGGCCAATTTTGTTTTTAAAAAATGTGGGAAAACACGGTGGCAGGATCTTGAGAATCTTTTGAAAAGGGAAAAAAAGGCCTACCGGTGCGAAGGAACAATATAGCGCAATTAAATACATCTGGAAACGAAGGGGGGTCTCTCAAAAGCTTTAGTTGAAAAATTGTGGCTTCAATTACTACCACTACAAAGAAAAAGGGAGATTCTGTCAGGCAATTGCATGACAAAGGCAAAGAAAAGAAAAGAGCGTAAGCTTTCCAAGAAAAGTTGTCACGGTCCACATTGACGACGGACGAAAAGTCTTGAAAGGAGAATCACCAACAACAAAAAAAAACCAAGAAAACACAGAAGAACCAAACTGGGGTAATCAGAGCAGACGGCGCTAGGTTGGAAGCGTGCTACTGCAAGCCCCCTCTTGGGAAAAAAGGATACAAGAGAAAAAAGAATTGGGAGAGGAGGAATGGGGACCATGAAAAAGAAGTCAGTTATCAATAGAGGACAGGGTCCGGATGAATCAATAAATGTGAAAGGGGGGAAGAAGCTGTCAAGGGATGAAGATTATGCACCAAAAAAATCAATCACACGAGAATGAAAAAACATGGAAACGAAGCGTGATAGCCGTTTCATGAAAGGGGAAAACATAAAGAGCTGGGGAAGGGGGGGAGGGGGGGGGAGGGGGCAACTTGATGCAAAACGGGCATGGCCTATTCCTCCACCCTTGGGTCACCAAAGATGGGGGAAGATGTATGAAGGCAAGGTTTCCAAATAGGGAAAGACGAATCAAAATCAGACTCGGGAGATTGGAGTCTGTGCTTATAATTTTAGCCCATCGGAACAAGAGGGGGAAAGTTGATCCAATAAAGGGGGAGTGTTGAAAAAATAAAAAGAAAAAGAGGGGAGAAAAAAAACGATGTTGTGGGAAAATTTGGAAAAAAGGAATGCAGGGGGGGAAAAAAAGAAAAAGGAAATAGAATATTTTCCCCATCACGAGAAAAAGGGGTAATACTTCTCAATCAAACATAACCTTCCGGGCCGGTTATAAAGAAAAAAAAAGGGTAACAAAGTAAACGCCGAGAGAAAAGGAAGAGGGGAAGGAAGAAGGGGGCGTTACGATGGGTATAATCAGTTCTGTGCCCTATATAATAAAGCCAGGTACCTCAGAAGGAGTTACCCAGAAGTAAAAAGAAAAAAAAGGGCAGTTTGAATTTGGGTTAATACAGCAACGCGCAAGGGAGTGGGACTTGGTTGGGAACGATGCTTTAAAAAGACAAAGAAGGCAAGGAACTATAGGCCTTAATGGAAAATGAAAAGGAAGAGAGGGGGAATTACCTAACATCCCGAAAAACCCGATAAAGAATGGGGGTTATTGGACGGGGAGTTTGTGGTGCAGGAAGGAAAACGATTAATCTGATTCCTTGTGGTGAATGAACACATAGAAAATGAAATGATGGGGATAATAAAAAAAAGGGAAGCATTGGAAGAAAGGGAATAAACAACGGCAATCTGGGGGTTGGAAATCACGCCTACGCAGTTTGAGCAGTGAAAAAAGAGGATTCAGGAACGTCATAAAAAGTGGAACGTAACTAGAGGAGGGCTTGGGTGAAGGCAAGTTGGTTCATTAACGACTCAGTCGGGGAAAGTGGAAAGGCAGGGAAATGTGCATTTTACTGGTAGAAGAGTCAGGGGGGTAAGAAAAACCGAAGGGCCTAAGAAAGAAAAATTGAAACCCTCTGAGACTGACAATAGGGTTTTAGTGGATCCTCCTCGGCCAAACACAAATGTGTGTAAGAATGAAAAAGGAAGGTCGGCAAACCAGAGAAAAAGCTGAGGGGGTGGGGGGACATTACGGTTAAATTCTATCAGCATAGGACAGAACAAAAAGAGGGGTGGAAAAAAGTGGTTGGGAAAAGAAGGGGAGGGGGGTTGTGGGCGCATCGTGGTAGAAGAGTCACTGTGGGTACCCTCAAAAAAAAAAAAAAGGAGAGGGGCAAAAAACCATGGAAGCTCAACAAAAACAAAGAAGGGAAGGAGGGAAAAAGAGGGGGCAAGGGTTTTGTTGATTATAGGGGTGTTGTGGAAACATAGAAAAAGCGCAAAAAAGATACACAAAAAGTTTGGGATGGAAAACGAGTGTGTAGGGGAGGCAATTTTGCGGAAGCTAGATTGCATAACCGCAGGGTGTTCTAGGAGACGGACGGGGGTCCCAAGTTGTGTTTGCGCCAAAAAAAAAAAAACCTGATAAAAGTGGAGAAGATTGAAACGGTGTCATTGGGGGTTGTATTTTGTTTGAGGCAAAATGGAGTTATATTTATAAAAGAAAGAAAGGGGAAAAAAGGCATCTTTCTAAACGGTGAATATAGCTTGAAATTTACCAGTGGAATTGCAAACAAAAGGAGGAATCCGGGAATTCTCGGGGTCAAGGTAAGGGAGGAGAGGTTTAACTGAATCACACTGCGCTGGGGGGGAGAGGGGGACCACAAGCTAAAATTGGATGGGAAAAGTGGAAGAGTAAGTAATGGTGTGATAGAAAAAAGTCATTCATAGGTTTCAAGGGAAAACTACCAAGATCAGTTCTCGTGTTACCTTTTTAGGGGGAAGAAAAACTACAACGTTCCATTATTTGGTATCGGGGGCTTTGAGCTTTGACTGGGGATGGTAACGAGTAAAAGCGAGGCATTTCATTGGAAGGTTTTAAGACTGTCAATCTCGGGGGTCACTTAAAAAGGGGGGAGGGCTTTAGAAGCTCGTCACGCAAAAAAAAGAGGGGATAAAGACGTAGATTAAAGTGGGAAAATGAAAAGGGGGGAGGTTGGGGGCTGGGTACCGCCAGAGTCGTTTCCGGAACTGATATTACTGATCTAGGACTAAAGTGAGACTCAAATGAAGGACAGAGTCGCTTTATATACGACACCGATCAGGCGATTTATTACGGCTTTTTTAAAGGGGAAATTGGACTTGGCAGAAAAATCCAAGAAAAAAAGGAGAGGGTATCTTGGAAGAGAAATGGAGCAAAGGGGGATTAAATGGTTTTCAAATAAATATATTGGAAACCGGTCAAGGGGCAAAAGGGCAACCATATTGGAAACCAAAGCAATGTTTCTGCCTGGGAAACACCCAACATAAGTTGGGGAATGGAGGGCAGCTGGTTTTGGATTTGGCAGAAATGTAGCACGGGGACCAGCATTGCTGCAACATGGGAAACGCCCAGAGTTAAAGGGAAAAAGCCCCAGCCCAGAAAGAAAGAGTTTGAGGCATGGTCCGGTAGAAATAGGGTCGTGCCTGCCTCACAGATCCCTCTTTTAGGGGAAGGTTTGATACTCTTACAAGGAAAATACATGTTGGCCAAACTCAATGGCGTGAACAAGAAAGGGGGGGTTGTCTTCTTGGGGTGCAATTGGGGGGTCGCCAGAAAAGGAAGCTTACTTTAATTCAAGAAGGTATGGGCCCAAAGTACAGGTGTGAAGGTGTGGCGTAAAGATATCAGAGTTGTGAGGATTGAAAAAACTCTTTAACACGTGCCGGTGGCAGGAGGGAAAGATCCTGTTGTACAAGGAGAAGGGGGGGAGAAAGGACTTAACAGTTGGGACGTAACATCAGGGGGGGGGGGAGGGGAGGGGGGGGGGACAGCAAACGGCACTTAGGAAGGGTAGCAATATGGTCAAAAAAAGGAGGAAAAGGTTTGCCCTGTCTGTATTAAAGTGGGGGGGGGGGGGGTGGCAGTGGTAGTATGACAGGCACGAGGGGTCCAGAGGTTGCAGGTAAATATTTTGGGGGGAAAAAAGGGTCTTAACGAGAGGGGTAGGGGGTTGGGCACTAATGGTGCATGCAATGCATGATGAAAAAAAGGGGGGGGGGAGGAGTAATCAAGTGGACAAACATAAAGAGAACTACGCGAAGGGTTGGGAAGAGGGGAACCTTGCATTGGTGATAGGGCAAAAGTAGGTTTTTAGAAAAAAATTGAGAAGGGAGATACACCTGATTTTAAACGGGGGTAAAGCAGGGTGGGGAAGGGTTTAGCCAAAAAGAGAAAAAACTATGCATTTGTGGGCTTGGAGGGAAGGAGGGAAAGGTGGCAGAAAAGCGCGAACACCTAATGAAGGATTTTACATTATCAAAAGGGGAGTTTTAAAAGCCCTGACAGCTTGTCAAATTGAAAATAAAGAACGGAGGGGGCCGGTAGACAGGGCAAACACGTTTCAAAGACAAAAAGGGAAAAACATTTACATTCGTCCAATATCACAAAAAACACCCCTAATATATAGTTAGAATGGAAAGGGTATGTATTATCTGAATGCGGGTGAAGGGAGGGAAATAAGGTTCACAGGCGCCAAATGGCAGGTACCATAATTGTGGGGAAAAAGAAAAATAAATTGGTTTCTTGAAATGCGGAGCAAAACATAGCAAGGGGAAAGGAAACAATGGGGTAGTGGAGGGGGAGGGGAGAGGGCGCAGAGGTGTAGTGTTGGTGTTCTCAGAAGAGAAATAGGTGAGGGAAGAGGGGTTTCTTCAATTTTTTTTGTTTAGGGGGACAGGCAACTAAGTGGAAAAGGAAAAAAATCGGTTAATGTACCGAACACGGGGGAAAAAGAAGCGAAACTGGGCATACTGAGAGAGAAGTAACGGCATCTGAGCAAAGCTAAAGGAGAAAGGCAATTTGCAATATCTACAACAAAGGGTTTCATTAGGGAAAAAGGGAACAATTCTTGGCATTTTTCTGTTATCTGAAGGCAAAAAACAAAAAAAGGGAAGGGAGTTTCGAGAGAGATAAACAGAAAAAAAAGAATGGTGTTGAGAATTAAAAAACAAAAAGGGGGGGGGGTATTGAATGACCACATCTTAGAGGGAGATGCTTAAGCTTAGAGCCTGTAACTGGTTCAGAAGGGGTGCATTCAGTCAGTATGCAACAAGGGGCGAAAAAGGGGGGGACGGGGACATAGAAACCGTCTGTTACTTGTGGGAAAAAGAAAAAAATGAGACAAAATACTCACCAGCAGGGAGCTCTCTGCTGAACAAAATAAAACAGGAAAAAGCATTCACTCTCAACTAGGGGGGATTTTAAACATCGATTCTTTGGTGGTCAGGAAAGGAAACAAAAACCCAATTTTTCTTTTGGAGAAGACAAAATTGAAAGGGGGGTCGAATATAAAAGTTATGGAAATACAACAGGAAAACGCCTCATGACAGCAGGCATAAATCGGGTCAAAACGAGAAGAGAGGGGAAGGATTTTATATTGTGAGGAAAAGAATTACCCGTTTCCACAACTTCGAGATTCCTTTTTGAAAATGAGAAGAAGGCACTGTTCATGAAAGGTACGCTGTCAAACGCTCCGAAAAAAAGGAAGAGGCAATAAGAATTATTTTTTCTCCGCTTTTGCGACAAAAAAAAAGACTAAGCAAAGGCACAACTCAAAAAAAAAATAGATTTTTGACGGGGGGTGATTGGGGAGGGTGGGGCAAAATTAATTTAAAAATGGGGGGGGGAAAAATAAAAGATTTGTCATTAGCACTTGAAAAGAATTTTGATAAATTTCAAAAAAACACAAGGAAGTCCTCAATGTATAGACGAAGATAAAGAGGGCAAAAAGAGGAATCAGATCATTTGTAAAAAGAGGGAAAAAAGACGACTGCTTGCGAGAAAGAGCTTCATTCACCACTGAAACAAAAAGAAAAAGCACTCAAATCGTAAGCTTCGGAAAGAGGGGAAAAAAAAGAAAAAATGAAAGGGCAGTGGACTTATCGCACAAAACAAAAAGCTCCAACGGAAGTAAAAGAACAGCAAAAAGTCAAGGGACAAGGAGATATTAGTTGTGGTAAATGCTAGGAGAATGTCAAGCACCAACAAAAGTGGGTGTAAAAATTTACTACAAGAACGGGGGGGGGGGTATTTGTTCCAAATTCAAAGAATGAGGGTACATATAAAACAGTTTTAAAAGCTGATGTATTGCCATCAGCATGAAATGTTTAAAGAGGGGGGGAATAGAGGAAAATGGGGGCTGGAGATTGAAAAAAACAACATCAAACACCCTAATGGAACAACATTTACCAAAAAAGGAGTAAGCCGTTAGTCGGGGGAAAAGGTGTCCCCAAAACCAAGAAAGGGTTGAAGAGAGTTTACGGTCTGGCAGGGAGAATCCATGGCACTGGGGGGGAATGGGAAAATGAAGCGGAATCACAAAGGACCAGATTGTTGATAATATAGAAGTTTTACCATGGTAAGAACGGACAAAGGAAAAAGAAACATCATGGTCTCGGGGAGAGGGGGGAGTTCATGCATTAAATAAAGATGGGAAAGAATGCAGAATGGTTATTTGTATGGAATTTGAAAAAAAATAAAAAAAGAAGAATCCTAAAACACAAAAAGGGGGGTGGGGGGGTGCAATGCGGTGAAAAAAGGGAGGAGAAGAATGAAAAACGCAAAAAGGCCAGGGGAGCTATCTTTACCCTAAAAACAGAAAAGGGGGTCTTCTCATCAACGAGTTCGGTGGAAGGGGATAAGACCACCATAAGCAAAGGGGCATTAACCTCAATCCTTAGAAAAGAGGGGGGAAGGGGATTTGCGACTTATACGATGAGAGGTGAATCAAGTTCGGGGAAGCGAGAACCAATTCCGACTGAAGTCTTGGACCATCTAGACAAACAGAAATTCAAGTTTGATGTGTGGAGAAGAAAGGGAAACAGTTCATTTACCTTAAAGGGGTGGTGCACGATTCTTTAAAACGCAAAAAACAAGACAGAATTGAAGTCTTAAATAAGACAATGAAACCAACCGGGGACGAGGTTAAATAACCAACCGTATCAAAAGAAAAAGAAAAATAATGGAACGGGGGTTTAAGGGAGGAGTTTTTTTCTTAGACTAAAAAGAAGCATTGAATAGACTGGGTAGGGGGAAAGGAAACCCGAAAAAATTGGCCAGTGCTTGTGATAAGACATTAACAAAAAACGGAAAAAGAAAATGGGAAGTACGAGGGAAAAAATAAAGGGCGGGAAGGAGGAAAGAGAGGAGAGGTTTGATGAGTTAACAACAGAGGTAAGAAAACGACCTATATGGGTAGACGGAAGGACCTGCCGTTAGGGTGGGAAATGACGTAAAGTTGGGGCATTCGGTATATATAAAAGGGAGGGAAAAGAGGGGGCGTCTGCCATGTAGGGGATTTATCCATAGAGGGAATGAAAAACAAGAATCCGGAAAAAGAAAGGAATGAGAAAATGAAAAAAGAGATACAGACAATTTAGCGTATGTCGAAAAAAGACGCCAACACTAACACTGGCTATAAGAAGTCAGTCGGGCAAAGCGAAGGGGGTTTGGGGTTATAACCAGTAGGTGCCAAATATTCTTCAAGAAATATTCCAAAAAAAGGAAAAGAGTTTGGAACAAGAAGAACAAAAGAAATTTTTGATTTCTGGTAGGTGGGAAGGAGGGGGGGACGACGGGGGTACACACCACACTTAAGGTAAGGGAGGGGAAGAAAAAAGTCATGGCGAGAAACAAACACCAACGGAGGAGGGAGGAAAGAGATTGCACGGGGAAGTGTACAAGGTAAGTGGGGGTGGAACCACAGGGGAAAAAACGATGCGCAACATAACACAGCCAGAAAAAGAATTATTTGGGGGGTGGTACAAAGTGTTTTGTCCTGGTGTCATGAAGGGATGGAAGAATACTATGGCAAACCGCAATGGGAGAACCACGATTGGAGGTGGGGGGCCTAAGAATTTGACTATGACCAAGGGGGGGGGGGTTTGCGCCGAGTCAGGGAGAAAACACCAAATCTAAGAGGGGCCTTATATGGTATTGGGGCATTTTATTCTGTTGGGCGGTTAGGAAGGTGGGGGTGCTACCCCTTTTATGAATAAGGTCTCAACTAAAGAACATGGGAGAAGGGAAAAAAAAAAAAAAAAAAAAAAAAAAAAAAAAAAAAAAAAAAAAAAAAAAAAAAAAAAAAAAAAAAAAAAAAAAAGAAAAAAAAACACTCTTCGAACGTGATGGAGAGGGGCAAGGTCCTTGTCATGGGCAACAAGCGAAAGACTTAAAATGTGAGAGGGGATGGAGTACTGCAGATATGGTTTACAGGAATCAAAACAGAGCCAGTATGGCGTGGGGCACCAAAAAAAAAAGGGGGAGGGGGAGGGGTAGCAGTAGTACAAGTAGAAAGGTTACGGGAGTATCAGGCATAATGTCCATCAGAGGTCATTCAAATACAGCACACTTAATCGGGGAAAAGGGGTAGTGGCTTGCAGAAACAAAGAACAAGGAACAAAAAGTCCAATATTTTTTTTATCTGGGGAGGGGGATCTTTGATGTTATGGGCCAAAGAATGTCAGTGAGGTATTTAAGAAGGGACCTCGTCCTTGAGGACGGGGTCGGGGGAATTTGAAGGGAAGAAAGTAACCAACCCTAGAGTAAATTTACTGAAAGGGAGGGGGGAGGAAAAAGTCAACTGAAAAATTGTGAATGCTGTGTGAAAAGTAGGAGGGGGTACAACTTGAGCGGAGGGTAGATTAAGGGGATATGGACAGAACTTGAGGGGACGATGTGAAAAGAAAAGTAAGAAAGCAAGAGTACAAAAAAAAAAAAAAAAAAAAAACTACCCGAGTTCATTCTTGAGAGAGGAAGGGTTTAACTGTTGTACCAGATTAGAGTGGCAGGAACTGCAAAAATGATATCGTGATTAGAGGGGAAAAATAATTTCTTGTTTCGTATGTGGGAAAGGGAATTGGGAAAATGCCATGGAAATGGGGGGGGACAAACATAGGCAGAATCAATTAATTCTGCAGGGTCAAAAAAAAAAAAACTTGGTGAGGGAGGGATAAGGGGTGGGGGGATGTTTTTCAACTACATAAAGGGTAGGGCTCACTGTTACCATCAGCTGGGCTTGCAGGAAAAAAGCTTTAAATTTATGACTGCACAGCAAGGGACGAGAATGGGGGGGGAGGGATGGCCCGTTAATATTTGTAACAGTGTGACCTGAAGAAATGATCAACTCAGGTGGACCCATGGTGGGAATGCAACCTTCTTGAAAAAAAGGACACATTTTGGACAACTGCATCATCCATAACCCGGAGTGACCATTTGGATAGGGGCCAAGTGGTGTCCACCGGTGGGGGGGGGGGGGTGGGGGGGGGGGGGGGGGGGGGGGGGGGGTGTGGGGGGGCGTGGGGGGGGGGGGGGTGGGGGGGGGGGTTGGGGGGGGGGGGGTGGGGGGTGGTGGTGGTTTGTTCAAAATCAGAGGAAGGACCCACCCCTTTCATATAACGGTTGGTCTTCGTCGCATTCTGGTGTTGGTGCTCATAATCTTCAGCTTTGGGGGGGCAGAAGGGAGGAAAGAAATTTGCCCAATTTCATTGCTGCGAAAGACGGAGGGGGTTCAACTTACGCATAATTACATTCTTTTTGAATTCATAAAGGCATACCAGTAGGTAGAGGAGGAAATGT
>Ga0179591_1314438_pt1 | contig 12831 bp, 12 predicted proteins | sample CZOMad2_1_08_16f_FD_182891 | JGI IMG/M metagenome (GOLD analysis project Ga0179591, IMG submission 182891) | Vadose zone soil fungal communities from Angelo Coast Range Reserve, California, USA - CZOMad2_1_08_16fungal (PacBio error correction) | ecosystem: Environmental > Terrestrial > Soil >...
TATAATCCTGTGGCAATACAGGAAAAGCAGGCGAGCAATCCTTAATCTATCTGAGCCGTGGCCTGACCAAGAGAGAGACAGGATAACATAGAAACGGGGAGGTGCTCCGGGACGCATCGACGAATCGGACCTGAGCAGCGGAGGGACGTGGGGGGCAGCAGATCCATGTGAACAACGCAGAGGAGGGTTAAAAGAGTTCCTCGTGTTGCGTTCGAGAGGAAGGGGAACGCTGAGACTAAACGAAAAAAATCCGATGAGAGAGAAAGCAGGATGAGGCCTATAGAGGTTTTCTTCACTACGCGCAGCAAGGCTGCGCACCGCGCGAGCACGGCCTCTTAGGAACTGAATATGGATCAGAAAGTTGAAAAATCGCAACCCAAACTCTCTGGTCCCCTCCCCAAGGCAAATGCGATGGAAGAAAGTTCACTCGGCGTAGTCGGAGACGACGGATCAACCTGAAGGGGGGCGGCACGGGGAAACGGTCAGTACAAACGAGGCGAAGAATGGAAAGAAACGTTAGGTGTACCGGCGAAACCGAGGGAAGGGAAACGACAATCGAGCGAATACTAAAAAGAGTCGTTTACGCGCCCAAGACCATGGGAAACGGCAACACGGGGTTCACACAATACCTGCAAGCTGGAAGTCGGAAAGTTAAACTGGGAAACTATGACTTTGGACCGGTGGTGGCAAGGACGGCAAGTTCGCAACAGGGGAGAAATGGCGGGAAGGGACCTTGAATATCCCGCTACACGGGCAATCCCTCAGAACTGGCGTCAAAGGACACATGTTCAATGCGAATCAAAACAAGAGAGAAATAAAAGTCAGGGGAACTAGCTTTATTGCTCAATCTTGGATGCAAGGAAGGAGAGTTCAAAATCTCGCGCCTACCAAGATCAAAAAAAACTGAGTACACTCGCTGGCAGGGGGGGGCCTAGGAGTTCGCTAACAGCGACTGGCTCAGCGGCGGGGGCACTGTTGCTCTACAAACTTTCAATTGTGTTTAAAAAAGGGGAAAAAGACTCGCGCGAGGCTCAATCCGGAGCAAGGAGACACTAGAGATCGGGGCCGCAAAAAAAAAAAGCCCGGGGTGGAAGGGACGTGCTGATTCTTTGGACTGGACTACCTATGGCAACCTGTTAGGCACGCGAAGACCTTAACCGCTGGGAGGACGTCGGTGGTGAGGGCAGGCACCGGAGCCGTTACTTGCCTAACAGCCAACGCTAATTCCTTAGGGCATGGCGACTGCATCGCTGTGCTCACACACACCGGTACAAATGTTATGGGTGCGGGGCCAGGAATCTATCCCGCCATACTTGTGGAAAGCTTCGTTTCTTTATCTCGGAGGGGAAGCGTCTAAATGCAGAACTAAGGGGGCACGTCAAGTTAGTGGGTTTATGAGCGACTTGATGCACCTCGAGCGGCCTGGGTGGACAGCCAGCAGCGGTCTCTTATTGTTGACAGTCCAGGTGGACAAACCATGCGTCCACAATAGGGATCGAATTCACGCATTAAAGGTCTTTTGGGAGGGGGAGATTCGCACGCAAAAACGGAAACGCTGTGCACCAAGACGACTTTGAGGGCACCAGTATCGCGGTAAAAAAGGGTGCAGAGAAGGAGTGCGCATCGAAAGGTTATATTGAGCACTCAATCAGCCTTCTCTGTGGTGAACCTGAGAGAAACGCGAATCAGAGACGAAGTTCTGCACCTTAACACGGAGATGGAACACGAGCATGAACGTTCTGGCGCACAGGAGGACCGGTGCCAAAGAAAGTGGTGACGCGAAGTAAGTCCGGCTAGTCACTCAAAAAACGAAAAGAACAGGCATCACAAGATCCTGTAGGGACGTAGCAAGAGAAGGAACCGTGTGGAGCGAAGGAGAAGGCTCCAGAACTAACAGCCGACTGAGGTGGGAGGTGTCGTCGGCCGACAGACCACAACGGTCTAAGAAAAGAGACACTCGGCAACTTCAAACATCGGAGGCCGCTTCACTTTTGGTCCTGGGGGGAGCCAGTTCCAACGGGAAAAGCCGTTCTATGGGAGAAAGGAGAGATAGACATGCGCCTTTTAAAAAAGCTGATCAGAAAGGGCTTCAAAAGGTGGCCGCAGAGTCGGGGGAATAGCGAAAGTAAGCAATCAAAACGGTCAAGGAAAAGAAGCAAAAAAAAACAGAAGGGGAGAATCAAGGTCCATCTCGGTGCCTTTTCCTAGCGGATCGTGGGAAGCTTACACGACCAAGGGAAATATGGGAAGGCAAAGCGCAGGGAGGGCATCGGGAAAGAGCTGGCATCGATATCGTCGGAAAATTGTCCAGGACTGCTTGAGATTGCCGATCAGAAAAACTGCAAATTCTAGCAAAAGTAGGGTACGCGGGAGAAGGCTTCACTTGCCGTAAAATCCACTGGGTACCAGGAGGAGCTTCGGGAAGAAGTACGAGAGGTGGGGATAGAGGCGGGTTCAGTTCCTTGTGGTTACTGTTCACGGGCAACTACAAAAGTCAAAAAGGAAAGTCTTTGAGTCAATGCATCCTCTCGCAACAGCAAAATTGCGAGAGGTGCTCGAAGGTGCGTGGTTTCTATTTCACGGGGTGCGGGATGCCAATAGGTTAAAAAACAACAACGGGAAGAGAAGGTGTTTCCTCACCCGTGGGAAAGCGAATGTGAAGAAGAAAGTCTGCGCAGAGCAAGAAGAGAAAATTAGCCGGCGCGAGCACTCGAGCAGCCCCGAAGCGGTGGAAAATGAAGTGAAAAGGGCTGCGTGAAAAGGAAACCGGCAACTGTACCGCAGCTTTTCATCGATTAGGACAGAAGGACGCACAAATGAGTTGGGAAGGAGCACGTGGATGCCGACCGTAACAGCGGGAGAAAAACATTTTCATGACATAAGGGCACAAAATCGGAAAGCAAGCTGGGGACCGGTGCCAACAGAGGATAAAGATCAGAAGCCATCATTGATTACGAAAGGGCGAGGAGGGCGAAAATCTGAAAAAGTCAATAGTGCGATGGTTACGAGAAAGAAACCATATATCCTAAAGGCCCGTCTATTCAAGAAGCGATGGGGTGACTAACGGCCACTCGTCATCATTGCTCCTGCAATACAAGATCTCTAGGAAAATTGAAGGACAATTTCGATCGCACGATCGAGGGCACTATACTCCGTAGGGAAAAGCCAAATACTAATCGCACCTCTGCAAAAGGAACGAAACAAATGAACGAGGGATCAACCGCTGGTGGACAGGTGGACGTCGTGACTAATAATCAGGAAAAAGGGAAGGCGCATGAAATAAAAATACACACTCGAATCCGGTATGGGAGAGGGGACAGGCGACAGCGGGAAGTTCGATCAAGGGAAGGCTTTTTACAGTGCGACTTGACCACCTTGACGGGGAAAAAAGGATCGATTAGCGTGTTCTTAAGCGCAACAGAGCAACTTTGAAGATAGGAAAAAATTTTAACAACCGCTGCGCCGAAAGGGAAGGACAAGGAGACGGCATCAATATCCGACTTGGTTGGCACACACATGTCGGGGTCTAGGCGCGGTCTCTTCTATGCCCATGACCGAGGTCGTGATCAGAGAGGGCAGTTCGAATACCAAAAAGGCGTCAGAGGCACCGGTGAACAGGGAGGCATGGGCAATCAAAATAGTTGGTTGTCACTGGACCGGGGCCCGGGGACGGCGAAACTCAGCGCCACGCAACCGGGAGAATTGTATCGGGATGGTGGACAATGGGAGCAAGGCGATGGCTGAAGTCACGCAGAAGTCTCGAAGTCAATACAGCCGCCTAAGTTGAAAAGTAGAAAACGTCAGGGACTCCCATAGAAATGATATCCTCAATCGCTTAGACCGCAATCCGAAGACATCTTTCCACTTAAGTCGGGTACTCACTAAAAGCCCTACAGTTTTACCGGGTGGATTAACGAGAAAGTCCAGAGCCTGCCGAAGAAGTATATCGGGAACCAGAACGTCATCAGGGGCCGAAGCCATAGCTTCGCCCTCAGGTTTTTCCGTAGTCACGGGAATAAAAAGGTGCACAGGAGGACATGACAAAGAGATATTCCGCCGGCCGTACACTAAAAAGGTCCGGGGAAGCCCCTCCTCATTATGTAAAGAGAAGAGGCGGGACCGGGCGAAGATGAAAAAGGATTATTGCCGTCAGACCGAAAAACGGAAAAAAAAGTACGCTGTAGAACTTGCCGCTCGGCTAATCGTCACAGCAAGCAAAGGGCAAAAAACAGAGGAGTATTCAGGTCCGCGATCAAAAGGAAGGCCGGAAAGACATCGGGGAAATAATCCTTTTAATAACATCTTATTAAGCCTACGGAGGGGGCAAGTCGGACGTGCAGAGGTTTGAAAGAGAAGCTTGCTAAACTTGAAGTGATCACCTTGGAGGGAGAAAGGGGAACGACTTGACTGGAAGTGTGCATGTATCCGAAATTTCCAGGAAAAAATCTCTCTTGGCCTAACGTGTGCCGAGGGCACGCAAAAAGCGAGGGGGCCGCTGTCTCAGTTGCCGGACCTTTTAAGGGGAACTTGCAGGAACACAGCGGGGCGTGCCGACTTATTAGTCAACGCCTTGGCGGATACGTGTCCGTCCTTGTCTTGCGCTGTCCAGGGAAACGTAGGGAGAGGGTAAACTAGTTTGGGCGCATGGCCCTTCGGTCAGTAGTACACGCAAAGAAACGTACGGCAGGCGATCGAGGTGAGGAGACCTTCCCTGTACATCACAAGAAAGGGCAGAGAAGAGGAGTCGCCGTGGCCCAGTGAATAGCGTAAGAAAGAATTGAACGGAAAAGGGGGGGCGGTGAACGCTTGGGGAGAGAAAAAGGTCCTGATCCAAAGCTAAGTGAGACAGGTCCTCCGCGGTGGAGCACACAGGCAAGGGGAGGGGGGGGGGCTAACAACAGTAGTCGAAGCACACAAGGCAGGTAGGATCGATCGATTAAGTTTTGACGCTTTCCTGATAAACCAAAACTCCTAACTAACCACACTAATCCCATGCGAGAAAAAAGCGCAGGAATGGTTAGGGCCATGAAGAAAAGACTTTGCACAGTGACACGACGCAAGTTATGCAGAGTCAGGCTTGCGCCTGTCACGGCCTAAAAGGGGACTGGTGTAACGTTGGCAAAGTCCGGGAAGCATACGCGGGAGGCGCAGACAACCAGATTCTTACCGGATGGCCTCTGCTGGGGGGAAGGATTTTGACCGGTATAGAAAGAAAGATTCTCACACAAAAGAGGAGAAAGAGAGATTGTCGGAGATCTTTCCAAGGCATTCCCACACAGCGGGGCGATAAAAATCCGAAAGAAGTCGAGCAGGAAGTTGCGAGACAAGCAAGATAAGAACTTTCACACTTGTCTGGCGCAGTGCAGGCGACAAAGACCCGAGGGCAGGTAAAAAAAACGTGAATTGGGGGGGAACAGATCTGCATGGGGAAACGACGCAGGCAGCTTTGACTGAGCTGATAGGTGGGGAAGGGAAGAGCAGAAAGCGCGCGGCCGGTAACAGAAGACGATCTATATCCAGGCAGGGCGCTCAGGAAGAAGGCGCAATCCGACTACCGAGGTGACGCGGCTCACCAGCGCGCGAGGCAGGAGTATAGAATGAGGGGGACGGAAGGGGAGAGGCAAACAAGCCGGAAACCAGAACCCGTTCAAATTAGATGGAACAACGGGGAAAAAACCGGCCAGACGAGACTACAGATCCGCATTCTTGTCGTCCCGGAAGGCGGGCAAGGAGAACATCGAAGGAAGAATGAAGACTAGACGGACTGGGGGGGGAAAAACCCTACCTTGCAGGAGAGCAAACAGTCGAGCGACATCAAACCTCGGGATATGTACGAGAATCAAAAAGATTGAAAGGAAAGCAGACGAGTGGCGACATAACAAGAGGAGCTAGCGTGCGGCAAGTTGGCTCGGAATTGAGGGGGGGAACCGTTGGGTGGCATTCTGAAGGGGTCCGGAAAACAACAAGAGGTTCGCCTGACAATTTGCGATACAAATAACCGGAAGTCTCTCCTTCGCAAAGCACCTGGGGAAAGGCGTAGCCGCGAGATGTAACGAAGGGGCTTTCGCGTTAACCCGCTTGTGAGGAAGTCAGCGATAACATGAAAGACAGTAGCCTGAAGACCAATATAGACGAACACCACGCCAGGGGGGTGGGGAAAGAATGGGGGGTAATGGACCTACTTTCCCGAGGAGGGAAACGGGGGGGCGACTAAAGCTCAAGAGGGTAGAAAGGTCAGCCGGAAAGTCTGAGTCAAAGACGTCAAGGCTGCACGCGAAGAGATTGAATAAGAGGGACTGCCCGTGTGAAAGCCGGGATCAAGCGTTTTTCTTAACAAATATGTGCAACGTGCACAGCGACTACGTTAAAAGTGGCAAGTCGGGGGATCCTTCCGGCACTGGATGAAAACGTTAAAACGGGTGCCGCAGAAAGACGATGTACGACATGCTACTGGAATTCCGCGTTGGAAAGAAAACCCGGGAAAAATGAGTAGGGGAAGCCTAAGGGCTTATCCAGACTGACGGTGGAAAAACAGAGTCGTTATGGAATACGCGATTTCCCTAATACGGGTCAAGGTACCCTGCACGTTGTTAAGACTGGATGAGAAACGTAGCGCAGGTATACTTCGCCGCTATGCGAGGGGGCAGGAAACGCAGACTGTTATCCGTCACACACTACTTAAATGAGAAAGTAGGGGATTCGTGGAGGGGATCTGAAGGCTACGCTACATTGGAGGAAAACGAAAACTATGTTTTGTACCAACGCGGCAAACGGTGACGCAAAACGAATGTTGGTCCGCCATCTGTTCGAGAGTGGAAAAGCCATTCGCGCGGGGCCTGAACAGAAAGCGCCAGCCTCAACAGTGAGGGGGCCCAATCACAGACGAGATTCAACATCTCAGAATCTTGTCGCGACCGCGGGAAATGGCAAGGGGGGAAAGATCGGCAACGTGAACAACGGGGGCGATTCCGCACCACGATCTGCACAGGGGACGATCACCAAGAAGCTACTGTCGTGAAGAAGGGAAGCCGTGGAGGGGACGAAGCGCAGATCGCTGCTCAGCCCTGGATGGAGGTCTTCGCGAACCATACCTCACAACCTTAAAAAGAGAGGCACGAGGCAATGTCCCATCGGTACCGCATTGAGTACTCCTGGGTGGACCGCCGATTCGAGGGACGTGAGAGGGATCTTATAGATCGTAAGATACTCTCTGACGGAGCAGAAAAATGACTTCAAGGTGTAGTAACAGAAATCGGGAGGGGACACTTCGAGCTCAAAAAAAGGGTCAGCTGCATAGCAAAGCGTGCATCGCAAAAAGAGATCTTCCTTGAACTGATAGTATGGGGGTTGTGCATACTATCGTAATCCTAAGGATCGCGGAGGGAAAGACATCTTAAAGTATTCTGCGGCTGAAAGATTGAGCGATCGGCACCTTGTCCAGCGGGATGGCTATGGCGCCGATGCATCGCAAATGCAACAAGGGAGGGTACTTTACACTCTGCAGTGAGAAGGAAACAATCAAGTTTAGACTTACTCATGAAAAAAGCGGGCGAAGAAAAGGTCCGGTTTTTATCGGGGCAACGGGCATCAGGAGGGGAACAACCACTTTTCAGCGGCGCTCGGGAAAAAGGCAGAACGCGCGCGAGAACCATTGCGAGAGTGAGCCGCGCATAAGTGGCAGGATAAATTCAGATTCACGGGGTGAGAAAAAAAAGACTTGAGGCAAAAAAAAACGTAGTATGAGGAGAGAGAGAGTCAAGGGCATTTTAAGGGAAAACCGGTTGAGCGCCAGTTTCAGCAACGTCTGACCGAGGACCTATCGAAAAGGGCGCGCGAATTCAAAGAAGCAGCCGCGAACGAGGGGGGTACCTCCTGATTGAAGGAGGGGGCATTCTTTAACAGCAACCGGAAAAAAGGATTGGGGACAGATAGGGGACGCTCGAGACAGGCAAAATGCGTCACCCGGCAAAGGTGACCGAACACGGGGGAATAGGTTCCGCTGACCCGAAGGGAGGGGACTCGTGCCGGTAGCGTGATCGAAATGTGACGGGGGAAAAAGGCAGATCGATCAAATAATCCTCCCTATTTATCACTCGCAGTAACGGGATGCAACGGCATTCAACTAGTGCGATGGGGGTAAGCCGCTAAAAAAATATAAGACCTAACGCGCTTTTCCAACATCGGCACGAAGGCGATGATGAATGCAGAAAAATCGTAAGTAGAAGGGAACAGGAAATAAACGAGGAAGCAAGGAATCATTGTCGAGCAATATCGAGCGCTGGCAAGGGGATGAGAGCCGATTACCAGAGAACACAACCTGGAATCATCGATACCAGGAGGGCATAACAGCGACGACAAATGAGAGGGCCTCATCTTTGTCATGACCTGTTGCTCGAAAAAGCAGGGTGTCGCGGCGCCGTACGAAGGTAAACTACAATAGAAGTCCTGAGTCTCTTCTTCAGAAAGACGGCGCGGAGGAGAAAAAAAGCGTCCTTAATCAGGAGGAATTCGAGGATCTGGGGCAATCGGCATCTCTGGGGCGTGGAACGCCAAAACCAGAGGAAACTTTGCCGAAGGGAACAAACAATGTTCCCATCCGCTGAGTAGAAAGATTCCGGACATGAGCGTTAACGCAAGCGTACTGAATTGTACAGGAAAACGTAGAGCGCTAAGGCTCGAAAAGTCCAAGCCGCGGAAGGGTAGGGATCAATAAGAACAGTTCAGATTCACAAAAAGCGTCAGCGAACAGTTTGCCTCGCTCTGGTCATCAGGTGGGAGTTGGGGGGAACCGCCAAACGGAACCGTGATCGGCGAACAGCTTCCACGCAAAAAGATAAAGGCGATTCGAGAATTGTGGAAGCCGTAAAGAATTAGGCATCTTCAACACGAAGAGCTGCGAAGCAATACATGACTCCGAAGTTACAAGTCGCAACTCCTTAACACCAATCAATGTGACCTTGGGACATAGTGCGGGGGAAATAACGCTTCAAGAGATGGGGAGAAACCAGAACCAAGGCTCCACGTCAGCTGTACGCCTTAAGGACTCCCGAAAAGAAATTTTTACGTTTGCAAGTCGGAAAAAATGGAAGTAGCCACGGCCAAGACGAAATAGGGGGGACTCGGAAATGAAATTCACTCACAGGTGCCAAAATAAGACACCGAAGGGGACGACAGCGGGGGGTCAAAAACTTAGGCTAGGCGAACAGGGGAAGAGGCGGAAAACACGGATGCAAGTCTTAAAAAGGGTGACGGTCCTCTATCAGGCATGGAGCCTTGAAAGGGCTTGAGAGCAGATATTTAAGGCTGAAACGAAACTTCCGGAACTGTCGGGAGCCAAGTGCAGGCCGCGGCGAGTAGCGGGAGGGGTACTCCGCCCAACAAGGCAGCCGAGGGAGTAACAGTACGCGATATGGGGCGGAAGGGGAAGGCTGTCAGAGGGGAATAGCCGATGAATAACAGCAGGGAATCCGCCTAAGCAGGCCATTCGAGTGAAATTGTTACGCATTGTCATCGGCCTTGAAAAAAAGTGAGGGGATAGAGCGGACTTGAAGGGTGGGTAGCAGTGTAAAGGCCAGGGTAAAACCCGCGGAAGAAAATTGAAGGAAATTCCTGACTTGCAAACCAAACACCTTTCCAAGCAAGAGGGAATGGCAAAGAACTTGCCGAACTGTCAAGGGGCCAAGGATAGGTTAATGGTAATGGCGAATCGAAAGCGGTGCCGGTCAATATGAGGTGTCGCGTAGAAGGGTTCCCGTGAGGAGTAGGGGGTCGTCGAAGGGGGGCAGCTCAGGCCCGTCGGGGTTCGTCAAGGGGCAACCCCAAATCTGCCGTCATTCACAGCAGGGAAAAGTTTATACTGCTCCGGAAGCACAAAAGAAGGCGAAATACGGGAGTCAAGCGTCAGCGATGAAAGTTAAAATGAACGCAGGGGTTCGGGGCAGAAGGGAGTTTTCGAGACAAATCACGGATCCATAGACATGACGAAGCGGCAGCCGGAGGGGGATCAGCGGTAGAGTTAAATCAGAACGTCGGATTGAAAACACGGTCGGCTAAGCCCTGCTGGGAGCGATCGGGTTGGTGCCAAAGGGATCTCGTTCCTGCTCTCCGAACTGGGAAAACCAACGAGAATTCCCTGCGAACTAAAAACACCAGTTCGGGGAACTCATCTGCAGATCACGACGCAATTCATTTAAGGAGTCGAATGGACTAAAATGGACACGCAAAAGGTTGTTTAAAGGGAACTCGGGGAGCTTCATGGTACAACTCCAGAGAAGAGAGAACACCCACTTATTGGGATTGCAATAGGGTGAAGGATTTAACTTATCTAGAATAGATCAGAAACACCACAACGAGGATGATGTAATAAGATTCTTCGATATGGGACAAAAGAATTGCTGGCCAAAAGTAAAGCTATCTTATGCGCTGGTCTTACGAAACTCCGCGAAGAGACTAGAACGTTCAAACTTGGCCGTTGGAAAGGGGACAAGAAGCGGAAGAATCGTATGCTGCACAAGTGAACTCAGCAGAGCGGCCATGGGAAAACGCTGCGACTTTTGAGGGGGAGCAGGCCTCTAACGTGTGGAGGTTGGGACAGGAAACGGAATCAATTTTACCAATCAAGAGATCGCCCGTTGGTTAGAACCCGTGTTTAGGGGTCGAGCAAAGGAAGGGGGTCCCGTCTCACGGGCGATAAGATTCTAAAAGACGATTGTATCAACCATCAGCTGCCGAAAGGGAAGGCAAATACGATGTAACACCATTCATGGACGCAGAGGAGAAAGAAAGGATTCATACGACTCTGGTGCAGTCCGGCAAGTGCAGGGGGGGGGGACTCTACGGAGGGAAGATACGGAAAAACTTCTGGGGGTACCGGACTACCCCGACAGGGAATGCAAAACTTATAGAACCTCGAACCCTAGGTATACTCCGACCTAACTACCTTGAAAGGAACCCCGCCGGGGACCGAATCGTCCTTTTTGTCGGAAAGGTCGACAGTGAGGAAACTGGAAATATGACCTGTGCAGGTTGCAGGCGGCAATTGGCAACCATAATCTAGGAGATCCGGGGGAAAAATGTGGAAGGACAAGGTCTCCGAACGCTTCCATTCCCGAAATGGCGCGACGCACAGTTGGAGGCCGATCGCCAAAGAGGGGCGATTCAAATGAAAGGCCGCTTCGCAGGCGTCAGAGTGTTCTTCAAGACGGCTATTAAAACAAAAACCGCCTGATAGGACACAAGAGCGGGACCTGCATCCTCACAGTTTGTCCGGGGGGGAGAGGTCGAGGGACCGGCATGTCCGACAGAGGAAACGTGGCGAAACAAAAGCAAAGACGGTTTACGGTCCACTTAAGATCTCTAAAAAACAAATGGGGGCTCCGCTATGCGGGAGGACCGGGAGGACGGCCCTGGAGTTTAAGTCACTGGCATAATCAGGGGGTGCCTAGGGGGACACTGGTTGCTCCATACGAAGGGTTACCGAGGCTTCAATTAGTTGTATTATTTAGGAGAATGTAGGAAGTCACGTTGAATAGAGTTCTAATGTAGCGGCATTTAACGGGAATTAGCGTTGCTCCCACCAAGAGGAAAGGTGGCGGGAAGGACACGTGAATAAAAGTGGCAAGAGGGCTTCTTTCTTTGTCGATCTAAAATACGTATATACAGCAGAACGGTGCCATGGTCAAATGGACTTGTGATTAGTAATTTAATGAAGGGAGCCGGGATTTACTTCGCTCGTCTGATGGGAGAGACAGCTGCCTTGCATGGCGTCCATCGTATTAAAGAAGAACATTCGATATCGGGGGAAAACTTTTATCGTTGCCTATTCAAGGACATGGGCGTTCCCCACACACGCCCCTATCTGGGAGACCCGAGCGGACTACCGACGCATGTGCGCTGAGGGAACTTTTCGGGATTATCACGACAGTTCAGCGGGAGGGCGGTGCCTGAAGAGGAATAAAGGTACGAAGACGAATAGGAACAAAGGCCGGCTAAGACATGCCGGAATAATGGTAAAGAATCTTCTTGGCCCAGGTTACGCAAAGTTGAATGCGGGGGTTGAAGGGGAAGTAAAGCACCAAATATTGCAGTCTAAACAAAGGTAGGGAAAAGGTCCTCCTTATGAGCCGTGTTCTATAGACGGCCGCTATCATGAGAACGCACAAAAACTGAAGGGGGGGTCTTCTTCTCCGACACAACAACAATTATAGGCGGCGTAAAAATGGAAAAAATCGTGAGGCCGCATATTGTCAGGGGTATACTTGGTCCGCGGACACTATGGTCCGTTCGAGAAGGAATCGGCAAAAGTTCCAGCAAGCGACAAGGTACGTGGGTAGAAGCAGATCTTTGATGCAGCGCGAATGTCCGCCAGCGGGCCGCTCATAAGAAAAGGAGCACTTTCACCAGAGGTCTTCACTTGCTTCAGGAGATATCGGGGTGAAGAGGAGTCTACCAGCGCACTCAGTTGGCATTAACGAGCCATTGGAAGGCCAGAGTAACAAGAGCTTGGCTGATTGTATAAATCTACGCTGAAAAAAAATTGGGGACCTGGTTCGCCGTCGGAATCCAAGCAAAGGACGAGCCTCTGTTTACGTCGCAGAACACGGGCGAACTGACCAAAGACACTGTCGCAAGGGAGGGACGCCTTCAAGTCGAGAGGGACAGTAGACGGTCCGTAATCGTAAGTTTTTAGAGGGAAAAGGACAAAAAGGCAAGAAGGACGTTCCACCAGTAAAAAGAAAACTGCTGAACTCGGTGAAGCAGCCGAGAGAGGCCACCATGGCGATAGTGCTCGAGAATAGACGTAAAAGGGAGAATTGCACCGGGAGGAAATAA
>Ga0179591_1208642_pt1 | contig 12830 bp, 18 predicted proteins | sample CZOMad2_1_08_16f_FD_182891 | JGI IMG/M metagenome (GOLD analysis project Ga0179591, IMG submission 182891) | Vadose zone soil fungal communities from Angelo Coast Range Reserve, California, USA - CZOMad2_1_08_16fungal (PacBio error correction) | ecosystem: Environmental > Terrestrial > Soil >...
AGAAAGGAGTAGGTTGTTTACACCTTTGGTAAAGGTGAGTTAAGCTCCCCTTTGGTTTAAAGCTGAGAGGAAATGAAAAAACCTACAAGGGGGAGGGGAGAAAAGTCGGCTTCAAGGGAGGTAGGGGGGGTTTGGGCAAATAGGGAAACTACTAATTCAAGTGTTCTTCCGAATTTCCGATTGGTGTCGAAAATACCACGTGGAAGGGGGGGGGGTTTATTTGTGAATATAGGAAAAAGCAAGTTTGGTTGGGACAGCGATGCTTCGGTCAGGGGAAAACTTTACAGGATAGAATCTCTCGTCTATCTGGCCGGTCGGACTACGAGGGGGGAACAGAGGGACTTCGGGAAGGCGGGAACAGTTCTTCCGAAAGAGCCGAGATAAGGGGTCTCCAAAGTAGTACAAAGAAGATAAGGGGCTGGGTGTGAAATGAAGAATGTTCAATGAATCTTGATACAACCATGTGAGTTGGAAACTAGAGAAGGGAAGAATTAATTGGAGAAGGAACGACGCCTTTCATGGAAAGGAAGAGAAGGCTCTGGGTCCTCAGAGGGCACCAGAGTGGAGAGCTTTCTTATCCGCAAGCGCCCTGGGGGGAATAAGGGGCAATTTGGGAGAAAAAAAGGGGTACGAAGGGGGAGAAAAGGAAAAGGGAAGATAATACTGTTGTAAGGTCTTAAAAGAAATCTTTAGCTTCACTTTGTATTTCACTTGGGGGATTCTGAAACAATTCTTCTTACGGGGTGGAGACTCCTCGATAATAAATCGAATAGAGAAGGGCCTTAAACCATCCGGGTGATCGATTTCTTAAGAAGGGAGGGGGAAGAGCTCCTGAGAGACCCCGGCTCGCATAGCGCAACCGATGGTGGAAAGGAAGCCCGGGAAAAACAGGAAGAGAGGAGTTGAGAACGAAAGAGAGGGGACAAAGGGAAAGGGGGGGAAAAAGAAAAAGAAAGTCGCGAAAAAAAAGTGGATAAAGGTTGTCTACATTGACAAGGGGGTCTCCAGAGGAAGGCAGACATCACGATCAGGGGGGGTAAAGTGAAGGGACAGAGGAACTGAATCCTGCAAGAGATTGGAGAAAAAAAAAAAGACCAAATGGGGGAAAATGAGGAGCTCAAGATCGGAGACCTCAGCTCCATCCTTTGCCACCCAACAATCGAAAAAAAAAAAAGTATGTTGGTAGGAGGAAAAGGTAAAAATCGGAGACCCGATCCTCACTCAATCCTGTCATTTCTGCACGGAAACGTCCGCTCCATCATTGGGCCGCGCATTCCAAGGTCGCTCTAAGCGGGAAGAGGAGTACGTAAAAATGGAAGAAACAAACAAATGGACTCAAAAATTGGGGGAGGAAATAAAGGGGGAGATTTACTAGTAATCTGGGGGACTGAGGAAGAGGTTGATTCAACCTACTTCCGCAGGAACAAGGGAAGAATGGGGGTCGCAGGGAAATAAAAAAGGATTTAAGGAGGTCGGAAAGGAAGGATTCGGAAAAAAGAAGAAGAAAGGGGAACCGGCGAAATGTTTACCTAAATGGAAAAACTAAGGAAAGACTTGACCAGAATATCGCGTGCCACTGAAAGAATGGAGCCGTATCTGATCTGGCTGCGGGGAAAAAGGAGAAAAATATAGTTCCATGAAAGACTCTTTCCCGAACGAGGAGCAAACTTTCTCTCAACTCGGAGGAAAAGAGAAGGGGAAGGAATATTACTTGTTGGGGGAAGTGCTTGGGGAAAGACATCACGGGGTCGGTCTACCTAGGGAGATGGCCTGAAAACGTGCCATTACTGAAGGAAGGAAAAGAGAAAAAGGTAGGGCAAGAGGGAACGGGGGACAAAATTTTAAGAAACGGGGGGGGGGGGGATAAGGGTGGGGGGAAGAAGGACTTAGGAGAAATGAAAATCTTCAACAGCTCAACTCAGAGATCGGTCGAGGATAAATCGAACAAAAAAAAGTGATGAGTGGAGGGGAAGGAGACTAAAGAGAGGAAACAAGAGATGGAGTGGAGGGGGAGAAAGAAGTGTCTAAGAAGGAGGGGGGCAGCCACACAACCGGACACCCTCTTGGAGAGTAAAAAGGGTACTCTATCAAGGGAAGCCTGGGGAAAAGGAGAAAAGAATTACTTGAAAAGAATCAAAGGAAAGGGAAAGGGAGGGAAAAGCCCAAAGGGGTAAAAAATACTCTTGGAAGTAATCCTAGAGAGGAGAAAGAGGAAAACGAAATACTCTACTCGGTCAGAAGAACGTTCGCGCTTCGTCGCCAAAGAGAGGGCCGAAAAAAAAATACGAGGGGAAAGGAAAGGAAGGGGAGAAAAGGGAGAAGGAAAGTATGAGAAGGTGAAACAAGGGTAGAAATTTAATCCAGGAGGGAGGGATAGGGGGGGAAGAAAAAGACGTTTAAATGAATGACTGCCGGGTTCGTGGGGTCAGACAAGGAAGGCGGCGATAAATGGGGAGCGGGAAGGAGGGCCGAAAAAAGAAGGGGAAAAACTTCTAGAATGTCCTGGAGGGGGAAAAAAGAAAACCATGTTGGGAAGCCTTGGGGGGGACAAAGAAAAAAAACTCAAGACTTCTTGGACAAAGATTCTGATAGAAAAAAAGGGTCAGGGAGGGAGCTGCAAACAGGGAGGGGGGAGAGCTGTCCCGGAAGGAAAGTTGCGGTAGAGGGCGACCGGGGTCTAACTAACGCCTCAAACCAGAAGGTTGGAAAAAGAAATTGGAAAGTTTTGGAGAGTTGGGGAAGAGATGGAGGAAGAGTTGGGGGGTGAAGGGGGGACTGAAGGAAAGAACCGAACATTTATGTTCTGACGGATCGGGGTACCCTAAAAAGGGGGAGGAGGTCGGGGTACGGGACAAAAAGGAAAAGGAGGAGGAGAAAAGGATTCCTGACAGAGTGGAGAAGAAAAAAAGGGGAATTGGGGATAAACCCTTTTTGAGAACACAGTTGGGGAAGGGGCTCAGGCACAGTTTCTACTCATTGGGGGTTTTCTCGAAGAAAAGAAAAAAACTAAAAAGAAGTCCAAGGGACTTTCCATCTAGATGAAAGTCATTGAGAGAATTGGTATTGAGGAAGAAAAAACAAGGGGGAGGTTCAGAAACGGTCTAAGACCTGGGGAGAGTTAAGAGCATACTACGTGGGTCAACTCCAAGACGGAAAAAGGATAAAGCGAAAAGGACATATCTAGAGGAACCGGGAAGGACTTAAGGGGGAAAAAAAGAAAAAAAAAAGTAAACGCAAAAATGAAAAAATATAAAAGAGGGCATGATACAGAGGGCTTTCCATTACACACTTACAAAAGATATCGAAAAAATAAAGGGACCCAAGGGCCCTAAAAAGTTGTTGACGAAAGCAAGGAGTAAAATAAAACTCAGAAGAGAGGGGGAAAAGATTCAAAACTCTGGGGGAATCATTCAAGAGGGGGGAGGGGTAAGTCCCTGCACAATTCTCTGTCCGACCAATTCCTCCGTCTCCAATGAAAAAGGATGTAGAATCAAAAAATGTTGTGCGCAAATATCATGCAACCCAAGGAAAAAAAAAGGGGGAAACACACCCGCAAAGTATAAAGGAAAAAGAAGAGAAAAAAGATCAAACAGGGGGGGGCCAGGATACACTGGAAGAAAGACATAGCTCCCTCTACGAAATATGGAAAAAAGCATAAAAAGAGAAAGGGAGGATCTCCCGGAAAAGGGGGGAAAAAAGCGAGATCTCGGTAAACGGGGGAGAGGAGAACCAAGAACACAACTTTTCCAAGGGTCTGTTAATTTAGAAAAGGTCACTTCAATTCTGAAAAGGGCAACCTATTTCGTGTACGGGAAAAAGGATGAAACCCAAAGGAAGAAAGGGCCAAAGACTCCGGATCAGGAAAAAAAGGATGGGAGGGTACGAAGAAAGGAGGTGGAGGGGGTTCGAGGGATAACCTTGAACAAGGGGGAACAAAAGAATGCCGCACTGACCGCTCATCAAAATTCATTTCCAAAGAAAAGAGAAAAAAAATTTTGAGGAGTGAGGGAAATAAGAGTACTAAATAAGAAGGTTAAAAAGGGTGGATGAAGGAAAAGGAAAAGATCCCCCAACGAGACTGAAAAATTGATTATTATTGAGGAAGGGTTGTAAGTAGATTCTCGCCTCTGTACGAGGGGCAAGCCGAGGCCACCAACACTGCGTAAAGAGGAAAAAGGGAAAAAAAATGAGCACTGGACCGCCTAACACAAAAGAAAAGAGGTTAAGGCCGTCCATTAAGGAAGAAAGGAAGTCGAGTACATTGGATTTCTGGGGGGACCCCTTTTGAAAGGGGAGACCAAAAAAATAACCACTACTTCCTCATCTCGATTGGTTTACAGGCCAAAAAAAAAAAAAAATGAGATGAGAGAACTTCTGGAGGGGTTGTGTTCAGACTTAATACTAAGGGAGGGGGAGGCGGGGACCAGAGGTTCTAAGAAAGAGGGGAATTAAAGGGGTTTGGGTGTTGAAGATAAACCAGTAAAAGGGGAGGGTAGGAGTCACCTGGAAAACAGGAAAAAAAAATAGATTAAAAAGAACTCTGGCTCTCATTGGAACGAAACTGCAGGAGGAGGGAGACTCGATCTTGAGCTCGATTAACTGCTCTCTGGGAAAGGAGGAGCCAAGAAGAAAAGGAGAAGAAGGGGGGAGGGGGTAAAATCGAGGAAAGAACTCGGGGGCGGGGGGGAAAAATGATTCATCTGGGGGGTGCAACTGATATGTACTCATCAAAAACAGTGAGTATGTAAGGAATAAGGAAGGGTCAAGGAAGGGGCGAGTCGGGAAAACCAGGGAGGGGAAGGAGTAAAAAAAAACAGGTACGGAGCGAGGTCAACCAACTTGGTAGACTGGGGGATAGCTCATAGGGAACACGGGGGGTTAGAAGAGATTCGCCAGAAAAGTTCTTTCCAGGAAGGGGGCTGAAGTTCCGATCCGTCTGAGAGCATTTTCCAGGGCTGGAAGGACATTTGATATAAAGGGAAAGAGGGGAAGGGAAGAAGGGGGGGGAAAGGTTGACATTGTGGAGAGGAAAGAGGGAGGAGGTCTGGTACTTGGGGGGGGGGGATACGCCGGGGGATCTAAGACCTCCCGTCGAAGAGCATAGCTGAAAAAGACTGGAGAGAGATGAGTAATAAAGGAGGGTACATGGGAAGAGTAAAGGAGACCCCTCGAAGAAGTCTCGGCTGGGGGACATCAGGAACACGTTGGGAGGACAAGAAAGCCTAAAGGGAAGACTCCGGAAAAACCAAAGGAGAGCAAGGATATCATCGGTAGTTGTAAGTATACTCAAGGTAAGGAAGGCATAAGTAGGGGGGAAACCTTGTACTGGGGGACGGGGAAAAAAGGGAACAAAGAGGTGTTTCGGGAAAAAAGCTTCAGCACCACCGTACTATAGTCTCATGTTGGGAAACTGGAACTTCCGTGGAGATTAGGGTAGGGTCATCGACTCAAAAGAAGGAAGTAGGGTTCTGGAACGAGACCCAGGGAACTGGGGAGGGGGAGAACTAGCGGGGGGGGGAAACGGGGGGTGACCACCCCGTGAAAAAGGAAAAACCCCTCAGAGGGAAAATCAACCCCGACGGACTTTTTGTTCAGGATTTGAGTCTCTTAGGACTGCACAGAGAGAAGCGGGGAAGAAAACTCAAAAAAAAAAGAGCCTCAAAAGGGAAGAATATCATCAAAATTAAATAATTCTTCGATACTACTCTTTTCCATCTCTAGGAAGTAGTAAGAAGGGGGGTAACAAAAAGGCGCACACAAAAAGGGGACTTCTTTCAGACAAAAAGAGGACGCCCGAGGGGGTACGGAGAATAGTCTTAAATGACAAAAGGAAAATAAAATCGGGCAATCAGAGGGAAGTGGGAGCCAACCTAACCCTCCTGGAGGACAGTGGGAAACAAAAAGTTCGAATCCAACTACTACCGGAGAAAAAAGGGAGAAGGACAAAATGAAAAGGACCTTTCACTGAAGAGGTTAAAAGTGCGAGAAATTCCAAGGAGGGTATCAAGAGGAAAAAAGATTCGTGGTAAAAGAGAAGGGGGGGGGGACTCCTGGAATTCCGAGAAAGGGAACTACTTTCAGAATTAAAATGTCACTCTCCTAACTGGAGTACTCGAGTAAAGAGGATGGTGAAAATGGGGAGGAAGGACACGAAGGAGACCGAGGTCTATTAGGAAAGAGGAAATGGAACGACTGGAGGAAGCTTAAAGGTCTTCTTCGGGAAAGCGTCGAGAACCATTAGAAAGAGGGGGACAAGTGGGTGCAGACCTGAAAAAGAAAGGACCTCAGTGAAGCACTCTCAACTCAAGGGGGAATGAGGAGAGACCGGAAAAGATAAAGACCAAAACAAACGGAGTATAAGGGAAAGAGAAATACGGCGAAGAAAAGAAGATGATTTATAGTGGGAGCAGATTGTAATTTAGAAAAGAACTCAGGTGAGGCCACCCCGGGAGACAACACCTGGATCGAACAAGGGGGGGGGGAAAAGAAGTGACTACGAATAGGGGGGAAGGAAGGACAGAGGAAAAGGCGGTCAGAACCTTGGTTAAAGAAGGATTTCCCTGAACAAGGTTCCACCACAGCTAAAAGTGGAGGGGAGAATAGAAGAAATCGTGAGGAACTAAAGGGTTGAACGAAGAGGGAGGAACTATGGGAGAACTTCATCGGAGTCTGAACAGAGGAGCCAAGCCCATATTAGAAGAAATCTTGGAAGACATAGAGGGGAGGATTACCAGGGCAACCTTATTCATTCTGAAAGGGTAGGGAAAAGACCTTGGGACCTTGAAAAAAGTAAGGGGACAAAGGGTGAAGTTTGTAATAAGATTTGCGAAAGAGGGGTCATCAACTTCCGGTGTCAGGTGTGAGAAAGAAAACAAAGGGAGGGGGACTTTACTAGGACGGAGGGGCAAGGAACAAAACGAAAAAAAAAAAAGAGGGCTCTTCAAGGAAAAGCTGACCAAAAGAATTGGGTTCGACGTTTCTTTCAAAGCTGTCGGCCCGCATAGGGGGAGACCAACGTCGAGGGAGCAAAAAGGGTTTCATAGAGAAAAAAAGAAATTTCTAGAATTGGGAAAGGAAAGGACAGGGTCAGGGCGGGATCTGAAGGCAGGGCTACCAAAAACTCCTCAAAAAAGGAGGGGTGGATTGATCTCTTTAGGTGGAAGAAGTGCGTCCTCTCTTAAAAGAAGTGGGAACGTGAAGGGAAGGAAGACTCAACCGAAAGAAGATTAGGTTCTTAAGAGCGCCCGAAAATCCAACTTCGGGAACTTCTTAACAAGGGAAGGAAGAGGAAGATGCAAGAGGAAAAGTCTGGATCAATAACCAAAAACGGGTGCGGTACTCGGGAGGAAAAAAGGTGTTGTCAAGAGGGAGGGAAAAATGTATACCAACTTCAATCTCTTCTGTCAAATTAAGAAGAGGGAGGGGGGCTGTAAGCTCTATCATTTCAAAAGGGTCTAAAAAGTGGGCTGGGGAAGGGGGAAAAAACCTCTTGTCAAAGGGCGGAACTGCGAATAGGGGATAGTTCATAAATCTACGGAAAGGACCACTCAGGAATAGCTCTGGGCGAAAATAATTGAAAAAAGAGGAGGTCAATTGATTCGGAGTCTAAGGAAAAGGGTACTACTAATGGAAAAGGAAAAAAGTCCAACTTTAAAAGAAATGGAAATATAGGCATTGAACCGTCTCGTTACTCAAAAAAGGGAGACTCGACTCTAGGAAAGAAGTAGAAAACGGTCCGCTAACCTTTGTGGAAACTTTCCCAATAACGGGAAGGCCCGACGAAGAGAGGGAGAAACAACAAAAAGCTAAACGGGAAAAAAAGAGAACAAAAAGGGGGATCAATACAAAGACTTTGCCCGAGAAAATGCCACCCTTCTCACAACTCGCTACTAGGAGAAGAGAACTAGAGGGGGGTTTGGTACAGAGTCAACCCAGGAGACAATTGTGGCGAAACCCAAAGGTAGGAAGGGAAAAAGAAAAGAGACCAGAGTATCGCAAGTAATTTTGAAAAAAGAGAAATCTCGCCAGTCATCGCAAGAAGCTACTACTCGAAGAAGCACAGGGGAAGAAAGTCGGCCGAGGAGTGGCGTATGGGAAAAAAGTCAATGTTTCCCGAAAAGAGCTTCCCACAGGGATCTGAAAAGGAAAAAAAAAAGGTTACATAAAAAGGGGATTTTCAGAAAAAAATTGCAGAGAAAGGACGACTGAGGAACACGCCTATTTACTTCTGTGAAAAGGGGGAAATGAAAAAAACCACCAACGAAACGCGCGCCGTCGCAAAAAAGGAAAGGTCAGAAAAGTCAAGAGGAAAAAAAGGGAAGACTGAAAGGGGGGTGGGAAAGGGGGGGGAGACTAGAGTGTAAAAAGGTTTCCACCACCTACCTCCCTCCAAAAAGGAACTTCGGAACCGGGGAAAATTAAAAACTCAACTAGGGAACGGGCCAATCTTTTTCGTCATATGTGAGGAAAGCGGCAAAACGCCTGGAGAAGGGGGGGGGGGGGCAGGTTAGCGTAAAAGCGAAGCCTCTCCTAACCAAGAAAAAAAGACAAACAACAAGAGGGGAAAGTGGGGTGCTTAGAGGAAGATTTAAAATCGCAGAAAAAAAAAAAAAAGTACTCAGCAAGGGAGGGGAAAAAGGAGCAGAAGATCCAACCGAAACTAAGTTCGAGGTTGAGCGACTCCTTTGACCATTCGGGAAAGGGGAAGGGGAAGAGAAGGAGAAGGATGAAGGGGGGAACACAAGTGGAGGGAGAGAAAAAAGCCTGGAACAAAAAAAGAGGTACCTCAAACAACTAAGAGGGGGGGGAAAGGGGTTCTCCTGCGTCGTCACTTAGAGGGTGGGGGGAAGGAAAAAAGGAGAAAGGGGGGTGAGTAAAGTGTCTCTGTGGCGTGGGTGAGGAAAAATAACTCGGGGGATGTAACCGGGGTTTTTGGGGGGGAATCTCTACAATACCGGGGACATCGGCTTCGGGAAAGCAATTAAAAAGTAAAATTATATAAAACAAAAAAGAAAAAAGACAACTGAGCGAAAAAAAAAGGTGTGAGCAAAAAATTAACGGGAAGAAAAAAGAGGGAGTCGGACCCCATCCTCGAGAGACCAAGTTCGGGCTCAGGTCGAACATAAGGAAAAAAAAATCAAGAAAGTGCGGGTGGTGTAAAATGACATAGTGGTTACATGATCAAAAAAAAAGGTGAGTAGGGGAAATGAGAAGGTCGGAGGGGAATGGGGGAAGGAATCGGGCCAGCTAAGGGAGGTGAGGTAGAAACTCTCTGGGGGGAAGAGAACAGTAAACCAACAAAAAAGGGTAACGGAAAGGGATTACAAAAATCGCCCGCACGGGTCATTGAAAGCCGGGAAGTCGGAAAAAAAAAAGGGAAAAGAAAGGAAGAAGAGATCGAAAAGGACAGGGGAAGGGTCAAGGGAAAAAAAAGAGACAACACCTCCATCTATTTGGGGGACGTCTTGGTCAAGAGGGTAGGGGAGGAGGGAGGAAAAAACTCGTCTCAACGAAGAGAGCCTAACATCAGAGGGAAAGCGGATTAAGGGCGGGGAACCGTGTCTTAAAGTAGGCATAGGGACCCGATAAAGAGACGCCTGGAGATGGCAGGGAACCACAGAGGGTGGTCTCCCAGGGAACTACCCCGAATAACGGACCAAAGAAGAGATGGCACACTCGAGTACGTAAAAAAAAGGGATACATTTCCTTTGGAGCAAAATGCACTTTCGCTGCAAAACCGTGAATAAAAGGTGACGGAAGGAACCCGCGGGGAGTAGAAAAGGGAATGACAGGGAGAAGAAATAGGCGAGGGTCAAATACTATTAAGAAGGTTTCTCGGATAGAGTCATCTACTCAATCATGAAAAAAAGAGGGGAGAGGTATGTCGACAACGGAAAGGAGGGAGCGAATCAAGAAAAACCAAAAATGGGAAAAAACAGGAACAGATAAGAAAAAACGGATTGTAGGGGGAAAAGAGCTTCAACGATAAAGAACTCAGTAATCCTTTCAAGACATCTTCCCTGTCACGTCACTTCAGGAGAGGTGGGAAAAAAAATCCACAAGCCTCTTTCAGAAATAAGACAGAAAAAAACGAGAAGGCAAAGACTGAAAAGGTTTAGCTTACACAACAGTAGAAAAAAAATGGGGTTAGGAGGTCCTATGGATCTCCTCGTGGGGGTTCGCTAGGTTATTGAAAATCCGGTCGAGTTTCACTAGCAAGAAAATCTATCCGGGATAGAGAAAAAAAGACAACGGCTGATGGGGTCGCTTGGAAGAAAAGAGAAAGTGAGGTCAATGAAAAAAGATCCTACGGGGAGACAAAGGGTTACCGAGACTGCCTTACGAGCATCTAGAAGGGACAGGAAAAGGTAATTAGGGGGTGCGTGAATGGGATGGGTGCGGGAACCCGAAGTTTTCTCCAGTAAAGGTGAGAAGTCCTCTCCCTACGACGAAAGGAACCTGTTTCGAAGAAGAAAGGGCGAAGATAAGGACCCTTAGAAGTCTTAGGGTGTTGGACAAACGTCGAAAGAAAAGGATACTTTACTCATTACTGACTGAGGGCATAAGGCTGGGAGTTTAAAAAATAGGGATCAAGAACCAGTTGAGAGAAAAGCGGGGGTGGACTACCCTACCTGGAAGGAGACAAACTGAATAATCTTCAAGGAACTCTCACCAAAAGAAGGGTAAAAATTCATAGAAAAAACACAACGACGTAGGGTGATGAGAGAGATAATGGGCTCATAAAAAAAATCTGATGAAAAAGAAGAGAATGGTTGAAAAAAAAAAAACAAAAACATTAGCAACTAAGGTAAAAAGGGGAGAAAAGGTAAAACCTCTACACCGGGGTGAAGACTTGAAAAAAAGGAGTGCAATGACTACGTAAATGGTACCCTTCGGAACATAAAAGAAGAAAGATGTTATAAGGAGGCGAGGGATCAAATAAAACTTTGAAGAATACAAAGATGAGGTAAGTCCAGATCGGGAATTTCTTCCCCAGTGCCAAGACAAATAGGGGGCCGAGGAAGGAGTCAGATACCAAAGATAGTTCGCAAAAATCATCAAAAAGATGCCAGACTCTTTTATAAGTCAGGGGGCAGTGTCATCGAATTAAAAGAAACCGGAGAAAGGGAGGGGAAAGGCAAAAAACTGTTGCCGGAAAAGGAGGTCAGGGAGTCGTGGGGCAACAGAGGACTAGTAAAAAGCAGCGAGGGGGGAAAAACCAGAGTTCTTTTCCTAAAAGGAACGGAGGCCGGGGAGGCAAACAGAGTCTAAATAAAAAAAAAGCGGAAGGGAAAGAAAGAGAAGAAAGAAGAACCTGGGGTGCGAAGGGGTGTTCCACAATCTAAGAGAAGGCTGCGCGAGGACTTCTATCAAAGAAGAAAAAAAAACATCGGAGGGAAAACACCTAGAGGAGGAGGACTGTGACTGGAGATGCAGAGGAGGCGCGTACGGAGTCTTAGGAACGAAGAAACAAAAAAAAACGGATTTTGAAAGAAGAATGCTGGGTTGGGGAGAATTGGTTATTTTCAGGAGTTCGCCAGGGATCATTTTGGAGGGGACGAGGAAAAGAAAAGAGAAGGGTCATGATTCTTCTTAATAGAGAAAGGAACGGAGTTGGAAAAGTAGGAAAAAAGGAAGCAGAAACTGCAAGAAGATCTCTCCAAACCGCGGAAAGGATACAAGGTTTTTTGAAACTAAGTGCCATTTAGAACCATCAATATGAGAAAAAGGAAAAAGGGAGGAGGATTCCGACTATTCGGAGTCGGGCATGAGGGGGTCCCACCTCAGTTTTAATTCAACCTAACGGAGAAGCCGGGGGTCGAGAGCAGGTCAAAAAAAAGGGGAGAAAAAAACTCTAAAAAAGGTTCCAAAATCGAGAGGAGAAGGAGGACCGGGGAAAAAAGGACATCAAAAAGAGTCCATGAATGTCAGTAAGGGACCGTTTCCGCAAAGGAAAAATGGTTCTATACTCTCTGAAGATAAAAGGGCAAAAAGACTTTTGGGAAAAAAGCCCAAGCCAAAAGAAAAACGGAGGGAGAGGCGCAAAAAACGCCAAGGAGGAAAAAGAGGGGTGCGAAAAAAACAGGACTCTGGGGCCTTCCCTTTACAAAAGAAAGCGCGGGGGCCAGATCAAAAAATTAAAAAAAAAAGAGAAAAGTGAACTCAAGGGAGGAGAAAAGGAAAGAAGGTGGGTGATAAGATCATGCAACCCTACAAATGGGAAAAAAAAAGAAAATATGAAAGGGAGTTCAAATGGCTACAATAAATAGGGATAGATGATTTTTCAAAAAAAAAGAAAAAAGGTCCATCGGCTCCTTCAAAAGAGCTCACCCAGAGAAAGAATCGAAAAAAAAGGAAAAAATCGTCCGAGGAGGTCGGAAAATCAAAAACAGGGGTGGAAAAACTCGACGAAGCAAGGTCCACATTAAGAGAAAAAACACAAAAAACTGTGGGAAAAAAAAGGGGGGGTGGGATACCAGGGCATCTGCAATGGGAAGGACGAGAACACTCCTATGAGGGGGTAGTGCAGGGATGCAAAAACAAAGAATAACTGCAGTAAAAACACAAAAAAAAAGAGAGTGTGGGGGTGAGAAAAAGAGTATTATTACGGAGTAAAACAGGAGTGCGGAAGACACCTGAAGGGGGGAACAAAACCTGACCTTCAGAACCGAGAGAGAGATAGTCCAAGGGCAAGGAAATCTCAATAAAAATCCCGGGGGCAGATTGGAAACGGGATAAGGAGAGAAGGGGGCAAGCGTGGGGGAGAAAAGGGGGGGGGGGGCTATTGCCAAAAAAAAGAAAGCCCGGTTTACGGGAAAAAAAAAACCAAA
>Ga0179591_1301217_pt1 | contig 12830 bp, 15 predicted proteins | sample CZOMad2_1_08_16f_FD_182891 | JGI IMG/M metagenome (GOLD analysis project Ga0179591, IMG submission 182891) | Vadose zone soil fungal communities from Angelo Coast Range Reserve, California, USA - CZOMad2_1_08_16fungal (PacBio error correction) | ecosystem: Environmental > Terrestrial > Soil >...
CAAAGAGCGGCGGTCGGCCATGGGGAGAGAGGGGAAATCAAAAGAATCAACTCAATATCTGAATCGCGATGGATGAGGGTCACGGAAGAAAGGGGAAAAAAGAAGTCGCCGGTGCCCGTGGACGGGGGAGGAGAAATCCCGCGGAACCCAAAGGTGAGGTAAGGACGACCATCGGACTCGTTCGGGACAAAGATTCTGGTATCAGCAAGGAAGCAGAGGGGGAAACTGGTTGACGCCAAAAAAAGAGTAAAAGGAAGCCGAGCCCTGACCAAGGGGGCAACCAACAGGGGGGTGTATTTCGGGACCTAAACGGAAAAAATTCGCAGTCGCCCGGTTGAAAAACAAGAACACCGACGGGGGGAAAGGAAGGTGGTGAAACGGGATGCGGTCGAAAGGCAAATGAGGTCGCAGGAAAATTCGGTCTGAACTCTCGTCCCGCCATGGGGGAGAGGAAAGGTAGCGGGGGGGGGGAGGGGGAAAAAAAATTCAGGGGGAAACAAAGCGCTCGCAGGCACGACTCAAAAGAAAACCAGTCTACATTCATTCGATGCCCAAAGGGGAAGTTTCCCGGAAAGGAACAAAAGGACCCCGACCGACCCGGGAAAAGGAAAAAAAAACGAGGGGAAGGGCAGAGGCCACAATTCCTGGTTCGCCGTGGTAAGGAGGAGGAGGAAAAGTGAAATCCGCTCATTCTAGAAACTTCCAAACCTGCGCGGCCACCAAAGGATCACGTCAGAGAGGGCACACTCCGGAAACGCCCAGAGGGGGTAGGAAACGCAAACAAGACAACAACAAGGATGGAACTACCGTCAAAGAGGGACGGGAAGGAAAAAATCAAAAAGAAAGCAGTCGAAGGGGGAAACCTCGTCGGTCATAATTACCGGTTCGTCGGCGTAAGCGGGCATCCGTGCAAGGAAGGAGCGGGGGGGTGGGGAGGGGCTCGGAGGCCAGTACAGGTAAAGGCGTCTAACATACGTCGAGAAATCAGGTAGAGGTACGTCAGCGAAGCCGGCAGGAAACACTTGGGGGAACGACCACGTTTAAAGGAGCACGGCGGGAAGACTACCACTGACGCCGGTAGGAAAAAACAAGGGAGAAAAGCAAGGCGCGATGGAAGAGAAGCCCATGAGAGAGATAAAGGGGGGACGGACTGTTACTGGGACGATGGGGATAAAAGGGAAAAGTAACGTCCGCCTGCGGAAAAGGGGGAGAGGTCAAAGGGCAAGACCGCCTGAAGCGGGACCGTCCCAAAACGTCACTCCGTGGCAGGGACAAAGACAATCCCCGGCGCCGGCATCAGGGAAGAGGAATGGATTTCGATGGATGACGGTGGGTTTGCCGCGGCCCCTGCGTAAAGGAGAAGGCCTCCCGAGAACGCACACGGGTCAAGGGAGGAAAAAAAGGAGGAATTGAATCTGAAGGCGGAAAAAGAGGGAGGGAAATTTCAAAACATACGGGGCGCCGTCGGTTGGTCGTGGGGGGGAGAACCTCGTGGGAGGTGGGCAGCCTGCTCAGAATCTAGGGTTCAAAAAAGGAAAAACGCGCCACGAGCCGATCGTGGAGAAAAGACGAGGGGAAAAGGGGAGAGCGGGGGGATCACAGCCGTGTGGGACTGGGGGAAGCTATCAACTAGCAACCACGCCAAGCGGACTGGCAAGGCGCCGCGAGGCGGGAGTAAATGAAGGGGACATTGGGCAGAAGAGGAAAGGGTGAAAATGCAGGGAAGACGGTGGTCGGCTGCAGTAAGCCTTCACCGAGAATGACCCACTCGAAAAAAAAAAGAACTCGAACAGGACAGAAAGGGGAATCAGCGCATGAAGCGGTCCCGCCATGAGCGAGGACACGCTCAAGCGAGAGGCACGGAGGGGACGAAGGAAAGGGGAGGGACTGAACGCGTTGGGCAGCTTACAAGAGGGAGTAAAGACGACAACGCAAGAAGAAAGGGGCAAAGAGCTAGGGACTCGGCTTGCCGGCCCCACACCCTTACTCCGATTCACCTTTAAAAAAACGCTGAAGTCAAGGGGATGGGGCAATTAGGTCAAAAAGGAAAACGGACCGTCGATAAAGGGGAGGAGAGACGGGAAAAGGGGAAAGGAAACTCAAGAGGCCAGTAGCGCAGTTAACCGCTGAATGAACCGCACTCCGCCGGGCGCCGTTCGAAGGAAAGGAAGAAAGCCTAGACGCACCCGTCACGGGGGGACTGAAAAAAAAAAAATCAGGTGACTGCAAAAAAGCAAGGGACCCGGGGTATCCGATCTGCAATCTCTCGCAAAAAAAAAAAACCACAACAAAGGGAAGAAAAAAGAGTGCCTATCAGATGAAAAAACAGTCGGGGGGCCTTTACATGAGGCGAATTTCGGGAAAAGAAAAGGTAGCGTAGCCAGGGCCGAAAGAGAGGAGGGAAGAGGAAAGCATGACGGCGACCAGGGGGGAGAAACTTTCACGGGCACCCCCCGGGCCGGCGTGGGGGGAGACACGGGAAAAAAACGCTCTTAAAGGGGAAACCAGCTTCTCTTTTACGGGGGCGGGGTCGGCGACTATAACCAAGGAAAACACGACGGTCCGGAAGAAAAAAGAAGGGGAACCGAGTGTAGGAAGGGACCCACTTGACTTCCCGGCTGGTCCAAAGAGCAGTACGGGGCTGTGGGACCACGGTGTCAAAAGGGGAGTCTGCTGGGAAAAAAAAAGTAAAGGGGCGGCGCGAGAGAAAGAGGTCCCAGCGGGGGAATCAGAAAACAAAGAAGGAAAGAAGACAAAACGACAAGTTATAGGGGCCGCCCTTCTCCCCACGAAGCCACTTCAGAGGGGAAAAAAAAAAACCTGGAGCGAAAATCAGCGGGGAAGACGTAAGACCCTGGGCAAGGGGGGGGGTAAGGGAACGGAGTGTCGCGTCTAGGGGGTGACAGGAGACTTATGACCTGCGGGAAAACAACAAGACAGGGAAAAAAAACGGTGGGGAGCGCAACTGTGAAAACCTTCACGTCGAAAAGGCCAACGGTAAAAAGAATCCCGACCGGAAAAGACGGGGGGACGGGGACAAAAAAGGAGACACTCGGAACGCCCCTCACGGACTCAAGAACGCAAAAAGGGGGCAGGGGAGAAAAACTGCGGCTGTTCAAGAAAAACAAAACGACGAACGGGCCCCGAAATAAAAAAAGCGGGAAAAAGAAGAGGGGCTCGGGTGGGGCGCTCGGGGCGCCTGGAGGGATGAAAAAAAAGCAGAAAGACAACAAGTAGGGTGGGGATCTCACAACCCACGAACCCGAAAAAGGAAACCGAGGTTGGAAAAGGAAGGAACAGAACAAGAAGTCAGCCTTGGAAAGACAAAAGCACGGGGTCCGCGAAATATGGAGAGGCGGCAGAAGCGCCGCCTGACGAAGGGGGGGGGGGAAGCAGCAAACAAATTCCCGCAAATCAGAGAAATCCGGGGGGAAGGAGTAACGAGACGCGACCGACCGGGCTCTAAAGCGCGTGGAAGGGGGAAAAAGTGTCCGCAGCATGCAGGGCGTGAAAAAAATAATCACGCCAGCAAGGACCAGGAAAAAAATGGGGTCCTGGGCCCTAAAACGTGGCGGGCAACTAGGCCCAGCCAAAACAGGAAACAGCTCTTAAGTGGAGGACGGGGTACAAATTGGAGAACTCAACGAAACTGATACCGCTGAGGAAACCCCTTTCAGCTGGTCGGATTTCAAAGGACAAGATAACAGAATTCTTCTGAGGGGGGGGGGGGGAAAAAGGTTGCTCCCTGGACTCGAAAAGAAGGTGAAGAGAGGGGAAGGGAAGGTTTCGACTTAACGGCTTTGGTTCCATACTGGGGAGTGGGAGTGGCGTCGCCAAGAAAGAGCAATACAATCATTGACGGATTTAAACCAGGGAGGGGAAGGGAGGAACCGCAGTATCGACACTCAGAAAGACGGGGACAAAATGCGATGATTGTTGCAGGGGGTTCTCCCCCCAGCAGCCTAAAACTTTCAAGTGAAAAAAGGGGCGGTGGGGGGAAGCGGTCTTGCTGAACAAAACGCAGATGTAGAGGACCGGCGCCCTGTACCTCCGACGGATAAAGGGGGTCGTCCCGGAACGGAGATGGCACAAAGGAACTAAATAAGAGGAGCGTGCGGCCAAACACTTTTCTGCCTCCCCAACTTGAGGAAAAACACCGTTGGAGGTCAGAAGACGTACCTTCCAAACAAAGCCCAAAAGATTCTCAGGGGGAAACTTGAACTCGCCAGTCGGAAAAAAAAACTGGCCAGGGGGTCGTTTAAGTTGTCAAATGACAATGGCGAGAAGGGGGGGGGGAGAATGGATGACCAAGGGGGATGCATTAAAAACAATTGGCAAGACAGAAAACGCCGAAAGTGTCTGTGGGGGGTCAAGCGACAACGCCGAGGAAGAGGGACAGGTTACCCAGAAATGGGAGAATCAAGAGAAAAATCTGGGACCGACTGAATAGGAAGACCAACATCAAAGCCTGCCAACCGACAAGGGGGAAAAAAAGAGGGGACTAAAAAACCTTACTTATCAGCTCAAATAGGAATTCCGTGCGGCCTACAACATCACCAAACAAGGGGGAGGGGGGCATCTACTATTCCGTCAACTGGAATAAAAAGGGGAACTTTGAAAAAAAGATATAATTGTGCGTTCAAACACCAGACCACCGAGAACGCGACTATCAAAAAGAGGAAGAACGACGAGCACGAGGGTCAATAAAACCCAGTGGAGGGAGGAGGGAAGAAGGAAACAAAACAAAACACCCAGGTCACCGGCGGGGAGGGGGGAAAAACTAGGGAAGAAAAAATTGGAATGCAAAAGCGGCTCACTCCGGTTAAGAAGGATTGATCTACTGAGCAAATGGGGGGGAACATGAGGCATCACAGGGGGGCCAGGCATAAAGGGCACCCGATCAATTGATCTTCCAGCCACAAAGGGGGGGACTTGTGTCCTCTCTTTAAAGCCTCAGTAAGGAGGGGGGAAAAAGAACGATCCCGCAGCTTTAAAAGACACCGGTGGGGGACTGGGGGGAAAGGGAAGGGTACCGGTCAAGCAGTCGCAAGAGCAATTTTCGGGCCTGTATATTAAGAGGCCCGACGGAACTTCCGCAAGGAGGGGATAACGTGCCCCCCTGGGGCTTGCAGCGTTGAGGAGGGGGGAAAAGGGGGGGACGCTTTCCTTTATCAGAACTTGCCGAAAAAACTGGAGGGCAAGAAACCGGCGCCAAAAAGAAGGGGGGTAGGAGGGCCAAGGAAAGGGGGGGAGGTTGAGGTTGCGTGCTCCCCAGTAAAAGGACCCCCATGTTCTTTGTGGGCAGCCAAAGACCTCAGATGGCTGCGGCCGGTTCACGGATGAGTGGAACGAAAAGCGGGGGAAAAGGGGGAAGAAGACTGAGAGCAAAAAAAAGAAAGTCCCGGGAAATGTTGGAACGTGGCTGGCGCTAAAAGCCGTCTTCAAGGGAAAAGAAAAATCGACCAGAAAAAGAACCGACCCCGAGGCTAACAGGGTTTTGTCCTCGAGGGAAAACGTAGGGAATCTAACTACTTGGAGTCGCGGGTGGGGGGGTCAGAAAAAGGTAGGCAGGGGGGCCGCGACGGCGAGATCCAGAGCGGAGAAAAGGGGGGGCGGGGGGGGGGAGGAAAATGGTTCCTGCCCGCAAGAGGGAAAAATGCTGTGGGGGGGGACGTGCGTTGGGTGGGGGGGGGGAAACACTCCCCGGTCAACAGCAAATAAGGGGGAGGGGGGTGGCAACGGCTCGTGAAGAAAAAGACGCGCGCAGAAATCTCCCGGACAATGGTGCGAACAACAGGTGAAGGAGGGCGGCTGAGGCGTGATCGCCCGTCGATCAAGAGGAGGGGGAAAGTTAATGAGTTTATCGCGACCTAAAGGAACGAAGGCCCTCCAGTGCTCCCGACCTGGGTGCGGATTCGGAGAGAAAAAAAAAAAAAAAGGTAGGGAGAAAAGAGATCAAAACGACCCGAAAAAAGAAAAAGGATCATTATGAGTGCGTCGCCGGGAGCTCAAACGGGCCCGAGTAACTCAAAAGACAAGTCGAGAAAGAAGAAAAAAGAGTTAAAGGTCGGGTACAGCAGAAGCCCCGGCCGAATACAAAAAAAAAAAGTCCGAACCGGCAACCTTCAAGCATGTGGTCACTGGCAGTAACACCACCCCGAACGCAAGCCACAGCAGGGAAAAGGCGGACAATGCAAAGTTGCGGCCCAGGCCCACCGGGCTCCCGCTCAAAAGCAGGTGATCTCGCCAAGCGCGGGAATGAGGCCGAAAACCAAAAAAAAACGAAGGGACACAAATCGGGCGGATCCACCGGTCCATCGAGGACCAACTTGAGCACTCAGGCACGGAGAGGGGGGGAGAAAGCGGGGACATCACGCCGCAAAAACTCAAAACGGGGCGAAAGGAGGAAGCGGGCCGCCCGGAGGGACCCTCAAAGAAAAATAAGAACGGCAACCCAGCCGCCGAGCTGAGGAGTGGAGGGAGGAGGGTAAAAACCACGACCCTGTGCAGGCGGGGGGGAGGTAAGGGACGAAAAAACGAAAAAACTCAAACCCTACGGAAACTGGCGACGCTAAACAAAAATGAAAAAAAACAAAGGTCCGTCGGCACGTCAGTTCATCTCAAGCGGAAATGAAAGCACACTGGAAAAAGTTTACACGAAAAGAATTCAAGACCCAGCACGCCGGTGAAAAAACCTCTACTACGGGGACCCGAAGGAAATTCTTACAAAAAACCCTCATGGGCCAAGAAGAGTGACAAGGATAACGTAACAGATGAAAAGCAAAGGGGGGCGCAGAAGGCGGGCGATCGTGCTCAAGAGAAAAGAACGGAAAAGAAAAGAGGGAGAGTACACTCAGAAGAAAAAAAAACGATCTGTCCTTGGGACTGTTCCGGGGGAAAAAAAAAACGCGACCCAAGCCCAAGAAGACTCGTCAGGAAGCATAGAAGACGCTGAAAAGGAGAGAAGCCTTTGTGAAGCAGGAACGCCGCCCGGTTGCCACAGGGGAAAACGGGGAAGGAAGGGGACACCGCAAAGGGCCCGAAAGGGTGGGGGTAGTCGACTACGCGCGGTCACGGAGCTCCGACAATCTGGATTACCAAAAAACGAACTGGCAAGTGTTTACCGGGTGAAAAAAAAGATCCAGTCCAGCTAGGAAAAACCGCCAGGATGGCAACAAATATGTGGGGGAAAATGAAGCCAGCAGCGGCAAAGGATGGGGACAGGGAAAAAAAGCGCCGAAAACGCCGTCACGCCCGGGGGGGGACAGGGGGGTCGTGATGGGGACGGACGGGAATCTAGTTTCACAAATCAGCGATCAGAAAAAAACCTGGAAAAGCAGGACAGGACCAACAAAGTGGCGCTCCCGAGGGGAACAAAACGGTGGCGGGCAAGGAATCGCAGGCAATCAGAAGACATGAAGACCATCCCAAAGGGGGAAAAAAAAGACTGACAAGCAGGCGGGACCCGCACGACTGGAATGGAACACGCCCTCCCCACGGAGGTAAAGACTTCAATGAATCAGGGGTGCGCGCACGTCGTTCGACCCGGGTGACAGGAAGCAAGGAAGGGGGAAACAGGTTGAGCGCAGGAGACGGATGCGACGCCACGCGAGGGGACGGGTGTGGAGGAAAAAGTGTACCCTGTACGGAGCGTACATACGGGAAAACGAACTCCCCGATTCGTCCCGCAGCAGAAGCTCGCCAACCCGTACAAAAAAAGTCTGCGGCTGGGGGCGACGACACCTGAAACATCCGGGGAGAAGTGGGATCAGATCTCGTCGATCGTCGGGAAAAAAAAAAAAAAAGCAGGGGGAAAATCTCAGGACAAAACGGAACGAGCTGCCTCAAGGGGAAAGAACCCCAGCCCCCACGTAGCGAGACGGTCCAGGGGGAAAGACGTCTCGACAAGAAAGACGTCAAAACCCGTCAACAAGGCCCGCAAACGCCAGACTAAAAAAGGCCGGGGTGAGAGCGGCGGCCTCGAAACCGCCTGAAAAATGGACCTGTCTCATGAAAAAGCAACGGAAAAGCAAAGACGCGCCTTGAAGGGAAAATGGACGACAACACGGGAAAAGGCGGGGTAGCCGCTGCCAAGCAAGAAAGAGGACTATTTCCAGGAAAAAAGGCTGAAAAGGGAAGGGGGTGGTCCCGTGCAGCACTCCTTGTATGGGCGGGTACAGGGCTAACAGGACACAAAGTCTTCTATAAAGAAAAGACGGGGCCCCGCGGCTTAGGGGGGAAGGAATGGAGAGGCCAAAACCTCTGCCTATGCAAGGACGGGCGAAAGGACAAGATGCACCGGAACCCCCAAGGGCACGAGTCAGGCCGGACAAGGAAGGTAATCCTGAAGCGGGGTTCGAAAAGGGAGAGGGGGCACCACCAGCGGGATCCGAGGGAGGTAACAGTGGGTGGGGGGGGGGGTGGGGGAGGAAAAACGCAGTGTATCAGTCTGCAGCTGAATTCGAGCGGGATAGAACGGAATCGCCTCACCAAGAAGAAGCGTGCTAACAAGACAGGGAAAAAAACCGTCGAAGCCCCTGGGAGCACCCGTGGGGCCCGAAAGCCCAAAAAAATCGAAACTCAAGTGCCGCGTAGCCGAGGAAGAGAACTACTATCTGGCGGGGAAAGGGTAATGGAACTACCGGGAAAGGCTGGTGGAACACGTGCCCAGAAAGAAGGGGGACGGTGAACGGGCCGGCGCCGTAGAAAAAAAAACGTACCACAGAGCCGCTCCAAGCTGATAAAAACCATAATTCCTCCTGCCGCGTCCAAGACAAAAAGTGGAGAGGAAATCGACATAAGTAGTCGAGCGGCGCGATAAAAAAAGTGGTCTGTGGCGGAGGAGACTTCTCGGAAAAAGAAAGAAGAAAAGAAAGGGCCTCCGGGGAACAGCGGGCCTGGGGAAAAAAAAAAGGGGGGGGGACAGGAGGTCACACAGCAAGATCGAGGAAAGGTGTAAAAAAGGAAGAATGGGAGGGTTTCGGACGCCTTCAGGACATAAAAAACGAAAACGTCCGATGTCACCGTGCTAGGGTCAGCCACTAAGCCCAGTACCGCGCCGAGGTGGGTGAAGGGTGAAAACTCTTGACGACAGCACACCTGCAAGGGGGGGAAAAAAATGCTAGTCGCCCGAGAGCAACGGCCATCTAGGACCGGGAAAGGCAAATAAAAGGTGGACGTACCCTCGAATGGCTGGCCACGAGCGCCGGGAACCGGCGGTACTGTGGGGAAGGATAGGGCCGACAAAACAAACAACAAGGGAGTAGAGAGAAGGCCGATCGACAAAGGCTAAAAAAGAAGGGGGAAGCTAACTCAAAAGGGGTCAAGAAAGAGGATCGCGGAGTTTGCGACTGCCCAGAGGAAGGGAGGGAGAAGGAGATCTGGTCAAACCGGCCGGGCACCAAAGGCGTGCCCGGAAAAGGTTAATCCGAGATGAAAAACTCGGCGACGGAGGGCGTTTCAGGGGCGACAAGGGGAGCCCGGAAATCGACGGTCGGAGCAAGTTATGCAGAAAAGGTTTAAAAAACGGTCTTGCACGAAGGCCGGCCACGAAACCCGGGGAAGGAATCAGAGGAAAGCCCCACCGATCGAGTACGGGACTGTGGACAGAAAAGGCCAAGCCGGAAAGGGGCCCTTGACAAGTCTTTCACGGACCTCTAATCACGACGGACGAGGGAAAGGGCATAACCCAAGCCGATCCACGCCCCCAAAAGAAAAAAAACAGAGCTCTCAGGGCTAACTACTTCCAGCGCGTGGCCACGAAAGGGAAAAAAAGAAGGGGACGGCCGACAGCGCGAAACTGTTCAGGAACGGCTGTGGAAAACTTGTATTGGAGCGAACGAGGGAAGGCGACTGCGTACCAAAGGTCAAAACCTAACGGAGAAGAAAAAAAGGCGGTACAGTTTGCGAAAAACGGGGGGTCCCCCAGTTCCAACCAAGGCACTATATCAAAAAAAAGGAAGGCACGCTCCTGCGGAGAGAGGGATAAAAAACGACCGGGTAGAGGGGGGAAAGGGAAAACGATGTGCCACGCAACCCACGGGATGAACCCAAACGAAGAAGCCAACCAGGCATCCTGCGCGGACACCCTCAGCGGTGAGGGGGGGAGATGCGGCCTCCTCTACGAGGCTAGCAGACGAAAATAAAAAAAGGGAAAAGGGGGAAGAACTACACAAAAACTTACCCCCCGACGACGTCCAAACTCACCGAAGTTTGGGAGCAAAAAAAATAAGACCACGATCACCGTAGCAAACCTGCTAAAAACTCCGGGGGTCGCCGGAACGGGGAGGGAAGAGGGAGGGGGGTCTCGCAGACCCTGAAGCATGGGCCGCTGGTACATTCCGGCAGAAAATAGAAGAAGGTCCTGAGGGGGAAAAAGACGAAACGGGGAACAGGTTCTGCTGAGAGCAAAGGGGCACGGGGGAGAAAAAGGGGGGCACTCACAGGGGCTGGAATCGTCCAGAAAAAAGGACATTAATACCGTTTTTTTCCGACTCCAAGGAGGGGGGCAAAACGCCGACAAGAAAAAGGGAGGCAACCCTTTGGCTAGCGGTCCATGGGGGCAAAAAGAGGGTATAAGCGTCGCTCGCGGCAGACCGGCGGGCACGAGACACGGAGTAAACTTTTCGGAGAAAACCCGCCGCAGAAACAAATCCCAGGGGGTCGTGACGGCCCACAAAAGTGTCTACGCGGAACTGGAAGGTGTAAGGGGAGAGGGAGTCCGCGAGCTGCGAAGGAGATCTACTTGTCCTGGTGTAGAGTCCGCGCAGCAGCTGGCGAAGGGAAAAACATTTGGCGCTTTAGGGAAAGAAACGAAAGGGAATCGGAATCACCGATCGCGGCCAAAGCGGGGGCGACATTAAATTGGGGGAAGTGTAGCCGGCCAGCGCGACAAAAAACTGGTCTTTCACGAGGTGCGCGGGGAAGGGAATGAACAGGACCCACGCCGGGGCGTGGTCAAGGTGGGGAGACTGTAAGAGACGGAAACGGCTTCACGCCGAAAGAGAACCGGGGGAAGGTCGAATCATAGCTCAAGAAACGCAAACGGGGGGAGAAGTCCTCGACGGCCAAAAAACGGACTGAAAACCCAACCTTACGGGGAAAACGAACGACGAGCCGCCGACAAAGGAATAGCGAAATGGGGACTAAAAAGGGAGGATCAAAAAAAAAAAAATCCAGGGTAAGAGGGGGTGTAAAACTAAGTGGAATATTTAACTTAGGGGCTCTCTGGGACGGGCCGCCGGTGAATTAAAAAAAAAACCATTTCGAGAACGGGGCAGAAAAAACGGGGCGAAACTCGGGCTCAAAAGACGAATTTACGGACGGGGGATGTGAACCAGGGGAACACCGAAATGTCGAGAAAAGGAGATTCCTAAGAGAAAACCTGGAGACCTCCTCGAGGGAAAAGAATAAAGTCCCGAAAGAAAGGAAACCCGCGCGTAGGCCAAAAGAAGGCTGGGGGGCCCTGCGGCCGCATTCAACTACACCGACGGGGCCCGACCCCTGGGAGGCGGTGTCATCAGGGCGATCGTCAACGGGGGGGAGGGAAAAAAACGGCCCCCATCCGCCAAGTCTCGGAAAAATCAAGAAAAACTGAAACTAAAAAAGGGAGCCGATGTCCCAAATACATCAAAAAGGGTCGGCTGGGGGTCGGGCTTGAGTCTACGTCCCTCCCCCACCACAAGGGAGGCGACGCTTTCAAGTGGAGATGCAAGAAAGCCTGAACCGGAAGTTAGAAAAAAAGTGTACGAACGAGCAGCGGGCTTTGCGAAGCAACACGGGCCATCAAAAAAGGAAAAAACTCGTGATCGGCCAAAAGGGGAAATGCCCGATCGTCAGCATGTAAAACAGGTGCGAACTAGCACTAATCTCCAACAAAGTTGTCGTCGCTCCAAAACTTGCATTGGGGGGGGAAGAAGGGTTATTTCGGAAAACAGGGGCCGGAAGGGGTCCAGCTGCAGTTGGCACAAAGGGGGGGGAGGCGCAGGGCGGAAACAGAAGGAGGGCAGGTTCGTCGGGAGGTATTGCAGGTGACGGGGGAGGTAGCGTTTACAGTAGGTCATCTTAACGCTGCACACTGGTGGGGAAAAAGCGGGAGGGCACGGAGGACGCGGGCCCAAACTACTGGGGTTGCGCGGAACAAGGGACGGGGGGGGGAGTGGGGGAAGGGTCGTGGCAAGCCGAAGACAAAGGTCGTGGGGGGGTCAACGATCCGCCACCGCCTCCAAAACAAAGAACGGAGAAGGAACGGTGGGCGGGCTTCGGGGTAAAGGAGTGAAAGGGGGACAGCACGGCAGGCCAGACTATAAGGACCTGTTCGAGCGTGGGCGGGAGGAGAAAAGCGCGCCCAGAAAGTTCGCACGTAAGGGAGGGAAATCCCTAGTCTCCAGGTGTGTCCTCGTAAAAACGAGGAGCCGACGACAGGGGGTTGGGGGTCGTTAACCAGGGGGGAGGGGTGTGGTCGAGAAGTTTCACTAAACTGGAAAAGGCGATAAAAAAGAAAACCACTAGACAGAGGAGCCGGGGGCCGGGGGGAAACTGGGCACTTTTGCCTGCATAGGGGAGGGCTGCGGTGCGTCACGGAACAGGCGGGGGTGGGAAAGGGGGAAACGACACTTTGTGTGTCCCTGGGACGGGGGGGTTCGAGAGGTGCCTGAAATCGGACCGGGGAAGGGGAGGTGGGTCGTACAGCCGGCAGGGGAAGGAAAGGTAAGGCAAGAAAGTGAGGAACGTCCGAGAAAAGGGCGAGCCTCAAAAAAAGGGGGGGAAATCTCGGTTGGGAAACCGGCCGACGATCCCAAGTATAAGGAGAGAGAAGCCGGGGGTTTCGG
>Ga0179591_1309596_pt1 | contig 12830 bp, 12 predicted proteins | sample CZOMad2_1_08_16f_FD_182891 | JGI IMG/M metagenome (GOLD analysis project Ga0179591, IMG submission 182891) | Vadose zone soil fungal communities from Angelo Coast Range Reserve, California, USA - CZOMad2_1_08_16fungal (PacBio error correction) | ecosystem: Environmental > Terrestrial > Soil >...
GGGTGCTGTGTAATCGGACAAACACAACTGAGTGTTTACAAATTATCAGGAGGATAGCTGTCTCGGCGCGGCCGATAAAGGCTCTGTCGAGGGTGGATCGACTGTCTCGCCGCCAGCTAAACGAAGAGGAAACAGGGGGGGGAAAACATCGAATATCAGGGAAAAAACCTGGGGTTAAATAACGAAGAACAGGGAAGGAAAAAAGTGCGCACATCGGACTCGGATCACCTTTCAAAGCGGGCCCTATGCGGTGGTTCCGAAGAAAAGAAAAGACCTCAAAAGCCTGCCTAAACACGGTATCCTGCGACAGAGGACGGGAGGGACTGCCTTTGAAAGAGACTTGAGAAGAGGACTAGGCTGAATTCCAAAACTCTTCACTCGCCCGAAGAGAGAATTGGGCTATCGTTAGCAGAGGGCGCCGCCAGGGCGAAGACTGTTCTTAAAAACATGCACTGGAAAAAGGAGGGAACGAACAAAAGTGGAAAGGGGGTGGACTTACTGCGAGGGGGGGGGGGGTAAAACTGCCTGACCCCCCAAAACAAAAAATCTTCAGCCAATAGAGGGGAGAACGCGATCCGATCGATCGCCAAGGCCCGTTAAAATCGAAGTCCGCGCCACGAAAAAATCTACTAGGCCATCTGTGAGGCGGAAACAAAAGCGCCGTCAACAGGTAAAGATAACTTTCAAAGATATCCGCCTCGCTGCGAACTGAAGGGCCACGGAACCAAATCAAAAAAACAGCCAGGCGACTGCCCAGCCAGGGGCGAGACGCTACGATCAGTGGATTCTCGAAAGGGAGTCGGCGCGAACGCACTAGGAGAAGGGGGATGAAATCTGGGGTAGGGAGAAATGACCTCTTATCCGCGATGGGGTGAAGACACATTACACGATGGACCCTAGAGGAAGATGCCCCGAAAAGAAACAAACACTCTCGGGAAGAAAGGGCGGGATCAACGTGCCAACCAGCTCCAAAAGGGCGGCCGGTCATCGAGAGCGCATGTCACCAAGCTACTTCGAAAGACTACTTCAACGGGGTCCGCGGCGAAAGCGCGCGGGAGAGTGATGAGAGAGGAAGTCCCGATCTGCGGGAATACAAAGAACTCCGCGATAAAAAGGAGTCGATAACGCCACGAACGGGCGACGAATCCGTCAGGCTGGGAAGGGACTGGGGACACGCATTCACCGCCCGTCAAAAGAACAACGGGAAACGGGTTTGTACACTGACGCGCTGGGCACCAACCCATTAAGGGTGTGGCACGGAGGTACTGGAAACAGAAGTAATAATAAGGACAATCGAGTCCTCATCGGTGGTCAAGAGACTGGAGATCAAGGGGGGGACTTAGGAAAGCGAATTCTTACTGGAAAGAATAGCTTTCCGTTTCCAGCAATCGAGTGGCGCTGGCACTGAAGGGTTGAAAAGAGCCAGCGAGTCTGGATCTAGGGATAAAAAAACTTGACAACATTGAGGGAGGGTCGAGCTCAAGCGCACCGCAATCGTTATAGGGGGAATAGAAAAGGGACCCACGACCATAGGGCTTCTCTGACGAAGCGATCGGCATAGCGTCATGAAAAGGAAATGGAGGAGCAGATCGGCACCAAACGAGGTAGAGGAAAGGGCCCGTCGACTGATTGTGGCAAGATTCAATCGCAGCCCTTTTTGCCGAGAAAGACGGGCCGAATCGAACGTGGAATAAAGTAAGTGCTCGGGCAAGACGCTGAAGGCCGTAAGGGACGGACAAAAAACGCTAGGAACCGGGGGAAAAAACGAATGATACGAGGGAGGGATCGAATTTAAGCAACCTGAAAAGCTTACTGGCAGCTACCCCCGGTGGGGGGGGGGTTCTTGGAGACAGTCGCGGACTACGTTAAATGGCCGTTGGTGGGCGGCTGTAGAGGGCAGCCTAGGATTACTCGTAAGGTACTCGACCACTCGTCCCGGAGCAAGGAAATGTAAGCTGACTGGCGCGACTAAATCCACGTCTGTGTTCCAACGACTCGTCAGGCTTGGGAGCGACGAAAGGGAACAAAAAAGGTATCTCGAGGAGGGGAGAGACTCTTCAAACGTTGGCGTATTCAAAGGACACTGGCAAGGAAATGAAACGAAAAGGCACGGTTCATTCCCAGAGAACTCGAAGGAAATCGATTACAAACTGGAAAAAGCAGACTGCAATGCCAAAGGGAACTAGCTCTTTCTAGGCGGCAGGGGCCGGCCGGCCGGGCGGAGATGGCGAAGGTGAGGGTCCTGGAACTTGCTGAAGGCACTCCGGCACAAGGCGTGGAATTCCAGCGGGCTCCGAAAAAGAACACTTGGGGAGCGGACCACCGGAAAGTGGACTGATCTCGAAGGGGAAAAAGTTGGGACTGGAAAAGTAAGGTCGTTGCGGCGTTCTCGACGGGCGAAAGTCAGGAAAGAAACTGAATACTCAACTACAACGAGAGTTGGGGCTCCAAGAAGAGGAGCCGTGGAGAAACAGGCGCGGCGACACCTGGTGGCCCACCCATTTCGTGGCGGCGCGGACCGACATTCCAGGTTGGCTGGCTCAACAAATCGCTGAGGGCCGAGGCGGACACTAATACAGCCGGTGGGAACCGCCGCCGCCAGCAGAAAAAATATTCAACTCTTCGGGGATGGGGGTCAGTTTGACATTTTCTTCGACGGAAAAGCAAGAGGACCGAAGACGTCAACAATACACGAAATGTTATACACGTCACAAAGGAAAGGGTCCAGCCTGATATCGGACAACCTAAAGAAAGGGTTGTCATTCTAAGCAGGCAACTACCGGAGAAGCGAAAACTGGAAAGGGCAGAAAGCGTTTTTAGAAAAGAAGAAAAGTTAAAAATCCGCGGGGAAAAGGCGCTACGACCTCTACCTAGCAGGTTGCGAGAGCCAGGCCGAATTAGGGGTTACGTCTGCCGTTGCAGGCCACAACAAAGCCTGACTTGGGGGGGTGGCCAGAACGGGCGGGACAGGGGTTGGTGGTGGGAGGGCGAACCATGAGAGCAAAGGAAAAGAAGAAAGATCGAGATCAAACAAACAACGGAGGGGGAGGAGGAAAAAAGAGGACTATTGGCGTGAGTGTAGGGATCAGTCGGGGGCGACGAAAAACTGTTTCAACGCCCTCTTCTGGAAAAAAAACCTTCAGAAGGGAGGGGGTTCCTGCAATGGGAAAAAAGGAAAAAAGAGGACTGCGCGAGGGAAAGCCCGAGGAGAGTCGTCGTCGTAGTCTTTGGAAGGGAAACTGCCCCCACCCAAAAAACCAAAAATTGGGCCCTTGGGAATTTCTTCGTCTGATCAGGCACCTCCTTACTTCAACTTCTAGGACGGGAGTAGAACGAGAGGGGGCCCTGCGACCAGAGCATACCCAGAAGTCCGGTCCGAAGAAAAACTGAAAAAGACCCTGCACTGTATAGGGATCCAAACGGAGATCTTCGTGACTAAAGTCCTTTCTGCGGCGCTTGGAAGTCGAAGAAGACCAGGGATACAGATACGGAAGAGGGGGGGAATGGCGGCCAATCGGCGGCGGCGTTCAACAGTCAGGAAGATGTTATATGCACTTGGGTTAAGACTTAACAGCTTCCCTCAAGTGGGGTAGCCAGAACAAACAGGTATGAAGGGGAAGAAAAAGGAACGGGGGGGTCACCACCAGTCGGCGACCCGGGATTCCTGAAGAGACATACCGGGGGGATTGGCGAAAAACACTTATCTTGTAAACGTTGAAGTCTTCCAGGGGGATTCTCAGGTCCTGCCGGCCCACGTATGAAAGAATCAACCGATACGGCCGGGCCAATGGAAAAACCATTAGAAAAAAAAGGGAAAACGGTGGCATGCTAAAATGAGTCCCGGTTCGTTCAATGGAAACCGCTGGCAGTGCCCGACTTGTTGCCGACAGGAACGAGAACGGGAAGCACGCCCAAAGACCAATAACTATCGTCCGGAAAAAGAAACCGCGACTATTACGACTTCTTTATGGGAAGGGTGGGAAGAAGGGAGGCGGCCATTTTTGTATATCGATTGGCTTAAGGGAGTGGAGTGGAGGGCATGGAACTGTGGCCTTAGTGGGGACGAAGAGGGACGGAATAACTGACAAACGGTTTTTAATCGTCGAGCATGACTCTAGAAACTCGTTGGGGGGGGAGGGAGGCTGGAGGGAAGACACAGCAGACTCGTCGGGGGAAAAAACATAAGTTAGGAGAGCCGTGACAACACAAGGGCAGTCCTGCTAAAAGGGGGGTTTAAGGGGGGGTTTCTCTTGCGAGCGATGCTCCTCGGCGGAAAGCGGGGACCTCCGCACCACCACTTTCATCAACTGAACGAGGTCGCGCACTGTCGAAAAAGGGGTCTCGTCGCCGGAGGGTAGAAAAAAATCTGAAGAAACAACGCTTTCGTTTAACCAGGAAAGTGGGGAAACCCACCAAGTCTATATGTTGTTGGGTTCTCCTGAAGTTCAGAAGTCGTTACGAGCACCGCTCATTAGACGTAAAAAAACGGCTTAACGGGGGATGGAAGTAAGCCGAAAATGGGGTAACTGGCCGTGAGAGGGAAACAAACAAGTCTACTGGTCGTCAGGAGAAATATCGGTGGGGTTTGCGATGGATCTACCGGTTGCCGGCGAGTACTTGCTGGCCCGCTAATCGTCACGCCTCCATCCAGGGGAGTTGAACTTAATAAGGGGAAAGTTATCCCTAAAAGAGCGCTGGATGCGCAGGGAGTCTGAGGAATAAGGTAAATGAAGTCAGGGAGAACAAGGGGGGAGGCGTCAGGGAAAGCTCGAGCTTATATGCAACAAAGCGACCGTTGCAAGGCCATACTGAGGGGCAATGAGGTGACACCGGAAGCTGCGGCTTATCAATCAGGATCTTTACCGCACTATCGAAATAAAGCAGGAAATCAGACCCGCTTCGACAGAGCCTTGGCCTTCTTATACTTCGTGGTAAGTACGCGACGTGTGGAAAACCGGTCAGTTGGGGGAACGCGCGTAGTTCTTGGGAACAAAGGGGGTTGAACGGGTGCGCGGGTTTTTCTATGGCAACGCGGGACCGTAGCCGCCCTGTCGAGACGCGCAAAGCCGATGGGTGTCTCAGCATTCAGAAAGAAGAAAGCAGCGGCTGTAGCTTAAAAGGAGAGGACGGGCCGGAGACGGGGAGAGACCGCCAAAGAAAAGGGAAATTAGGGAGGCCGACAAGGGCGCCTTATGAGTAAAACTCGGGGGGTTGGACGGGGGATGGCTCGATGACCGGGCCGTCCCTTTGGCGCGGGGGGCCAACAGGAGATCCCGCCGCTTGAATCGAAGGTATTTTGGTTTGTGCCGTCAAAGGAAAGAACGCATAGGGGGCCGACGTGAAGCTGTGGATAAACTCGCAGGGGGAAGACTTTCAATTCGAAGCGATTCGAAATGGACAGTTAACATGGAGGAAGGGAGGGGGGTTGAGCGCCGAAGAAACGGGGCAACTTAATAAAACCGTGATTAAAAACGTCCTTTCCGTGAGCAGTCGGTGTTGATGGGGGGGGTGGAGGGGTAGCCCCTCTCAGGGTTCGCATAGGCGGCGGCTATCGGGAAAATTGAAAGAGGAGGTTTACCCGGACCTAGCCGTGAGATCAAAGGACATCGGGTAAACGGGGACGGGTCGCGTCGGAGTGGGGAGGAAACCGGAGGGCATGGGCGCGAGCCGGGATCTCACGATTGGAAAGGAGGGCGTTAAAAACGATCTTCGGTGTGTCTACTCGAGTTTAAAAAACGTCGCAGAGAGGGAGTCGTAACGCGCGGTAAAAGTCCGAAGAAAAATGGGGGAGTGTCAGACAAGTCGGAGAATGGAAGGTTCACCCCGGAGCCCCAAGTCTAACGAGTTGGTCGGGGAGATGAAAAGGGGGAGGTTCCCAAACAGGTCCATCGGTCTAACTGCCGAAGGCGGAAGGATTGCAGAGGGCCTGATCCGTCCGGTCGCGTCCGATGGGGGGAGGGTGTAGTTTCCAGATAGGAGTTCTTTATGAAAAAACAAGAAGAGTGAATCTCGTTGCTAAGTGGGAGAGTCCGTGTGCGCACCGGACCGGATTGCCGGAAAATGAGTGTAACACCCATTAGTGGGGTCATTTCCAAGGACAAAGATTCACGTATAGGGCAAAAACGTATTCGATGCTGGGTCTTCTGTGAGGGGAGCTACAAGCGAGAAAAAAACCAGACGCAAATGACGTAAGGTTAGCTGCAGACAGGCCGGCAAGGGAGGCTAGACATGTGTAAACATCAGTTTGAGGGGGGAAAGGAAGGGGACATGCGCACAAAAAAGGGAAGAATACAACACACAACGGAGGAGTCTGTAAACCTGATAATCGTTAGGTCGCGGTCCCGGGGGCCGACGACACGCTGGGTACCAATGGAGAAATTATACTCGATAGTCGTCGGCGTACGACTACGATTCTACGGGCGATGGTGTATCGGGGAACTTTCAGCGCACCGAAACCTGGCGGCAAAAAGCAGAAAGGGGAGGGGGGAAAGATAAAATCTGTGCCAGGAAACGAATTTTTTACTAATGAGAGGGAAGTTCCCTCCGCCGAAATGAAAAAGACGGCTCGATCAACGTCGCAAGAATGTCCGCGGGGGGGGAATAAACCGCCTCCGAGTAGGGCAACTAAACGAAACAAGAAGTAAGCGGAAGAGGAAGGAAGGCCTGGCAACGGTCAGCGGAGACTGAAAAGCATAGAACGAGGCAGGATACGCCAGTAATCGGACCTACAAAAAGAGGATAGACTGGGCTCTCGTAAGAGGGGTGAAAACAGAAATCAATAGAAACTTGGAGGAAAAAATCACCTTGATGCGGCTAACCTAGAGGGGGAAAGAAGGTCGATCGGGCGAGGAACGGGGGCGGCCAACAACCAAAACTCATAGAGTAACATTCGTCGAATGCGGGAAAAAAAAACTCATAATATTACTAGACGGAAAATGCCCGTTCCGTACCACCTAAGGGACGCTCCACTTCTAAAGATGAAATATTGGCATGAAAGGCTCGTGCAGTGGGCAGGCAGACCGTTTACAAAAAAATATCACTCCCTACTCGGACAAACCCAAAAAATTAAATGAAACTGAGAGTGCAGAAAAAAGAAACAAAAGACTGCGAAAGGAAAGTAGGGTCTCAGCTCTAGTCATGTGACGAGAGGGGGAGGTAAAGAAAACCACGAAGGATCCATTGTGAAATTGGAAAGGAGTTGCATAATCGATTGAGAAGGAAAGTCATGATCCGCGATTTGGGGAGACAAAAGGAAAAGCTGTCTCCCACGAGAAAGCTAAAAAACCTTCCAACAAAAACACTTACCTTCCGATCAATTTCTGGAGAAGGACGGGGCCACCAGACTAAAAGCCCGGTCCATAGGGAGATAGAAAAAAAAAGGGCGCCAATCAGCTGGGGGGGGGGGAGCAAACGTCCGTCCGCAAGTGGATTCATAAAACAGAATGCCCATCGCCTCGGAGGATGATAGGAACCGCCCGTATGCTGAGGGAAGACGAACAGGGATAGGTCGCCTTCTTAGGAACCAACCTATTTCTCGATCTCTGGATACGAAGGCTCCAGTGGGGGGGAACCCACTTTCCGCCGACACAGGCAGAAAGGAAAAAGGTGTCAAGCAATACGCAGGCTTTTGAACCACAGGGGACGGGGTTGGACAAACTTCGACGTACTGAACAAGAAAGGAAAAGAGAAGGACAAAGGCCGAGGTAAAGCATCAGGTGAAAAATTGCGGAGAGCCGGTTGGCGGATGACCGGACTCTTAAGAGAGGGTCAAACGCCCAAGCTTTAAAGGTTACAGCACATCTAGCTTGGAAAAGGGAATCTGGTTAATATCCGAGCGCGCCGGTTCTAAGAACCCCCTGGCCCCTTGACCTAATGAGAACAGGAATGCAGTGGAGGCTCAAATCAGACGAGTGGATCACGTGCTAGAGGACAAAACGAAAAGTAGAGGCTGCAGATCAAAGGGGAACGAGTCGCCGTAATGAAAAGAAGTGCGGCGAAGAAAGAAAACAACCCATGATATAGAGACAAGCCCCTTAAGGTGGGGGTTTGGGGGTGGCAAGCTTCAAATCTGGCAAAAACAGGTAAAACCTGTGGTCCAGTACTCAAAACGCAGAACGAACAGTGACTGAGAGGGAATTCGAGGTGCTCTTCACTACGAATTACAGAACGGCGAAACCAAAGATCGAAACAGGTTGGTCTACGCTTGAAAAGGGTGAGAGAAGGGCGGGGCTCGTGCGACTACAGTCTACTTCTCTAAAGTCGGGACGACATGGGCCTACTTACGAACTTTCCCTGGGGGAGTCTGTGCGCTGGCACCGCTTAGTAAAATAGAATAAACCCCACATGGAAAAAAAGACTCTCCGCTGCGTCGCGAAGAACGTCAGAGGGGGGTAAAACATACGCAGTCGCTGGTGAGGTCACTCAGGCCTACATGAACAACAAAGAAGGAGATAGAAGGAAAAAGGCTCGAAGAAACTCTTAAAAGGGGGGAACGTTCCCAGTTCCATAATGGCGTATGAAAAACCCAGACATGAACATGTTGACATGCCAGCCAAAGACCGAAGGAAGCAACAAGCGAGCTCCAACTGGCATCAGCAATTGCGGCAAACGAACCAAGCGTGGAGGGCTGCAAAAGAGGCAGGGGCCGACGGAAGAGGGCAGGCTATTAGATTGGCGGGGCCAGTAATTTCATGGCGTTCACAGCTCCGGCAACAAGTCTCACTTCGGGCCAACTCGAAAACTAGCTACTGGTCCAGAAAAGGGGGAAAAAAGGTGAAAAACGGTCTCGAAAGGTACGTTTGTAAGGGAAGAAACGGATTCGGTGGCCTGTTCAGACAACGGCAATGAAAAGGGGGGAGGAGCAGGGAAACTTCACGCCACGGAAGGGGTTAGCCAAGAAATGGGAGCCATGTTCCGCCAAAAAAGGGAAAACTCGTCGCCGTACCGTTTGGTTCAAAACACCCCGTAAGGGGGGGAGGGAGGAGGACGGAAGAAAGGGGGCAAAAAACGAAAACAAAGAGGGAGAGGGACGCTGGAAGAACAAAAAACATTCTGAACCGGGGGAAAGCAGACGCCGATTCATTACTAAGGTCACCGCCGTATTTCGGGCATTACTTGAGCGCCTGACAACCGGCGCCGAGACCGGGAAGGTTAAGGAAAGAGAATGATAAGGCCGGGGGGAGTCCAAGCCTTCAAAAGGCAGGGGAAAACTCAAAAGTCAAAGAGCGTACACAAAAAGGACGGACTGGGGAGGGGAGGGGCTTGTTCAGCAGTCCACTAGCCGTAGAAACAAAGACAACCAGGAAAGGGGAGAATTGCTGTTGATCTTATGACATACGCAGAAGGGTAAAAAGGCAAAATCCTCAGTTTCAACTCAAAGCGGAAAGGGAGGAAATCGCATCGGGCATGTCGCTAGAGGCATGAAAGAACGTGCGACGTCGGAGGGAGAAGGAAACAGGAAAAAAAAGTTTGTGTTAGGGGCGAAACTGGGGGGGGTTAAGTCGACACCGACGATCACCCTAACGACTCTCAAGACTCAACAACAAAACGTAGTATGAAAGGGTTAGAGGGATTGGGGAGGGGAGGGAAGGGGGGTATCGTCCATGGTGTCGACGACCAATTCCTCCAGAGGGAAACACAAAACTTCATGTAACGTGTGGTTAGAAAAAACACGCGGAAAACGATGGCCTTCTCGTAAGACTTGCCAGAGGAAGTTCTGCTGAGTAGTCCGTTGCACCGACCTGCGGGGAAATCGGGAAAGGGAATCTATGCTGTCTTGATTCAGAATAAACCAATCTTCCAGGAAAAGGGAATCACCAGAGAGGGGGAAGGCAACCGACGGAAATCCCATAAAAACTCAGAGTGGACCAGAGCTGCGCCTGCCGGTGAAAAGAGGGGCCAAAATTCCGTACGATCGGAGGGAGGAAAGGCCGGTCGCGGCGAAGTTGGTTCGAGCGACCAGCAAGGAAAAGGAAGGACGATTTCCGCCGAAATCGTCGGGGAGGGAACAGTCAGGAGCATGGTATTCTTGTGTTGCGGCAAAAGCACGGCAACGCATCGATGGGTTGAAACACAGAAAAACGAGGAAAAACACATGACTGGGGGGCACCATGGAGGGGGAGAAGGTAGTCCTCTTGAGAAGACAAAGGGGAGCACTTGGGCTTGGCGAACCCTGTCACTTGGAGGGGGGATGCTTCCTTTAGTCGAACGGTCAGAACCGTTCCAGAACGCCGCAAGAAGAAAGGGGACATGACAACTAATTTCGAGATCCCGAAACTTGAAACCGGGGGGAAGAAAACTGGGAAAAAGTCCTAGGGTGGCGCCGGAAAGTCTTTGAAGTGCCCTGGGGGTTTGCGGAAGCCTTGCAAAAATCATGAAAAAAAAAAGCCATCGAAGCGGAGGAAAGAAAGACGCCGATGAAGAAAAACTTCGGGAAGGGGAAGGTTGAAGGAAAGGAATTGACGGGAAAAGGTTTCAGAGCGATTTCTCTCTTCCTTGATGGGATGGGGGAAACTGTGCCTTTCGTGATTTCCGAAGTTGAAAGTAATAACGTTACAGTCGGTAGGAGAAGCTGAACCAAAGATCCTCGTTGGGGAGGGATTCGGGCAAAAAAAAGAGACTAGGAGGGGTGCCCAAAATACTTTACAGGGGAAAGGTCGCCGTTGACGCGAAACAAGAACTGCTCAAAGGGGGCCTAGGTTGCGAGGATCGCTCAAATAAAAGGAGGGACGGGGAATCGACAACGCACCAAAGGGCCATGGAAATCAAAAAGTGAGACTGAAGGGGGGAGAAAGAACTGTAGCGCGGACTCCTGATTAAAACGATGACAAAAGTCACACTGTCGGCAATCACCAGAAGACAAGAAGGTGGCTACCCCAACCCGGTCGAATCGCGACGGGTAAGGGGCAATGTAATCGTCGGGACCACACGTCGCTGAAACGAAGTAAAGTGAGGTAGCAAGGATGGGGAGTCTCAAATGGGGGAATGTTGCAGATGAATTAAAAGGTTGAAAAAAAAAACGGGAGGGCGGTCTAGATAGTCTTTTTGTTTGGGGGAAGGGGGATCGCTCTAAATTTCCTGAGGTCATTGAAGTCTAAAGCATCTCTGAGAAAAAGAGAAGCGCGACTCCGAAGGGGTATGTCACGGAGATGAAAAGGAAAACGGCTCCGTGAAGGGGGTAGTCGCTGAGCTCTAACTGAAGAATGTCTCAGCTTTATTCAATGGGCAAGGGGGGAGGGGACTATACAGCACGCGCTCAGGTAATTTAAAGCAAGTCCACGCAAAAAGAAAGCAGAGCCCTGGCCAGAAGTGAATAGGGGAGTGGAGGAAAAAAAAAGACCGAAGTAGGGTCCCAAGCAGAACTAGAGAAAATAATCTAGTCGACCACGATGATAAAAGCTCCTTTCCTTGCGTCCTTACGGAGGGGGGGGGAGACAACGTTGGGCAAAAAGGAGTGTGGGGTTAAAAGAGAGTAGGGCTTGAAAACCGTTTAAAGGTTAGAGTGTTTCGGAGGACAATCTTTAAATGCTGCGCCATGAGGAATGGATCAAGCACCTTAGATGGGGGGGGGGTACTTCTAAGCCTGGAATAAAAGAAGAGCTGTCGTCGTCTTTACAGCAATCCGGGGAACTTTCCTAGCAGAGATAATAACTCAAAGATGCAGGATTAGATCGACACGGGAATGTAGTTGCAAGGGAGTAGCGCTTGGGGATTGGAGATCCAGGAAGGAGATGGGGAAGGGAAGTGAGTGGGGCCCCGTCTTATAAACACCGACTCTGGAAAAATCGACTGGAGTGGTGGGTGGGGCCTGTGAAGGGAAGATAAGCCACTCTTGGACACCGTTCTTGGGGGAAGAATACAATCACGCGTAATCATAAAGGTCAACAGGAGAAAGCGATTCCGCAAAAATTGAAAAGGGAACAATGGATCCTTCGTGGGGAGTCGCCTAAGACCGGAGAAGAAAGAAAAGGGGGGGGAAATCAGATTGATTCTTCTCCAACTCCTGGCCGTCTCATGAAGGGGTACTGTGTGATGGGGGTGAGTGGAATCATCTCAGTTCGTCATACTGAGAGGGGGAGGTATATCTTGGAAAACAGGAGAACAGTAGGGGACAGCAAAAAAAGTTACTCCGTTTAAAAGACAACGAGGAAGAGGGGGGGGGGTTAGACTTTGCTTTCGCTAAAACTGAGAGGTATTCCTAAGGTGCATGGGCGAACAGCGAGATCGGAGATGCGTCGCGGTCTAAAAAACGAAAAAAAGGGGATGAGTGATGGGGGTTTCGCAGATAGGTTACCAAAACAAGAAAGTTGCACTTCGGTACTCTTTTCGTTCAGAAAAAAAAAAGGGGGGGGGAAGGGTTCCAAAAAGTAGTCGAAGGGTATCACAAGAGAAAGGACTAGCCCAAGTTCGATAAACTGAGGTGGTGTCGGTCTAGACGGAGGAGAAGCGACTTGAGTGAATGCAATGAGGGAAAGGGCCGGTCAATTCGTCCTCGGTCGCGTCCTGGGATCCTTGTTTCGGGTAATTTGCATAGCTCTTCGCGGAGGAGACCAACAGAGGGAATCTACGTGGCGAAGGGGTAGAGAAGTAAGATGTGCTACGGCTTCTCGGAACCTGGCCAAAAGGAACCCACGAGTTGGGTGCCATCGCACGGAGGAGAGAGGGGGGACTCAAAGTGAATTCGAGGCGGTGGGGAGGGTAGGGAGCGAAAACATACAACAAAAAAACAGCGCGAAATTCCTGGGGAGCTGACCTGGAAAGAGAATAGCGATAATCTTAGATCCATGTAAAACGACAGTGGGGTTCTGACAAGCAAAAAGACCAAAAAACCG
>Ga0179591_1276781_pt1 | contig 12828 bp, 14 predicted proteins | sample CZOMad2_1_08_16f_FD_182891 | JGI IMG/M metagenome (GOLD analysis project Ga0179591, IMG submission 182891) | Vadose zone soil fungal communities from Angelo Coast Range Reserve, California, USA - CZOMad2_1_08_16fungal (PacBio error correction) | ecosystem: Environmental > Terrestrial > Soil >...
GTTATTGAGGAAAGCATGCATATCAATCACGCAATGGAGGAGGAGGGCCTTAAGTGCCTGGTCGTGCCAAAAGTCGTAAAGGATAATAAAACTATCCGTTAGCCAAAATCAATATAAGGAAAAGAAAAAAAATATTTCTCAAAAACAAAAAAGGGTAAGACTCAGAAATTTAAATTGGAACTATAATAGAGAGAGGGAGAACGAAAGTTTCTTGAGGAAAGGGCCACTCGTGAAAATTTTCTTAAGAAAGGGGGGGTTTAGATCACTATGTTGGGGGGTATTTGAGGGCAGGAGGAGGGGGGGGGTTTAAAATCGTATGGGACGGAACACTGAAAAAAAATTGCCTGGAAGCCGGATGAAAGGATATCGTAATCCAGGGGTATGCAGAGGGATGTAAATCCAAAGCCCAACTTAATCCAAGGTAAGATTTACGGAGAAGAAAAAAGGAAAGGAAAAAAAGGTGGACTTAGCACGGGTGCAGAACAAGTTTTTAAGTAAGAGAGGGATGAGTGGGTTATTTGCAAACCACAAGGAAGGGACCTGCTAAGATCCAGAGTTAGGGGGGGGATAGGGCAGTAGTTGAAGCAAGAAATAGGACGGTGGTTTTTCCTGAGGAGAGGACGGGGGTTCAAGGGAAAATTGGGGGGGGAAAGGCATTGGAAAAAGAAATCATACTGGGAGTGGAAAAAGGGAGGTCCCTTGGGGGAAAGTTGGGAAAAACGCTGGAGGGGTCAACGCAAGAACCATAGAGACTTTTAAGGAATGAGAAATTGCAACCCGAGGGGGGGGTCGTATATGGGGGAAAAAAAAAAAAAAAAAAAAAAAAAAAAAAAAAAAAAAAAAACAAAAAAAAAAAATAATGGAAGCACGACCTCAGGGAAGGGTAGTCGGGATTAAAAGGGTCTCAAGTGGGAAGGACGTTCCCATGGGGGGAAAAAACAGGGGGAGGGAAATCTTATTATCCTATCTTATCCACTTGTCACGGGGGGAAAGAGAGAAAAAGGAGTGTGGTTATATGGAGGGGTCCCCGTTATAGTAAGTATTAAAAAAAATAGCCGTATTAAGGGGGGGAAGGAGGGGCACGCCACATTAACCCCTCGGGAGGTGGAGATGAGTGTATAATTGTCAGGGATTTTGACAGGACTCTGAGGGAGATCTTGGGATCGGAGTTCATTGATTCTGGGGAGTTGCCCTGTAGAGCGGAAGGGGCCTGTTCGGGAGAAAAGAAATCTGGGTAGACTTTTCTTTGGGGATTTAGACTTTCTAGGAGATATGAGAAGAAAAAAAATGTTCAAAGGGGATTACACGTGGGGGCAGGAAGGACCGATGGGAATCTAAAACATCTGAGAGATTTTTCAATCTGACTCGCTTATCGCCTCAAAAGGTTATTCAAGAGGTATTTCGGATTGAAAGACAGCGTTAGAAGGAAGAAGAGCGATGAGGAAGGTTGCTTTCGCGTGATTTTCTAAGGGAGGGACGCATAGCGTAGAGAAATTCTGCGAAGCGTCGCGGAAAGCCTATCGAATACTTCTGAGGGGAAGGGGGACTACTTCCGGGAATTTGCAAAATTTTGATTGAATAAAAGAAAGAAGTGGTCTATCGAGAAAAAAAGAGATAGATAGCAAGCAATTTGCATCATATGCATATAAAAAGGAAAAACTTAAATCTTATGGGGGGACTATTCGATACGATTTACTCATTCAACCCGGAAAATGTCGGGGGAGGAGAAAAGCAACCTGAAAGGAATACTTCAGGGGAGTAAAGCGGTAATGTCGGAAAAATATTGAAAACCCCATCAACAGAAGTCCTCATATTGAGGAGGATAGGGGAAAATAGATGAAATCACACAGGGGATGAAAAAGAGGAGGATAGCATAGGAAAAGGCTTCAAACTGGATAAAAAAGAGAACATGAAAAAATGGAAGGGGGGCCGATAAGAAGACACTACACTCTAGCAGAGGAAGAATAGAAATTACGAAAGATTTATTGAGAAAAAAGTATTAAAAAGAAGCGAAGGCAAAAGCAGACCGATGACTCAAAAGCCAGCAAGAGAAGGAGATGGTACTCAGGCAGAAATATTGGAAATGAGATAGAGAAAAATGCGCAGGAAAGTATAAGCACAGAAATGTGGAAAGAATTCCGACGGCTAGTTGCATTGAAAGCCATGAATCTTGAGAAGAAGATCTTAAAGGGGGAAAAAAAAAATAAATCTTAAAGAATGGACTTAGAGGAGAAGAAAAGAAGGGACAATGTAGGTAAAATATCTACGAAAGGGAGAAATGACCAGGGGAACTGAGACCAATTAGAAGGGGGCCATCTACTTCGACGGAATATCACAAAGATTTCTATTAGAAGGTCAACCAGAACCAAGGTTCCGCATCTACGCAACTGGTTTGCCATTAAAGAAGTGCAAAGTCGCAAAAAAAAATATTTTTGATAGAATCCGAGGGAGGAAGGAAGGATGCTTCACATATATCAGTGGGGGGGATACAAGCAAACTTTACCACGAGAATGGTATTAAGTTCTTTTAAAGGAAAGCCCCGCAGGGGAGGGTCAGTATCAAGTGGAAGCATTGCGATATAGAAGGAAAACCAATTTGTGAGTGAAGGATGAGGATTCAATTACTGAATATCTGAACGAGATAAAAGACTAGATCTAATAGAAGGACATAGGTACCGATGATTGTGTGGGGTAGTCAGCATTGAGCATTGAACCTCAAAAAAAAAAGCAGTCTCCAGAGCGACCACCTAACGTTTGCGACGAGTAGAATCGCGAGCCCGTAAACGAGGGAGTATTGGATTAAAGCATAGCCATCAAAAACTTGCCGGCAAAAATTGCCGGGGAAAGGAAAAAAGGTTTTGTTCGGGGTTCGGATCTAAATGTCAATACAACTTCTCGGAGACCCAAGCCAGAAGAAGAAAATCAAGAACAAAACAATCAAATGGGGGGGGGAAGGGACCGAGAAGAGGATATCGCCACGAAATAAGAGAGAAACAACAAAAAACAGGAGGGGGATAGATATATTTCGTCGTGAAAAGAATCCGTTAAGTTCTCAGCCAAGGGGAATAACCTTGGTTTTGTGGAGGGGGAGTCTTAAGGTTGGGAGATCCGAGAAAGGTCGTATGAGGGACTTACTGGAAACACGCATCCGGATGTGGTAGCTGACCCCTTCAAAGCCAGGATAGGGGGCTATCGAATCCAGGCGACGGGGTAAGCAGAAAAGGATCCATAAGAAAGAGGGATATCCTATCTCGGTAAAAAGGGGGTTGGGAGGAGTTCGGGGGAGACTGCATGGTGAGGATTCAATGCCCAGTTGTTCCGGCTAAAGACAAACCCAATCCGGGAAAAAGAAAAAATTCCTAAGAAAAGGTAGAAGACTATTAAGGGGGGATATTCGCAATGTCTAGAAGGACTTGAGACATAAGAATGTAAGAATGATGAGTCCCTTGTTTTTGAAACAGCAAAGTTCAGGAAGGGAAAGAAACATCATGAAAAATGGGAAAATCCTCTTATAATAGGAAGGCAGTTAAAATCTCGAGGATCCTTCATTTCTCGGGTTGGGGAAGGGTGCTTGATGAAGGTCCTTGGGAGATTCTGGAGGGGAAAGATATCAGGTCGAGGGGGAAAGTTGCTACCACGAAGCAACCCGATGATCCTGGGGGGGAGGTGTGGAGATTGAGACATACTGGGCGTGGGCATGTCTCATCAATACCTCAGTGAATTTGATCTAAAAAAGAGGAAAAAATATGGTCTCAGAGGTCTACAGAAAGACTGGTTTAGACTCCGGTTGCTGAGCGTTCTTATCAGATAGTATTTCACAATGTTTTATAAAAGAGAAGAGGGGTGAACCAAATTAGGTCTTTTGGGCGGGGGGGGAAAACTTTCCATCTCGATAGGGAGTGGAGTCAAGTATTCATGGCGGAAAAAAACAGATCGTAGGGGGGGGAAAAAAGGGAAAAATCACCAGCTTATACGTTCAACGAGGGGGGGATTTCTCAGTGGAAGGAAAATCAAGTTGAAGGGAGGATCTGTCATAGGCGAAAGAAAGGTAGGATTTCTTGCTTTTATTTCATTGAGTCTGGGTTAATGGATTGGCTTGGCTTTTGGGGAGGAAACGTGTAAGAAAAGAAAGAGGGGGGGGAATTTCCTTTTGGAGGGATTTGTTTCACGGGTATAGAATGAGAAATAGTCGAGAGGGTCTTTCTAATCGGAAGTTCAATAAGGAAAACATGTGGAGGCTTTATGAGTAAACAGTAAGGGAGGAGTTAGAGACATGCATCTCTTATGAGAGTACAATCGGACTGAAAATATAGAGTCGCTGGGACCAGAAAGGAAAAGAAATTAGATTCGAAAAAGAAATTAGGGAAAGGACGTATTGGGGGGAAAGGGGCGCCTTAAGCGGAGAAAGGAGGGAGGATGGTTCAGTTGCTTTCGCTTGTCACGTTAGGGCGGACGCATAGACTTATCGAAAGCTAAAATCGAAGAAAAGGATAATCTATACTGAGAAGGTTCTAGTAACTACGAGGAAAGTAACTCGTATATGGGGGGGGGGGGGGGAGGTTGATATGTGACAATTTAACTCAGGGTTCTATCTTCGATTCAACAAAATCTGAACGAAAAGGGAGATTAGAAAAATGAGTGAAAGATCAAAAGAAGGGAGTTAGTCAATAGAAAGAAGGATAGAAAAAACTGGAAAAGATAAGGATCCTAGGCGAAGGGGAGGGAGAATGCCCGGACGCGGATAACTCAATAGGAGGTACCTAACATTCTCACAAATCCAGAAAGACTGGCAATATCTATTATGACGAAAACAATGAAAAAGAAAAAGGGACCTCAACAGGAGAGGAGGAAGGAGTGCGATTCAGGATTAGTGGGGGTGAAAATATAATGAATCTACTAGATATTTTCAGGATATGGAATCTCAGAAGAGAGGGGAAAGGAAACGGAACGATAGAAAAGCAACCTGTAATAAAGGAAAGGAAGGCTGAAAAGAAACTGTATTGAAGAAAGGGGAAGAAGGAAAACTCTCGAGAATGGGAGAGAAGATAATAATAAAAAAGGTATGACAACCGCTTTCTTTGACTACAGAAAGACCACAAGCGCGGAAGGAAAAAGAATCCCTGAAAGAAAAAAAATCTCCCATTAATGAAAGAAATCGACAGAAGGGGAAAAAAAAGCTCGCTCTAAAAGAGGGAAAGAAGACAGATGAACTTATAATCACTCCGTATTTGGTTCTGGGAAGCCGCAGAGGGGGTTTCAAGGGAAAGATCGCAAGGCGCCAAAGGAAAGAGGAAGAAAAACCATATTCTATTCGAAGGGGAAAAGGTTTGAGTACTTCACAAAGTGTTGTGTACGTCGAGATTAGAAAACGAGGGAGAAGGAAGGGGATGGAGAAAGATGAATCATTTCGAATAAAAAGAGGGAGGGAAGGAAAACCACTGTCTTTCGTGATGAGCAAGAAAAAGTATTTCTCATCTAAGCTGACCAAAATCAGTTTGCATTCTGGAAAAGTCCTCAAGAGAAAGGATCATATGGTTGGGGGAGAATCAAGAATCCAGAGGGGGAAAGACAACCGATGATTCAAGATATCAAGGTGGAAACTCAGAGCAACTTTTACCAAGAGACATGACATAATTCATGATTGAGGTTCCATCGGAGTGTCAAAAATGGGTCGTTAAATTCAGGGATAAGCGGGGGGAAAAGAGGAACACAGTAAAAAGAATCATATTGTTGAATCTGTAAAAAGCGGACCTTCAAGGAATCATAGACGACATGAAAGCATTTTTAAAAGAGGAGTTGGGGGGGGGGGGGGGGGGGAAAAAGAACCATCCATATGAAGAAAAACTTGGGCATTTGAAAACCCACAGAAAAAGAAAGGAAGGGAAAACTAATGAAGTCCTAACGAGGGGAGGGGGTTAAGTTATGAGGGGCACATGCCAGCATCACGCCGGAGATAGCCGTCCGATCATATCCAGTCAAAGGGAGCTAACCAAAAAGGGGAGGACGTCAGGGAAAAGATCCTTTCTCTTACCCCCAAAAGTCTAAAGAAAGGAGAAATATTGCAGGCAAAAAAAAAAAAGGGACACATCAAAGGGAAGGAGGGACTTAAGAGGATATCTTTCAATAAGAATCGGGACTCAACAAAACAAAGGGACTTCGTTCAAGATAGAAAGAAGGGGAAAAGGATGTCAGGGAAAATGGGGGGGGGGGGCTAGAAAAGTGGGACTTAGAAGTGCTTTTGGGGTTTAAAAAACAGAGAAAGGAAGGGATTGTGAATCTTCAGGCCAAAAAAAAAAGGGGGCTTTGTGGGGGGGAGCTGCAAATCAAAAGGGAGAAAAAAACCAAACCGATAAAGAGATCCTCCTGCGTGAGCTAGGAGTGAATCGCGAAAGAAGTCATGGAGAGATCTTGTTAAGAATATACCTCTAGGACAAAGGTAGGTGTTATTTATCGAGGAACTTGGTCTGGATTGTAAAAAGTTTGGGACGAGGATGATGGGTAGAAAAGGGGACCACCCAACCTGACACGCGAATCGTGTAAAAGCTAATCCCATGGTAGAAAAGTATATCTAGGGAACTTAATGGTGAAGTTCAGTAATGGTTCATGGGAAAAATGTCTCAAAAGAATAAGGTTTGCCCTGGGTTCCTCTATCATAAGAGGGGCAGAGGGGAGGAGAACTATGACATCCCCGGAAAAGGGGGGGGAAAAAAAAGCAGACTTCGGTAAGAGGAACCAGGGTCCTCCAGTTAAAATCAAGATTGCTCCTAAAGGGGAACTCTTGGTTTGATAACATACTGATATAGGAAGAATCTTTTGGAAAGGAAAAAAAACGCGAGTATTCTTGATTGGTCAAATCGTAGAAGGAAGATTGGGGGGGGGAATCAGGAGAAGAAAAAAAAAGATCCTTGGAGGGGAGTAGATGGAAAAAAAGGAAAGAGGGGGCTTTTGTGCTTTGGCGGAACAATCACATCTGTTTTTTCCACCGCCGAAGGAGAACGAATAGGGTCAAGGGATTCCTGGTAATGGGGAGGAAAAGTAGATCTTTGGAAGGAGTTCCTACCTTTACAAACTTTTTTTAAGAAAAAAATATACAAAAGTATATGGCGAAAAAGTTTTTCAAAGTTCAAGGGTCTTGGTGTCTACGTCCTATCAAAGGGCTATATATGCGGTCGAAAGTATTCATATGAACGAAGTTCGAGCGGGTTACCCAACCAGAGGATGTGATTGAAAAGGGAAGATTGGATAATTGGAGAAAGGGGGGAGGAACTCTCTCAATTTTCAAAGGCGGAATATTTCTTTCGGAGTAAAGGGATTTGCAAAAGGGGGAATTGATGCCGGGGGAAAGCCCTTTCGGGAGCGGGGAAGAACTGTAAGAAAAGAGAGGTTGTGAATTTTCTTTGTATTTACTATTGGAGGATATTATCTTCGAGCTGGAAGGGTCGGGGGGGGGGAGGGGGCTATATTGAAGCAAATATCTTTTCAATGGGACTTTGCGGAGACAGTTGGACAGGAAGGTGAGAGGACATGAAAAAGTTATGGGGTCAAAAAGATGAAGCAAAATAAGAAGCTTCAGATACGTTTCAAGAGACCGAAAGTGCAGTCAAGCAAAGTGGGAAGTGGACTTAAACATTAGGGGGACTGGGGACTAGTTATTGAAAAAATGAGATCGACCATTCACGTAGAAAAGAGGAGAGGGGATTCATTGAAAGGGGGCAGGAAATTAGAAAATTGATGAATGGGGGACGCATAGAGGAGGGAAACATCGGAGGCGAAAAAGACGAAAGATCGCTAGAAAGAAGTATACGAATAGAACTGATTTCTGTGATTAACTAAGCGGGGTAGTCTCTTGGCAAAGGGGTTTCTTTGGGGAAGGGTTCCAGGTAATCACTCATGGGGGTCTCTGAAAAAAAAAACTAGGAGGAGGCCGACGATAGAGAAAATGAGGGGAAGCTCCAAACCAAAAAGGACGCTTTAGAGTCGATGTCTCGTAGTTAAAAGAAAACTGGAATCATTAGGAGAGGTATTCGAACCGGGCTAAGATTCACTGAAAGAAAGCTGCTTCGAACAGTTGCTTCAAACGAATAGAGAACATGCAATAAAGGCGACTGAGAAAATGAATGGCAGTACCAGTACACGAAGAAAATCGGGAGAATGGAAGAAATCAACGGGGAGAAGAAACATATTGAGGCGATTCGGGGTGTATACATAAAGAGGTTGAATTTAAATGAAAGAGGGATCTAGATGTCAGACGGGAAAAAGAATGGCAAACTTTATCAAACAGAAAAAGTACAAAACATTAAAAAGATTATGAGAATCAATTGAGGGATAGATTCTATAAAGGAAAAACCGTAAATTTAAGGTACATCTAAAGGTAAAGAACGAGGAAAAGATGAAAAAAAAAGGCAATCCATTAAAAAAAAAAAAAGGAAAGGGAAAAAATTCCACAGAAGAGAGGGATGTAGACTCCTGAAGAACAATAGGTTAAATTGGAGAGAGAGAAAAAGACCACTATTAAGGAAGGTCCTTGTGGGAGGGGAAAGTCTACGAAGGGGGGAAACGCATGATACGACGCAAGAGAAAAGAGGAAATATGAAAGTGGGAAATCGCCAAAAGGGGGGACTGATAGAAGGGAAAAAAAGAGGAGGGGCTCAAGGGGTAAAATTTTTGAATTGGAAAAGGGGAAGTATAATAGTAAAGATCTAAAAAGAAAAAGGGAACAATTACCGGTCTTATAGGAATGAGACCCTATTCGATCAGCGAATAATCGACTTGAAGAAACAGAGTAGGGCCCAAATAAAAGACAGTATGGAACAATCACGACAACCAATAAATCGGGTGTCTCAAAGGAGCTGGTAGCAGAAAAGCATCGCCTTCGAAAAAGGGGGTCGAAAAGACAAGAATCCTGCGCGTTGACTTACAAAAGATGCAATATCAAGTATGTGCAACCTGGAAGAGGGAAAAGAAAGAAACGATGAAGGGTTAAAGGAAACAATGGGGGAAGAGTACCGAAGAGGGGAAAAAACATTTGACTGAAATCGTGAACTTCAGAAATAAAAAGAGGGTGATGTAGAGGAAGGAAAATTTAAGAGGGGTCTGAGGGGGAAGGAAAAAAGAGGTAATCTAAGAAAAGAATATATGATAGCCGCATCAAGGGAGTATTCATTTCCCTGATAAGGGGAGGGTTTTTGGGGGGACCCCAATCATAAGGGAGGAAAAACGGGGGGAAAACCTCCAAACCATGCAAACAGCGAAATACCACCAACTTTGGGCGAATAGAGGGGGGGGACCTTAACGGAGGTGTACTCGGATAAAGGTTGTGAGGATTCACATGCAAATAGCCGCAGATTCGATAATCATAGATCCCACTTTGAGGGAGAACCAAAGGATGGAGGTTCCGGGAAAGAAGGATCCTAAAAGAATGGGAATAGTGATTAAACCAAAGCTAATACGACATCAATCACAAAAAGAGGGAGCAAGAAAAAAAAATTTATGACGACAGGGGTAAGAGGAGGATATCTTTCACAAAGAGATATAAAAAACAACTGAGTTGAAGGGGGGGATTTCATGAGGGGGAAAAGGAGAATCGTTTCCCAAGATGAATTTGGGTCGGCATAACCTGGTGGGGTTGACAATCTTTTTTTGGGGAGGGGGTTGAAATTCGGGGGGAAAAGACGGAACAAGAAAACAATCCCGAACGTTTGGGGTAGAGAAACCGGAAAATCCGGATAGGGGGAAAAAAACGGCGACGGGGGGAATCCGGCGTGAGGAGCCGTGGGCATCTCATCACTTGAAGAAGCGTTGAGAAGTCTCAAAAGTGAGAGCGCGGGGGGGGAGAATGGGGAAAGGGGGGGGGAGGGTCAATTCCCAAGTTTTTGAAGAGGGAGGAATTGGGTAGATGGTGCAAACCCACTCAAGTAGAGAGGGTTCAACATGCCTATAAAGGGGGGTTATGGTGGGGGGAGGGGTACGGGCCGGGGAAGATTGGAATACAGGGGAATCTTAAGAAGGAAGGGGGTTTCCTCATATCATCAACATGTTCGCCATGATTACGGAGGTCACGATGAATCCTAAGGGGGGGAATCCACTAAAAAAAGGGGAACATTGTTTAGAAAAAGAGCTCATGAGGGACAAAAAACTGTCAGGTAGAGGGTGTTCCAAGTTGGAAAAAGGGGGAAACATAAATTCTTGAATCATCTTGGGTTAGGTAAGGCTATTATGTCCTTGAGGTAAAAGAAAAAATTCGGAAGGGTCTTCATGAAGGAAAAACCCGATGAGAGGGGGCTTGTGTAGAGAGGAAAAAGACTGTTCTGGGTGAAGGGGGGGGCATCAATCCATCCGTTGATGAAGACAACTGCCTAAGTCGATGATTCTACATTGTCGTCGGGACAGATTTTGAATACATGGAAGGAGGTTCGTAGATAAGGAGGAAGGCCTCCGGGGGAAAAAAGTTAAGAGAAAAGGGGAGGCGACTCTAAGATGGGGGGAAAACTCTTCCGATTTACTTTTGGGAGGGGAGGGGGTCCAATTTCAAGAGAGGGAAATGGGGCGTCAAGGGCATGGTAGGAAAAAAAGAAGAATGTTCGAAACGGAACGCCACATAAATCGGATGTGATGAAATAAGTGGCATCGGATATTGCTCAACTTGAGGGAGACTCGAAATTCTAGGGTGAGGTAGGCTAGATCAGGGGGGGGGTTGGTCGGGATTTGAAAGGGAAAGGAGGGATTTCTTGCTTTGAAGTGGGGGGGGGCTACTCTTTCCTCTTTCTGTCCTCCAGCTGTGATTTACTTTTCTTGGGAGGGTTAGACAGGTAGCAGAGAAGTCTATCTTTGAATATCAGGGGGAAAAAAGGGGGAGTCTCTTATGAACTGAGGGGAGGAAGGTGCAGGCAGGCGGGACGGGATCTAGACATGACAATCTCTTAGGTGAAACTTCCGGAAAAGAGGGTTCCGAAAAAGGGGAATCTCCTAAAGGCTCGTAAAGGGGAAAGGGGACGATAGAGGGGGAAAGGAGGAATTTTATCGAAAGGAAGAGGGACCGGCATATCGATATCGCAGGTTGATCCGCGGTAAAAAGGAGAATGTTAGACGGGAAGGGCATTATCTAAAAGAGAGGGGGGGGAAGAGATCCTTGAAAACGGGGGTCCCAGTTTGGTCAAGGGAAACAGATATCGAGGAAAGAGGGGGGGGAAGAAAAAGAAGGGAAGTGTTTCAATTTTGAGGGAGAGGGGTTCACTCATTTTTCGAGCGCTCAACCAACGATTAGTAAAAGAGAGGGGATGGGTCTCAAATAAAATTGAGCAAAAGATGCACGAGAGCGGTGAATAGAAAAACGGGGAAATAAAAGGAGGGATTATAGGAATCTATGCGAGATTCGGGGCATAATTCAACTGACCGGCTGCTGGCTACAGAGATGAGGCCTCACATGCTCACGGAAGCAGGGATCTCTTCGAGAGAAATTGCTGAGAAAACGAGAGAAACTAATGGGGAATATGTGGGAAAAAAGAAAAAGGAATCTCAGATTGAAGTCTATTCGATTAGTGTGAAATGGAAGGAAAAAAAGCTATAGTGGGGAAGGAATCATAGATTGGGAAGGGGAAGAAATCATACGAAAGGAAGGAAGGGCCTCCAGAATGAAAGCCCAAAAAAAAAGATTACTGGAGAAGGGATCACCTGATAAAGATACGAAGAGAGAAGTGCTACTTCTAATGAACCTGAATCAAACTACAACTGGTAAATCTCAAAAAGAAAGGGAAAGAAAAAAAAGGAAAAGGGAGCATCCCGGAAAGAACTCGCAGAAAGAAAGGGGGGAAAGCAGGAAAGAAAGAACTACTTGAAAAAGGGGAGAGAGTAAAAAAAGGAGTCAATTATCCAGATGAACTTATCTATCCGAGTTTGTGGGGGAGGGGAGAAGGGCCTACGGAGAGTTCACCTTCCTACTTGACGAAAGGGACATTGGAAAGAGAAAAAAAGGAATGGAGACTTTACAACCTAGTAGAGAAAGGAATGGTGTGAGTAATCTTCAAAAAGGGGTGGCGGGGAATATCTAGGATCAAGGGGGATCTACCCAGAAAAGAGCAACTCAGGAGACCCTATCGAATCAGTCAAAGAGGGAAAACAATCAACGGTAAGGATCCAATGCAACCAGCCGTATTGGAAAATCTACGACAACCTCCAGGATCGAAGAGACAGGGTCTACCTTCGAAAATTACATGGAAGAATCCGAGGAGGGGGGGGGAAAAAAAGAATGGTATCGTATTTGAACTCAAGCAACTGAAACCATAGAAGAGATCATTGAGATGAGGTAGTACCGGAAAGAAGGGAAAAAAGCCTTATTCATCCGTGAGGAGAATGGTCTAGGAACAAGGAGGGGAAAACAAAGGGAAAAGGGAAAAGAGAAAATTTGACATTCTTAGGGAGGAAAAGGGAATATCTAGACAGTAAGAGCACAATAAATTCTAAGAGCCGAATCAAAGGGGGGAGGGGGGGAACCTCTGCGGTGGGCACATCGACCAAGAGAAGGTGCGGACAAAAGGGGAGTGAAAAGAAAAAAGAGTCTCTCAAGAAATACACCAAAATTGGTGCGACTATATAGGAATTAGACCTTACGTATTATCGATCATGGGATTATCACAGATTCGGAAAAGGGGAATCATAGCCCGGCTGGGAAGAAGAACCAAAAGGGAAAAGGTCGTGTTCCGTAATTAACATACGATTCAACTTTCTAGGGCCTTCAATCTGGAAAAAGCTCAAACAAAAAAAAAGGGGGGGGTACGACAAGAAATGGGGGAAAGAGAAGAAGGAGATAGGGGAAAATACAAAAAAAAAAAAA
>Ga0179591_1303409_pt1 | contig 12828 bp, 7 predicted proteins | sample CZOMad2_1_08_16f_FD_182891 | JGI IMG/M metagenome (GOLD analysis project Ga0179591, IMG submission 182891) | Vadose zone soil fungal communities from Angelo Coast Range Reserve, California, USA - CZOMad2_1_08_16fungal (PacBio error correction) | ecosystem: Environmental > Terrestrial > Soil >...
CGACAAAGGACGCGGGAGAAGAGGGAAGGCTTAGGATTGGCCCGGCGCGGAAAGTTGAAGCCGAGACCGATGGAGCATTCACGAAGGTCTTATGTACTGATCACTCTAAAAGACGTGCCAAAGATTGTTGATCTCTTCTGGTACTGGGCTTTATTAATGACTCCCTTCCGAACCTAAGGAAAAAACAAAAGACGCACCGGCACGAGGGGGGGATCCGTCTGGATTTCCATGCAAAAAGGGGACCTCGAATCAAGGAAGGGAATCACCTCATCAGCTATTTAAGCGGGATCTAAGAGAACCAAAAACTACGGGATTAGTGCGGTCCCGAAACGTATTGGACGCCGCCAAAGGAGAAGAGGAAAAAAAGAGCCGATTAGTATTCTGAGCTTTACTGAGCAGGCTGCAAAGGACGAATAATCTAAAATTTCAGACTAGCGGCTCATGAGAAAGGGGAGGACAGGGGGAACACATTATTTGGAAAAAAACAATGACGCTAAAGTCATCAGGTGTACTATCATTCTGCGGTTCATGACTACGGAGGGGGTCAGGTCAAGTAAGGAGGGGTTCTGGAATGAGAGAGGTTAGAAGACTCTTCTTGAAATCCAAGGCTGTGGGTCTAACCTTTTGTTCACCCCTAATCCTGGGGAAATAGGAAAGGAAAACGAAAGCAAAAGGAGAGAAAGTGGGGCGCAGAGACTCTGAGGATGAAAACGAAAAAACGAATTACCCTTCTAGGAGGACGAAGGAAGAGGCGGAAGAGTGTTGAAGCTGGGCTAACGGGCCAAAAATCCACGTGAGAGGGGGCGTCGACGAAGGAAGAGTAGAGAGCAACTCTATTAAAAAGGGGGAACCTAATACTTACGGCTAACTAAAGAGGAAATCCAAAGTAAGAGAAAGGGGACTCTAGCTCAACTACTATAAGGTCAGAAGTCACAGGGGGAGAGAAAAAAATGAGGGGTCCGGTCATTCGCCGACTGAGGGTCGGAAAAACAATCGCGCGCAAGAGAGGCGGAGCTTTCCGAGGACTTAAGTCTTTTAGTGGGGGGGGGAGCAAGCGGGGGAGGGGGGGCGCAACTCTTAAGGGGCAGCGGCCATAGCACTCTCGGAGGAAAAAAAAACGACATGAGGGGAAAGTGGGTCAAACAGCGAGAAGATGGGCTAACCTGAGCCGAACGTCACTGCCTTGCTCTCAGGGTCGACTCTCACCTTTTAACGACAATAGGTCTATCCTTTCCCCGAAAACACAGATTCATACGTCAGGCCGGGCCAGTGACGTACTCGCAAAGAACAGGGGCGTACAAGTTCTTAATTGAAAAATGAAAAACAAGGGAAGGAACTGATGGGGGGAAGGAGAGGACGGGACATAGATCCTAAAAAGCTAGCTTTTCTAATTGCAACACCGCAGCCGAGGAGGGGCGCCAAAACAAGTGTAAAGGGGGGGACGCCAGCGCTCGAAGAGAGTCGCAGTCATCCCCGGGGCGGGGAGACGAGGAACACGGGGGAGGGAGATAACGTCCCTCCGCTTAAATTATACCTTGGGAGGAACAGGAGGAAAAGAAGGGTGGAGGGGCGAGGGAAAGAGGGAGAAACCTTCGGGGACACTCTGAAACTGAACTTGCTTAACCAGGGAAAAAGGGAGATAGAGGAAGAAGGGAGGGAGAAAAAGGATCCCAACATCACGATATAGAAGGAGGCCGCGTCGAGAGAAAACGGGGGGGGGAAAAAAGAGAAAGGAGAAAGATTCCTGCAGGAGTTCCTAATCAAGCTACCTTGGAAATAGACACCCAAAGAAAACTAAGAAGAAAAGGAACCTCAGTTGACTCCGTTCCGAAATCCAGAGAGGTTCCAGGAAAAAAAAGTGAGCTTCGAAAAAAAAGAAGGAGTAGTGAGTTACCTAGCTGTCCGGCAGTTCTTGGTCCTCTTGAGACAGGGGGTGGGGAAGAGTCGGGCTAGGGGCAGACGTGCCGGATCTCGGGGCTTCATTGGTCGGCAGTTAGACGGTCGCCCTGAACGGGAGACAACGGGGAAGAGGGGAAAAGCAAGCTGGGGATTTAGCTAACGTTTTGACTCTTGGGGCGCTGCTGATGTACGGCCTGTTCGGCAGGGGAAGAAGAGAACAAAAAACGGGAAGGGAAAGGGGAAAAAAAGGATATATACGACAGGCAATTGTCAAACAAGTGATCCCAGGAGAGAAAAGACCAAGAGGGAGGGGGAAAGGGCTCACTCTCTTAACATACTCATTAGGCCGGAAGAGCAATTAACAAAAACAGGACGGAACGCCTAACTAAGCCTTACCGTCAAGAAAAAGACGTTCCAAAAATGGAGGGGCCATCATTTCTCAATATCCCTTACTCCCCTAGCTAGAAAGAAGCTCAAGAGAAGTGTGTCTAATAAAGGAACGGCGAAAAAACATCACCTTACAAAAAGGCTATTGCTGCTTCAAGGGGAGGGTTTGTTAGGTCCTGACTACTGGGACAATTCTTGTTTCCAGGCGAAGAAGGCTAGGTAGGACGTAGGGAGAGAGACGCAGAAATTCTTTCTACTATAGTGTTCCTTGCATTTTTCGAGTAGAAGAGCAGGATGATCAAGGGGATGAGGGAAGGGGTACGGTTGCCTTTTCAACGTGAGACCGTTTCAGAGAGGTTCAGAGCTCGCCAAGAGGATAACCTTTCTAATAGTGCACTACATTTCAAAATCAAAAGGGGGGGGGATTGGGGACAACTTGGAAAAAAATTTTCTTAATACGACTCGGGCAGGCGAAACAAAACTCACGCTGGGCGCCGTCGCGTATCGGTTGCGTGGCTCAACCGTACGCGGAAGACAGGGGAAAGGATCGACTGAAACCCATCAGGCCGGTTTCATCTCTCACCCAACCGAAAAAAAGAAGCAATGGACGAAGGGGTTCATGCTAGCTTGCGGTGAAGGAGGGGGGGGAGGGAAACCAGAAGAAGAGTTGCAGATGAAAAAGCCATGGGAGTTTCTAAAAACATGAGAGTAGACAAAAAAACGAGCCGTGCCTTTGGGGGGCTTCTGGGAGAAAAGTACGCTGGCGGGGATAAAATAGCACCATTCTAAGACGCTGTTGGAGAAGGGGCAGGCAAGCCTCGGATTTGGTTGAGGACCGCTTGATCCCGCAGCGTACACTACGGCACAGAAGGGGGAAGCCCAGCGCTTCTAAAGCCGTCGAAAGTCGATGGGGGCTACCTGACGAAACTCTAAAGAGGAGAACTTGACGGTCCGAGGCGACGTAACTTATTCTACTTTGGTGTAATGAAGTAGGTGAGATTAAACAAGTAGTTGTCCTATTACGCCGGGCGACGAGGTTGCCCCTGCAGATCGGCGAGCCCTTGGTCAAAAAGTCGTAGGTGGGGGCTTACGAAAGAAAAGAGGGCAACTCAGTCTCCCCAACTAATATTCCTTGTAAAGACTACGAGCCAGGGCCGTGGTGGTTCAGACCAGAAAAAAAATCGAGAATTTGCCCACTGTAATATCTTGCGGAGGATGAGTTGCATACGTCAGTAAAGCAGGGGAAAGCAAACGTCTTTTTGAGCTATCGCGTCTGCCCGAGCGCTTCACGCGTCGCTCCCCCAAGAATTAGGGCGAAAACCCGTATTAAATTGGAAAACAAAAACTCTCCTAAGGCTGGGCGCGAGCCAAGACGGCTGCTGGGTTATCCTGGGATCTGAAAGAATATTTCAAAGATCTCCGGGAGCAGGGAACGGTTTCTCGTACTCCTGCATCAGTCGTGGGGCAGTCGGGAAAAAAGGAAAAACAAAACGGCCCTGTGAGCGATCCTCCTCGGCGATGAAGGATCCGCTGCAGCGGACAATCAACTCAATTGCGCACTCAGAGGGCGGGGGCGACGGGGATCGCGATCAGAACGGGGAGAAAAGGGGATGGGGGCCCCCTCTTTGCTCTTCCCTTTGGGGGGGGTCACATCGTACATAAAAAACCGCCTAAAAAAAGCAAAAGCCGTCGTGACGACGGGCTCTCTCGTTACGTTCGCTCACTGTCCTCTTTCTGTCTCGATAACCTCACCGATCTTGGCGTCTCAAAAAGTACTAGTTTAACGTTATGGGGGTTCGCCGGGAGAAAGCGGGGAGCCACCTCGTAGCGCTCACGGGCCACTCATCAGAAAAGGGGCTTGAACAAATTACTGAATCAACGTCTGTCAGCGCTGCTGGCTCAATAAAGAGTTATCGAGCATGTCCTCCGGGGAGAAGTGCACCGGGCGGGGTGGGGGAGATCTCTCTCCAAAACCCAAGCCTTTTCTGGGGGGGAGAGGCTCAAGATCCCCAGCGCCGCGGGAAAGTCGGCCTGCGCTTGACACGTTCACGCGAAGCGAGGAGGGGGGACGCTGAACGAATTCTCCCCTTTATTGGGGGAAGAGATGGGAGTGGGCGTAAGAGGACTACGAGCCGTCTAAACCTAATTCCCCGAGGTTGGGACGAAAGGCGAACGCGCAGTGTACCGCCAGGCAGCGACTCGTCGCGCACGACGGCTCGTACCCCGTGTCACGAATTCGTGGCTCTAGAAGTAGGTTGTAAAACTTCACCTCGATCCATAGGGATAAAAAAAATACATAGGTAAGGAGGACGTCTCACCCCGGGATAAGTTCTTTCTTCCCCTAAAACTTGAGATGGGGTAGGGCTAAGGAACGGCGGCGATGACGATGCAATTATTATACTGAGTTCAAAACTCTGGAAAAAGGTCCTGACCGCCGAAAGGAATTGCAGCTTACGCGATTAAGATTCTCCCGGACAGGTTTGCCAACCGATTACTATCCGTCAGGCCATCATAAAAGAAGGACTCAGCGGAAAATGAAAAGAAAACGAGCTCACAGTACAAGGGGCGGGCAAGACCGTAGGGAAGAAGGGTTTAAGGGGTATTAGAAAAAGGATGCGCTCGGGCAGAAAGTCAATATCTTGGTAGAACTCTAGCTCGACTACATGTTTGTCGTAGCCAATATTCGATCGCCCTCCACTCACTCAGGGGTTCGGTTGGTGAAAAAGCTGGGCCCTCCGCAAACACCAGCCATTCAATCGCAGGGGAAACAGCCAGCTTCCTTTATCTCGGGGTGCGTATGTCACTTTTCTAAAGGCCCACCTAATTTAAGAGTTCCAGAGCGCGCCGTCCGGCTGCTCCGTCTATCCACGTCGAAGGCCTCAGCCCCGCCCACGAGGACTCACCAGCCGCGTTTAGGATAGGAACGACGATCAATTCTCGGGCCGATCAGGCGTGGGGAGGGGAAAAGGGGTCGACCATAGACTTCGCACAGGCGCCCTCTCGGAAGGAACTTCTCGGGCGTAGGCGGAATGTTCATTCAGGTGGGTATCCAGAAGGTACCTCTCTGTATTTAAAACCTCGTCAAGGGGGCTTTCATGCGGCCTCTACACTCTCGTTCTTGACTCGTGAAGAATCGAAACCATCAAGGGATTTTCGTCCCTAAAGCCATCGGCCAACAGCGAGCGTTCTAGTCTGTGGCGGGACTCTCCTGTCATACCCACTATTCGCGTAAACAAGTGAAAGAAAGTAGGTGTCATACGTCCAGAACGGTAACAGAGAGCTCGAGGAAAACCGCTTCCACGTTTCTGAGCGAGGTCTACCGTGATTACGGGGAGGCCTACCCCGTAAAAAAAAAGAGAGGAGGTCGAAGGGCGTTAAAAACAGCAAGACCCGCCTCTCGTCGCCAGCGGGAACTGTTTCTGCATCCAGTCGCATGCCAAGCCATGGAGGGTTATGGTCCACTTTCTAAAAGGCGGAATCAAAAGTCCCGTCCGCTGAGGTGAGACCTGTCATGAATCGGAAACGTAGACTCTGAGCGCGATCAGGCTTAAAGGCGGACGATCTAAAAACGTTAAGTGAAGTCGAGGGTGCACCCGGTCTTCTATCTCAAGACTATAGAGACCCAGACTGGCAATCTGTATCTATTTGACAGGGACTCCGTCGAAGGAGCACGAACTGGGTCCGAGCAGAAGCAGTTCCCCACGAGGAAATCCCATCAGAAGACCTGGTCCGCCGAACCACAACATCACGACTTACGCATAAGAGAGTCCGAAACTAGGTGGACGGATGAAATGCGGGGGGTCCAGATGTTTCCTTCAACCATAACAAAAGGGGGGAGGGAGCATCGTACTTGGCGCCCTGCTGGTATGGTGGAACGGTCTATCCCCCCAAACCCCCCCAAACCCGCTCGACGGTGAGAAAGCGACTTTAAAACAGCTCGGCAAAAAGCATTGGGGTCAAAAATAGGTCGTCATTCGGAAAAGGTCAAACGTGAGCTTGGGCCACAGCAGAAAGGGGTGTTAAGGTCGCGGGGATCACGCGAGTGGCTGCTGGCTTATTTACGTTGGGAGCTCATCTCTCAGAAACACAAGATGGAAAAGAGATTACGACGAACGAAAAAAGGTAAACGAAGGAAACGCTGTTAGAAAAATCCCGACCACAGCTTGCCAGGGGGGGAAATCAGCTCGACAACGCGCGACCCCCCCCAGCCCATAACTGCAGAAAAAGCACTCTGCGAGAGACTGGATGAAAAAAAGAGCTCGACTCGGGGGTTTCCAAACAGCCACAGGGCGGCCAACCGACGCCCTCGAAAGCATCCTTCACCAAAAGTGGGGAAAGAAGAGAACATCTGGCACCTCGCTCCTAGGTACCCCTTCTACAAAGGAGGCTTTTAGGGGTCGGGGTGGCGGAACGGAACTTGCTTTGAACAATGGGGGACGAAGCGCAGCAAAAAGGGAGCCTGGAATATCACGGAAGAAACTATTTCGAATGAGAACATCGATAATCGAGGCCGTCTGGGATCTCGCTATGATCTCCTCGGCAAGGGAAAAGGAAACGTCGAAGTCCCGGTTACCGAGGTCCCCTCAACAAAACGATTGCGAAGCCCCGCGGAGAACGTTCGCCTCTTCGCATGCGCAGTCTCACATTGGGCAAGGACTGGGGCGGAAAGGGCATCAAAACGCCAGGGCTGGACCAAGACTCTCTCAGGGAGCGAAACAGGGGGCTGGGCTCCGTCGAGCGCGGGGTTTAACTCAAAACTCGAACCGCGGAGGGAGCTAACGAGCGCTGGAAGAAAGGACGGTCCCAATCAGGTTGAATCACTGTTGACGAGCGAACGATCCTAAAAGCTGGACGCCTGTGGTCCTTCGAGGCTTCTCGTGAAAGTGGGGAGTCGAAGCTGCAGGCTCGATGTTTAACACCAAAAGGTAGAGCCACTCGTCGGGAAAACGAAACAGGCGCGTCGCAGACCTCGCCGGCACTTGGGGCAGCTGCTCTGATGCACAAAGAGGAGCAACGGGCTGGGATCTTCACGCAAAAAAGCTCGATGGAAAAATCAAAAGGAATCTAAAAACTGTGAAGCGGTTTGTAAAAACGCGAGGCCTTCTCCCCTCAGCGACGCCAGCCGCGTGCACCTCACCCAGCATACTCGACGCCTTTCTACAACTACGATTTCGAAGGGACAAGCAGAGCGGAAAGCCCGCGACCTTGAGCATTTCCGACTCGAGAAAGTCGTCGACCGGCGGTGTGGGGGAACCGGTTGCGAATGCGAGGCCTTAAACCGTTGAACTTTAGCGGGGAAGAGGCCGGGCTCCGAAAGCAGGGACTCGGCTGGGGTACCTCACATCACGTCACATCGGAAAAAAAGACAAGCCGTTTTTCACCAGATAAAAGGGCCTTGGGGGGGGAGAAAAGCGATTTTGTGCCGCCCACTTTAACTGGGTGAGAAAAAGAAAAGGGACGGGCGATGTCAAGAGGAGGGGGTCCGCAGGCTCCCCACGGTGAGATCTAGCGGTTCGACAACATCGCTCTGGCACGAGACTGGAAGCGCGGAGCCAAACTAAGACCCTAATCCGTAAAATTTGACCGGAGAGATCTCCTTTATGGGCTAGAGCTCCCTAGCTTAAAATGGAGGGATCTTCCTAGTTGAACCCTCATCTAAAAACGAGACACGGGGCGCGGGACGCCTCAAATGCGTGCGAACCACTAGGCGGGGATTCTTGCGTCCAAATCCGCGTAATGCCGCGAATCCTCCCTCGCTAGTGAAGAGGCCGCCGAAGGTTAAAAGCGGTGGACTCAAGGGTGGAAGCTAAAGCCCTTCGACCGGAAAAACGCAGCGGGGGCCAGGGCGCCGGACAAGAGGGGCAAGTCGGGCGTACCCTCGTGAGAGATCCATGCCCTCGGCAACAACCGAAAAGCTCCAAATCTCATTAAGTGACCGTTGCAAAAGGCGCGAGAGCGACGAAGCTGCCGGCGAATCCTCTCAGCCGCGAGCCACCTCCGTGGCTTTGAGTTGTTCCCACGAGCATCTCTGAGCCCTCGGAAAGCTTCCGGAAGCGCTTCCTGCGAACTACCCTGGCGCAAGTAGCGAAAAAAGAAGTCGCCGCAACGATGCTTCGAGGTGCGAAGGCAGGCTACTTGAAAGTCCTACCGGGGTCATCCTCGCTTAACCGGTATGAGGAGGAAGAGAGAACATCGCGTCAGGGGGAAATGCGGCATTCGGTCGAATCAAGTGCCGACAGCGCGCCGGGCGCTGCCGAGGCCAAGTAGGCCTGAAGAAAAGACTGAGTGGGAAAGGAGCAGGCGAGGGCCTCGCGGTACATTCGCGTCGTCGACAGGAAGAGGAGGCCAAATTCGTGAGGTGGAGCTCTGAAGAGAACGAGTGATTGAAAAAGGGACACGGCGAGGGGATCGTCGCGAACAATTAGAGCCCGAAGCACTACATTCGAGGACGGGCGCGAAGGAAAGGCCGAGGGCAAAACGAGGCCTCGGGGGGGGAAGCTCCTCAAAAGAAAGAGGAGCGCGCCCGTACCGAAAAAGAGAATTGCTTGCGGCTAACCATTTATTTAGTTTCTCCTTCAGAGCCCTGACAACCGATCACCTAGCCACTCTAGAGGGGCGCAGGGCCGTCGCAGCTTCTTGGAGAACTCTAACTTAGGGAGGGCTGTCTACTACAAGACTAATCAAACGTGGGATCGTTGCACAGGAGTTCTCCCATTTCCTCATCAGATCTGGAAGAAATCGAAAAAACAAGGACGTGATAAAAAAAGTCATCACTGGCGACGGGAGGTCTCCTACTCGTTGGGCATTCGCGGAACCTCGGGCAGAAAAGACGGGTGTCAGACTCAGATATACCGGGGGCGGGGAAGAAAAAGTGAAGACCGAAGATAATAGAAAAAAAAGAAGAAAACGCGGGACAGTGTGCATTATCGCGTATCTCCGCAACGAGAACTGCAGAGCGTGGCAAAAACAATCGTGAAAAAATTTGCACCGCGAGGGCTGACTAAAAACCTAACGATGTCAGCCGTGACGGCGATCGACGGCGGCAAAAACCAGAAAACGGGTTCGCATAGAGCGCGCACCTACCGGCTCCCCCCAGCCGGCTTGGTACTGAACGCTCTGAACTACTAGGAGGGCTTTCAGAGCTAGACTTTTATTCAATCTAAATCGAATTCGTCGGAAAAAAACGCCGAGTCTCGGTCTCTTGCACTCGGCTTAAAAGAAAAAAGTCAAAGTAGACTTTTGAAGAAGAAAGAATCGTCATAGTTAAACCTCGGCAATTTATATGAGCCATCTCCACGCGCTTCTTTGTACGTGCGTGAGCTATCTCTCAGCCCCTCGAAAGCCTCGTTTTGAGTAAAGAAAGAATTTAAAAAAAACAGAGGAAACCCGTGCGCGAAGAGATGGTGGTCTAGGGGCCCTGTTCTCACCCGGCTCGTCCCCAAGGGCCCCCATCGTGCGTCGCCTTCGACTTCCCTTGCACCTCGACTAGCCAGTCAAAAAAGAAGGAAAAAGGGATGAAGCTGGCGAGGGGGGCACCGATCCCTATTGGGACTGAACGCTTCCGAGATCAGATCGGCGGTTTCGGCTTTCCACGCACCGCACTACGCGAAACATAAAGGAAAAAACCCGCTCCTTAAAAAAATCAGGCCGGGCGCAAGGAATAGCGGCCCAAGGGGAGTTGCTTCATCCACCCCGGAGGGAGCAATGTGAGACCTGTCGCTTCAGCAAAACGTAGTTCCGGATTAAAAATCTTAATTAAACAATGAAAAAGGAAAGCAAGGAAACAGGTCCCTGCGGGGAAAAAAAAAAAGGGAAAGAGGCGAAGAGGAGATCCGAGGCCGCTATGATAGAAAGACAGGCAGGGGCAACTATGTCCATAAAGAAGATCGGCGCTCGGAAAAAGACGTTAGGGGAAAAAAAAAAGGGAGCAGCAAGTCAGTCCCCCGCCTTCTGTCAGCAAGCGATGGGGGAAAGCCCGAACCCAACGATAAAGGACATCAAGAAAAGGAACGAAAAAATTGTCCGGAGAAGAAGAGGGGAAGGGGTTCTCTTACCAAACAGACTGGATGATAGGATTTCGCCGAGTCGGGCAGGGAGTCTTGGCGACCAAAAGAGGCCATTGTTTGGAACTCTCGAACTCTAGGGGGGGAAAGTCAGGGGGGGGTAAAACGGAAAAAGAAAAAAAAAGGGAGAAGAAGGGATGGACTCTCCAGAGTCGGTTCGATCGGCGCCACATCAAGCTGTTGTGTAAAGACCGTTTAATGACCGCGTGGCGGCTTCTGTTATCGTGAGGGGGGTCTGATCTCAGAGAAGAAAACTAGGTAGGATTAAAAGATCTATATGACCAGAAAAAAGGTGCAAGTAAATATCCCACCTCCAAGCGTGTCCCCTGCCTATCCAGCCACAGATTGATGTTAAAAGAACACGCTCCACGACCAGCGTACCGTCGGCTGCTCACCAGAAGGGGAAGTGAAAAGAAGTCTTAACTACGAGGCGACACCGGAAAGGAGACGAGGGGTCCCACACTGGATCGAAGCAGCGCCAAGCCCTGACTAACCCCGCATCCAGATCAATCTTCTGGGGCGACATCTAACATCTAGCACATCCGGACCAGTGCTTTCTCCAAAAAAAGGAAGGTAACATCGGGTTGAGTCGGGTGTGGTGCGTTCTGCCTCATGGAGGCTTTAACAAAAGGGTGGAAGGGGGTCCCTTGTAAGGTCACTAAAGTGATTCGATAAGAAGAGACGGGAATGGGTCGAAATCGATTAGAGGGGGTGGCAGTTCTTGTTTACGAAAGACCCTCGGATACTATCTCCCGGGTACCGTTTCACTCTCCGTTCCTTTCCTAAAAAATTACCCCCCCCGTTGGTAAGAAGAGGGTCGGACAAGGACAGACCCACGAGGGGGGACTACTCCTTTCTGCAGCGACAAGCTCATGCTTGAAGCGGGGGTAATGTAGAAGCTAACCCCCGTTTCCCGATAACGGCAGTGAGGGCCAATGTCAAAAAGACGTCTCGTTCATGTCCAACGGCTAAAGACAGGGCGGACGAGGCGCGGTTCACCGCCCCTGGATAAACGCCGCTATATCAGTGGCTCGACGGGAAAAAAATTCAGAAAAGGGGGGACATCTCTGAAAAAAAAAGATGAAAAAGTTAACGCCCTGGTGTCCGGCTATCGTCTACATTTCTGCAGGTGAAGACGCAGTCCGTGTTTAGCACACCCTTTGGGTACGATCAAACAAAGGTTTGAAAAAGTCAGAGAAAAGGGGAAAAACTAAAGAACTGCTAGAAAAGGTGGGCATATTTCTTTTCTCCCACTATTATCCTGGTTCTCTAGCTTCAGCTGAGTCTACCTAAATGTAGGCCGTCAGAACGAGAGCCCTTGAGCTTTTGTAAAAAGAAAGATTAGGTCCTCTTGTGCACTTCCTACAACTGGGACAACGTCTTTTCTGCCCTCGCCGCGCCGCTGGAGCTGGCGCCTTTGGTCTAACTAAAAGGCACCGGGTCACTACCGGAAAACTAAAACGCACGACGAGAGATCCCTCTAAATTTAATCAGTTTCCGCATCGCTACGTAAACGGGGGTTTGCACCTGGAGGTCTCATCTAACCAACTAACCGGGACATTCTCGGAAAGAAGAGAGAAGGCGCGCACACGCCGAGCACGTAAAAGGCTTTTTTTGTGCCATCGCAAGCAGCGCAACATCTGCGGGCAGGTGTTGGCACAATAGGATCATTTTCCTGATGGTGGGGGAACGACTAGATCAGGTGCTGCCAGTGTACTGCTCTTGGAGGGGGGCGCGGTATTGGTCAGAGTACTGTTTCCCATGAAAAACTTTCAAGAGATGAGTTTCGAAAAAAAGAAGAGGGAAAGAGGCCCGAGAGGAGAAAAAGAAGGGGAAGACGCCCCCAAGGGTCGCACCGGAGGCGGTGAAACCGCTATCTCGCCGATTGCTGGGCGCGATCAAAAAACTTCTGGAGGAAAGCGCTGGAAAGGAAAAAAAAGAGGGGGAAACAGATCACCTTGGCGGAGGGGCATCCGGGGAAGATCTAAAATAAGGACAAAGGGCGAGTCGTCCCGTAAACATGCGACTGCCTCAGCTCTCTCCTCGGAGAGTCATCTTAACTAGTGAGCGGCTCTACATACAGCAAGAAAATTTCGGGCCAAAACTCCCTTTAATCGAGCTTTTATACGGTGCTCAAAGGAACAGGAGGGGCCCTGTTAAGGGGGGAGGAATCGTGGAGCGAGGAGTGTGCCGCATCCTACGACTCGCCAACCGTCATTGACTACGGGCCCGAAAAGAGGGCGGACATCGAAGAAAGGGTAAAAAAGTGCTCTCTCAAATAAATCGCTTCGCCAGATATCCACTCCTCGTTTTCAAATTGAGAGGAGGACTAATGGGCGTGGACCTCTGAAAAAATCGTTCTAGGAGAACACGAGAGAAAAAAGGGGCGGGAACTAAAACCTGTGCGAAGTAGGGAGAAACCGCGCATCTCTGGCGTTACGTCGTCGAGCGCACAGGAAAGTGATCGCGCAGCGGGGGC
>Ga0179591_1216663_pt1 | contig 12826 bp, 13 predicted proteins | sample CZOMad2_1_08_16f_FD_182891 | JGI IMG/M metagenome (GOLD analysis project Ga0179591, IMG submission 182891) | Vadose zone soil fungal communities from Angelo Coast Range Reserve, California, USA - CZOMad2_1_08_16fungal (PacBio error correction) | ecosystem: Environmental > Terrestrial > Soil >...
CGGCAGATGGGGCCTGCCGCGACTCTGTAGCATCAAAGAAATCTGCGAAGGACGGACTAACGTCTAAGATGCTGGCCAGGCGAAAATGCCCCAATGGCCATATGTTCTCTGGGCAGGGCATCAGCCAGATCATCAATTCTTCGACTCGTCGTGGGGGACGCGAGGACTCCAACACGTGCGAATCACTATATAGCCTGAAAGGCTGTCTGCTATTGAAGGCGCAAATGAGAACACTTCGGGTATCTTACTTACGAGAGGCCCGTTTCTCGAAGAAGGTTGACCTTTGGTAGAGCAAAAAAACTTAAACCCCACCTCGGTTCTCACGGACGTCCGAGAAAGTCAGAGGTGCGACTCAACTCAGGTGCGCGGCAACTTTTCATGAGAATGGCCAAAGTGGAAAGCCCGGCTGGTCTGTAAACGGAAATCAAAAAGCTCGGCGAGCCGATCAGGAAGAACAGGTCACCAGATGCAGAAGGAGCAAATACCAAACTTTCGGAGGTAACACAGAAAATCATTACCATAACCCCTAATTGAGACTCGAAAAGCAGTCAACATCGGCCTTACGGCAGGAGAAAAAGCTAACGATACAAGAAAAAACGTATTCTGCCCGAGGAACTAGAAGTTGGTAAAAAAGGGATGACAAGGGCGTTGTCCGGATAACAGAGTAGTGTAATGAAGAAAGGGATGGAAGGGAAAAACCTAATGCCCTTGACAGAGAATCAATCCATGACTACGTAAAAGAGTCGGTGAACGCTCCCATAGAGCTTTACTAACACTGAAAGAAACGACGAGAATGGAGAAGGCGACCCAAAAGGATGGGTGGGGAACTCTGAAAGACGTGGTGCGACTCACGGCACTAAGAAGGGCCTTCGCAAAACGAAAAATAAATCAATAGCCTCGGGACGTTAGGAGTGGAAAATGTCGAAGGTTTATTGCAAAAACAGTTCTAAGAAAAGCTGCCGTGTTTCCAAGGAAACGCACTACCTTAATGGGACGACCGTGGAGAAAAGTAATACCCTATGAAAGTCAGAATCCAGGCCCTAGATCTGAAGAAGTGGAATAGGGAGTGCTTGCGTTGGAGGGGGTTCGAAAAAAGGAGATCAGGGGCTATTCAAAAGGCAAGGGTGGGGGTAACAAAGACTGGAAGCCGCTGGGGGATGAGTCAAACTACGTAAAAAGGAAAAAAAGGGGGATCGAAGAGGAAAACAAAAAAAAGTGCTCTCGGGCGACTCGATGTTTAACACGTGGGTGTTAAAAGAACCGGGCCGTGGGAAACTCTTCCCTTCAAGAAAAAGGAATGATGGAAAAAAAAAGACGACATTTGTGAGAAAAATGCTAAAAACTGCAGAAGAAGCTCGGGTATGAATTGGGGAAATTAACCGTCCGCGGAAAAAGGGATAAAAATAAGTCGACAACCAAGAAAAAAAAAGGGGGAGTGTGAACAAAAAGAGACCAAGAAAACAGACCCCAATAGTTCAAACTGCTGGGTAAAGGAGTAGGACTGTGGGGAAGCTCACTGAAAAAAAAAAATGAGGGTTCAGCAAGGATATGATTAGTTTTGGAATTCGTCTAACAAGTCCATGTCTCAGTCAGGCGGTAAGTCTCATAAGAATGGAAACTCTCTTTGGGAATAATGGGCGACTGAAAATCCGACAGCGAACGATTGAAAAGTTGCCAGACGGAAGAAAAAATTACAATAGGAGGAGAAATTGGGAAACGATCTTTAAGAAGAACTCAATTCTATCTTAAGGGAAAGGGGGAAAGAAGATCCATATGGAGAAAGAAAACTAATCTATGATAAGGTATTCTAACTACCGAAAAGTCTGTAAGGATTGAACAAAATGGAAAGTAGGCCTCATCACGGAGTAATGGCGTTAAAATCGGAACAGGAAGGGAAAAGGGTAAAAGAGACGAATAATTAAAAAACATAAAACGGAGGGACAGGAGCGAATCATAAGGATGGACTCTTTGTTCAGGGGATCTCCGATACCTGGGAAGAGGGGAGGGGACTCGAGCAGAGATCTCCACTCGTCGTTCAAGAAGGAAGAAGGAAAAAAGAGAAAAACTGAGTGTTGGGGGGGTGTTTTCAAAAAATCAAGTTCTGCGGGGTCCGAAGTCTTCAAACAAATTTACAATTCTGTCAGACAGGGCCAAGGAAAGAGCGTCTCAGAAAGACCCGGAGGGGAAAAGGATCCAGGAACCAGGAAAAAGAAAGGGAGCTCACTGGGAAGAATAAATTTGTGATAACCAGTGAAATAGCGAACGGGGACGACAATCCTAGGAAGGTTTGAGGAAAATCTAGAGAATTGCAAAGGCCAGAGAGGGGGGGGGGGTGCAAAGGGAAAGGGACCGGATAAAAAGGGTCAATAACTCTAGTTAATTAAGGTTTATAAAATGGGGAAGAGTCTCTGGTCTTCCGGTCATCATCTACGATAAAAAAAAGTGCAGGCAGAAAGAAACAAGTCGGAAGACGGGGAAATACCTTAAAAACTCTAACGAAAACGAAAAAGAGAAACCTAAATAGGGGACCTCGGTGTCATCTGAAGTTCGGAGAGTCATATTAGGAAAACGAGAAAGAAGGAATCTAGGGGAAAAAACAAACGAAAAAAGAGGCGAAGCAAATTAACCCTCGCAGGTGTTGCAGGTTTCTGGAGAGGGCACGAATAAAAAAAAATAAAAAAAAAAAAGGACCAGGAAAGGGAGAGACCTCGTCACAGGTGAGTGAGGGGGTAAACGGGGGGAAAAGGTCCTAGCTTAAATCGAACAGAGGAAAGAGGTAAGTTTGGAGAAGATTCTTTCTACCTTATAAGGTGGGGGGAAATTTATAATAAGAGAAAAAACCGAGGTAGGGGGTTTCCGAAAGGGCTCCGGGAAGACTTCACACCTACTCAGCCGAATGAAGGAGGGATGATTTATTCGCTGATAAGAAGGGGCAAACTCTGGGAAAGGGAAACAAGAGCTCTTGGGAGGGAAAAAAAGGGAAACGTGAAGGGAAAGGGGGAGAGAGGGTCGAGGAAAAAGGCTGTTCTTGACAGACATAGTTCCTAAAATAAGCTTTAAGCACATGGAGAGTCACGATCAACACACAAAAGGGGGGATTATTAAAAGAATAGAGAAAGAGTAAGGGGGAAAAAAAGAGTTTAGCAGGAAAGAGATAGAAAGGTTACATGCAATAGTGGAAGAACGAGGCGGAAACTATGCCATCTCAAACTTTCAGAGGGAAAGCAGCTATTCTCTTCTGGAAAGAAGAAGGGAAAAATCTTATGATCCGGCAAAAGACCAAGAAGAAGAATCATCTGTTTGAGGAGAAAAAGGTACGGAAAGGGGAAAAGGAAGAAGGTGAAAGAAGGAGGGACTTCTAAGGACAAAGTTTACAACGGTCCAAATGGACCAACGAATAGCGAACTACAAAAATGCATTCGAAGAGGAGCTTCATGGGAAAGGGAAAAAAAGGGTCCCAGAAAAGAGTAAATCGGGGGAGAAGGTCTCTCAAGGGGGAAGGAGGGGGGGAGAATCGGGTGGTGGGGGGGGTGGTCAGTATAGAAGTCACAAAATTGACACAACTCTATTTGGGCCAAGCTAAAAGAGGGTTGGGGAGCGTGGAGGACATCTCTAGCGGAGAGAAAGGGAGGGGATGGGGAGGCGACGGACAACGCAGTAAAATTAAGCTACAGAAAGCTTCCCTCCCGGAGGGGGAGTCACGAGAGGGGGAACAGTCTCTCTAGGAGAGAAGAGTAGTATGATGTTAATATGGAGCTGGTCTAGGGGGGAAGGAAGCGGGAAAAGAATAGAATAAATAGGGAGAGCTGGAAGATACAGACAAAAGAAGCAAGTGCGAAATTACTACTAGTCAGGGAAAAGTTGAGAAGAATCTACCAAGTTGGAACCACAAAGAGGGGGTTACTTGCAGTAGGGAGAAGGGAGAATCCGGAAAAGAAGGAGGCTTTCAGTAAAGGAAGAAAAGGGGTTCGGAGCTGGACCCGGGGGAAAGTGCGACCATCATCAGGAACATGGTTCGGGGATTTGGTGGGGTCCGGTGGGTCTGTAAGGGGGGAGACATTATCTAGGCAAGGAGAAAATCATCAAGAAGGAATGAAAAAAGGAAGGGGAATGGGGGGGGAAAGAAGGGAGGATTTAAAGAAATAAAGGTAGTGAGTCAACCCGCTCGAAGGGGGGGGGGAATTGGGTCGCATGAGTGCAAAGGAAAAGGGGAGGGGGGGCGATCAAGGCGGAGAGGAGTCTCAGGTCGGAAATAGCTGAGAGAAACAAACCGGGGGGTAAAAAAGAGGTAGAGACCCTGTTCAGACGGAACTTCTGGGGAGGGAGGGTATCCTTTGTCAGGGAAGAAGAGCAAATAAAGAGACCTATGGCTATTTTTCGGGGAGGGACGAGGGACTTCTGGTGAAATCACTAAAGAAAAAAAGATCTGAAGAGGAGATCGGACTTAGGTTAAGAAGAACGCGAGAGGCCACCGTCCGCAAGATTGGTCATAGGCGATCTGAAAAGGGGGGGGAACATGAGGAAAGAGGTGGGCAAAGAAGGGAGAGCATAGGGGAGGGAAAGCAGAGGGGGGTCTGGTCGGGGGAACTGACACCTTTAGGGAAAGGAAAAGTATCGATTAGATTCGTCAGGGGGGACAAAGGCTTCAAAAAAGGTCAATATAAAGGAGATAGAACACGGGGGCAGATCAAGCATGTGCACTTTTATGTCAGGAATGCCCTAGAAGGAGATCCTTGCGCATAACAGAACGAGAAATGTATGAAAAAACAGGAAAAAGAGGTAGAGGAAAGGGCCGTAATCGAAGGGGACAAAGCACAGGAAGGTGTTAAGGAGGGAGAATGTTGGGGACCAAACTCGAAAAAACCTTCTTTCACTGGAAAGGGCGAAAGTTAAGTTTTCAAGAAAAGGAGAGACCTGTGAACAGAGGGAAAAGTCTAAGGAAAGTCGACGGGGAGGTATCAAAAACTTTGCAGGGAAAGACCAAGTGAACCCAGAGAGAGAAGCCAGGACTCTTTGAAAAAGGGTCTGGATTCTGGAGGAAACCACATTGGGAAAGACCATAGGGGAAGAAGCTTGAGGGGAAAATAAGAGGAGGACTTTGGATTCGGAAATCATATTAACACAAAAACAAAGAGTCCAGGGAGGGGAGGGGGTGGAAAAAACAAGCACATACTGAGGACTTATGTCGCCTAATCGGGGGACGGTTAGAACAAAGGATGTAAAGTCAAGAAAAAGAAAGAAATTTGAAGGAGGGCTCGAACTGTTCGGGAGGGGAGAGGGGACTTAACCATAAGGGGAGGCGTAGAATAGAGAAAGAAAAAAAGCAATCGGTAGAGACAAATGAACACGTGTGTAAGGATCGCTCGGCAGGGAATTGGGGGAAGCCCGTCAAAATAACTGAGGCAAAGTAAGGGAAAGCTGGGTGAGTAGGAGGATTCATTAAGAAAGGTGAGGTCAAGCCTGAGAGGAAGTAAGGGCAGGTCTGAATCTCAGACAAGAGGGAGAAAAAAAAATAGGGGGGGGGACGGCAGGGGAGAGTCGTTGTGGTGTGGTGCTGGAGGGGGGGGTATTGAGTTGGTGTGTGGGGGGTGTGTGCAGTTGGGGGGGGGTCAGATAAGCTCCACTTCTTCCAAGTAGGAAGAAAAGGAGATTGAAAAAAAGAGATAGTCAAGACTCAGAGAGGGTCAAAAAGGGAATCATTGGAAAGAGAGAAAATGGTCCCCAGGGAATCTAAGTGAAGGATTTCCGATCCACAACGCAGGGGGGGAACTAGTGTAGGGAACAAGAAGGGAGGGGGAGGAGGATAAAAAAATCCTTCTGGGAGCTCTGACTTCTAAACGCTGACCTGGGAGGTTTATAAGGGTTCTATTCAAAGGGTGGAAAACATTCCTTTGGGGGAGGGTTGTCAGAGAGAGCACAGAGTAGATACTGAGAGCAGGAGACCTTTTCGACTTAAAGTGGCCTAAATCAGGGGGGGGCCTAAAAAAGTGAGAGGGATACAAGAAGAAAAGGAGGGGGGATCCAGGAGAAAAAAGAGGAGTCAAGTAAAAGGGAGGACTCAAAGAAGACAAGAGTGTCGTCTGAAATAAAATAATTGAGGCCGGACTAAACACGCGGGAGCGGGTTTCTCTAGATAAGTTGAAACCACTATTAGAGAAAAAAAGAGAATCTGAAAGAAAAAAGGGAGAAAACGAAAAAATAGGGGCTTAAGAAGGGGGCGCAGCAAAAATACTAAGAACAGTCAACCTAGTAAATTCATGAAAGATTACAAGGCAGGTCCACGGAAGGAGAAGCCTCTTAAGGGAAAAAAGAAGAGGACACAAAAGGGAGGGTTGAGGGGTCATAAACCGCTCATACGGAACGACCTATTTTTTCGGGTCGAGGCTTGACTCAGAAAAATCTTCAGCGTCGAACTATAAAAAGTTGGAGATACCGGGGAGCCGAGCTGCAGGCATCCATGGAAAACGAAAAATCCTCTCAACACAAGGGGGGAATATAATTGAAAGGAATAGGGAAGGACTCGGTAAGGAAAGACAAGAAACTCTAGGGCTGAACGACGGCCTCCTCTGATCTAAAGAGTAACCACTGAAGACCAAGAGAAGGGTGCTAAGTCTTGCTAAACGAAAAAAGAAGAGAATTACTACCAAAAGGATTAGAAGCGTCTCTGCTTAAGAAAGAAAAAAGTGGAAACCGCGTCCTCGAGTCTTGAAACATGAAAAAACTGGTATGCGTCTAGGGAGGACGGAAAGAAGTAACAGAGGGAGGAGTGAGGGTACTGGGAAGAGAGGGGGAGCCGGGTGGGAGAGAGGTAGGTTGGGAAAGTTTGGGGGGCAAAGTCCAAAAGCTACCTCTGTTATAAGCAACGAAATCTTGAAAAAGGGGGGCGACCGAAAAGGAGGTTCTTAGGGGAAGAGGGGGACTAGAGGAAGAGGAAAAAAAGAGGATTAAGAGCGAGACAAGAAGCGTCAGGAGACAAGAAGAGATAGTAAGAAACAGAAGATCAAAACTTTTGACAGTACTAAAAAGATAAGGAACTTCGTCCGTAGGAGAAAGGAAACCTAACAAAAGGAGGTCCGAAACATCTGCTAATCAAATCGGGAAAATATTACGGGAAGGGGGACTATAATAACCTTCCCTAACCAGACTGAAATTTCGAAAAAGAAAAGGACGAAAAATTTGTCCCATTCTAGGAGGGAAAGGAGTTGATAGAAAGAGGTTACTGAGGATGAACATTTTATCCAGGGGCGCAGGAGCAAGAAAAAGGGAAAAAGGGGTGAAGGAAAAATAGGACCGATCCATTACTAAAAGAAAAGGAGGTTTACTCTCCACTGGGGGAGAGAGGAGGGGAAAGCCCTTGAAAGGGGAGAAACTTCGAATGAGAGCAAAGGGTAGGCGGAAAAAAAAAAGTATTTGTGGGGTTCTAACAGGTAGGGACATGGGAATAATAACCAAGCAAGACAGGGAAGTCACCAAGAAGAAGCAAAAGAAAGAGAAAGGAGAGCAGGGTGAAAAAAGCGGACTGGGAGCCACCCAATTTCTACGAGGATAAGAGGCCTTTTCCGAAGCTCCTAACAGAGGGAAGCCGTGCTTGGAAGGAGAAAAGAAGCAAAAGATTGGCGCGAAGAAAGAACGACCATTGGAAACTATTAGCAGAAAGGGGGCGAGAGAATGCGGTAGGAGTGTGAAAAGGGGGGAGTGTAGCACGGAGAAAATCAAAAAGGGCTCATCAAGATAAGCTTCTTTTGGTTACAGACAGACTACCTGCCGAGGGGGGGGGGAGGAGGAACAGAAGAACAGAAATTTGACAGGAAGAAAAACTAAGTCGGTCAACCGGGAAACTGATTAAACCCGATCTTGATTGGAACTGGGGGGGGTTAATCCCTCAAAAAATAAAAAGAAATTACGAAAAGGAAAGAGTCGAATTCATAGGTCAGATGGTCATGACACAGAAATTTGTGAGCGAACGTCTAACCAGACGGAAAGGAGTGGAATGGGAGAAAAAATGGCAGGATAAAGTCTTTCCTAGTTCCAAACCGGAGACGTGAAAACGTTCCAAAAAAAAAAATGTAGATAGGGGGGAAAACCGAGAGTAACCGCGGGAAATCCATATGCGGTAAGGATATAACGAAAGGTGGCATTAGTTTAAGAAATAGAAGAAGATCTTAAAAACTGATGGGAGCTAAAGGACTCTGAGGAGAGGTTCTCACATACAAGTCAAAAGAGAGAGGAGGCGTCGAGCAATGAAGAAAAAAGGTTTTGAAAAAGGGGGGGAAAAATTCAATCCTACCAGGGTGGAACCGCGGAGGACGCACCTACCAAAACTACTAGCGAGGAGGATAGAAGAGGGCAAGTACTCTAAGAGAAGAAGAGAGATCAAAGACGTCAGTACAAGCAAAGGATATGTACAAAGAAGGCTAGAAGGGGTGGTGGAGATGTAGAAAAAAAAGAAGTTTGAGGAATGTGCAGAGATGGAAACCCCGACGGGGAGAGGGACAGGGGAAGGAAGGGGACTTGAGTTGAAATAAGAAAAGTAGGAGAGGCCTAAACTGAAACGAACGGAATTCACTCGGACTGAGACGACAAGGTACGAAACGGAAAAAGCTGTTTTACGTGGAGGGGGGAGAGGAAGGGACGGAAAGAAGGAGGGTCGGGACTCGAGCAAATAGTCGTCACACACGAGGAGGAAACGGACTACTGGAAAGAAAAAAGTATGACTGTTTGGACATCCGTTCAGGGATAAAGACGCGGACGTTAAAATGAAAAAAAGGCGGGGGACTCACGGAATCGGAGGATCTGGAATAGGACAGGGCAGAAGAATTCTTCACATCCACTTAAGAAATATCCAGAAAAGGAAGAAGGAATGGGGAAGAACTGGTGCCCAAATTTGAGAAAAGAGACACCTGGATCCTTGCGGAAGAAGACATAGTGGGAGTTAGTACCTCGAGTAATTTCAAGAAGAGCTAGGGGAATGCAAAGGGGGTGACCTCTAACCAGTGGGACCTACTCTATGAGGTTGAGTACAAACTTAAATATTCGTTGCTTCAAGAAAGCAGAGGTATCTAGGGCGTATTAGGGAAGGAGAAAAAAAAATAGAAAACAACGGGGGAAAAGGACGGAAAACGGAAAATGGAATCAAGCAGCGAGCCTGAATTTACACACGCGAAGGACAATCATGAAGTAATTGGATGGGATAGCTGGATTGTTAACTGAAGGTTTAGGAGGAGGGGGTACGCGCATGCAAGGGGAGATAAACGTCGAGAGCAGTTTATAACGCAAGGAAAACATATCTTTCCTATAGGAAGAGAGTTGTGGAATGGTGAGGAGAATGAAGAACCACCCCAAAAATGAATTCTAACATGGCATAAAAGGGAGCTCCATCGAAAGATTTCGATTTGCTTCACCTGGGGTTTTTGTGGGAGAATTATGAGGCAAAGAACAGAGGAAAAATGCCGTTTGTTCTCCGGTCTGTCGAATCGTATAACGGGGGAAGGGGGGACAATAAAAGAAAACAGAGGCCTAAAATGAAAAGGGTAGAAGAGGCACCGAGCCTACCTAAAAACTAAGAGGCAGGAAGGGAAGGAATGGGTTTGCAGGAGGAAGAGGGGGGGAAAAGGGAGAAGAGATGAATAGAGTCTTTTCAAAACCGAATGGAAACTGGAGAAGGGCCAGGACTCTATTTTTGGCTAGAGGGAGGAAAGAGATGCCGATAACAGACAGTCTTTACACGAGGAGAAAGAGGAGAAAAAAAAAAACACTTAGTAGAGAAGGATCACTCACGGCCAAGAAAAAAGAACTAGGGGCGGGGCCTTACAGAAGAGGGACTAAAAAAAAGAATCGTCGGAAAACATCGGCAATGACGGAAAAAACCAAGAGGGGACCTCAGAGACTTCTTATCAGTGCAGAAAAGAGGATATCCGTCCCCCTCCATATACAGAAGAAGAGGGAGGATTCTTGGAGGAGGCAGAAATTGGGGAACAAACCAAAAAAAGAGTTTTAGCCGTTGTTAACTTCTTATATGAAATTGCACAAAAATCCTCTCGAAGCCGGAAAAGAAAGCAGGAGGAAGCAGGGAAGTTGCAAATAGCGTACTGAAAAAAAGTGAAAAGACAACAAACAACTCGGGAGAGTTCATGAGAACATATTAAGGGAGAGCTTTTTGTGGTGGAGGAGGCGGTAGTCAAAGCAACCAAGAGCTTGGGCAGCTGGAGAAGAGGTTTTATCGTTCATAAAGCAGAGGGAGAGAAATAGGAGAGCAGGGAAACACAGACTGAAAACTTAAAACAGAACCTCAAAGCTGAATAAAGTAAGACGGCGACTGTGTGGGAAGACCGAAATCTAAAGATTAAAGGAGTCTGGTGAACCTGGATCTTTCGCGGTGGGAGAACAAGCGGGAAATCTCGCCGATATAGTCAAGGGAAATAAGAGAAACCAAACGAGCATGGAGGAAAACAGAAAAAATGACAGAGAGGAGGAACTTTGGGTAAAAAGGGACGAACCTGGAACCCAAGAACGATGAATGGGACAGAAATCAAAAAATTACAGTAACCGAAAAAACAAAAGTCCTTGGGGCGGCCGCAAGAAAAAAGTTCAAAGGGAAAAAGTTAACAGGGATGTAAACAGCATTCCGTAGCCAGAGGATGTTACAGTGGGGGACAAGGTCCAGGAAAAGAGACAAGGGAGGTCCAAACAGAAGAAGGAAAGTGGACCAAGACAAGACTGGTTTGTCCCTGACAGACGGATGACAGAAGACGGCTGAAGGAACCAAAAAGAAGGTGGGCTTGTCGTTAATAAAGGGGGAAAGACCTTGAGAAAAGCTGCAGGCTGACAATCTAAAAAAAGTCTTAAGGAGAAATAAACGTCACCGGGACCAGGAGTAGTTCAAAGGAATGGTAGAACAAGAGGAGAAAAAATGAGGGAACTCCGGGGAGGCAATCGAGGATCGAAGTCGGCAAAGAAGTAACTCAGGCTTACGACGCGAAAAGGTAGGGTCAGGGTACATCATACGCGGGAGGCGAAGTCCAAGTAGCTGGGAATTAGCAAAATAAGGAGAAGCGGCCTAACTGAAATATTGGCCAACTAAACAGAATGAAGTGAGTAGGAGGCCAGAGGTTCGGAAGCAAAAACGACGGAGGTTTGAAGGGGATTTGAATTCAAGGGGAAAAAGCCTTAAGATTTAAGTCGGGTCGCAAAGAGGAGGAAAAAACCGAGAGGAAGGAGGAGCGACCCAGAGAAATTGGGGGAAAAGGGGAAGCGATGAAACGGAACTAAGCCGTTCCAGACACAGCAGACGCCAAGAAGGAAGGAAGAAACACAAGTAACGTACCGGCGGTCAGCAGAAAAAAGAAAAGAGGGTGAACGGGAGCGGGACTGCAGTGTTGTGCCCCTCGCAGAAACATGGAAGTGGACGACCCGGTGAGATCAACAGGAATAACTCTAAGGAGGGAAAATCGAAACCAACGGGTCGACAGGGTGCATTGGGAATAAAAAACCGAAAAAACTAACCGTCGCAGAAAGCAGCGGCAAGAGTAAGGGAAGAAAGGGGTCTGCGGGAGGGCTTCCCCACATTTTGGAAAAAAATAAAGGGCTTAAAATAGGCAGTTTGGTTGCCAAGCTATCGGCTGTTGAGTTGGGGGTGACTACGAGGGAGCAGTAATACAATCTGCCTTGTAAAGGGAGGTGAAAAAAAGCTACCGGAAAAGGCGCTTGAAGAAGAGAACCTTTGCAGAACCAAAACGTTGAAAAACTCCGAAGCGAGATAAAAGGGGAGGGAATATCAGGAATGTTATGGGTGCTGAGACTCAACATGGTGGGATAGATAGGGCTCCAACCGGCCCTTCCATACGAAAGCAGGAACAATTCGAAAGATAGGAGAAGTGTGGGAAGAACAGGGCCAGGGTGGGTCAAAAACGCGATCGTCGTTCTGGCTATTCAAAATCTGGACTTGTGGGGGAAGTCCCGAGAGCGTGAGACCGGGGGAGGATGCACCAGAAAGAGTGTAGACCCCCCATCCTGGGGGGGCAGTCAAAAGGAGAAGGTAGAATAGGGTGAGAAAAATTTAAAAAAAAACAGTCACTGTCGAGTTCACCCTATCAGCTGGGAAGTAAGGGTCTGCCTCTTGGGAAAGTAGGGATGTCTAAATGCAGCCGAAAGGATCCCCTTATACCGTAAAAGAGAAGATCCTCCCAAGGTAAGTCTAGTTTAAATGGGCTCAATGGAAACGAAAGAAATAAGGGGACGGGGACCGCGTATGAGAGAAATAGACCTAACGAAGTGAGAGAGAACTCAGGGGTATTTACGGAAGTGGGGTGAGGTGTTAGTAGAAAAGAAGATTATAAAGAGACAAATCAAAAAGTTCAAGGACCTGTGGGCCGGCTGAAAGGAGGAAAGCCTGAAAAATCAGATTGGCGGAAATCAAAGCATGAGTGTCCAGAGGACATCTAGGCCGAGGAAGTAATTTAAAAGGCGTTAGAAAGATGAAAATAATGGTAATTTCCTTAGAACCGCAGCTTTGGAGAGAGAGACAAAGGGTAACCACTCCTTCAAGCAAGAGGAGAAATCGAAAAACAACATACTGAAAAAAAAGATTGGCCTTCTATCAATCGCCTCCCGCAAAAGCTTAATTAAGTCGAAAAAGGATGCGGACCATGCTGGCGTACTCAGGTACACAGAGAAAAGAGGCCGACTAACTGCTGCCTATTATGGGAGTTGAAGAAGAGAAAGGAGATTCCAGGGGGGGTGTGGAACGATTCGCATAAAAGAGGAGACTGTCCAAACGCGTAAAAAGCACTAGGTGTTAGCTTCAATCAGAGGCAGGCATCATCCAGAA
>Ga0179591_1340088_pt1 | contig 12826 bp, 13 predicted proteins | sample CZOMad2_1_08_16f_FD_182891 | JGI IMG/M metagenome (GOLD analysis project Ga0179591, IMG submission 182891) | Vadose zone soil fungal communities from Angelo Coast Range Reserve, California, USA - CZOMad2_1_08_16fungal (PacBio error correction) | ecosystem: Environmental > Terrestrial > Soil >...
GAGGCGGTCTCTCAACGACCTCGAAGCAGTGGAAGGGAAGGCGATTAAAATCTAAAAGACATAGAGTGATTTACCGGACAATGAAAAAATTTCAATCTCAGAGGCACACCCACAACAGGGGGGGCGCACACAATAAAAAAAAAAAAGGAAGATTCGTTATTCGATTGGGAGCAGTATAGAGGAAAATGAGGTAGACTTGACTTTCAAACGGAGATTAAAGGGGGGTTATGCTCTAAGGCTGGTACGGGAGGAGGACGAGGCATAGAGGGGTGGAAATATGTGTACGAAAAAAAAAAAAATCTATCACCGATCCTCGGACTGAGCTGGAAACCCAAGAAAGTCGCTACTCGAGACGTATATCGAAAAGAAATATCAGGGAAAGGAAAAGTGGAGCCCCAAGGGGGTTTTCATCTGTTCACAAATTCATGCAGCGCCGAACAGGTGGCCGGATAGAAAGAGAGTCAATGGTGATGGACCCAGGATGAGGGAAAACGGGACTGTGAATGCAGGGGAAGCGGGGCGAGGACGAGCGAGGGCTCGGGGGAGGAAAGCTACTCGGGGAAAGAAAAAAAGGAAAAAAAGAAAAAAAGATAGGAATCTGGCAACCAAGGGCACCGGGCTCACCTACGGTTGACCGACCTTCAGACCACGGGGAAGGAGGGACACACCTGGGAGAAGGGGCAAATGTTTCCGAGGCTTCGGGGAACTACAAACGGGGGAGAGATGCACCTGAACGCCTCGGACGTACCGTTAGTTCGACGGGAATGCGAAAAAGGGATCGTCAGCGACCGTCGCCGATCGACGGAGGACGGAAACACGAACAATGTACCGGGATCGGAAAAGGGGTGAAAACAAAGGCGGAGGCTGAGCGAGCACCCGCGCGGGGGTATAAGAGGGGGCAAACGGACCGGGGGAAGCGGGCGATGAAAGTGCAATGAGGGGAGAATGGGGGGACTAAGGTGAAAGTAGGAGCAGCCCTTTAAAACTCAGGGTAGGCAAACCGGCCACCGGGTGTAACGAAAAAATCAGGACATCCCTTTTGCAGTCGGAGGAAGGGGAGAAAACGAAAGAGTCGCAGGGGGGCATGCCAAACAAGGGGCTGCAAGAGTGAAAATACGCCGGTTGTGCAGGAAAACAAAGGCCTCACGTCGTCAAAGTAAGGGACCGGGACCAAACAACAACCGATCTCACCAAAGGTGGCTGCAAAGAAATGACCTCAAATACTATGAAGAAAAAAAGGGGAACAATGGCAAGAGGAGACTTTTGACGACAGCAATGAAAATTCGGGGAGACAAAAAGGGCTCTCGCCCCAGAGGGATTTCTTGCAGCGAGGGCCGGAGGTATGCCGGAAGGGGAAAAGGACACGGAACCTTTTGCATTAGGGTGATCAGGGGAAGCTAGAGAAGACTCTCATTTCACCAGCTTCCGAGGGGAAAAAAGGAGGAAAGACATTCCGCATGGCGATCGCGGGAACTATTGGGCGCAGAAAAGTGTGGACAAAAAAAGGGGCAGTTCCACCGTGTGAAGGTTATGAGGCCGGGGGGTGGGAGGAAAACACTCGACTAGAGAAACAATGCGAAATAAGAACTTCGTGAAGGCAAGTAGTGGGGGGGAAACGCTGGCGCATGAGCTTGGACGTACGGAGCAGAAGGAAAAGACCCAAACACAGGTGGAAGGGATCCTTCCTTCACCAACATGCCGGCTGGCGTGCATTGCAAAGTTGGATGAAGGGCACTACCGCGGGAACAGAGGAATACTAAAACAAGTGAAAAATCTCTCTAGGACAAAGACGATCGTCAAAAGCGGTCAACAGAAGGGGAAGGGGCAGGGGGGGATTAGCGCCTACTGCCTGACCTGACGGCGTCGAGTTCCCAGAAACACAGGACGAAAAGAAGGATTCTATAAGTGCGATTCTTCTCGGGACGGGACATAAAGCAAGTTGAAAAAAAGGGGAAAACACAAGCAGAGCAGAAGGGGGGGAAGATCTGGTACGAGATGGATACCTCTATTTCTGGGCGTTGGTTCCTGACCAAGTATGGGAGGAAAGTACCAAATAATAAATCAAAAGGTGGAGGCAAGGGGGAATTCCAGGAACAGAAGAATTGACTTCTCCAAACGTCAGTTTGCTTGGCCGCAGAAAGAGGAAATGATAAGGCAAAGAAAAGAAAAAGCAAGAAAAAAAGGGGCATCGGGCTGACGCTCACTCTTTTACGAGAAAGCAAAACTGGGGGGAAAAGAGAAAAAGACCAAGGGCACTGAACATCACTGTCAAGGGGCCAAGCAAGGGGTAGGAAAAGCAAAAAAGGAGTAAGAAATCAAAAATTCTTAAATGCTCTATCGGCGGGCAAGCGAGGGAAAAGAACGCCTTCGGGCTTGGCCGGGGGGAAGGACGGGAAACGGGCCTCGAAATTAAAAGGGGGAACGAGAATCGACTTAACTCCCTTCGCTGCAAAGGACATCAAAAAAGAGGGGATCGACAAAAGAAATCTCGGACTAAAAGCGTTGGCACGAATGAAAGTCTAATCCGCCCACGACATCATCTATGGTTCGGGCATCCAAAAAGGGGGGGCTCTGAAAAAACACGACGAAAAAAGTGATCCTTCGGCAGCAGCTGGGGGGGGAATGATCGTCGGGACTACTGTGTTCGTCTGCCGGGGCCAAGATCCAAAAAGGGGCGAAACTCCCCTGAAGTCGCCAATTCTCTCTACAGAAGTCGTGCAGTACGCTGGGGAGTGAGAGGTCGAGTTACGGTACAACGGGGGGGGTCATGCGGGAGGGTGAAAGCTTCTATCTCTTAAAGCGCCGGGAGAAAGGAAAAGAAAACGAAGGATTGCACGGCGTCCTTGGCCATCTTCAGTGCTCTCTTAGTTGCGCTCGAAAGAAAAGAAGCAGAAGAACCCCGAAGAACTTCCTGTAACGCTAAAGGAAAATGGAAAAAAATCTGCGAAATGTCGAGCCGATAAAAAAAGATTACGGACGGCGTTGGATGCTTCTGTTTGAAGTGGAAAAGGATCGTTTCCAGTGGAAAGCGGGAAAAACAGGATGCCGAGGTCAGCGAAATGTGGGAACCGGGGGAGGGGGGGGACTTATAGGGAAGCGTAGGGAGAACGCCTTTTGACCACAACAAAGGGAGGAACCTGGCCCTGCCGGGCGTTCCCCATAGGCGAAAGAAAGGGACAGGGAGAACGCTTCTCCCACCAGGGTCAAATCTGGCCATTCAAGCAAGGTTAGGCGAATCAAAAAGTAATTATTGGAGGGCCAATCATGACCGGTCCGGATGGGGGAAGAAGGGGAGATGAACATGTGTTGCTGTAGAGGGGGTCTCGGGAGGAATGACTCTAGTCGGATCGATACTGCTCGCTGAGCGGAGAGGGTGAACGCAAGCGGTCGGGAGCGAGGAGAGATTGCTGGAAAAAGGGACTTTAGAAGGCCCATAGAAGGGCAACATCTCTTATTATCGCGGTCACAAAATGTCTAGAATTCCAGTCACACACGCAAAGAGACCGGAAGGGGGAAAAGAAAAATCAAGGCGTTTCTCATACGTCAAAGCACAGAATAAACTGGTGGCCTCCTCTGACTAGCTGTAGGTCATATGCCGGTAAAGCAAAGGGAAGGTAACAGCTGTCTGTGCTCCTTTCCCCATAGGGCCTGTCGGGAAAAAGGGGAGGGGGGTAGATCATCCAGAGTGCGACCGAGGATTTTAAAAAAAAGGGGTAAGACTCTGGGGAAGCTAGCAAAGGGCGGCCGCGGGTGTCCTCAGAGAGAGAATCCCTGCGGAGAAACCATCATATTCTGAACCAGAATGCCCCCCTTTTCGTCCGATGAGACCGAAGAGGTGGGTCAGCATCATTCCCCACAACGCAACGTCCTGAGGAAGATCGGAGTAACGCTCATTTCCACAGGGGGAGCAATAAGGGAAAAAGGGTCAATGCTGACCAGGGGGGGGAACTAATCACTTTCCTCTCAGTTCCTGGTGGGGAAGAACCATTTTTGGTTCACATCGCAGTTGGGTGCCACCGGGCCTACAAACTTGAAATATGAAGAGGGAGGGGATCAGAACTGGCAGCAATCTCTTCAACAAAGGAATGAAACTAGGGGGTAGGATCTAATGATACGGCGCTGGGGAAGAGAAGAAGTCCCGGGTTAGGCGGGGGGGGGACACAGCCTGAGAAAGGGTAGTTTTCATCATCCGAACGGGGAAGCGAGGAAGAACGAGCCGGCCGGCCCTTCCGTAGGAACCAGAGAAGAACATAGAGGGGGATGACCAGAAAACGGAGTGCGTGATGCTTATTAGAAAGGGGAGTAATAAAGCCTCAGGGGGGTTGGAAAGAAAGTAAGTATACGATTTCTGGAAATCTGGGGGATCCCTTCTACAAAGGGAAATAGAAAAGGGGGCGGGAAGTAAGCTCGTTTTAAAAAAGCTAGGGAACACTAGGGATCTACACATACAACCTCAAATCTCCGAAAAAAAGAAAGGAGTGGCCAGGGAAAAAAATTGTTGGGGGACCTGGCAGAGAAAATCAATTCCGGGAGGTAGGGCACAATTCCCGTGAGGAGGGGAGAAGCCGAGGAAGAAAAGAAAAAACCTGCAGGACTGAAACCATAGCTCGGTGCGAAGTTGAGAAAGCTGGCGAAGGACTCGAATGAAACTAGGGAAGCTCGATGCGCAAAGCGGCTGAGCCCAGATCCTCCCCGATCACGGTTGGGGTAAAGAGAAAACCTCAGAGCGAAGAGTCATTAGATGAAGGAATGAACCGACTACGTCCTAAAACCAATCGACCAGAAAGGACCTTCCATGGCCTAGAGGACGATTCAAGGATGGGAAAAAAACGTAGAGGCAGGGTAGTGAGAGGCATCCTTTTTGGCGAAGGATATGAAGCGGGTTCGTCTAGATCGGGGGAGAAAGAAGGTTGCATTAACTATCTCGTTAAAAATGTCTAAAGGGGCATCATGGACCACGCACCGTTCGAAAAAAAGTTCGGAGAAAGGAAAGGGGGACTGGGGGGCAAAGACCTTTATATCCACCAAAAATTAAAACAATCCAAGAATGAGAGAAGGGTCGGGATCACCCATGTGGAGTAAGTAGGGGGACTCGAGGGTAGGCGAAAAAGGGCGAACATGATGGGAGTTTTCTCAGATTAGCAAAGGAGAAAAAAAGGAAGGGTCAAGAGGACAACGATGTCGTGGGGTGGGGGGGGGGGGGGGGGTTGGGGGGTGTGGGACGAGGAGCGTGATTTGGAAGAGCTGGGAAAAAAAACTGGGGAAAATCGCCTAAGCTGTCATCAATCGAGGCTTCACGACTCTTTCATCCAGCCCGGAAAGGGGGTGAGACGTGCGACCAGAAGCAGCCAGGGAACGAACTGGTCGAAGAGAGCGCTCATTGAGGTAGAGGGAGGGGGGCTCGAGAAGAGATCAGACATGAGAGCCGGCAAGGCAACTACTAAAAAGGTAGTCCGAGAGGACGAAGAAAATGCAGATAGCACGCGGGAAAGTAAATGCTTCTTGTTATTAAAGGGGGCCGAACGAAAATATTAACTGAGGTCCTGGGAAAGAGGAATCTAAAAACGGGGGGGATCAATAATGGGTTAGGGCCCCCTCTCAGAAGTGCTTCTCAGCACAGGGCAGAAGGGGGAGAAAAGGCCGGAAGTCGAGAGCAAGTCTGGGGAAAGGGACAGAGGGGGCGAAAAGCATACAACCACTTCATCGCTGCGACGTATATCTCGAATTGGCGGCGGGGTCGCCTCGTCAGAGTTCCGCATTGTGGGAAGCGCAGGGGGGGAAAGGGGGGTCCTCCTCAGGGCCGCGGGGGAGAGGGAAATTGTTTTCAAAACATGGGCCTTGTGGTAAAAAATGAAAAAAATTTTATATCGCAAGGGAGGGGCACGTATGGCGGAAAGAGGTTGGTATGGGCAAGGGGGGCAGACGGCCCCAACAAATGAAGCGATGAGTAAAATGAGGAAAGGACGGCCGAAAGGGCATTGCCTCACAACATGGCCCGGGGGAGACGCATTCGAGGTTCTCCATGATCAAAAACAAGTCTGGGGGAAAAAACATGAACCCTCCGGCCAATAGAAGAGAAAGAACTATAGGAAAAAAAAAACATAGGGAAAGAAGGCCGCGATTCGGGGGGGTAGCGGCCTGCCTTCCTGAACTGACGGAGTCGAGGAATCTCGCCAGGAAGAAGAGGAGAGCAAAAAACCGAAGGAAGGAAAGTGAAAAGGAATATTTGGGGGGCGCTGGAGCGGGAACCTAGAGAAAGAAAAAGAAAGGGGGAAAACAGAGGGGGGGCCGGAGACCAGAAGTCGCCTGCCTGGTGGGAAGCGGCAATGATGTGAAGCGAATTATTTGGCGTCGGCGGGGGGGAAAAGGTACTTGTACAAAGGGAAACGAAAAAGCAGAGAACGCGAAAGGGCAATGTTGTGTGGTGGGGTTGCCGAAGGGGGGAAGAGGGCATCAATCAGGCAGTTGCTGTGCCGAGAAAAGAAAAGAAAAAAAGAGGGAGCGAAAATCTTTGAAGCCAATACCGTTCCAGCGAAGATAAAAAAAAGGGGACAAAAATATTCTAAAAAGACGTCTCTTCACAAGACACAAGTCCTGGAAACTTAAAAGACAAGGGGGGGGGGAGGTGGGAACACAGCTTTAGGCGGAAAATATTTTCACTCTAACCAAGGCCGGCTGATAAGTAGGAAGAGGGGAAAGATCTCTACTTCCTTCGAGATTCCGGGGGACTGAAAGGGAAAAAGGGGGGCCGTTGCCAGGGAAGCATTACGCATAGAGGACTGAAAGTCCAGGAATTCCCTGTGCTTCGAGGCATTACTGGATCTTCGACAATAAGGGGGAAAGAGGGAGGCAAAGTCGATCGCGCTCTGCCCCGGCGGCCTTTAACATAGGGGGGGGGGTCGGAATAGGAGTACCTTTCTTGAAGAACAACCGATCAGCCGAATATTAAGAGGAAGGGTTGAATGACATGAACCTCCGCAACGTTGTGTGAAGGAAGGGAAGGAAGAAAAGGAGCAGGAATCCACATTCGTCTTTAAAAAAATCGGAGGACGGGAGAAGCAATGGGCTGCACTACGTCGTTGGAAAAGACGCCGGAGCTCAAAAAGGTCTGGAGCGTTCGCAAGGTGAGGGGAAATGGCTGAAAGGGAAGGGCGAAAGCGCTTACATAACTGGTTAAAAGAGTAAAAGGTCTAACGATTTCTCCACACTACAGGGGTCTATTTGAAAACACGGAAAAGGGTAAGTCCGGGCCCTCCGGAGCTACGGTTATGTCAGGATCACCCGGGTCTAATCCTTCAAAACCAAAAGCGATCCCGGGTACCTCGAGGCAGGAAACAGAAGAGGGACGTCTATCCTCTCAACAGCGCCAATGAGGGAAAAGGTGCCGCTGGCCGGGGGCAGGAAAAATCGGACAAGGACGGTAGTTGTGAATGGAAACCAATCCTCAAAACATTTCGGCCGCTTTGGGGTAGGGTGGGAAACGGTTTCGGGGAACTAAGGATGGCTGAAACCTTAGGGGAGTTGAAGGGAGAAAGGGACAGTTCCCCAGAAGGGGCTTCCAGAATATCGTGAGAAAAGGGGGAAATCCTAAAGCACGTCGAAGCCAAAGCGGAAGGATGCGAATGACGTATCTCTGTAAAATCATCCTTGAAGGGACCTTCCGAACAGGACCTTGCGGAGACTGGGGAAGAAATCAGAACAGTTGGTGAGAACGTTTTCGTCGAAGTCCGGCATCAACTTAGGACGTATAACGTGAGCTGAGCAATGGGAGCGGGGGAAAACCAAGGGGGCTGACAAAGTTATCTTAGTCGAGTGGACGGGGGACGCGTCCAAAGGAGGAAAAAATAGAATCTGGCGTCAAAGAAACGCCAGCTTAAAAGTCCTTCACAGGAAGGCCGGGTTGGCACGATCATCTCAGCAGGTAAAAACTTCAAAAGGAACAAAAAACAGAGGCAAAGCATCACGTTCGGCCTGGACGCAAGAACATGGGTAAAACGGCAGCAAGTAAAGAAAAAGCGAACCATTTCTGGAGGGCTGGCCCCCGATAAAAAAAAAGAAAAAGGCGGAAAAAGGGGGGGGGATGTCTGGATAAGTCAGAAGTAAACGTAGACAGGAATCGGGAAACCTAGCGAGGCTGGGGAAAAGACGTAACTATCTCTCTTGGAGGGGAGGCCTAAAAAGGTCCGAAAGAGGATCAGGGTAACGCCCAGGACAAGACAACTGTGAGTCCCGAATGTTCTATCCAAGCGCGGCGTCAAGGAACAGAAGCGGGGGGGGGGGGATAAACATTCCGGAAAAAGTAGGGGGGACATGAAAGGATGAAAGGCCCTCGGGTTCATCCGGTCAATTGCCGTCCTGGAAAAAAAAAGAAGAGAACCGAATTCGGGGAGGGAACAACTAATCGATGGATTTCAAGAAGCGGGGGGGGTCATGCAGAAAAACCAGTGCGACAAAGTCTGGGGAAATCGAAGGGAAAAAAAAGCGTTAGAAGCAAGATCTCTCAAAAACAAAAAGGGACCATAGAAGAAGGGGGAGGTTTTGGAAGGGAGGGGGGGTGGAGGGGATCAGTGAATCAATAGGGTCACCAGGGGGGTGAGAAAAAGGAAAAGGAAAAACAGAGGGGACTGGGAAATCAAATAAAGGAGATATGTGGGGGCAGCGGGAAAGCAGACAGGGAAAGGGCGGTCCCTTCCGCCCTTTCCCGGACCCAATAGGAATTGTCGGGGAGATTGAGACTGAACGAAAGGACTTTAGTCGTCAAGGAGACGGAAGAACGTATGGTAGGTCGCAAAGTCTTCCGTCCGTCAGAGGTTCAATAAGGAAAACGAGACTAAAAGGAAAGGAGTTCGGGGTTAGGGGGTGCTATCCAATTCTAATGACACCTTTGGTCAAGTCCAAAAAAGTTACGGAAAAGTCCGATCGTGGAAAAAATCTCCGAGTAAAGGTTAATCTCTACATAACCTCACCTTCTCCTGACGCGTCAAGGGAGGGGGGTTGCATCGAAGGAGGTGAGGTTCGTTCAAGGGGGGGAAGGAAGAGGCCTTCCTCCATTCCAAGTCGTCCACAAGGCCTAATCGGAATCAGACCGAAAACTGTGATCTTTCGTTAAAAAGGGACCTTTATAAGGAAGAGAGGGGTAAGGTTCTAGAGATTGGGGGGAGTCAACGCAGAATTCTCTATATGGGTAAAGGGGCGCAAAGGAGCGTAAGAACGCTTCAGTGAGGCACTAGTGTGTTACGCAGGAAAAAGTTCGGAAAAAAAAACGTAAGAACGCTTCAGATCCGTATTACCGAAAGGAAAAAATCATAAAACCAGTTGCTATCCCTCTTCCCTCGGCCGGGAAAGTAAGAGAGAACGGGAGGGGGTGACCTGAGAGTAAGAAAGGGCCTTGAAAATGACGAGCTCAGTAACTAGGGGCGATCCAAAAGGGCGCTGGGAGCGAAGAGGCTGCCGACGGTCAGGAAAGACTATCGCGGGGGAAACAGTTCAGTAAAGAACGAGAAGAAATATCAGAACCACTCACCGGTTGGAGAACATGGACGCAAGGCAGGTTTTTCGCCTTCGGGGGAAAGGCAAAAGAGGGAACTGGACTCCGGAGAAACGGTCAAACTAATAATCCAAAAAGGGCGGGTGCCTAAAATGAGCCTATCTCGGTTGAAGTGGGGCTATTTTATTGAAAGTAAGTTGAAAAGAAGGCTTCGCGGATTAGAGAGCCCATCCCAGCGAGTTTAAGGAAGCTATTGCGGAATCAGGATCGCGGGAACTTGGGCGGATGGAAGGCAGAAAAGCTAGCTGCGGGAGATTCCAGAAAATGAAAGACGAGATTCTTACCAGCAAACATACGTGAAGAAAAACGTGGGGGAGCGGGACGCAACCACCCTTTGTCGCGGGGGACATAAACGGGGGGCTCTCGCAGGTGGACTCTAGCGGAGGGGACTCATCCCAGAAACTTTTGCATTATATCCGGACCGCAACGAAAAAAGTCCGGGGAAAAAGAAGACGAAAGGCAAGCACCGGCTATAAAAGGCTCAAGAGAGATGATGGAGGTTGGGGTAAGCCAATCGAGAAAGAATAAAAAGCCCATGTGTCCTATCTCGTCAGTACGGTGAAAAATCTTCGCAAGCTTGACTTCCCGACCTGAAGTCGCCAAAGAATCCTTGAAAAAGGTGAAGGCAGAGCAGGGCTTGACCCATGGAACGTCTTACGGGGCAAAGTGGATATAAGCGGACTCGAAGGGAAGCGGAAATGGATCCTTTCTCGCTGGCCTCATGTTTCTAGGAAAAAAGGTTGAAGGGGGGATTGGATGGCGCACGCGTAGCCTTTAAACTGGGAGGGGAATGAAAAAGGGTGCACGGGCGATCGCCATATGTACTGGAATCGCGTATAGGAACGGTAGTAAACTTGGAAGGACAACGGGTTGCGACGAGGGGAAACCGCAAATGGGGGCTTGGGAATGGGGCACACGTAGACGGCCGGACGGGCATTTAACCCACAAAAGGGTCCCAGAACTTCAGGTACACAATCTCGAGTGGGCAAGTAAGAACCAGACCAAAAGAGAGGGAGGGGTTCAGAAGCAGCTGCAGCAGGACGAGTTCTGGGGATTTAGACTTTCCTTGGACTACCTCAGGGAGGAAAGGGGAAAAGATTTCCAAGTAAAAAGAATCTCAGAAACACCTAGGAAAGGATAGAGATTTTCGATGAAGAAAAGGACCGGGATCAAGGGGCTGAAAAAGAATCATCCAACACGCGACTACTGAAGGGGGGGGGGAACTCTGGAAGCTTAAAGCGATTGGACTGCTGGTTTCCGGAATTGAAAATAAATGGGTCGAACCTCAAAAAAACTAATGTGGGGCTATTCCTTGTCCAGGCCTTCTCTGGCCAACTGCAAAAAGGGGAAGTTGGTTTCCGTCTGAGAAGGATTCAAAGCTTCCGCAGTGGGGAAATTCAATAATCATACCAAGGGAAGCTTGAAAGGAAAGGCAGGAAAAAGGAACTGTCCGGAACTAGCCCCAAAAAAATGTGGGAAAATAGCAAGAGGAAAAAAAAACCAAAGAAAAGATGCAAACTCGAAATTCCTTCAAATCGCGAGAAATTCGATGGGAAGCCGGGAGGACGTCGAGAGAAGTTTTTTTCAGCCGAAAAAAAAATCCACGGGTAACACCTTTGAATGTGGGGGGACCATGACAAGGAGAATTCCCGCGAACATGGCCTCTGGTGCAAAACTGAACAGAGGGAGGGAAAAGTCTGAGGGGACAGTAGATTCTAATATTCAGTCTATACAGGAGAGGGAACAGGCGGCCGGAAATAGGGGTTTCGGCTCTATTCAATGGAGTAATACACGCCCGGGGTGGAGATCCTGCTTGTAGAGATCAGCGGGCGAACTAACGCTACTACTTGGTCCTTAAGGGTGTCCTTTGAAAAAGAAAGACAAGGCTGCTTTCATGCTGCTGGTCAACGCCGCGATACGAGAAAACGCAGGACGTAGTGAGGCAAGACTCGACAGTTAGCCAAAGTGCGGGAGTCGGGGAAAAGTTAGGGAAAAGCAAAGGCGTGAATCAATCTTATGAGGTGCTAAGGATTAAAAAAAGGGAGGAGATTGGGACGCCAAAGCCGACAGAAGGGAAATCATAAGCTGGGAAGTGGGGGAAAGGGCACGGTGAAAGGCGACACGGATACTCGGCGTTAAGAATAAGAAAAAAACGACTGAACTGTATAACGAGATCCGGAAGAACCACGGGGCTGACCGACGAGTTCCTCTCACCAGAAGAAGGGGAAGTCTAAGTCAGGTCTGCCGCGGTCAAAAGATTTGAGGGCGCAAGGGTAGATCTCACGTGCTTTTCAGTGGAGTCGAGGATTCTGACGCATGCCGAGGAAATTTGGAGAAAAAAGTGCGAAATGGAAACTCGTTAGGGTGAAAAGAAGGAACGGGTCGGAAGGGGAGAAGTCTCGAAAAAAAATAGCCAAGACGCAAGAATCCTTGCACTCCGCGACAGCCAACTTGAAAATCGAAGAAAAAGGACAGGGGACATCTCCGTTCCCATCATTCCTGACGTAACAGCAAAATGGAAGGCCTCGTTAAGGGTCTATGAAAAGGGGGGACGGTAGGGGTCGGGGGGAAAGGCATTCTCGGAAAGAAGAGGAGTGCGAGCGTAGGAAAAAGTGGGGCTTTCACACCCAAGCGTCGGGAGCATAGGGGGGGGCGGGAAAGATGCGAAGAGATAGGAAACGTGAGAGCATTCTTCGGGATACTCGAAAAAAGGAAAGAGATCAACCACGGAGAGAATGGACCGTGTTTTGAAAGGCACGAGAGTATCAGGGGGAAAGGAAGGAGACAAAAGCTGCCAGCTCACGAATGGAAGGCCCGAAGGGGGGAGTGATATCTCGAGCCTTAGGGGAAGAAAAAAAGAACAAGAGGACGGCTGGCCCATAAGAGAAATGCAGGAGAGAGTTTCGGGGTAGAGGGGTAAAAAGTTCTTGAGACCGAGAACGAGCTTGAAACAAGAGTGACCTTGGACGCTTAAAGCTACTGATGATACCAGGCGGCGACTGAGAACCCTCCCCGTCTGCTTCCGAACATGAGGAGACATTTAAAGACGGAGTCCGGAGAGACATTCCATCTGTTGGATCAAGACGCAAGTCCGTATGGCGAAGCCGAGATCCATTCCTGCAGACCCTTCTCATAGAAGGCAGCAGAGGACGAAGGAAACGTCCGGACAGGGGGACAACGAGGGGTTGGGGGGTTTCAAAAGAATCGCGTTTTGAAATGGGCCCAATCTAAAACCTGGCAAACTTGGGGGAAGAGGGAACCTTGGCGAGAGAAAACAGC
>Ga0179591_1331164_pt1 | contig 12824 bp, 19 predicted proteins | sample CZOMad2_1_08_16f_FD_182891 | JGI IMG/M metagenome (GOLD analysis project Ga0179591, IMG submission 182891) | Vadose zone soil fungal communities from Angelo Coast Range Reserve, California, USA - CZOMad2_1_08_16fungal (PacBio error correction) | ecosystem: Environmental > Terrestrial > Soil >...
TTTGAATTTCGAAGGGGGGGAACACGCTTTGATGAAAAACGGTCGGAAGGGGGAGGTGTTTTAAAAAAACGACAATCAAGAAAAGGAAAAGGCGTCCGCATCTGAGTCGAAGCGTAAAGCTTCAGGTCGACGGGGACAAGAGATGAACGAGAGGAGAAGGAAATGCAAACTCGATCCTAGCATAGGTCTTGGGAAAAGGGGGAGGGGGGTTAACAACGCGAAGGTAGCAAGCTAAATAGGAAAAAAAAAAATAGCGGGAATAGGGTTACACAAGAACAATTAAAAAGAAAACAGAGGAGGGGGGGGAGGGGGGCTCTTAGGAACCTCAAAAGGGACCTGAGGGGGAAGTGCTAAAAGGTGATCTGAGGGGGACATGCCTATATAGGGAGGTCTAAATGGGAACGTTCTTAGCTCAGAAGGGGGGCTGGGGAAAGAGTCTAATAGCTAAAAAGTTTGGTACAGGGCATAGAAAATGACGCGACCAGGGGGGATAACCTGGAGTTGAAGGAATGCTTGGGGGGGGAGGAGTCCTTTATCTTCGGTAAACTCTCATTTCCAAAGACTAAAAGAGGACGTTAATGAAAACCAAGAGACGTGCAGAACTAGCAAGAGGAATCGCATTTTGTGGTACTATAAGGGTGAACTAAAGGATGGCAAAGGGGGCGAGTGGGGGAGAGCGTTACCTGTCTAAAGGCGGGGGGAGTGAGGATCGGAGTGAAGTTTAAGAAGACGGGGAGGGTCAGCGTAGAAAAGTCTGCTTGGTCAGATACTTGTGCTAGATCTTAGTCGGAAAAAAGGAATTTTCTACTCGAAGTCTCATAGTCCCTAAACGGTTGAGAGAGGGGGGGATGGAATATCTTGTCTAAATTTCGGGGGAGAAAAGCGCGATGGGTTTAAGAGTGAACGCATCGCGTCTGTCCGATCCACTGGGGGGAGGGGGGGGGAAAAGAAACGGAAAGTCGATTGAGAGATCATCGCATACAAGCTCACCTCCTTTATACCGAGCAGTCGACAGCAGTGGTAACAGGAAAGAAATCGAAGAAGCGAGAAGAGAATTAAAGATTGAGGGGGGGAAAAATTTCTCGAAAGAAGGTGTTATTAAAATGGGGCGGTTGTTCGGTACAAGGGAGACATTTGTGAGTGAAATCTTGTCGTCGAGTTGAAGGGAAGGGGAAGGAGAAAAAAAGGCTCCTCGACCTCTGAATAACATGAACGCTCTGGGGATGTAAAATCCTTCAGAGGAAAGCTTCAGAGGGGGGGGGTTCTCCACGGGAGCTCGCAAGGAGCGAACCCGATTCTCTGAGGTCTTAAATAGGAAGAGAAATCACTCGATGGAGAAGAAGGACGTACGTAAAGACGAGAAGGAAAAGCAGAAGAGCCTTTTGTCTCAGACTTGAAAACAAAGAGGTCAGTTGGTCCGGAGGGGAGAATGCTCAGGGAAAGATAGGTCTGCAACGAGGGTCGGGGGCAAAAGGTCATCTTAAACTTAAATTTCATTAGAGGGAGCAGGGAAAGGGAATGTTTTTTTGGGGTGTGGTTCTGCGTTTGTGTGGGTGTGTTGGGGAGGTGGTTTGGTGGATGGGGGGTGGGGGGGGGGGGGCGGGGGGGTGGGGTGTTGGTTGTGGGGGGGGGGGGTTGTTGAAATGGGGTTTGGGGGGGGGGGGGGGGGGAGGGCCCATCTTCTTGACCGGAAAAAATTTTCCCTCGTCAAACAGGAGATTAAATCATCTCCATTGTGGGTGTCGGACCGCCTTGATGGCGGGCTCGCCCGAGAGTATCTCTGGGCTGTAGAAGGAAAAGAAGTTCGAAGGGGGCTATGCTCAGTCGCTTCCAGGATAGCGAACTAAAAAAAAGTTGTTTCTCAAATCAAGGAGGAGGCCCAACTTCAGTCTTTCGGTTCTCTGGAAAAGGGGGGTGGGGAGTATTCTCAAGGTATTTCATTAATAATCTGGAAAGGGCATCAGGAAAGAGGTCGAAGAAGGCATTGGACGGGGGAAAGGGACACTAGGGTATGCCAAAGGGGGAGGGAAACATCTCTTGTTAGTCTTGACACAGGAAAAAAGGGGGGGGGGGGAAATAGCTTGGATTAAAAAATAGTCAGAAAAAAGACCCAAGATAGACTAAGAGAGGCCTCATGTCCTCCCTAAAGGACTTAACGGAAGGCGGGGGGCTTTTTCTTTGTAGGGTAGGAGGGAAAAGATGGGGCTGCAGAAACAGGGCTCAGGAGGAAAAGACAGAAAGTCGCCGGCCCACCGACCGAAAGAAACTGCAGAAAATAATCCTTAATTAAGAAGGGAAGGCGCTTCGCAACTATCAATCAAACTAAGAAATTAGAATCGGAGCATCGTTGAAAAAGGGCATAAAAATGAGAAAGACGATAAGGGAAAGAATAATGCTCAGTTGTGTCAAATCGCTATCCAGGGGGATGACAAGAATCACTTTTTAAAAATTACCGCTCTCAAAAACTCCTTAGGGGAAAAACTAGAAAAGAAGCAGACCTGAATTGGGGGAAAAAACATAAGGTGCTGTTAAGGGGAGTGGGGGTTTCGAGAATCCAGATACGAGTCTCTCGAAAAACAACAACTTATGATTATAATAAGATATTTCCGGAGATGGGAAGGGGGGGGGGGGTTGTGGAAGGAAGAGAAAGAGAAAAAAAAATAGATTCTCAAAATCCCAGAGAAGCTGGACTGAGCTTGGGGTTTCAGAATTAAAAAGTTCCCCTTATCATTTTCGCCCTTCATCAAGACTGGAACAAGAGGGGATAGACTGGATAGTAGGGACAGAAGGGGGGGGAAAAGGAATCGTCACAAAATAACCATTCGGAACTGAACTTGTAGAGGGAGGGGACGAGGGGGGAAGCACGTTCATAGGGAAAACTCAGCGTCTTAAGGGGGCTTCTGAAGGAGGAGGAAGATCGTGGCAAAAGGCGGAGGAAGAAGAAAGTGAGGCGGCCAGATGAAAAACCCTCAACAGCACAAGTCACTAAGAAGGAAGTCCCTGTTCACGTGAAGGCAGCTTCTCAGAGAAGGGCTGAGAAGCTTCAGCAAAGGACGATGCGGGGTCACGCCCGCTCGACACCACCGAGAAAGAAAGAGACAAAGCGTGATGGCTGAAACAAAACACGGGTGAGAAATCAAAGTTTCCAGGATGAAAGGTCTAGTTAGCCCGCTAAAGACTTCCCTTTAGCAGGGATTACCTCTACCGAATGAGAGAATCCAGAAGATGACGAGATGTCACAGGCGGGGAAGCTAAAATGGGGTAGAGCGGAGGGAAGCTCGGAACTCTTCCTGACCCTCGCACTTCTAAGGCAAAGAAAGCCAAGAAAAAGAGTGGCACTCACCAACACGGGGGTCACCCCCGACCTTCCAGTATGTAAGCAGGGGGTGAAGAAATCCGCCGACTTTTCCCTTCCCGTCTCAACGTAGAAATAAAACTGGAAAAGCGGGGGGGCCGAAAAAAGGTAAAGGAGACTGAAAAAATAAGATTATAGGGGGAAGGGACAGGAGACTTCAGGAGGAACATGAAGCAATGTCTCGGGGAAGACAAGAAAAAAACGGGAATGTGCAGCCTGGAGGGAGGGCTCTTTCATCATCGGGGGGGAGGTTGGAAGGAAGGTCTTTTATATTCCTGTACTAAAATCTCAGGAATGTGTCGAATGAGGACGGAACCGGGGCGAGAAAAGGTCTGGAAAGGCCTGAAACAAAACTCGATACGGCCTTCGTTACTCGCGAATAGGAAGGATAAGATTCGGTAAAAAAATGCTAGGTTAATACATCAAGTCGGGGAAAACAGGAGTCCTGAGCTCCCGCGTCTCCCAAACAGATGAAAAAAAATGGACTAACCTCGGTACACTGAAATCTCAGCAACGGCTTGGACCCTCAAATCTTAAAAAAAACTTAGAGAAAAGAAGAGGGGCGACGGTGAAAGAGGTCGGATCAGACAGAGGGGGAGGGGGTAAAGGGGGATCAAAAGGCGTATCTCGCGAAGGACGTCCTTCTTGGGACGTCAGAGAAATAAAGATCGAAGAGATGAGGAAGAAAACGCGGCCCAAATATCAAAGATAGTTATCCTAAATCAAAGATCAGGAACCGAAAACCTATAAGACTTCTCGAACTGGAGAATCGGGGAGGCGAAGGAATTAGCGAAAAGTCAACTCTAGAAAACGACTAGGAGAAGAAACAAAGGGATCACTCTAAAGAAGCACGGAAAAAGGGCGGACGGCCTGCTCCCTGAGTCTGAAGGAACTGAAATCTGAAAAAGGAAAGTGAAAAACCACGTTAGAGAACTGGGGGATCCGATTGGCGTAAAGGGAGATAGGGAAGGTCAACGATACTATCTTTAAGAAAAAAAGTCTAGTGAAAAATGAAAGAAAGCCTATAAAAGCAACTCAAAGCATTCAAGGGAAAAAGAAAGAGTCTTAGAGTTCCGTCTCAACATACCGTTCTAGGGCGATGCAAACTCAGAGGGGGAAGGAATTAAGCTTCAGGCTCAAGAAGTGGAAGGATCACGTCGGAACAGAGGGAATCACTAAGCTTGGGCTGAAAGAAAGGGGGAGACCGAAAAAGCTCTTCTTATCATCAGATAGGGAACAACGAGTAGGGGTCTATTTTCTTTATTGGAGGGAACCAAGCGGAGAGGAGTCATCCATCGAGAGGTTGACAAGTCAGAGGTTCCCTATTTAGTATTGGGCTTAAAAAGGGAATGGGAAATCGCAGGGGTCGGTGAATTCGAGATACAACCGCGAACTTCGGTACCTGGAAAGACCAACAAATGAGACCGAACTCATAACTAATTTTTGGGGGGGAACCCACAAGAACTTCCAATTGCTTTGTGGATCGAGGGAAAAAAAGAGCAGACTCTCAGGAAAAAAAAAAAAAAGGATTTTAAATAGAAAGTGTTCGTTGAAAAGGGGACGAAAGAATCACTTTATCTTCAACTTTAAAGGATGGGGTGGCAAAAGAAAAGATACGTGCGGGGAGGGGAGAAAGGTATATTCGAATGAAAAAGGAAGGTCATTCTTAACTGGATCTACGGGGGAAATTCCTAAGGAAACGGGGAATTCCAGAAAAGCCTACAAAATGACTACGAAGGGGGTTTAAAAAACAGCTATAATGGGGTAAGTGCTCCATATTCTCTCGCTAGGAAAACTTGGGGGATAACAAGCAAAATGAAGTCTTTCTTTGAGAAGAAAGAAATCAAAAGTATACCTTCCCGTTAATTGTTTAGACTTTTGATGAGAGAAGGTAAGGGGTGGAGAGTTCATGAGCGGAAAGAAGGGGGAGGACCTAATTCTAGAAGAAAGCTCTTCCTTGGTAAAAAAAAAGGCAAGGGGAATCGGATAAGGGAACTGTCTGGGGGATGATACCGAGAAAGCTCTCTCTCAGGGGTTGCTCTGAAAAGGGGGGAAGGATGGGGAAAGTGCAGCATTTCCACAGAATAATTTGTAAGGAGCAGAAAAGGGGGAAGAGGGGAGTTTGGGAGAAAATCAAGAACGTCGAAAAAAGCTGGGGGGGACAGCAAGGGAAAAAAAAAACACGTTTTTTCTCTTCTGCGCGGTTGGAATGCGAGAGGGTCTCCTCTTGGTCTGGCTCACGCTCAGATTCAGAGGGAGGAGGGTAAAATGGGTCGGGGCGAAGGGGGGGGGGTGAGGAACGGGGGCAGGAAGGAAAAACTACCCGTGACGCATCGTAGCGAGGACGGGCGCTCCTGTAGTAGCTAGTTTGAGGGGGGAAATCTCAAAAAAGAAGAGCTTAGGAAGAGCTCGACTTGTGAAAAAGGGGCGACAGGGCATCTCAGGAAATCCTCTGGCCTCAGGTAAAAGACTGGAGAGGTGGTGAAAACTCTTAGGGGGCAACCCGCCAAGATCACGTCAGAGTTTTTGCCCGAGAAAAAAAGGAGCAGAAATGAGAAAAGAAAGGGTCACCAGGAGGATCGATAAAACTAGAGGCGTACTTGGACGGATGGGATGGTCAATCCTGTTCATATCATAGGGGTCAGTTGGTTCGAAGAGTTGCAGGATGGGAGGAACCTGGTGGCGTAGGGCATAAGAGGAGAGAACAAGGGAAAATGAATCGCTTAAACATGAAGTCTCGCCTAAGAAAGGCAAAGGGGAGGGGGTGAGTCAATGAAGGAAGGGTCTGGTTTAGTCAAAGTTCTCAAAAGCCTGATCGAAACGAAATTATTAAGATATCTCGACTCCGACCAAAATGGGGAAACAATTCTTCTCTATAAAACTAAAAGACGGCTAAGAAAAGCGAGAGTCAATTTTTCTCGTCTACATCTCCTTTGGGGTAGGAAGGAGAACAGGGGAGGGAAAGGGAGATACGAGGTGGGTGTCAAAAACCACGGGTTTCAAAAGAAAGGGATGTCACCTAATCCAGGACGTAAGGAAGGGAGATAGTGCGCAAGGCAATTTAACCAGAGGATGATCTTAAAGGGGGGGGCCAAAGAAAAGAACGCTTAGCATGTATTGGTGGGGAACAAAAAAAACGCCGTTACGGGGTGGTTGGAGATCCCATGCTCAAGGGGGGATCGAGGAGGAGAACAAGTGAAAAAAGCAGGGGTCGAGAGAATCTTCTATCTCTCCCGAAAAATGTCTCAGCCTGTGATCGTTAAAGGGTCATACGGGGGAAATGGCCTGGAAGTTTCGGGGGAAGGAAGGGAAAGGAGTTCTATTGGAACATATTTAAATGATAGGGGGCGGATTGGGTTGAAATACAAGGTGGAGGCAAAGGGAAATATTTCATATGCTGCCTGTCATTGCGAAGGGAGGGGGAAAACGGAAGAAACTGTATTTGCCAAAGTACTGAAGGTACATTCAAAAAAAATAAGCGAAAAAAAAAAGTTCAGAATGGTCGGTCAAAGGGAAAAGGACTACGTCTTATCTTTGGGGGAAGGGGGGGCTGAGCAGCGGTGGCGAGCCTCCTACCAAGAGACAAGGGAAGGATCAAAAAGTCTCCTGAAAAGGAAATCTCCGGTAAGGAAAAGATTGAAAAGAGGAACTCGTCAGGCTAACACGAGGGGAAAGGAAGGTAAAGTCGTCCTTCATTTTCAGTTTGCGCTGTCATCACTAATTCTGAAAGGGTGGCTTCCTCTAAAAAGGGTACTATCGGAGAGATACATGGGAAAATTACTGAGTAAGGGGCTCGTCAAAACCAGGAAGGAGAGAGAGCAAAGGTCTGGGCTTCGATTCTTGTACCTATTGAGGGTCAGAGGGTTCGGCTTGGGGAAGACAAGTGCCGTCAGAGGTCCGATCGAGAAAGAAAAACAAAAGGGGGGAGGACAGAATTAGGGGGAGCGAATGGGGTTTACTACTCGCCCGAAGCCAAGAGCCAGAAATATGGCTCAAAAAACTAAAGAGGACGAGTCTAATCTTATCGCAGGAAGTGTACGAGTCGCCGTACCGCAAAATTACTCAAAAGGGATCTTGGGCTCCAGGGGTACATAGTCTAAAAACGAAAGACAAGTGTCGGGGGGGAGGATCACCATGTACCGCCTGGGATGTACCGCGGCAAAAGCTGTCATGCAATCCCGATGTTCGTCGCAATTGAGAAAAAACGGGGACGCCGGGAGCTTGCGACTTCGGAGTAGGGGGACGGCAGTCCGCTCTAGGGGGAGGAAAACCTGACTGCTTACAAAGGAGCGGGGGTAAGGGCAGGACAATCGCCACCACATTCTCCATGGGTGGACCCAAAAAGTCAAACGCAAGGTCCGGGGGGGAAAGGGCCAAGGACGGGGAAAATGACCCTCAGACTAAAGAGACGTTTTCGTAGGCAGAAGTGCAAGAGGGTGGGGAACCATCCGCTAAAAAAGCGAAGGCAAGCACGGGACTGAAAAAAAGTGGTAAAAATCTTTTCCGTGCCTGTCCAAGTTAGGAGTATGTAGAAAAGGAACTGCATTGGTCAAAATTCAAGGACCAGAAGATTCTCCAAGCCAAAGATGAAGGGAAGCATTACAGAAAAATGCGATGGCCGTCTGCATGAAAAAGGGAAATCGATAAATCGGATCCGGGAGGAGAATCTTCATCTTCTAGGAGGGAAACAAACGCAAGTCGTTTGCGAATAGATCAAACAGACGAGGCAGAGTCTGATTATCCACGAACCCTCTTAGAGTTGGGTCAACGGAAAAAAAACCTGCGCTCTAAGACTCTTCTGAAGGGAAAGCAAAATTCGGACGCGAGGGGGACCTGGCCCAGGGGGGGGAAAGGATCGCAAATTCAAGTTACTAGAAGGGGAAAAAAAGTCTTTTTAAAAATCGGAGAGGCCTACCTGGATCAGAAGAGAAGTCAAAATACTGTGGGAGGAAAGGGTTGGGAGGGCTGGGGAACCTAAAACGGTGCTGGAGGGAAATGTAGGAGAGGAGTTCTAATGGGGGGAGGTCTATATAGGGTCGAAAGGGGTAGGGTATAAGAGAAGCATCGCGAGATCGATCTGGCGCACGCCTTTCTGAAAATCGAAAAGAACAGGGTGGCGCCAAAAAACCTCTTCTAAGGGGAGTTACTTCGGAAAAACAGAGATGGGATCGGAAGCGGGGAACAGCTTGGCTTTAAACAAGTATAAGCCAAAAGAGGGAGACAGTCTACTCTCACCTAGCCACCCAAGATTACTCGGAGACCGGAGGCCTGCAAATAATTATGGGGAAAACACGAAACGGCTGGACAGAGTCAGGAGGGAGGAAAGGGTCTACTTTTACAAAATTGAGAAGCAGGCGAAGGAGGAAAAAAAGAAAGACGGAGGGGAGTTATAGTGACTAAAGTATCGAGGGAAATAAAGGCCTAGGGGGGGGGGTTGAGCTAAGAATCACTATTGAGGGAGGGAAGGAGGAGAAAGCCCAACGAGGCCTCCGAAAAAGGGAGACGACATCGGAAGGAGACGCATCTGGACCCGAGGGACAAAAGCGCTTATCTCTTGCTCTATAATCAGGGGAGGAAAAAAATTGAGTATCAAGACGCGGGAAAAAATCAGATGGTCCCCATCCACGAAACAAGAGGGTGCAAAACTCACCTAACTCACACCTGCAATTCTTCGGCCAGAAAAGGTTAGAAGAGTCCGTCCAACTTGGGAAGTCGAAACCTTTAAGAAAACCATCAAGAGTGGAGAAGGGGAGTCTCTGAGTACAATAAGTGATGAAGGTACTACCCAGGGGGTAGAGGAAGTAAATCAAAAGTAAGAGTCAAAAAAAAAAGACCGATAGCCATCAGGGGCTGGGAGAAAGGGTTTACGACAAGAACTGATACTGGTCAGATGAATGACAAACATCGACTGGGTCTTATGTGCTGTGACGTGAGAGGGTGAAGAAAAGTCTTTCCTAGCCATCTACCTCGGCCACCTCTGAAAGGGAGAGACGGAAAGAGACTGGTCTAAGGATCACTGAGGTCTTCATAGAGTGGAATCATCCAAATCTACCCTGAGGGGGGAGGAAGGGTTTAGGGGGTTGGTCCCAAAAGATGCGCAGAGGGGGAGAAGAAATTCTATTCTAGCGTGGGGGGGACCAATTCTATCACCTTATTCAGAAGGAATGCAACGTTGGGCATCGTAAATAAACAGGGTCAAGGAGGAGACCTGCAGGAATACAGCTGGACTATAAAGAATTATCCTTAGAGAAATCGGGTTTTGGGGAAAAAACAGCCGTAGGGCCGAAGAGTGGGGTCCTCTACTAAAAATTGCAACAGCATCTCTAAAAAAAACACTGATTATTATACTATAGAGATGCTGTGGAGGTAAAGGTTCAAAAACCGAGTTGCTTTCAATGGGCTCTAGGGGGGGGGGGGACAAAGCCTGTGCTGGAGCCTGGAGAAAAGGGGAAAATGAAAATGAAAAGAGGGAAACGGAGGGGTATATGAAACACGTGAAAAAACAACCGGGGGACAGATACGACGAACTGAAGGACTGAGGGGGAAAACGAACGAGAGGGGGGGAGGGTCGCCAACATAGTTAGAAGGTAGAGCGAGGGGGATCGAGAGAAACTGTTGTCAACTCAAAAGAAAAAAAGTGGACAGAAAAGAGGGGGAGAGAAAATGAAAGATCCAAATCCTTAAAGAAAATGTCCAGGGGGGGGGGTCTCAAAAACTTGGGGGAATAGGGTAAAGTAGATGAAAAATGCCGAGGTCAGAGCTGGATGAAATTGGCGGGAAAAAGAGTCATCGGAAAAGACCAGCTTCGGAAGATCAGAGAAGCCGCTCAAAAGTGATAGGGGAGAGGGGGAAGACAGCAGAAATCAGCGACGGTAGGGGGGGGTATCAGGCTTATGGTCACCTAGAAGGGACAAAGAAGAATAACTGTCCCAGATAGTCCCCTCTGGGGGAAAAAAAGGTTACTATTCCTAGTCTCTAATGGACTGGTAAGGGAGAGGGTGGTCGGGAAAAGGGGAGAAGGTATGAATAAAAGATCCGGGAGGGGGAAGCACCCGCTCAGAGGGTCAAAATAGTTTTAGGTTAGGTTAGGCCCTCAAAATGGGATAACTTGGTTGGTTATGGATTACCGAGGAGGAAGGTGACAAACTAAAGTCTCAGAGAGCTCTATCAATCTCTCACGTGAGCTGGGGGGGGGTTGGAAAGGGGGGAAGTATGATTGGTTGATAAAACAGGAGAAAGGGGGGGGGAAAACGCTTGTGGGAGGGGGACCGGTCAATAGTATCGCGCAACGTCCTCGGTCTCTGGGTTCGAGGACTGGGGAAGTTGTGTACGCGGCATCTCCCGTCTACCCTCAAAGATTTTAGCATAATGGCTAGAACAGGAGACGAACGTGGGATCACAGACTACGAGGAACCGTCGTCAAGTGATAAGGGGGGAAGAGGGGGAGGGGTCAAGCGTTCAGAGGTCTTTTCAGTGGACTGGTGCAGGTAAAGAGTGGGGGGTTTCTAAGAGGTAAGCTTCTCTACCTTGGTTAGAGGGAAGGACTCTGGAGAAGAGCAATTCGGGGGGTACCCAGCCTATCGAGAGCTACGTCAAGAAGGTCAAGGTCATCCAAAGGGTTGTTCTGGGAAAAGGAAAGCGCAGACTTCTTGTTGGTGGAAAAGGAGAGTCCTGGAATAGTCAAGATTCGGACTAGGAGACAGCTCTCTGAAAAGCCACTGTGCAGAGAAGGGATGAAGTTACAAAGTCGAATCGGAGCCCTCAAAGAGAGGCTCCGGGGTCGCTGGAAGAAAAGCTTCCCTGGGGACGGAGGAACGGAGCGGGGGGTCGGCGATCAAGGAGGAAGTGAATTTCTAAAAAGTTTAAGAGGAAGAGGACTAAACGACTACTTTTCTTAATTAAAAACAATTCCAATCAATGGGGGACAAATAGGGGAGAAACGTATCAAGGAAAGCGGCCTAGCAGAAAATGGTGGGAGGGGGGGGGAAAAAAAAGTCCGGTTATTTTTGGTTGACTCCCAAGGGAAAAGAAGGGAAAAAGCGGATGGTTTTCGTTCATCTACGACGGAGGATTGGGGGAGGAGCTCAAGGAACTAATAGAAATATCTCGAACCTTTCGCAGGTCGCGACCTGAAGGAGAAAAAAACCTCAAAGCGTTAAGGTCTCTTAGAGGGGGGAGCTGGAGGTCTCCTGGGCTATCGAATATCTGAATTGAGTCTGAGGGGTGGGCTAAAAGAATTGAGATGGCGGCAAGACCACTATGGAAAAAGGGGCCAAATTGGGAGGGCCAAGAAAAAAAGATTGTTCTGGAAGGGGTTAGAGCAGGGATTGGAAAAAGCTGGAAATCTCGAAGGAAAAAACGCAGCTATGAACTTTGACAAGTTCAAGGGGAAACGGGGAAAAGGGGGAGTTGAAAGTGGGAGGTGTCGGTGGAGGGTGGGAGAGGATCAGGGGGGTTAGATTTCCTCCGCTAATGAAGACGAGGGCTAAGGGGACAACACTTACTCCTTACTCAGAAAAGAGAAGAGATCTGGGGGGAACAAGGAGGCCAAAAAAAATAAGAAAAAAAGTTCGTGCAAAAAGGGGAACATTTAGGGGAGAATAAAGACGGAGCTATGGATGGATTACACGAGTGAAAGTTTTTCTCTAGAAGATTAAGGGAGGGAAAAAATAAAGAAGATTGGGCTGTAAAAGAGATCCACCAGACAAAAACGTAGACCTAGGAGAACGGATCGGCGACTTGGGGGAGCCATATTTATGGGTCGCGGGGGTTCGGGCTGTCGGGAAAAAACTGAGAAACCAACGCTTACGAACTAAGAAAAAAAGGGGGTAGAGAGAGGAAGGGTAGTGGTAAGAGAAAAAACCAAAAACGAGACAAGAAGTAGGAAGAAAAGGATAACCCTAATCAGTCTGAGGGTGGCTCCTAAGGAAGAGGGCAACACTTATTTTGTGTACCTTCAGGGAAGAGGCCTATAGGTACAAAACTTACGGAGTTAGAGTAATGAAAAAAGGGAGCACTTTATGCCCTAACCGAACCAGGAGGGAAATGGAGAAAGTCAGTGAAAAAAGTGGAAAGACTCTTGAGCGCAGAGATTACGGCTTCAGGGGGGAGGAGGTCAGTTCGGTCAGGGGGGCGTCGTTTAAGAAAAGGTCGAGGAAGTGACATCCTGATCTTTTGGAATACTCCAAACCGTCGTCTCAGGGGGCAAAAGTAAATAAAACTACAAGGCAATTTTGTCGACTTACCACGTGAAAAGGGGAAATTAAAAAAAAATCTTAGAAGATATTCTTGAGACAGTGAAGGTCACGGGTCCAAAGAAGATCGGAAACATCAAAAAATCGATTTTCTGGAAGAAAAAGGTGGATAAGCTTGGGAATTGAATTAACATCTTTCTTTCTCGGGGTTAGAGAAAAGAAAAAAGGACCTTAAAAGGAATGAACTCACCTCGGTCAAAAAGTCAAAAGAATGC
>Ga0179591_1465145_pt1 | contig 12824 bp, 15 predicted proteins | sample CZOMad2_1_08_16f_FD_182891 | JGI IMG/M metagenome (GOLD analysis project Ga0179591, IMG submission 182891) | Vadose zone soil fungal communities from Angelo Coast Range Reserve, California, USA - CZOMad2_1_08_16fungal (PacBio error correction) | ecosystem: Environmental > Terrestrial > Soil >...
ATTTTTTGTCCCCCCCACCGTTGGGATTTCCCGGACGACGAACGACAGCCGGCCCATCAGCCCCGCCCGAGGCGCTGCAGGCCGCGCCTGCCCAGGCGTTTCCCTTTCCCACCGGTGTTCCCCAGGATTCCGTGGAGATCGTCGGTGCAGCAAATCTCCCTACACGGTGCATCAGTCCGCGTTGGCGGAAAGATTTTTTCCGGTCCGGGCGGGCCCGATCCCTCCGCCGGCGGCACGGAGGCCGCCCATGTGGGAACCAACCGATCGCGCATTGGGCATGAAACAAGCGGTCGCGTCCGCGCACGACGCGCCCCCTTTCAACCGCGGCCCGAACAACACAGTTGTCCGGCGATTCCTGCCCGCGGCGGGGTATCGACGAAGACCGTCTCGAAATCGCTATGAGCGCCAGCCCCCGCCAATGTGGCGGTTCCAGCACACCCAGGCCCAGACCATCCGCCAACAAGCGCCCTTGCCCTCGCCCGAAGAACCGATCCGTTCCCCGTGGGCGCAAAAGCGCCAAAAAAACCAGGACCGGACTGCGCCGCACCCCGCGGGAGGACATCCCCGCGCCCCCTGCCCGGGCATTCTGCGGCCGGGCCCCTATTGGTTGTGTCGGAGACAGCTTGCCGCGACAACAAGGCCGGAGGAAATTTCTCATGTTAAAGACGGGGATTTCGGTCCCCGTTTTTTTTTCCCCATCACACCCACGGATCCAATCCGCGAAACGTTTTGTATCCGGCGGATCTCGACCTTGCCCAATACAGCAAGCGATTCAGCCCAATCTGCCTTTGAATAGATCGAGACAATCATACCGGGAAAAAAGCCCGTTGGATGACGGGCGCGGATGTTTTTCCTAAATCCAACTTTCCCTCCCGGCCAGCCACGCTGCCGGCAGGTCCGTACCCCCGCTGCGAAAACCAGTCGTAGGTCGGCACCGGCCCGGCCGGTGTTTTTCAGTGCAGTCACCCCGGTTGCGCGCGGGGCGACCGCGGCGGATGATTGTCCGGCCCATGAGGGTTAGATGTCCGCGGATTCTAATAAGGCCCTGGGGGTCGCGGGTGGACGAACTGGACTGTCGAGGCTCGCCAAGCCCCGTGCGGCCAACAGCGCGGCCGGAACAGCCGTTTGCGGGGTGGTGGCGTGGTAAACCTCCGTCCCCATCACAATTTAAAGCGTTGCCTTCTCGTGCCCATGGGCGTTTTCATCTCTGGTTCTCGCCGAGCGGACCGATGCGCTTCGCGGATAGCCGTCCCCGTCCAGCCCCCTCCCAACCACTCGCCCGCCTTCGGCGCGCCCCCGTGAACATTTACGAAGCACCTCGCGCCGCGCGACGGCGGGCCGGCCAATCGTGAACGGAGAACGCTGGAAAACTTCGGCTCCGCCGGCCCGGCTTCGTATCTCCGGGCACACATTGCTGCGCGCCCGAACCGGGTTGACTGCCGTTCGAACACCACGCCCCACAAAATTATTTTCAGCGGTGAACCACTTCGGACTCCGTTGAGGCCGCCGGAAGACACCTCGCGTCGGTGAACTCCCCGTGCGAGACCCCCGCGCAACTCGCACAGGCTGCCCACATAAAACGCCCGTAGCCACGTCCGGCCCCGGCGCCCCAATATGATCATGGTCTGTTCTGACTCACCCGGGCAAATCCGTCCTCATCAGCGGGTACGGCCCCCGCGCCCGGAAAATCCGAAAGCGCTTGATCTCATATCCCCGGTCCGCTGCCGCACGCCGCCCCCCGGAAAAATTTGGAAGCCGGCCCCGGGAAGGACATCGGATATCCCCCCGCGGGGTTGACAAAACTCCATCCCCACTGGCCGCCCCATATCGAGTCCTCCTTTGCCCGGGTTGGACGAAACACCCAAATCGACGTGTCGTGTCCCCCCAATGCGGAGTCCGGCGCGCACCCCCTTTGGAACCAAGCCCCCCCCCCCCCCGGGAAGAAAAAAAAAAAAAAATCTGGGGCGCCCCCTCCCCCCCCCCCCCCCGGGGGCCCCGTGGGGTAACCAAACAAAGGAAAAAATAAGGGGGTTCCCCCCCCCCCCACCCACCCCCCCCCCCCCCCCCCTCCCCCCACCCCCACCCCCCGAGTGAAATTGGGGGTGTTTCTGTATTGCCACCCACCTCCCCCCGTAACACAAAAAAAAACAAAGCCCCCCAACCCCCACCCCCACCCCCCCCCCCCGCCCCCCGGGGGGGGGCCCGGCTACCCGGTTTTTGACCAGTTGCGTCCCCCCCGGGACCCCCCCCCCCCACCCGACCCACCCCTCAGGGGGGGGCGGGGGGGGGGCCCCCCCCACCCACCCCCCCCACCCCCACTGGTGGGGCCACCCCTCACACGGGCCCCCCCCCCTCTTTATATTAGTGTTGGGCGGGGGGGGGGGGGCCCCCCCCCCCCCCCCCCCCTCCCCCCCCCCCCCCCCCCCGCCCCCCCCCCCCCCCCCCGCACCCCCCCCCCCCCCCTTTTTATTCTTTTCATGTGGCCCCCGTGGTGGCACCCTAAACACACAAGTGCGGTCCCCCCTGGGTTTGGGGGGCTTTGCGTGCTTGGACCCCCCCCCCCCCCCCCCGGTTTTTCCCCCCCCCCCCCCCTGTCGGTGGCCCCCCCCCCCCGAGGGGTGGAATTAACCTTGTTTCTTCTTTTTCTCTGGGGTGTTGTTTTTTTTCGGCTGGCAACACAACAAATAAAAAAAAAAAAGTTTCTAGTTTCGGCGGGGGACAAAAAAACGCTTAAGCAGCACGGGGTGGGAGCGTGGGGTTTGGGGGGGGGGGGCCCCACCCCCCGTCCCCCCTCGGAACCCCAAATCCGCAGGATTGTAGGGTCGCCCACCCCCCGGCCCGCCCCCCCTTTTCTCCCCCCCCCCCCCCCCAAGGGCACCAACATTTCTTCTTGTGGCGGTACCCCCCTTTTTTTCTTCTGTGTTTTGTGACCATCCCCGTTTTTTGGGTTATTTTGGGAACCTCCCCCCCGGGCCCACCCCCCCATTTGCCCCCCCACCCCCCCCCCACCCCCCAAAAAACCCCCCTAAAACAACCCCCCTCCCAAAATTTTCCCCCCCCCCCCTTTTTTTTTTGTCTTCTTTTTTTTTCACCCCTTCCCCCCCCACAATCTCCACCCCGTCCCCCAATTTGTTTTTTGGTGCTTTTTGGTTTTGGGGCCCCCCCACCCCAAAAAAAGCCCCCCGCGCTCCCCCCCCCTCCCCCCCCACCTTCCGTGAAAAAAAAAAACAAAATGGGGGGTTATGCCCCCCCCCCCCCCCACCCCCCCCCCCCCCCCCCCCCCCCCCCCCCCCGTGGTAAAAAACATTTTTTTTGTTCCCCCCTCCAGAGTGGTTTTTTTTTTTTTTTTTTTTTTTTTTCTGTTTGTGTGTTTGTTTGTTTTTGTTTCCCACCCCATTTTTCTGCCCCCCCCCCCCCCCCCCCCCCCCCCCCCCCCCTTTTCCCTTGGGGGGTTTAGCCTTTTGTTGTTTTTGTTTTATTTTGCGTTTTTTTGGTGTTTGTTTTTGTGCTCCCCGCCTTTCTTATTACACACGTTTACCCCCCCCCCCCCCCCCCCCCCCCCACCCCCCCCCCCCCCGCCCCCCCTTTTTGTTAAAACAGCCGAACCCACCAATTTCGTGCCCCGTAACCCCACACCCCCAACCCCCCCCCCCCCCCCCCCCCCCCCCCCCCCCACCCACCCCCCCTACCCCTCACCCCCCGCCCCCCCCCCCCCCCCCCTGGGTCCCCCCTTTCCCCCCCCACCCCCACACCCCCCCAGGGATGGAGGGGCGGAAAAGCAAGGCGAGTACAGACTCGGAAAACAAAAGGTGGGGTCCCCCCCCCCCCCCACGGGGGGGGTTGTGGGGGGGGGGGGGGGGGGGCCGGGGGGGGCCCCCCCCCCCAAAAAAAAAAAAAAAAAAAAAAAAAGCCCCCCCCGACCCCCCCCCCCCCCCCCCCACCACAACCAAAAAATGACAGAAAAAAAAAGTTAAAAAAAGCGCCCCAAAAACTACACCAACCTAAAAACCCAAACTAAAAATAACTACCCCCCCCCCCCCCTCCCAGTGTCGGTTTTGTGGGGGCTCCCCCCCGTCCGCCAAAGGGGGGCCCCACCAAAATAAAGGTGTTAAGCACCACCCGTAATAAAAACCCCTTGGCCACCACACCCCCAAACCCCGCCCCCCCCCCCCACCCCCCACCCCCCCGGCCCAAAATCACCCACCAACCACCCCCCCCCCCCCCCCCCCGAGGCCCCCTTTTTTTGGGCCACACCCCCCCCATCCCCGCCGGGAGTTTTGGGCCACCAAATACAACCAACACCCACCCCCGCCACCCCCTCTCTCTCTTGTTCCCCGGGGGCCAAGGCTCCCCCTCCCCACCCCCCCCCCACCCCCCCCCCCCCCCCCCCCCCACCCCCCCCTTTTCCCCCCGAGCTAATCCCGGCTAAGGGAAAAACAAAACTAAAAACAAAATTTGCCCCACCGCCCCCCCCTCCGTTTTGGGCTCAACTCTGGTGTCACCCCCGCCCCCCCCCCCTTACCCCCACCCGCCCACCGCCCCCCCCCCCCCCACCAAGAAATGTCCCGTTGGTGCCGCGCCCGGCCCAGCCCGTCAACCCCGTTACCCCCCCCCCACTACGCCGTGCGGGTGCTACGCCCGCCCCCCTCCGTGAAAAAAAACCAAAAAACCGGGATCTAGGGGGTTCCAAGGGTAAAAATGATCCAAAATGAAAGGCTCCCAGTGTATTGGCCACACGAAAAGAACCTCCCCCTAATTTAATATTGAATAAACAAGGAATAAATCCCGAAAAACAACGCCCCCCCCTCCACCCCTTGTTTTTTTTTCTTGCATTTCTTCCCCCCCACCCTCCTTTCGCCCATCACCCAACTAATGGGGCGTAGGGAGCTCCCCCCCCTTGCGGGGGGTGAGGAGAATCCCCCCCGCCCCGGGGGGGGTAGGGTCTACTTTTTCCCCCACTCGGCGTCTATATTGGGGGGGGAAAAAGTTTTTCTGGGTCCAGAAACCCTCACCCCCCGCACACCGCACGGTTCCCCCCCACAAAAGTGGTACAAGACCTCACATAAAAACCCTCCCCAACGAAAAAAGAAACCCAAAATCCCTCCCCCCCGGGAGGGTGGGGTCAACCCCTGGACCGCCCCCCCCAGGAACTTGTTGGTTCACCTCCCCCTCCCCCCACGTGAGACGGGGTGGGGGGGGAAAACCCACTGCACCCCCCCCCCCCAATGAAAAAAACAAAGGTCTTGTTTTCCCCCCCCCTCCCCCCCCCCCCCGGTGGGCCCCCCACCCACACCCCCCCACGAGCGAGCCCACCCCCCCAACCACCCTGCCAAACAAACCCGTCATAACAAAACACACTTAAGGGCCCGCCCCCCCCCCCCCCCGGGACAGAACAGGGGGGGCCCCCCACCTCCCTCACACTCCCCCCCCCCGTCCCGCCCGCCCCCCCTTTGTTCGGGGCGCTCCCCCCCCCCCCCCCCCCACCCCGCCCCCCACCTCCCCGAACTAAAAAATTGTTGTTCAAACTGGGGGGGGGGGGGGGCCCCCCCCCCCCCCCCCCCCCACCCAAAAATAAATAAATTCTGGTTGTGGTCGCGCACCCTGGGCAACACTCGGGGGGTATGGGGTTTGTCGTCCCCCTTCCCCCCCCCCCGCCCCCTGTTGAATGGGAATAACACAAATACCGGCCCTCTACGCCCCTCCCCTCCCCAAGATAAGGTTCCTCGAGGCTCCGGTTTTCCCCCACCCCCCAATTGGTAATTATCCCCCGGGCAAATCGAATTGGGATGGGGGGCCCCCCACCCCCCCCCCGCCCCCCCGGGAAAAACACGCCCGGAAGTTGGTGGGGGGGGGGAGGGGCCCCCGAACAACAGACAAAATTTCCGGAGGGTGGGGGGCCCCCCCAAGAACAAAACCGAAAAATCACTGCGGCGGAGCCCCCCTACGCCAAAAACCAGGGGGGGGGGTTTAAAAGCCCGCGCCCCCACCCCCCCCCCCCCCCCCCCTCCCCCCATCACTCCCGGCCCCCCCCCCCCTGTATTGGCTCTCCCTTACGCGTGTGGGGGTGCGCTCAAAAAAAAGGCCCCACCCCTTTGTTATTTGTTGTTTGGTTGTTTCAGTTTGACACAAAATAAAGGTGGGGGGGGCAAAAGAACATGTTGGCTTGGTTGGTGCAGATGCTATTCTTTGGTGCCCCCCCCCCCCCCCCCCCCCCCCCACCCCCCCCCCCCCGCGGTTTTTGCGCTTCTTTCTTTTTTTTTTTTTTTTTTTTTTCCCGCTTTCCCCCCCCCCGCACCAAGGGTGCCCCCCCCCCCCCCCCCCGGGTGGGGGGGATGGCAGGATGTGCCTTTGTTCCTCTTTGTTATGTGGGAAAAGGTGCCCCCCCCCCACCCCCCCCCCCCCCCCCCCCCCCCCCCCCCCCCCCCCGGCGTGGGGAAACCAACCCAAAAAAAGCACCCCCCCCCGCCCCCTCTCCTTCATGGGGGGCCCCCACCCGTGGGTGCCCCACCCCCCCCCCCTACGGCCGGGAGTGAGGGGGCCCCCCCTGCCACTCCCCGCCCCCCATCCCCCCCCCCCCCCCCCCCCCCCACCACCCCCGCCCCTCGGTCACTTGTCTCTTTTTGTTATTGTTTTTTTTTCATTTGTGGGCCCCCCACACCCCCCCTGGGTAGGGGCCGTGCCCCAACCCCTCCACCCGCCGCCCCACGGGGAAAATAGTGGCCCCCATTGGGGTGCCAACCACCCCCCGCCGCCCACGGCCCCCCTGATTGTTTTTGTTGGTCTTTTCTGGTGCAGTTAATGTTGGTTCAGTTGCTTTCCTGCCCCCCCCCCCCCGCACGCAGCCTCCCTCCCACCCAACCCCCCCCCCTCCCCCCCCCCCCCCCCATTTCACCCGGAGAGGTGGGGGGGGGAGGTGTTTTTTCGCGCCCCCCCCCCAATAAAACCCAAACCCCCCGTGAACACTTGGGCGATCACGCATTCCCCACCCGCCGCCCCCATTTTGTTTGATTTTACTGTGGTTGTAGAGGGGTCGGTGTGGGGCGGTCTCGGGCCCCCCCCCCCCCCACCCCCTGCTTCTCTTTGGTTGGTTCCCACGCCCCCCCCACACGGCCCCCCCACCCCCCCCCCCCCCCCCCCCCCCCCCCCCCCACCCCACCCCCCCCCCCCCCCCCGCAGAAAATATGCCCTCCCCTATACAAAAAAAAAAAAACATGGGTGGGCCGGGATCGTTTTGTCTATTTCCCCCCCCCCTCACCCCCCCGGCCCCCCGGGGGGGGGCACAAAAATTGTTTTTTTCTTTTGGGGAGGCCCCCCCCCCAAAAAAACAACCCCCCTGTGTCCCCCCCACAAAACCCCCGCGAAAGTGTGGGGGGGCCCCCCCCCCACCCCGGCGCCGCGCCCACTTTATCATTCCCCCCCCCCGCACCCCCCGGGGGGGGTTAAAGGCGGTGCCCCCCCCACCCCTCCACCCGCCACACCCGACCGGACGCCCCCCCACCCCCCCTAACGAATTTTTAGTGTGGCCGGTGGGGCCACCCTTGTTTGTTCGGGGCCCCCCAAAAAAAACAAAAAGGGAGAACCCGCCCGTTTGTGGGTGTGCGAACATAAAAACAAAAAACCCCCCCCCGCTGACTGGCCCCCACCCCCGGCCACCCCCCCACCCCCGGCCCCCTCCCCCCCCGTGCTTTTTTTCAGACGCCCCCGGGGGGGGGGTTTGGTTGCTTCCCCCTGAACGGGGGCAACCACATTTCCCCCCCCCCCCCCCCCCCTCATGGGGGGGGGGGGGGGCCTCCCATCCCCCCTGGGAACCCCCCGTTTCTCCCCCAAGCCTCCACAAAAAGGGGGCCCCCCACACACCACCTCCACCACCACCTCCCCCGCCCCTCCCCCGCCCCCCACAACCCCCCCCCCCCCCCCCCCCCCCCCCCCGCCCCCCCCCGGGTGATGGCGCCCCCCCCCCCCACCCTCAAACTCACCCCCCCAGACCCCCCCCCCCCTTGTTTCTCCCCCAAAAAAATAAGGACATAAGCCCCCCCCCCCGGGGGCCCCCCCCCCCCACCCCCCCCCCCCCCCCCCAAAAAGCCCCCCCCCTGTTTTTGTTTCCCCCGTTTTATTTTTTTTTTTGCCCCACCTTGCCCCCCCACCCCCCACACCCCCCCCCACAAACATAAACACCCACCACGGGCGTCCGTTGGACAGCAACCCCCCCCCCCGCCACCCCCCCCCCCCCCGCACCCCCCCCCCCCCCTCCCCCCCCCCCACCTCCACCAAACCACCCCCCCCCCCCCCACGGGTGGTGCGACACCTCCATACTCACTACAGACAAGATTCACCGGGGGGGGGCAGCCTATTCGCCGAAACAAATAAAAATGACAAACCAAAAAAACAAAAAACAAAAAATTTTCCCCCCCACCACCCACAACCAAACACACCCCGGCCCCCCCCCCCCCCGCCCCACCAACCCCTGTGCCTTTGTGTGGCGGGGGGGCTGTGCAAAACAACAACAAAAAAGGCCCCCCCGGGGGGGTGCCCCCCCACAACAGAAAAACCCAACATTAAAACCCCCCCCCCGGGGGGCGGCCCACCCCCCCCCACACGTGCCGCCCCCCAACCCCCTCACCCCTGCCTCGGCCACCCCACCAACCTGTTGTTTGGTAGGGGTTGGGGCCCCCGGCCCCATCCCACGCCCCCCCCCCCCCGCCGGGCCCTTGTTTGCCGCCCCCCCCCCCCCCCCCCAAATCCCCCACCACCCCCCCTCAAAATAAACCCCCCCCCCCCCCCCCCCCCCTACCCCCCCCCCCCCCCCCCCCCCAAAACACCAAGGGGTGGTTTTTTTTTCCGTATCTTCACCACGTTCAACGGAGAATCCGCCCCCACGCCCCCCTCCCCACCCACCCCCCGGGACCAGATAAAACAAACATCTTTTTAAAAACCCCCCCGGGACAAAACAAAAGGAAAAATACAAAAAAAAAAACGAAAAACTAGTAAGTCAAAAAAACACCAATCCCCCCCCGCCCCCGGGTGCCTCGCCGCCCCTCCGAAGGTGCTTTTTTGTCCCCCCCACCCCCCCCCCCACAACCACAACCCGGACCCCACAACCCCACCACCCCCCCCCCCCCCCCCGGGTGAAACAACAAAATCACGCCCCCGCCCTTACGACAACACCCACCCCCCTGAGTGTTTTTTTTTTGTTCCGCCATCTAAGTTCGTACACGATTTGTTCCAAAAAGGCCCCCCCCCCGCCCCCCCCCCCCACCCCCCAATGAGCCCCCCCACCAACCTCAGCAACCTTCTTGTTAGGCGGTTGGGGGTGAACCACCACCCCCGCCCAAAAAACAACCCCCCCACTATTTTAACCCCATCCCCCCCCCCCCTGCACCCGGGGAGGTAGGGGGGGAGGGCCTTTTTCCGCCCCCGCGAAGGATGGGGGGGTGGGGTGGCTGCGCCCCCCCACACCCCACCCCCCCCCCCCCCCCCCCCACCCCACCCTGGAAAAAAAAAAAAAAACAACCCAACCTGAAAAACAACGAGACACCAAAAGCCCCCCCCCCACCCCCGGGGAATCCCCCGTCCAAAAAATTGTTTGTGACCCCCCCCCCCCCCCCCCCCCGGGGGGCCCCCCCCCCCCCCCCCCGGGGGCGGTTGTGCCCCCCCTAAAACAAAAACGCCCCCGTGTGGTGTAGATGCGGCCACTGGGTTGAAAATAAAAAATTACGGTTCCCCCCTTTCTCCCCCCCTGACCCGGAAAAGTGAACCCGGCAAAATGTGGGGGGGGTTTTTGTTTATTTTTTCTCCCCCCCCCGGGCAGGGTGGGTGCCCCCCCCCCACCACCCCCCCTCCCACCCCCCCCCCCACCCCCCCTCGCCACCCCCACCGGGGGGTTTTTCTTTTGTTTTTGGCCCTGTGGGAGGGCCAAGGGGCCTCAAAGAAAGTTTTTTCAGGCCACCACCCCCCTCCTCGCCCACCCCCACGCGGGGCCCCCCACACCTCGCGGGCTTGCGCCCCCCCACCACCCCCACCCCACCCCCCACTCCACCCCCCCCCCCCCTACAGGGAGGCCCGGATAACAAAAAAATCTTTTGTTTCACCCGCCCGTGTCTCGGGTGTATTTAAACCTTCCAGATTTCGAGTTGTGGTTTTTCTCTGTCGGGGGTAGGGGCCAAAACCTTCCCCCTGTCGCTCCCCACCCCCCCCCATTAAAAAAAAAAAAGTAAGAAAAAACCACACAACCCCCAAAATAAGAAAACAACGAAAAAATGCGCTGCACCCACGTCCCCGCACCCCCTTTATTCCTTTCCCCCCAACCCCAACCCCCCCAAACCGACAAACACTCCTGACCAAACACCCCCCCGGGAAAAAACAAAGCGGTTTACCCGACTAAAGTGAATGGACAAAAACACAAAACAAATGTTAAAAAGAACAACAACAGAAAAACACAAAAAAAAAATTTTTTTTTTTTTCTGTTTTTTGGGGGGCTTTTTCTTAGGTGGGTTTCGGGGAATCAAAAAACACACAAACCTTGGCCCAAAAAGGGGAAAACACCAACACCAAATAAACCAGGGGGGTGGAAAAACAAAAAAACAAAAAATCCCGTCCCCCCCTTGAAACAAAGACTTCCTACCAACCTCCGTGTCTCATCGCGTCCCCCCCCCCGTCCTGGCTGGCCCCCCCCCCCCTCCCCCCCCCCTCCCCCGAAAAAACCTATACATCATCCCACCCCTCCCCCCCCCCCCCCAAACAAACAAATCCCAGCACTACCCGGTTATCAGCCCCCCCCCCCCCCACGTTGGTGGGACCCCCCCCGCCCCCCACTAGCCACACAAGAAAACCCGCACCCCGGGGGCCCCCCCCCCCCCCCCCCCCCCCACACCCCCTCCCCCCCCCCCCACCCCCCCCCCCCCCACCCCCCCAGAACACCGCCCGCCTTCGCCACCCCCCCCAACCGGGGGCCCCCCCCCCCCCCCCTCCGGCACACCCCACCCCCCACTGCCCCCCCAACCACCCCCCCGACCCCAGACTCTTCCCACCCCGCGTGCGATGAAAAGCCCCAAAGGCCCCCGCCACCCCCCGCCCCAAGCGAACACCCCCGCACCCGCAATAAAAAATAAGACCACCAACCCCACCCCGCCCCCCGCCCCCTCAAGCCCCCCCCCCCACCCCACTCCCCGAACGTTGGGCCGACGGCCCCCCCCACCCAGGCGCGGCCTGGCGGCGGCCCCCCCCCGGGGGGGGGGGGGGCGGAAACGACACAAAACCCAACTCCCCCCCGCCCCCCCCAGTAGTTTTTCCCCCCCCCGTTTTCCCCCCCCCCCCCCCCCCCCGGGGGCTTGGTCCCCCCCCCCCGCGAAAACCAAAACAAGCCTCCCCACTAGAAAAAACAAAAAAATTCCAAGCCAAGGTCCCGCGACCCCGCGCCACTCCCCAGCACACAAGCCATACCAACCCAATTCAAACCCGGGCAGGGTCGGTTTGGGGCCCCCCGGGCCCGGCATCCGGGCGGAAAGAAGAATTTTAAAAAAAATATCCCCGGGGGGGGGGAATTTGGAAAATTCTCCCCCGCCCCCCCCCCCCCCCCCCCCCCCCCCCCCCCCCCCCTTTTGTTCCCCCCACTGAGCCCCCCCCCCGCCCCCCCCCCCTCTCTGTTGGTGCCCCGCCAACCCCCATTCCCGTCACCTCTTCTCCTTTCTCCCCTCTAGTCTTGCCCCCATACCCCCCCCCCGGAAAACACCAACCTGCCACCCTCCCGGGGGCCCCAGGTCCCCCACCCCCACTAGGACCATGGGGGTTTTTGCTGGGTGATTCCCAGCCCCACCCCCCCGCCCCCCCCCACCCCCTGGTGATTCCCCCCATGGTGCAAAGGAAATTGGGGCCGCGTTGCTTTGGGGGGCAAACCAAAATAAAGAACAAAAGCAAAAACAAGGGGGTTTTTTTTCTGTGTTATGGTGTTTGTTTGTTTTCTTTTTTTGGGGTTTTCAAAGGGGAACTCATTTTATTTGTTTTCTTTTTTGTTTGTGTTTTTTGTCTCCCGGGGCCCCCCCCCCCCCCCGGTGGGGTGGGGGTTTTGTTTTGCAACAGGGTGGGGGAACAAACCCCCCACCCCTCCCGGGCCCCCCCCCTCCCCCCCCCCGAAACCTACAACAACCAAAAAAAAATTACCAAATTGTTGTCTTCACCTTTTTTTTTTTCTTTTTAGGACCACCACCCCCCAAACTGTGGGTGGGGTTTTTTGTGGTTGGGTTTGGGCCCCCCCCCACCCCCCCCCCCACCCCGCCCCCGCGGGGGCACAACCCCCCCACCCCCCCCTGGGGGGGTGCGGCGGGGTGTGGGCGGGGTTTTGTTTTGGGGGGTTTGGGAAAAATGTGAAAACAAAAAAAAGGCCCCCCCGGGCCCCCCCCTGCGTGGGGGTGGCCCCCCCACATGGCCGCCCCCCTTCCCCCCCCCCCTGGGTTCACACCCCCCCTCTGCCCGGGACCGCCCACCCCCCCCCACCCCCACCCCACCCCCCCCCCCCCCCCCCCCCCCCCCGCCCCTTGGGGGGTCGTCTGTCCCGGTGTTTGGCTTTGCCTCCTTTGTCCCCTCGGAGCGGACAATCCTCCAGGCTGCGCGGTGTCCGCGAGCGTGGCGGCTCGTTTCTACCCCCCCCTCCCCAAGAGCTGCCCAAAGCTCTACCAAGGCCCGTGTAGCTGATGATTTCTTTTGGGGAATAAACCACTGCTCCCGTCGGTTGGGCGCCCATGACCATGAAGCGATCCCCCAGAAAGTGATGAATTGAAAACAATGTGCGCTCCTATGGTGCGTGCAGTAACCCCGTAGGACACCAGTCC
>Ga0179591_1179809_pt1 | contig 12823 bp, 11 predicted proteins | sample CZOMad2_1_08_16f_FD_182891 | JGI IMG/M metagenome (GOLD analysis project Ga0179591, IMG submission 182891) | Vadose zone soil fungal communities from Angelo Coast Range Reserve, California, USA - CZOMad2_1_08_16fungal (PacBio error correction) | ecosystem: Environmental > Terrestrial > Soil >...
AAGAGCAGGAACCGGGAAATCGGGGAAGGTAAAACCACTTTCACGATCAAAATTGGGGGGAGAGCTGGTAACCCCCCCCCCCCCCGAGAAAAATCACGAAGTCAGCTTAAACAGGCCAACAGACCTCAACGAACGGCAACGGGGAAAAGAATACCTCAGTGTGGCGGTTGAGAAACAAAAAGGAGGAAGAAGGGGGGGGGTTTTCCCTCGAACACGGCTTACCATAGATGAAATGAAGCTACGAGGAAGAACAAAGAAGGGCAGGGGACGGGAAATCTTTGCCTCCAAACCCGGTGACAAAAGTGGGAAGAGGGGACAAAATACGGGCCGTTTCACCCTGAAGAAAAGGAAAATGCAGAACAAAAAGGGCGTGATGAAAACAGCCTTAAGAAAAAGAACAGGGAAGCCAAACCAGAACCAGTGTGTGTGTTGAAACGGAAGAAAGGGAACAAGAATGTCTGGGGTCCTGATCTCGCTCTACCATCCCGATTGAAGACAGCAAAAGAGGGCAAACAAACAAGAACGACGGGAAAAAAAAAAGACAACCGCCAGAACGGGGACGTCCTCAGGGAATGAAGGGAGGAGAGCCATGAAAAAAAAAGAAACGAAAACCTCTTCCAAAAAAGGAAAAAAAAACCGGCAACAAGAAGCAACTGGGTCCAGCAAGAGAGGGGAGGGTCAAAACCACTCTAAGTCATCAACTAAACCCGGCCAAAGAGGGGGGGGGCAATCCACAACTTGGTCAGCCCCCGCGAAACCAGCTCAAGGCCCTCGTCACAGCAGCGAATCCCAGGAACGGAAAAAAGAGGAAACGATTAAGGGGACCAAAGGTTCTGTCGGCGGCAAGCCGGAACAGGTTGGGGGAAGGGCATTCGGGTTTAGTCGTTTCAAAACCAGAGGGGAGGCATTAATTACCCCGGAAGGACTGAAATTTGATGACCCTGGCAAACAAAAAAAAGAACCAGGACCCAAACGGCCATACCTGGGGGGAAAAGGGCAAAGGGGCCCAGGGTAAGTTGGAGGTACGGTCAAGGGGGGAACACAAGTCCCTCAAAGGGGAAGGGGGGGAGGGGGGACCGGGGGGTCATATCCTCCCAACCAAAGGTTGTTCCCGGCCGACCAAACGATAAAGTCCAGAGGTAGACGACCCGTAGCCGCCGGTGGAAAAACTAGGTGGGGGGGGGAAAAAAAGGACAAAGAAGGCCTTGGCCTTCTCTCGGAAGGGGAAAACGTCGGACATGACTAGATGCCAGACATTATGAAAGGTTAGGGGGGGGAAAGGCCTCCTGTCGGTTGGAAAACAAGGGGGGAAGGAACAAGACTGACCCCCGTCCAGGGGGAACGTAAACACCGGCCCAGCATGTAAAGGGAAGGTAGACAGGTCGGTGGAAAAAGCTTCTCCCGGTGTTCTGGCCAAAGGTTGGGGGTCCGCCCTGCTATTCGTTAAACACAAAGGAGAGAAAAAAAAAAAACGACGCTTGTGCGGAAAGCAACTATAGCCGCTCCCCCTAAAACCCCAGTGGGGGCTCTGCGCCATGGTCCGCCGACACACGGGGGGCAGGCGGGCAGCACAGGGCCCCGTTCCCTTGACGGCAAAGGACAAGAGCGAGGAACAAAGAAAACAAAAAAGTGCGAGCAGCGTCCCATAGCCCCGGAAAAAGGAAGGGGAGAGGTCCCCGCAACCTCGGAAAGAAAGAAAGGGGGGGGGTCAGTGGGCGGGGACCCGGTGCCCGGGGAAGCCTGGCAAAAGCCGTTCCTCCCCATGCTCAAAGAAAGACTTTAAGGGAAACCCAAAAATGCTCACCACAACGGCCGCTCAAAAAAAACGGCCCCAGTCACGAAAACGGACAAGAAAAGCCGGGTCCTTTTTAAAACAGCACAGGAAAGCAAGGCAGTGGGCAAAAAGGAAAAACTAACCGTTCAAAGGGGAAGGGGGAGGAGCCACTGACAGGCAGAACAAGCAAAGAAGGGAGAAACATTCCCTTGGACCCTCGCACAGCATAGTAGGTTGACGCAGGAGGAAAAGGGGGCACTCCAAAACCCGAGGCACTGTTTTCTGACAAAGGGGAGGAAAAAGGAGGAGTTTCGTATCCTGGGTCCATGGGGAAGGGGGGATTAACCACATCCGCGGTACATAAAAAAAAAGGGGAGAAACGTGCTATCCCTCGTAATGCAAAAGAAGTGACTAAACTAACCGGGCCGTGATCCGCAAAGGAAGGGGGACCCAAGTAAAAGGACACCGCGCTGTGTAAGGAGAAGGGAAGGTGATTGTCCGGTCTCACCCAGAGTAAAGCAAAACGGGGACTGAATTACCACGGAGGAGGGGAAAAGCCCCCTTCCCAAACAGGAACATCCAAACGGCCAATCGTACCACCGCACGACCACCGCTCACCCGGTCCAAGAAATCGGGCCACAATGCACAGAGGGACCCGCAACTCGGGAAAAAAAAAACGTTCCCCGGGGAAAAGCAAAGGAATGGGTCAGACCGGCCCCGGCCAAAAAAGTCAACCAACGCTTCCACCCTCCCACAGACAACTTTTCACGCGAACCCCCCGAAAGGGAAAAATTCCCCGGGCCACGGGCAAGAAAAAAGGTAGTCCTCAATCCCCAACAAAAAAGACTGGAATGGAAAAAAAGAAACAAAAAGACGCAGCCTCATCGTCCCCCGCTTGCACAAGGAGGGTGGGGTTCAGGAAGATGGGGGAAATGTCGGCTGGCACTCAAAAAAATGACCCTAAAAGCCCTCGGTAAAAACGGAACCGACACGAGGGGAGGTAAGGTGGCCTCGTTTAGCGCCATCCGGCCCTGCAGGAAGCAAGAAGGGGAAGCACCTGTGTCCAAAACAGGGGTGGGGGTTGACCCAACTAAGGTCAGACAAGAACGCAAAGGCGGGGGGGGTTCAGTACAAGCACCATGGCCCGGCAAGGGAAGACCTGGGCCCACGGAATATACGTGAAAAAAAAAGAAAAAAAACGAAAACGAAAGTACTCACCCTGATTCCCCAAATGAACAAAGGAAAAGGAAAAACGGCCAAGGAAAAAACGCAAAAAAAAAAAAAGTCCAAAACACTGGTAGGAAAAACAACTAATTTTCAGCAAGAGGAGAACAAAAAAAATAGGAAGTCTAAGACTCAACAACAACAAAAGTAAAGGAAAGGGGGAAAAAGGGATGGCATCTTGGTTTGCGCACCCCTTTCGGGGGAGGGCCTACCAGGGGGCTCGCAAAAAACAGTTACGCAGAAGGGATTCCGGCGCTGTACGGGGGGGAACAAAAGGGGATAACCCGACGAGTTTCGGGCTGCCGGGGAAGAGAGAACTTGGGCCAAAGGATTACCGGGAAACCGGGCCCATGGTGCTGGTAGGGAACACTCCTGAGCTTTAGCAGGTGGGGGGGTACAACAACCACACCAAGGGGAGGGTACAACGGGTGGCTGTTCGGGAGGGCCAAAAGCTCAAAAAAAGACCAAGAAATTAAAGGTCGGGGGAAAAAGGGTCTCTTCCCTAGGACGGTCTGTTAAGAGAACTCCAACGGGAAAACAAAACCCATCCCTCTTGCAAACAAAAAAAAAAGGTCCAGCTGTGTACCTATTGTGGGCATTGCAATGTTTACTATCCCGTGTTGGCCCGTTGGGGGGGGGATGGGAGGGCCCGGCAAAGACACGGGCAATCCGGGGGGGCCTTTCCGTCTTTCGGGAACCGGGAGTGAACGGTGCAGGGGAAAATGTGCTTTGAAAGGTTTCAATGCAAAGGAGAAACGGGGGGTCCTGGGGAACCTCCTTTGGTCCTATGTTCTTTACCGGGAAAGGAGGAAAGGAGTGGAGGGAAGTTAATCTTTCCTCAGGTTCTATTCCTGTGAGGGGAGTTGGTGGCTGGTGTCCACGCGACGGAAGCAAGAGGCAAAAAAGCCCTGCCGTGATTACAAAAAAGTGCAGAAAGGAAACAGACTTTCTAGTCAAAAAAGGGAGGGAGTCAGACCGCGAAGCCACGGCCGATAACGGTTCCTTTATTAGACAAAAAGCAGACCGAGGGGGAGGATCGAGGGAATGTGGATTATGAAGGGTCCGCGGACGAATCCGCCCGAAGGGGGCGTCATCTAAAGGAAAGAAAACACCAAAATTGGCCAAAGGGAGAAGAACTAAAAAACTTGGGGGAAAGGAAAGATGTGCAAAAACAAACCGGCAACCGAGGCTGGTTGGGAGGAAATAAACTAAGCCGACTTAGTTAAAAACAACGAAGGTAGGGGTGGGGGGAGAATGAAAAGCAATGTCTCCCAGCAAACCGGTGGCTGTCGCCGTTCCTGGAAAAAGAGACAAAGACCGGGGAAGTTAGGTGCGTCCGGGAAGGACATCGGAAACGGGGGATTGGGAAACCGGACCGACACGGAAAAGAGAAAGAAAAACTTGTCTGGCCCCTGGAAAGGGGGAAACGTCCTTTTGAGGGGAAGGGCTGCAAGGCCTGTATTTGGGAGGAGCACAGGGATCAAGGGGATTTGGCCCTTTCCGTTATTCAAGAGAAAGTGAAACCAGGGCCACAAAATACCATCCTCTTCAATTGGGGAAAATTAAACAGTTTGAGACGACCCGCCGTGCTGCCGGGAGGGGGGAAAAAAAAAAATTTTGCTCCTGGGAACATCACGGGGCAAAAAAAAACCTGTGTTGGTGCCTGCTGTAATGCAGAAGGAAAAAAAAAGCATGCAAGGTGGCAGGGGGAAACTTGGGACCTTCAGTGCTTCAAAGGACGCCGCGGATCAGGGACCTGCTTAAAGCGCAGTCCCCCCGAACCGGAAAAAAAAAAAACCCAGGAAGACGTCGGAGGAAAAACTTTGTAAGTCCGGGACGGAGAAAACCAAAAAGGGGTGTCCAAGCGGAAGTTACGCCCGAGGGTAAGGGAGGGACCCCCTCACTTTAACTCAGAAAACAAAAGAAAAAGGGGGGAACCAAGCCTTCAGGAAGACAATAACCGGATGGTGACTGGACTTCCTTACGTTTTAAGGAAAATTAACACGTTAAAATTTAAACGGTACGCCACCCCTAAATGTAGGAAGTCACGAAAAAGGGGGGAAGGGATTTGAAAAGAAGTCCTGAATGGCCGACCTTCTGACGAAAAAAGAGGGAAATGAACGAAACAGGGCTCTGTAGGGAAGGAGACCAACGAGAAACTCCAGTGCTGATAACGGGGTAGAAAATCAACCTCGGACAAAAACGGAATCGGTGGAGCCAACCTTTATCCCGTTGTGGTAACTGGATCTGACAACCAGGACGGAAGTCGCGATTGAATGGTGGGGTCAGCCAAACCAGAAACTCCCAGACAATGAACAAACTTTAAAAAAACGCAAGGGGAAAACGGGGGGGTGCCTCTCACCCTGTGGGAAGAAAGGGCTCAAGGTCCGCGAACTGGAAGGAACAAGAAAAAAACAAAGTCATCTGAAGTTCCCACAGAAAAGGAAATCCCATGCCAAAATGAAAGGCTCACGAAGACAAAAAAAAAAATGAAAAAGTTCCCGTTAAAGAAGTCGAAAAGGGCCTTTTCAACGGGAAGTCACTTCTGAGGAAAACGCGAGGCAGAGGGATGCAAAAAAAAAGGGGGTGTCCAAAAAGCAACGGGGGAACCATGTCTTATACCCTAGGTCCCGGGGGAACAAAGGGATCGTGCAACAGGGGGGAAGAGAGCCGGTCGACCCCATCTTTAGCGAAAAAAAACAAAAGTTAGATGGCGTTTTCAGGAGGCCCTAAAAAAAAAAAAAGCAAAAAAGAAGTTGAAAGGGCGTCCCCAAAGCGGCGGCAGGTTTCCTACGAGATTGAAAAAAACTGCTGTGACGCGATCATAGGAGGGAGAGGACGGAATCCTGCATAAAGCGCCTTTCTGCACAGGACAATACACACCCGGGGAGGGGTTGACGCCTGCCTCTTTTCATAGGGAGGGGAAAGGGAGTACTGACTTCATTGATCTACACGGGGGGGACCAAGGGGCAAGGAAACTTCGAAACCCGTCCCGGTTGAGGGAAAGAGGAGGGGGAAACTTCACGGGGCCTTGAAGGAAGAACACCCCCTATTTCTGCCCAACGGAGGGACGCACGGGCTCACTGATCAACCTCTGCCAACGGGGGGGAACTCCCTTCTAGAGGTGTTTCCTCCAGGGCCGAAGAAGGAAGAAAGGCTAAAACGCTGGACGAGTGGGGGGAGAAAAAAGACTATCTATTATCGTTGAAACAATGGGGGGGGTGGTCAGGGCAGAAGGGAAGAAAAAGGGGGGTCCTGATCTCTTCCTCAAAAAAAAAAAAAGGAAAGGAAAAAGGAGTAAAAAGAGATCAGAACCGGTGTGAAAAGAACCCACGGTCAGATCAAGGTAGATCAGAGGGGGGGAGACAAAGCAAACAGCCAGCAGCAGCCAACAAGAACCGCCTCCCGGCTTCCAAGAAAACAAAAAAGGGGGGTTTATCAACAACACCCCGGCGGCGAAGGTGCACACTCTGGGACGACGGTTAAAAAGAAGACGAAATAGGTCACCGAGGCAAAGAAAAGATTAAGGAACGATCTTGGCCGCCAAAACAGGGGGGCCTGCGAGCAGAATGACCGAACGGGGCACAAGGAGATCAGAAGCCGTACCTTTGGCTTACCAATCAAGAAACAAGCGCGGAAAGAAAACAACCAGTCCCAGGGTGTGTGTGTTCTCGGGGAAAAGAAAGGGAAAGCTAAAAAAACTTCTGCCCGGGAGCAGCGAAACTAAAGCCCACGATATCTCGGAACAGAAGGGCAAGGGACCACAAAAAAAGTTACCTGAAAAACGTCAAAAAAAAAGAAAAAAAAAGGAGGGGAACGGCAAAGCCATGCAGCGCAACCGATCCTCAGGAAAAAAAAAGAACGGAAGAAAACCCATAAAACGAAAAAAAAAAGTTTCACAAAAAAGCTACAAAAGGGTAACGAAGGCCTACTGATTTAAAGTGAAAGGAAAAAAGGAAAAAAAATCCACGAACATGCAGAGGGGTTATCCCCAAAAACGGTGATGAAGCAACAGACCTTCAACGGCATAGGAAAAACAGCGAGGACCCTCCCTCACCGGGTCAAAAAAAAGAAGGAACGGACCAGGTGCGGTCGCGTAGACCGGCCCATGGGGAGGGGAGACGGTGGTAGTAACGTGTACAAGGAAGAGAAAAGGGGGGTTACTACCTTCAGCGTAAAGTTTATGGGGACCGGGGAAGTGGCAAGGCCCCACCGTCTTGAAAAAATACTGGTCCGTTCGGAAAGGTTACAGGGGGGGAGTGTACTGCTTTACAAAGGTCATCGCCGCCGGAGAAACCTTAAATTCCAGACCAACCCAAACAGGGGAAGCAAAAAAAAAACTGCCCGCCAACCACTATCACCTGTGTCCGAATTTTCACAAAAGAAGGAAGGGGGGAAGGTTGATCAGCGCCCAAGGTCTTGGCCTAAGGGGAGAGACCCGGAAACTGAAAAAAAGGGCCAGATGCCAGCAACATGGAAATCACGTGTTTTCAGGGGGAGAAAAGCGCCCGTCAAAAGTTTTCTAGTCAACCATTGGAACGGGGAAAGAAGGGAAAAGAAAGGCACGTCCACCGGCCAGCAGTGAGGAAGTAGGAGGGGGGACGGGGGGTAACTGAAAAAAATGCCCGTTTGGCGTACCGGAGGGGGGGGGACGACCCCTTCTATTTTGCCTGCAAAGAGGGAAAAAAAACGTCAGCTGCCAGACCACGGAGGGGAAAAAAAAACGCGAAGGCCTCCTGAATTGAGGAACGCGAAAAAAAAAAAACAAAAAAAGACGTCCGCCGACCGGAGGGCGTTAATGGGGGGGACCAGAGGACAGTCACCCGGCCCTTTTGAAAAAAGGGGCAAATTGAAAAAAGGGAAAAGTGCCAAGCAGAAAAAAAACCTGGGGGGGGACCAGAAAATCGTGCCAATAGCTCCTTACCACCAGGGACGGGGGATCAGGGGGACTCCAACTCTGAACAAAAAAACACAAAAAACTGGTGTGGGCCTTGAACCGGTTCCAGGGCCGGCCTACTGCCAAGAGCCGCACTCAAAACCTGCCTGACCTAAAAAAAAAAAAATACGGTTTTCCACGGACCGGCCAAAAAGGGGAAGTCATCACCCCCTTCCTGGGATGAGCGGGTCCGAAGAGCACAGGAACAGAGAAAAAGGGCCTTTCCTTGGTTTTAAAATAACAAAGGAGGGCAAGGAAAGTAACCCCTGCCCGAACAATGGTCACGGTGACAGGGTAACTGAAACCGTAGGACAAGGAAGGGGGGGGGACAAAAGGCAGCTTTTATGCACCATTTGCTTGGGAAGCGCAAGACCAACTTCTTGAATCAACGTTAGGAAAAAAGGGGATGAATCAAAACGCCTCTCCGTTTTCAGACAGCAGGGAAAAGGGAAAAAAAAACCGCTGCCGGTAAGGGGATGAAGAAACGGGGACAATGGTGGGCCAGTAGGTTAGGTAAAAAGCTCAAAACCAAAATCGACATAGAAAAAAAACGGCGAAAAGCACTAGATAGGCAAATCCCGCTTGACTAGAACAAAAAAAGGTAAAAAGTGAGAAAAAACCCCTGGCGTGAAAAAAGACCCCCCCTGAAGATCACGGGGGAAAGAAGGTGGTCCCCCTATCAAGTCAGGGAAAGGAAAAGATCCACCCCCGATCACAAAAGGGTCCCTAAAAAATGACTCCTGACTTGCGGGAAACCACCCCCCCGAAAGACGCCCCCCCTTCCCTCCGCAATAGAAACCAAAACGCCCTCAAAACGTCCCCGCAACCCAAAACGGGAAAAAAAAAATGATCCCCGGTTCCCCCAAACCGCCCAGCAACGGACAAACAAAAAAGGAAGCACCCTCTGCCAAAGGGAAAACGGAAAAGGGGGAACGCCCCGTCGGTCCACCGTCAAAAAAAAGCAAAAAAGTGTAAACCGCCCCTCGGACCCCTGGCACCCGCAGTGGCAAGGGGCCGGGGAGTATGCCTAAATACCAAACAACATCCCCAAAATTCAAAAAAAAGAGGGAAAAAATATTAAAACCCGCCAAACTACCACATGGTGGGGGGGGAGGGAAGGGAGGGGGTATTTGGGGAACCGGCGGCAGGGGGAAATGAGTTGAAAAAGCCCCGCTCGAAAAACGAGAAACCGACCACTCATTATCCGGTCTCAAAAGGGGGCAGAGGAAGAAAGAAGTAAGGCGGCAACACGACACGAAAAAGGACAGTCACGTTTTTGGTTGAAAAAAAAGTCAGCAATCACCAAAAAAGGCAGAAAGCGCCCCGTGGTGTTCCAAGTACAGCACCGGGGAAAACAGGCCCCCGGGGATCCTTGCCACGGATAGCGACCGGGCGAAAAGAAACTCGGAACGGTAACTTCAAACCCCGGTCCGTGTCCAAAGGAAAAAAGCAAAAGGACGGACCGCAACAAAGGACAGGAGGACACTTAGGCCTCAGTCAATCCCGGCCCGTGCGCAAACAAAAAAAAAAAAAAAAGAAAGAGTCTCAAAAAACTCACAAAAACCGGAGGAGGAAAGGGGGAAACGAGATTCATCTTTTTTGGTGGGGGGGGGAGAAAAAAAGAAAACCAGGGGAAGGGAATTAAGGCCTAAAAAGGGGCGCGCGGAGTGAAGGGGAATACCTTAAAACAGTGAGGGACACGACAGACCGACTAGTTCACTTGATTGCCGGGGTCAACTAGACGTAACAAGGAAGTACAGTTGAAAAAACGGGCCATGGTGCTGTAAGGAGGGGGAAAAACACAAAACCCTGGCGAAGACACGGGGAGTGGTCAAAAAAAACACATTTTGGGCTGGACAAACGGGGGGGCAGGGGGGGGGTGCGGAAAAGGGGCCTCCGTACTAGGACGTGAAAAGAAATAAAAAACCGAGAAGGAGAATCGGGTTCGGGGAGGACTATAACGGTTCGGTTACTATACCAGGAAAGAAACCGGGGGAAAAAACCAACAGAAAAAAAAAGCGTCAAATCCAACCACCGAGAGGTGTCAAAAAGCGGGGAACCGGGCTGTTGAGGCCGGATGTGTTAAATTGAAAAGAAAGGGGGGGGAGTTTTTTTTGGGTGGGGCCTTCCCTCCCGAATTCATGGGTAAACAAGGGAAGGGCCTAATGTCTGGGAACAGAATGGGGGGCCTTTACGGTTGCTTGAACGACAAAGGCAAAAAGGGGCCGGGGAGGTATTTACCTTTTGACCCTGTTACCACGTGGGAGGAAACTGGTATCCGTTTGACCTAGTGAGGTTGAGGGAAATCACTATGTTCTATGGAAGGGGCTTGGTAGGGAAAGGGCCGCGAAGTAATTCACAGAGGAACCGGGGGAACAAAAAAAAGTTCTTTATCAAGGGGGAAGAGGATCTAATCACACCTACGTTATAGTAAAGAGAAGGGTCACCGGGCAAATCACTGTTCTTATAAGGACAAGCGTGGGAATAACTCAAGGGGGGGCTGGCTGCTAAAAAATTTGGATTAAAAAAAAGAACTTTTAACGAAAAAAAAAGAGGGTCAGTCTCCCTGTTCAGCCTAGAACCTAAACCGACCAAAAAACCATTGCAAAAAACCCAGGGGCGGAAAGAAACCGAAAAAAAACGAGTTCTACCCTGAACACCTGGAGCACCATTCCCAGAGGGAAGGGTTTGAAGCTAAAGCCCGACGGCACAGGGTCAACCGACCGGCAGGGGGGGAGAAGGAAAAAAGAAAAGGGGGCTCCCGCGCCGGTTGGGATGGCAGAATCAGCACGTGGGACAATTCGACGAGATCAAATGACCAAGTGCCCTGGGGAGGCGGAAAACCGAAAAGCAATGCCCTTTTTCTGTTGTTACACCCGGAACAAGGGAAAGGGCGGCCCATTGTTTCGGGAAAAAAAAAAAAGGGCCTGCTCGGGACTGAAGGGGAAAGTCCGGGGGGGAAAACCACAAACCCCCCCCCCGGACCGTAGTCCTTCCCTTGAAAAAAAAAAGGAAAAGGGAGAGGGGGGGTCAACCCTGGCAGAACCAAGTAGAAAAACTTACACAGGTGCACCCTACCACGTAAACAAAGAAACCGGAGGTGCTGGACTCTGGGAGTTACCGTCGATAAATAAAGGCGCTGGCCGGCCTGTTGGACGATCTCGTCAACAGGGGGGGGGAAGGGGGGAGGGCCTTCGCGTCGATGGGGGTCGAAATTTGTCGAAAAAGGCCTGAAAGGGACTTCGGGGGGGCACAAACAAGAAGGGAAGAACAAAAACGGTTCGCAAGGGACTTGATGCTCGCAAAAGTCTTAGGAAACGCCCGCAGGCTACTCGGTTAGCCTCACGCGAGGGAATCATACTTTTTAGACCTGCCCCCAATCGACCCCGGTTTCAGTCCACAAAAGGAAAATCAACCAAACTACGAATAAAAAGGGGAAAAAAAAAAAACAATCCTCCTAACCGGGAAAGTACGCAGACTGCCTTTCGGGGGGGGTAAGTCGCTGGAAGGGGGACGAAAGAAAAGGTAACCAATTGACTCAGACCACAGATAGGGACCTCTACAAAAGAAACGGGGCATGGGGGGGGGAAAACTCGGTTCCATTGTCCCGAAGGGCGGAAAGAGAAAAAAAAAAAAGAAAGACCGAACCGTAAAAAGAAAACACCAGAAGACAAAGGATGACGGGGGTACAAAAAACACGATAAAAACCGTTGAACAACTGCCTCGGATTCCGGGATAACTTTGAGAAAAAGCGACCTTTCCTAAAGGGCTATGCATGTTGAAAAAAAAGAGTCGCAAAAAAAAACACCCGACCGGGGGAAGACAGGAATCAAGGATGCCTCGCCTTTGGGGAAAAAAAAAAAGGAAAGGAACGGTTCCGCCGAACGTGAAAAGAAAAAAAAGAAGGTCAAACAAGTCTCATCAGAAACTGGGGCCACCTACTACAAAAAGAGCCATCCAACACAAAACGAAACCGGCTTCCCATAGAAGTGAACAAAAAACCGCCGGACCAAAAACATGGGGTCCCTTTCCTCGACTCGCTGGAGGGGGGCGGGGAAATACGGACCAGAGGGGGGCTAAGAGGGGGCGCGGGGGGAAGGATGGGGGTTGGACTTTCTAACAAAGGGGTGACGATCAAAAAGTGACGTGTTCGGATTTGCTCAAAAGGAAACTGTGAATCCAGAGCACGGGTCGAACCCCCAGTGTAACAAAACTTTGTAGCAAACCAGGGCACTGTAAAAGGGTAGATGTTGTTTTACGGGGGGGAAAAAGGGGGGGCGGCTATCGCGCTGGGGGGAAGGGGGAAACGCGAAAACGAAAGCTGGGAGGTAAAGGTGGCCGAGCGCCAGCCGTGGTCACACTGGGGAAGGGTCCAGCGGGGAAAAGGAACGCGTTTGCTCTAAGGATAATGCATAAATATCGAACTGGGGAGGCGCCAAACAAACAAAATGGGGGAAAAAAAAGGTGGTCCTCCACTATGAATTTGTAATTCTTGGGTCACAGTTAACTATTCAAAAAAAAAGGTGGTAAACTGATCTCCACTTTTTAACGGGGGAGGGTGGGAAAAGGGATCTACACCCTGCCCTTTTTTGGCGGGAAAAAGAAAATCTGGCAGTCTTGAAGAGGAAAAGTGTGGGGAAAAAACTTCAGCAGAACGGCCGAAAAGTTTCGTTAGGGGTACGGGAGGGGGGGGAACATGGGGGGCGGTCCAAGGAACTCAGACGGCACAAATGGGGTTGATCACCGGCTTGACTTAGGGTGAAACCGCAGAAGGAGAACTGTCCGCCGCTTGCATCTGGGAAAACAAACTTGGCTACCTAGATAGAAAAAGTGAGAGAAGAGGACCCTTTGGTGGGAAAGGGAAACTGGGAAACGGTTTCCCACTTGAA
>Ga0179591_1323137_pt1 | contig 12823 bp, 19 predicted proteins | sample CZOMad2_1_08_16f_FD_182891 | JGI IMG/M metagenome (GOLD analysis project Ga0179591, IMG submission 182891) | Vadose zone soil fungal communities from Angelo Coast Range Reserve, California, USA - CZOMad2_1_08_16fungal (PacBio error correction) | ecosystem: Environmental > Terrestrial > Soil >...
ACTATTCGCCCCATCTGCGTGGAAAGGTAGGCCGAAGGGGAAAAAGGCAGCGTCTCGTCGTCGTGGAACCGGCAAGGGACAAAACCGAATCTTGGGGTCATCGGAAATCTATTATCTGTCCCCCACCGAAGGGGGAGAACGAAGAGCCCAATGAAATCATTTCTCCTGGGAGGGGTTGGGGAAAAGGAAAAAGGGATCTGGGAAGGCAAAGTCCTTGCGACGATTGTAAAAACGGAAAAAGAAATGGGGGTCGAGTTCAAGAAAACCGTACTCGGAAAGACCAGAAAACGAGGACCGGTTTAAACCGCGTCGTTAGGGAAAGTGTCCGAGGAGGGACACATAGAGAACATGTCCCCGAAACCGGGAGAGGGGTGGCGAGCGCCGCGACCGGAAAAAAAACATCCCCGGGGGGAAAAAAAAGTTCAGTTCCAGAGTCGCCAGGAGGGGGAGAACTCGAAAAGAATAAAGCTTATCTTTGGGGAGAGGTCTCATGAAGAGCAAGGGAGGATAAATGTAGGTACCCTTACAGTCTATAAAGGAAAAAGGTGTGAGAGTCAGAGGAGGTTTTTCTCTCTTTAAAAGGCCCTGGGTGTCGAGAGGAGGTTCACGGGGAGAAGAATTATCGAGCTAGGAGAGGGTCCTGGATGAGTCAGAAGGGTCATGGATGGAACGAACACAAGGAATAAACTTCGAGGCCAGCCCCTGGACGGAAAAAATATAAAGAGAAGCTCTTCAGGGTCAAAGAAATCGGAAGGAGAAAAAGATCACTTAAAGGTCTCGTCTTGGTAAAAGTATGTAGGACCGTCGGTGAAGCCTGAAATCAGAAAAAAAAAGCAGCAAAAAGTAAATTACGCCGATGCAGTCTGGGGAGAAAAAAAGGAAGTTGGGAGTATTTATGGGAGTTACCTGGGAGGAACATCGGGTGGAAGAAAAACGGCCTATAAAATCGGGGGCTATCAATTACCCTTGGGGTGTGAAAAGGGGTCCGGGAGAAGGGAGGAGAACCTTTACCTGAATAACTCGTGGAAAAAATATCTTATTGCACCTCGGGAAAACGAAAGGAGGGAAGATCAAGATTGCTTTTTGAGTCCAGAAGAGAGAGAGCGAGAGGTTTGCCGGAAGGAAGGTCTATTAGCAAACTGGCAGAAAACGCTTTCTATCCGGAAAACTGCTTAGTAAAAAGGTCGGGAGGAAAAAAAGTCTTCTCCGGAGAGGGGGACGGAGCAGGGGCTCCGTCGTGACCGGCCGGAGGGAGAAAAGAAGATGAAGAAAAAACGAAGCGTGGTCTTTGCCAAAGCCGAAAAAAAGAAAATGGAGCAAAGAAAGACGGAAGAGAACAAAAAACCAGGGAGACGGCGGGACGACAAGAAAGCGCTGGGGGAGGGAAGGGGCGAAGATTGGACGGCTCGGAGAAAGGGTCAAACGTCGACTGGAAAAGAGCGGGGAAAGAAAGAAAAACTGGGGACACCAAAGGGGAGAAAGAGATGAGGGGGGGAACCTTTCTCCGCCTCAAGGGCATCCAGGCAGTGCCAAACCTCATCTGGTCTAAAAGGGGAAAAAAGAACTGGGAAGGTATAAGGGGACGTCCGGGTATTTGTTAAAGTTCTAAGGGAAAAGTCTGAGTTTGGGAGGGGGGGACTCCGAAGGTGTGATTCCCCGTAGCTTAAAAAGGGTTCTTGGGGGGGAGATTGAAGAGGACATTACCGGACCGGATTTAATGGGAAAAAAAAGGACTGGGGTGGATGAGCACTAAAGGGGAACTGGCCGCCCTGAGAGAACTCTGGAAAAGAAAAAAAGTGTATTTAAAAAAAGAAATTTCGTTAAAAGATCTTAAGAAAAGGGCAAAAAAAAATCTCAAAATCCTAGGAGAAGAAGAAATCTGGGGAAAAAGACTGTCCGGGGGGGCGAGCCGCGAAACTTCGGGATAACCCACAAAAAGAAGCGGTCTATCTTCTCTTTTCGAAAACGCTACTTAACCGGTCAATCATAGAGATGGAAAACTTCCTATTTGGGCTCAAAGGGTGGGAAGGGTGGGGCTCTAGATAAGGTCTAATAGGTGAAGGGCGACAAAAAAAAAAGGGAACATGTGATCCGGATTATTTAGGGGAAAAAAAGAAAAAAAAAACAAGAAAACTCCTTTATCTAAGCTAGAGGAACACGCATCACCTACAGAAATCATATAAAAAAAAGAAGGGGGGGGAGATAGGGAGTGGTCCAATGTCGTAATGAGGAGGATGCCAGCGGTTCGATTCCGGCAAATCGGTCCTCTTCTCACTAATGGGGGGACAGGAAGAGACTGCTTCGGCAATCGCAAGGAATAGAAGGACCAGGAGAAGAAATGGCAAACACAGAGGCAGCAAAAAGAAGTACCACGTCGGCGCCGAGCTCATCAAAAGAGACTCGAAAAGGAGAAGGGGGTATTCCAGAAAAGGCCCAGAGGAGGATACTACCAGAAGGTAGAAAAGGAGCATTCCCAAAAAAGCTGCGCCTGAAGCCATCGCAGGGTAGAAATAGAAGGTAAAAGAAAGCGGACGAGCCGAAAAGCCCTCGAAGGGTTCCAGAAATAAGAAATAGCAAAGAGCGATCGGGTCTATTTTATTGATCACCCATGAAGGGGGGGAGGGATCGGAGGGAGGAAGAATACAGAAGGGGTAAGAACCCGCAAACCGACGACAAAGGCAAACTGCTAAACTATGACTAAGAAGGAAGGGAGGAAAAAAGCCAGAAACAATCCTGAAAACCATCCAAAGGAAAAGCAGAACGAGGCTGGCGTCAACACGAAAAAAACCCCAGGCATTCCCTTCAGGACTTCTTCGAGGAAACACGCCTGAGGAGGGGGGGAAAAGGGCCTAAAAGGGGAAGTTCACCTCTTTATCCGGGGAAAAAGAGAAAAGGGAAATCAATGAAACCGATTGGACCGACGAGCCGCAGGCTTAAAGGCGAGGAGTAGAAGAAAAGTTCTCTCCTCCCCCATTCTCCGAAAAAAGCGCGGCCAGGTGTCTTGCAGTCTCCGGAGAGCAAGGGACGGGATCTTCTTTTATCCAAGGCTTAGGAAAAATCTAGGGGCGTTCTGGACTTGACCAAAAGAGGATCAAGTCAAATAAGGGAAGCGTCTCCCACTCGTAGCCGAAAAAGCGTCACAAAAGGTTTGTTCCTTAGAAGACGCGAACAGGGGAAAATGGTACGTCTAGAAGCCGCATGAGGTGGTCCCCCTCTCTAAAAAATCGTAAGGGGGGGATAGTCCATCTCATCTTTACAGGCTCGAGAGGGAGAAAGTGTAAAAAGGACACAGGTACTCAAGCGCGATGAGGATATAAAAGGAAAGTTCTCTGAAGGAAATCGGCATTCTGAATAGGGAAAGTCCAGGAGAAGAAATGTTCATCGGGGAGGGGCGGAAAGAGACAAGGCTGAAAAAAAGGGCTTTCCAAGCAAGAGAGGATGAAAAGAAATACCATCTCACAAGAGTCTCAAAGAGCGAGGAAAAGGTCTACCGAAGAGCCTGGGGGGAGGGGGAGAATATCGAAAGTCTAAGGTGAAAACACAGAAGCTCAAAAAGACCAAGCTCCAAAAAAAGAAAAGAGTGAAAAGGGTGAAAAAATCGTTCTCGGGCGGGCTCCCGGAGAGAAAAGATCGGCAGGAAGGGGAAAAATGGCTTGACTCGCCTGTGCCCATGAGGGAAAAACCGCGAAAAAACCTTCACTCGTTGCGGATAAATCCGCCTGAAAACTTCACGGGGAGAAGAAATCTGAAAAAACCATAAAGGCGCGCTGAATGACCAAACAAAAACAGCCAAAAAAAACCTCTTACAAACATGGAAATTGAAAAGGAAACCGCCGTGCGAAATGGGGGGGGGGGGGGGGGGGGGGGGGGGGTGGTGGAGGGTGTGGTGGGTGGGGGGTTTTCTTTGTAAACTCTCTCTCAACTTCAAGGGGAGACGGAAAAACCTTAAATAAGGAACCCCTCTTTCCCTCTGCAAGGAAATGCCGGTTGCGCGAAAAAAAAAATCTGCACGTGCCAGTGGAAGGGTCACTTTGACTGGGCTGAGAAAAGGAAACTCGTCCACTCCTAAACCGAAGAAAGAAGCTGTCATTAAAGAAAAAGGAGAAGTTGAAAGCGAACCTTCCTCTTGAGTCAGACCTGAAATGACTCCGAAAAGGAAGATTGGACTTGCCAGGCCTCCATCCTATTACTATGCACTCGACAGAAACGCCGAGGGCAGCAGGCAACGTAGAACTGGAAGAACTCTTCCTGTGAAAAGACAGGAAGTAAGTAAATTCAAAGGGACCGTTTCTACTTTCACTCTCGAGACGGCAGAGGTGGTAGATCTAAAAAAGAAAACTTTTTTTCATCCAGTGAAGCGCCCTCCTCCTGTCAAAAAACGCCGAGAAAACCTCCAGAAATTCGGCTTAGGACTCAACTAATTCAAACTCTACATCTAGGAGAAAAAAAAAAAGAGGAAAGATAGAGAGGTAAAAGTCGGGGACCCATCCTAATCTTGTGAGAGGAAATAGGAAACCCCCCTTACAGCTCTGGGAGAAGAACACTCCGGAAAAAATTGGAAAGACCACCTCCTCTTTTGAAGTTCATTCGAGAAAATAAGGAAAAAAGAATTAGAATGACCGTCCCCCTGGAAGGGAAGCAGTTAGGAAGAATCATGAGAAAAAAAAGGAGGGTCAGGCAGGACTAGGTGGCCTCCTCCGAACCTAGGCGTAGGGAGAATCCGTACTCTTAGGATTCCAGGCCCATAAAAAGGTTCGGAAAGAACCCACTTGGAGGTCGGGAAAGGGCAATCGTCCTGTCGCATGTGAAAAAACCAGATCGCAAAAAACGTGAAAAGCAATACAGGAGCTTGGGTTACCCGCGTTAGCGCTGAAGGGAGACGGGAAACAGGAAAAGGGCTAAGCCCCAAATGCTCAGGGAAAAAAAAAAAAGCTCCTCGCACCGAGTAGTGAAAGGAAACGGAGGATCGTTAACAAGGGGGTAGGATCGGAGAAGGGGGGGACTGCCGTAAGGAAAAAGGGGAACGCTTCGAGCGAGCGGACACGGTGGTTAGCGAGAAAGGAGGTTCTCAGGTTAAAAGGTAAAGGGGGCAAGATGCAGGAAGGGGTGTTAATAAAAAGAAAAGGGGCTTCAAGGCTCTGGTACAGCGTGTCTGCAGTAAGGAACCGGGGGCAAGGGGGAAGAAATCCGCCACCCCCAAACCGGGGAGTGAAGTACTGGAACATCACCGGGGTAAAGAAAGGGAAAACGGTTCATGAAGTCAGAAGACCGCTTGGGGAGGTACGGGAAAATCTCCACCTAGCCCGCTGGTAAAAATGAAGGCCGGGACGGGGTATCTTTGGATTTCAGATGATCAAGGGGGGGAATTTAGGGGGCCCGGGGAGAAAGCGCTCAATACCCAAGGCAAAAAAATCAAAACAAGGTTACATGACTAATTCTTTAGTTCTATACAAGCGACAGGGCGTGGAGAGGAACAAGGGGTAGCGGGGAATGGGAACTTGAGGCGGAAGATCCAGGTGGTTCTCTCCTGTACCAGAAAGAAAGCGCGTAGAGAGATCCAAATGACCCTTTGCTTAGAGCAGACCGGGAGTCGCTGCTACTGCTGTCCGGCGTGAAAAAAAAAACAGATAACTAGTTCTTTTATCTTAGGAAGAAAGAGGGGGGGAAGACGTAGAGATGATGGACCATATGGAAGGGAAAGGGGGGAATTTCCCAAAGGCGCAGGAGGAGGTGTGCATCGGAGAGGAGTCGGCAAAAAAAACCGGCATAACGATAGCAATCTGAGTCAGGGAACAGGGGACAGGAGAGGGAGACTTAACTGGAGGGGGGCTCGTGCGCAGAAGAAAACACCGGATATCGCTGCAAGGGAGGAGAACTACGAATCAGCAAGAAAGAGGGGAGGTTGAGAGACATTACTCAACTACGAGGAAGCACGACCTTCCGGAGCAGAAAATCCGAAAACGTTCACTTCCTCGCTAGGGGGGGAGGCGCACTGGGCGGGAATGAACGCTTAAAAGGTGGAAAGAAGAAAGGATCGTCCGGTGGAAATCTGGAAGAAAAACGAAAGGAAATGCGGATCTTTTTAACCCTACCCTTCTCAAATCTGGGGACAGGCTTGTCCAGGGCCGCCAAAAAAGGAAAAAAGAACCTGCCGCTCTACATCGCATCTAAATCGAAAAAGAGGGACTGACCGCCCGCTTGGGTGGGAAGAGGGAGTCTTTCCGGGGTTGGGGGGATGAGGGAAAAAGTGAAAAGGGATGCAAATCAAAAAGGGAGGGTCCTCCAGGGAGTAGGGGAATAGGGAGAAAACTTTGGTTTCTTTGGGGGGCTCAAAGAAAAACAAGCCCTAGCATGAACCCAAAAAGAAAGGAGGGGAGATCATCCAGCCAGGGGGCTAGCTCAATCAAAGAAAGCATCGCCGCCCTGGGGCTGGGGGGGAGATAACGAGGGGATAGAGTCCTGGATGGTAAGGTCGAGGAGGGGGCGGAAAAAAGAAAGCGGAAGGAATACTGTCGGTCTCAGACCACCTGAAGATGGAACGCTCTTCTCCATAAAATTAGGAAAAAGGGGTTTAGTAGGAAAACTATGGCCGGAATCAACCCCCCATGAAAATAACCCTCGGGGCGCTTATCTTAATCGGGATGGGACAGCCGACTACCTTTTAGGAAAAAAGAGGTATGAGTGGGGGTTCGACTTTATTGAGGAGTAGGGGGGTTTGGAAGGAAGAGGGCTAAGTTTAAGGACAAATAATACGGAGCTGGAAGGGAGGGGGGGTCCGAGATGGGACCGGGTCACCTTCTTCCCCGCCGCCTGTAGGGAAAGACAATGGGTTTCATCATCGCATCACCGTACCGAAGATCGCTACCAAAAAGAAAAAAAAAAAGATTCCCGAAGCGGGGGGGCCTGGGGAGGGACTGAGAAAAAAGGGTGGAGGGGGTTACATCTGGGGGAAGGGGAAAACAGGAATCGATTACCTCCCGAGCGATTCCGAAAATCAGTCAACGGAAAAAAGGATCTCGCAGGCCCAGTGTCTCTCAATGACCTTGCGCCATCGGCACCAGCCGATTCTGATAAAAAGTAAAGACTTCGTCATACAAGAAGGGGCCGAGAACCAAAACTCGCGAAGTGGTAATCTTATTTGGGTTATTCGTTCAAAGCAGGTATGGGCTACTACTACTTAAATTGAGTCATCCGAAAAAAAACGATTAAAAGTCAAAAAGCCATCTTCCTGGTGGCGACGAAAAAGGCGCTTAATATCCTAACCGACCGAAGATGGAACAGGGAGGCCTCTATCTTATAGGGGGCCACTAAAAAAGGAAAGGGTGAGTGAGACTTCCATCAGAAACCAAATGGGGAAAGGGATCGCTGTCCAGGCAGCATGAATTTACGCGGGAAAGGTTTTTCACGAGAAGGCATAACCCACCTGTTCAGACCCGAGGCGGACAAATCAATCTTCGAGATTCAAAAGAGGACAGTCAACTCCATCCAGGAAACCCCTGCAGGGAAAAAATACGCATCTTCCGCACCGGGGGTGGGCTAAAAAAACCGACCTGAGAAAAAAAAAGGCTAAAGAAAGAATGTTACCTTCTAGTATAGGAGGCAAAAGGAACGACCTCCTTAAAACCAGGAGCAGTTACACATTCTAAAAAGGGGATGACAAGAAGCTCCAGGGTATTTAACCGTACGACTGAAGGGGGTAACTCACATCTTTCTGCAAGACGGTGGGGGCAGCACGCCTGCTCCATGAAAAGGAGACGGCACTCCTGACTCAAGGAGTAACTCTGAGAAAAGGGAGTTCGTACATGATTCAGGGAGGGGGAGGAACTTCTTAGGAAATACCAAGAAGAATTCAGGGAGGTATCTTGAGATCCAACATAGGGATTTAGAGAAAAAAACACTCGGGAAATCAAAGCAAAGCACCGAGTAAGAAAAAAAACGAGAAAAAAAAAGGCGACCGGCAGATTCAGGGAAAGAAGCCGAAGAAGCCAGAGGAACTTTTTTCAAGCATAGGGACAGAGAAGAAGGAAAGAATAGGAATGCTGGAAGAGGGGCATTATATGGTCGACAAAGAAAAGTCTCACTATCTTAAAAGGGAAAGGTCCAAGAGCTCACTATTAGCTATGGGCATTCGGAATAACGGAAAAAAAAGTCCTGCCTCAAGCCCCAGGTCATCGTCAGGAAGCCAAGGAAGGAAGAAGCTTGACTTCTCGTTAAAAGCGCATATACTAAAAAGGGGGGAAAAAAGCCAAAGAAGCTCTCCCACTACCCTTGGCTGGGAAAGGAAAGAGAAAAAAAGATGGTAAATGGTAGCTCGTTGTAGGCCGAGAAAAAAGGAAAAGTGCGAAACAGCACCCCTACAAAGTGTCTCATAAATAAAAAGAGCAAAACTCCAATTTGAAAGACGGCGAGGGGGGGAGTAAGAAACCAAGATCGAAAGCCAGAAGGCGTGCCAGGGAGGACAGCTATTCCCGCCGTGAGGTGCCGAAAAGGTCCCCTTTGGAAGCCGCTAGGGCTGAAACTCGGGGAGGGAAAGCACTACACTGACTTTGGGAAAAAAAAGCAAGAACCGCTGACCCAAATAAAGAAATCTCATAAAAAAAACGACTTGAACAATCCGATGAGAAAAAAAATTAGGAATTGTCCAGCGAGGGAAAAAACGTTCTCGCAAGAAGATCCAGGGACAAAAATTTCCTCTCAGGACGACACGTACTCCTGTCAGGGGGAGAGTAAAATTATAGAATCATCATCAACAAATATGGGCACAAAAAGAAACACTGCACGGACCGCCCGTCGAGAAGCGACCAGCCCGAAAGTCTGGTCACGCCCCTGTTTGCTCTTTAAAAGCCCTCGGGGGAAGACGGGAAACGTCCTAATCACGCCAAACACGCAAAGAAAAAGCCGTTTGCACTCCGGGGAGGCTGCAAACAAGAACCGGAACAAAGGGCAATTTAAACTACAGAGGGGGGTCACCCTAGAAGAAATTCAAGAGGACGTTGGTTCCGGAAGAAGCACAGGAAGAAACATCCAAGAAAAAAAAAGTCAAGCTTTAACAAGAGGAAAATTAACGCCACGAAAAAGGCAAACTTGCCAAAAAAAGTGGGAAAAGGCTCCCTTCAGAAAAGGGGAAGGCAAAAGGGGAGGAAAGGGAGGGACTCATGCGGGAAGATAATGCCGAGGACGTTTGGCGGAAGAAAAAATACCCAACGGGAGCACAGACCGTTTGAGAAAAACCGATCCTTCCTTCTGGAGAACTCTTCGGAGGTAGACATCGAAGGGAAGAGAAAGAGATAAATCTCTCGAAACAAGGAGTAAAATAGAGGATGGGGAAGCCCAGAAAAAGAGTAAGTCGCAGCCGGGGAAACTGGAAGAAAAAAAGCCGAGCTTTCAGGGGCCCTTTTTCTGGGACCACAACAGAAAGGGCATCGGAGTGCCAAAATATGTCGGAAAAAGCAAACCAATCTCCGGAAATGCTCCGCTTGCCCAAGCCCGAGGGGAAACCGAGGGGTAACTCATTAGAATTTTGCCCAGGAGGGAGGGTGGGAGAGGGGTGGTAATCGCGGTCCCTAGAGGAATTTTCGGTGATAGAAGAAGAGGAGAAAAGGGAAAAAGGAACCCGTATTAAGTGGCTATCAGGCCAAGTTGAAGAACCGAGGGCGGGGGATGCCCTTGGACAAGAGGAAGGAGAATCCTCGAGAAAGGGGAAACGTGAAGAAGAGTCAAGAAGAATTTCTTGTCGATCAGAGACGAAAAAACCATTATCAAATCCACAAATTTTTCATGTTGAAAAGGAGAGGGGGTGTCGCCGGCAAGCTCGACCGGAGGAGTTGAACACGTCAGAGGCTGTTGCTGAATCTTCGCAAAAGGACGGGAAACGTCTAGAGGAGACAGCCGTTTCACGGGATCGGGAAGAAGAGGAAACGGAGGGAGGAAGACTCTGGTGGTCTCAGCGGCAGGTTCAAGGGGGGGTCAACGCGCCGCCTGGAGGCGGCCTGGTCAGCAGGAGAGGCTTAAAGAAAGGGAAGGGGCAAGGGCAACTCCAACCTCTTAAAGGCTTAAGGAGAGCACCAAAAGGGAACAGGCCGAAAACAAAAAGCGATGAACGAAGAGGGCTGGGAAGACTTCGGACTTTAGCAGGGACCACCGGGGGAAATCTTTAAATTGGAGAGATGTGAGAAGCAGGAAAGACCCGAGGGGAGCCTGGGGAAAAAAAAAGGGACTCAGTAAGACACCTCCTCCCGAAACCCCAGGTAAGAGCGGGGAAGGGGGAAGGGGAAGTCAAAGGGGTACATGGGTCGTGGGAAAGGATTAACGAGAGGAGGGGGAAAGGTCAGGAAGGGTTGGGGCTGCTCCTTACCTGGAGGCAAGCTCAGAACTCGAGAGAGAAGGCAAGGGCTGGAAGTCCCCTTTAAAATAGAGAAGGGAAAAAGACTAAAAAAAAACGAGGGGGTCTGAAACGCCTCGCGCAAAAATCGGTCATTTGCCATATCATGAAAAAGAAACTCGAAAGAAGAGAGGGGAAAACTCAGATTCAGGATCTGAGAACCGGAAAGTCTAGAACAAAGGGAAAGAAATGGATGAGGTAAAAAAGGCGGCTGTGGTCAACGCGAGCCTGTCCTAGGACTAACTCTTTGGGGACTTACAGAGAAAAAAAATTCTATAGTGGGGAAAGGGACCGCAGCCCGGAAAAAAAAGAAGAAGAACTCAAACCTGAGATCTCCGCCTCCAGAGGACGACATCTATACTGCTATACAGGGAAGAAAACTTAAAAAAAGGGGAGCAAATGTGCCAGGCAGACCGCTTGCCAGGAAAAACATCAGCTTCTCTGGCGGGGGATCGAAAGGGAACAAATTAAAAAAAGACCCTTCTCCCGAGGGTGATCATTCAGGAGGGCGAAGAAAAAAGGGTCAGGACTCAGGGCTAAGGACATCAAAGAAAAAAGAGAGGGGAAGAAGGCACTCGGGGTGTCCGGGTAGTGGGAGCGGGGTTATTGTTTTCATGAGACTAAGGGGGAAGGTGTGAAGGAGGAAGCCTAACGGTAGGGTGGCCGAGGGAGAATTGGAAAGAACGACCACCTGGAAAAAAACCGCTGGACCCGGTCTTGAAGGGGGGAAAGAATAAAAAAAGAGGGGGGAATCACTCAAAGCTAAAGGAGGCGAAAGAGACCTGGGGGAACATCTAATGGAGACGGAAAACAACGATGGAGGGGTCGGCTCGGAATAGAAAAGGGCTCTAAAAAAAAAGCTATTACATGAGACTGCGGGAACCGGCACTGGTACGGGGATCGTTCGAGACTCTCGAAGATGAAAACCCTCCCGATGGACCGAGGCGAGTAGGGGAAGGGGGGAACAACGCACGCCGGGGAAAAGAAGGTCTGAAGATTGGTGAGCAAGATGAAATCTGAAACGCAGAGTTTTGGCCTGGGAAAAGGGCCTTAAGAGGACTGGTTATGCGATATGCTCCTGGAGTTCCGACGCTGGGGAGGGAATCGGTCAAAAGCGGCGAAAAACCTTTAATAGAGACTTGGGGGCCAACCGAGAAGGACAGGGAAGGACGCTCAAAAAACGGAAGAAAATGGTGCCTGGGAAAGGGTGGAGGGGGGGGGAGGTGGGGGGGGGGGGAGGTGGTGTTGGGGGGGGGGGGGGGGGGGGGGGGGGGGGGGGGGTGAGTGAGGGGGGGGAGGGGGGAGAGGGGGGGGGTGGTTTTTTGGGGGGGGGGGGTGGGTGGGGGGGTGGGGGGGTGGGGGGGGTGGTTTTTTGTTTTGTTTGTGTGTGGGGTGGTGGGGGGTTAGGAGGAAGGATGTGGGGGGAGGGTGAGCGGGTGGGGTGGTGGGGTGGTGAGGAGGGGGGGGTGAGGTGGTTGGAAGGGGGGGGGGGAGAGGGGAGGAAGAGGGCAAAAAACCCGTGAGAGTCAAACGAAAGGGAAGGCGGGGGAGAAGGTGAAGATGAGGGGTCAAAAATTCCTTTTCGGACGGAGAGAAGGGAAATGGCGGGATTGAACTAGATTACTCTACAACGAAAAAGAGTACCATCCGGTTGAAGGAGCGAGCATACACTATCGAGCAGTACAACTATTAGTGAGAGCAGTTATCACCATCGGCAGAAAGCGAGAAGACCGGGGGAAACGTTCGTCTTGATCGAACAAAGAAAAAAACAAATCCCCCATCTGGGAAAGAAGTATTGGGGGGGGACGTGAAAAAATAAATCGACAAAACCTAAATTACCAGTGCTGCAGGGCACTAAATCTCCATCGGAACTGGAAATAGGAGATAAGACTACTATCCAAAACCAACCCGAATATCAAAAAGAAAACTAGATCATCTTACTGAAAAAAATGCCTTCATCTGTCTATGGGAGGGGATCTCAAGAACAGGGGGATCTCTTCCATAAAGAGGTTATCGGAAAAAGGTAAGGGGGTGGTGCGTGCATAAAAACACCTCCACCCTGGAACGGAAACAAAAGGTCTCTCTCAAGATTACATTGCCCACTCAGTTAGAGAAGGACGAAATCCGGGAAAACACCCCTTCGTAAATCCTAAGCAAAGTAAAAACCTCGGAAAACGGGGAAAAAAAAATTATAAGGGACTTCGAGAGCCGTATACCCGAGCTGGGAAGGACGTGAAACGGGAAAAAATGCACCTTAGGTTGTATTGAGGGGGTTAATTATCCTGTGAAATTAGTCAAAATGAGAAAAAAGAACCACGAGAAAAAACCGAGACTTCTAGGCCTGAAGAAAACGGGGGGGGAACACTCCCTCCCCCGTAGATTGGAACAAGTTCCTTTCAAGCCGGAGAAGGGAGGAGTCGTAAGAAAAAAAGGCGTCGAGGG
>Ga0179591_1375983_pt1 | contig 12823 bp, 30 predicted proteins | sample CZOMad2_1_08_16f_FD_182891 | JGI IMG/M metagenome (GOLD analysis project Ga0179591, IMG submission 182891) | Vadose zone soil fungal communities from Angelo Coast Range Reserve, California, USA - CZOMad2_1_08_16fungal (PacBio error correction) | ecosystem: Environmental > Terrestrial > Soil >...
ATCCACCCCCCTCGTTGCTCCCGGGCGTTCCACCGTACCCCCCATTAACAGCTCCTCTCCCTGCCCCTCCCCCTCCTCCTCCTCCCCTCCTTAATCCCGGGCGAAAACAAAAAACGCCCTCTGGTTCCCCTACTCTCTTCTCCTGCGCCCCTCCTTCCCCTCTCCTCTCCCTCTCTGAAGATCAAAAGAAGCAATAAAGAAAAGCTCCCATTATATCAACCCCCCCCTTCACTCCCCTCTCCCCTCTCCTCCTGCCTACCAAATCAAAAGCCCCCCTCCCACCCCCGGTCCTCACCTCACCGCCCAAATCTTCGTCCACCTCTCTTATCCTTCCCGTCTCCTCCGTTTCCCAAACCTAAACATAACTAAAAGAAACTCAAACTGTCCCTGACACCCTCCCCCCCCTCACCCCCCCTGCTTCTCCCTCGCCGGCGTGCGCCCGCTAAGAAAAAAACCCCAACCCAACGCTATTCCAATAGAATGGGATCCAAAAACCTCCTCCCCTTCTCCTCGAATAAAATATAACAAACAGACAAAAAAAGATCGAACGAGCAATCCCCCACCCTCCCTCCCCCCCCCCCCCTCCAAAAAAGGCAAAAACCTCCCCCTCTCTCTTAATACCCCCGCTCCCCCCTCTTCTTCCTTTTCCCTTTCCCCCCTCCCACGACACCTACCAAAGCACGAAAAGTAAGGTACAAAAGGACGCCCCACCCAGTCCCTCCACCTTCCTCCTTTCTCCCTCGCTCGAAGCCAAAATCATCAGAAGAAGACAGATTATAATGAAAGACACCCCACTAACTAGTCCCCCCCCCTCCTTTCCTAGCAACCAACAGAGAACGGGAAAAACCAATATCTCCCGCAACTCTCTTTACCTCCTTCCAGCCCCTCCCGACCTAATTCACGAAATAGCAAAAAACAAAATTACTCCTCCAAAGTCTCCTCCTCCTCCCCCTCCCTGCCCTTTTGTTCTTAGAATTACTCGTCGACAACCACCCCAGACGGTCCCACACCCACAAAAGCTCTCCTTTCCCTCCCTTTCTCCTTACACCCAAACCAGTCTGGAAAAACCAGGGATGAGAGACAGCTTTCTCCAGCCCTCCCTACTCCCCCCTCCTCCTCGTCACCCAGAGGAGGAGGAAAAAAGAACATCTAAGAACTCCTCCCCGCCATCCCTAGCATCACCCGCGTTCCCTCCTCCCCTTACATCCATACAAAACAAACAAGAATTGCTCTTCAATCCCTTCCCCCCCAACTTCCCCCCTCCCCCCCCCTCCTATTCCAGGGTGGAAAATGCTCAAGGCTACTCCTCTCTGTTCCCTCCCGCCACCTCCCCAAGCAAGACAGCTCTACGAAAAAAAGAAGAGAAACAGCCCCCCTCCCCTCCTTGCGCGTCTCCCTCTCCTCGTTGTGCATCGAGAAAAAAGAAGAGGAAACAGAAAACCTCCACTGAAATTGCCCCTCCCCACCTGTTATCCCCTCCCATCATGATAGTGACAAAACATAATTCTCGGCGCAAATCCCCAACCCTCGCCTATCCACCTTCTTACCTCCTTCTCGCACGCCCAGCTCCAGCTTCCCGCACCGACGAGAATGAAAGACTAAACCTCCACCCCCTCGCCCCCCATTCCCTTCTGTCAACTTCGGAGGATGGAAAAAAACAGGGAGACGGAGTCTGTACCAGTAACACTACTACTCCTCCCTGCCCATACCTCATGCAAAAAGACAAAAACAAAGACAGACAACACACTATCCTATCTCGTTCCGGACCGGGAAGAAACACTTATTGTCCCTCTCTCCTGGCTCACCGCCCTAATCTCCACCCTCTCCTCCCCATATAATGAAAACGGCCCTCAGGAAAAACGAAAATCAGCAGAAAATTCACAAATAACACCTGATTCCCTCCTTCTGTAGCCTCCCGCCGCCAAAACCTATATGGAAACGTCAAGGGGGGGGCCCCGCCTTTTAAGAACGCATAAAACGAAACGGACCTATTAATTCGCGCTAACTCCACCCCCTTCTCATATTTCTCTCCCTTCTGCCCTTCTTGTTCTAAGCAAACCCAACCCGCCCAAAAATCCCTTGCCAGTCCCCCCCCCCCTCCACTTCTCTCATCTCCCGCATCCCCGTTATACTACGAGTCGTAGTAAGAACAAATCCCCCGTATGCGACTCCCTCCTCCTTCTCCCCTCTCCCCCAACCCAAAAATCCCGACGAAAGAAAAAAGAAAACATTTCATACTCCACAGCGATAGATCCCCCCTCTCGCCCTTCTAAGACCCCCTCAAAGGAGAGAAAAAGCAGAACCGAGAGACCAACCATAATTCCTCTTCCTCCCCACTCATCCCTCCGCTCTGCCTGTTTAGAGAATAGCCCTCAATCTACCTGAGCCCCTCCCCCTACGTTTCTTCTCTCTCTTCCTCAGTCTCAATTTCAGGCACACGAAAAAAGGAGGGGAACCTATCCTCCTCTAAAACCACCCCCTCTTCCTCCCCCCCTTCCCGGCAAGAAAAGAAAAAAAAAGCACAACTCAACCAACTCACAGATTCTGCCTCTTCTCTTCAGCCAACGAAGCAACAAAAAAAAGCAAAATCAATTCAAGCTAGAAAATCCGCCTATTCCTCCTTCCCCAATCTCCTGCTCTCGCCGTGAGCTGAAGAGGACGCCGCAATCCTCGGGTTTCCCTCCCCCCTCCCTTTCCTCTGTCCCTCATCACGTCACGTCTATCATCTACAGAAGAAGAAAAGCCAGCAACATCATGCTGCAACCCCGTAGCGTCCCTTCTTCCCCCTCTCGCGGGAAAAAGGAGGAAAGTAAACAATGTCTCTCTCTTCACCCCTTTATGAGATCCAAAGGAAAAAGAAATAGACGAACCGTCCTCAGGCTACACGACCCACGAAACACTCCGTGCTTTCCACCCGCTAATTTAATCCGGAACAAAGTAAAAAGAACTCCCTTCCTTCCTCGCGCCCTCCCTCTCCTCCTCTCTCCCCCCTCCTCTCCTCTTCCTCCTCCCCCCGCCATCACGACGAATCCGACATAGTAGAAAAGAAGGCGTGAATTACCCATAGACTTTACCCAGTCCCCCCTTTCCGCACTCCCCTCCCCCCCCCAGAACGTCTTTTCTAGAATAAAGGAGGAAAAAGAACCAAACCGCAACTATCAAAATGACATACGCTAACCCTCCCTCCATCCCACTCTCCCTCCACAAATGTTAGGACATAGGGCGAAAAAAAAAAATCTAAGAGAACCACTCCAACCCCTTCTCCTCCTCTCTTCGCCCCAGAAACACAGGATGCCAATCAAGTCACACCATGACAACCGCCCCCTTTTCCCCCTTCCCTTTCCCCCCCTCCTCTCACCCCATCCTAGCAAGGGAGGGTACGCAGACAAAACATAATGACAAAACAACCTACCTTACACCACCTCCCCATCTTCCTCCCCCCTCCAATACGAAAACCTGAAGAGAAAAGAGGAGGACCCACCGAACAGCAAAGGAATCTTCTCCCCATCAAACAAGGGGAGTAAAAGCAAAAAGACAGACCGAAGGATTCATCGTCCCTCTTCTTCATACCTCCTCGTGGACCAGGAAACCGTCCCAACCGAAGCGACGATGCGCCCCTCCGCGATCCCCCTCTCTTCCCCTTCTCCCCCCTCCTCTGCCGCTGTCTTTCACATCTCCAGATAACTACAAAAAGAAGAAGACGGGCATCCCCCTAACGGCTCCCCTCCCCCCCTCTTCTTAATCCGACCTCAAGCCTACAACCCTCCGATAAACAAAGCGAATTAGCCCCAATTCCCCCAAATAACAACCCCTCCTCCCTCCCCCTTAGCCCCGACAGTGACGAAAAAAAAAGCAAGATGAGCTGCAGTAAGGAGAGAAAAGCAGGCCCCTCCGCTCCTTTACCTCCCTCCGACATTAACACAAATATCCTGACTTAACCCCTAAGGCCGAGGATCAGCCTCTAAGTCCCACACTCCGCCCCCCTTTCCTCCTTCCTTTCCTCTCCCCTTCCCCACGAAGAAAAGAAAGAGAGAGCAAATAGAAAAGTTTGCTAGCCCCCCCACCGACGCCTTCTCACCTCTTCTCCTCCCACTACCGAAATACCACAAAAAGAAAGAGAGACGGAGACCTAAAGGTGAAACTCTCTCTCCGTCCTCGCCCCCACGTCGGGGGAAAAGAGACTAAGCAGATCAAACAAACCCCAATTCCCCCGCCACCTCCCCTATCAATCGAAACAATGGAAGAAAGAGCTCAGTCTCTATTCCGATACCCTCCTCTCTTCTCCTCTCCCCCTCATCCTCCCTCGCTAATCTCTGCAGCAGCCAAAGACAAAATAACACGGAACAGAGACCAAGCAATTTCAGAACCCCCCCCTCTCACCGAAGCCTACGGAAAACGCTCCACCTTAATAAGGGAACTAACAACGTCCGCACCGCTGCAAACCGTTTCTCCTCCCCTCTGAGCTCTAAGAACAAAAAAAGAGAAACAAAGATAAAACCAGGTGAATTCCTTAAAATGTACCCTTCCATTCCTCCCTTCTTTCTTTCTTCATCCAGGCCTAAAGACCGAGAAAAAAGCCCCCTTCCACGATAACCACCGTCGGTTCTCCCACGCCCCTCTCCTTTTGTCCACCCCGAGGACGTGCAACCCCCGCAAAAAAACGCTATGCCCCCCTCGCTCCACCGCTCTTTTCCTCCCTACCTCCAGGACCCAAAAAGAGAAAAAAAGAACAACCAAACTTAAGACAACGACCCTCGTGCCGCTCCCCCCCCTGTCCCTCCCACTAAAGCGAAAGGAACCCGATACACAACCAAACGTTCAAAAAGCCCCCCTCTTTCCCATTATTTTAAAAGGGGCGGCAGCTCCAAATAAAAAGACGTCTCTCATTCCAGAGTTCTCTCCCCTTCCCTTCCAGCTCCCCCTTCCTCTTGCCCCCCTTGCCATCAAACGAAACAAGGAACGGAATCCGTACACAAGACACACGGATGGGTCCTTGCCCAAACTTTCCCACCTCTCTCCCTCACCCCTAAAGCCGCGAGAAAAGGCAAAGAGAAAGAAAAACAGAAAAAAGAAGAACCCCCCTCCTCCTCTCTTTCCAACCATCTTTAATAACGAAAAAAAAGGACACAGAGTAGGTTCCACCCTGTCTCTTCTTGCTGCGCATCCCCGGAACCCCTGTACTAAGATAATGCAGACCCTTCTCCCTAACTCTTCTCCCCCTCCCTCCTCCCCCCTCACCGCCCCCTCACGGATGAAGAGATGCACACCGACAGTGTACCACTCCCTTCCTCTCCCCCTCTCCCCCCTCACGCCCAAGGAGCGTCAGCCACCGACTCCAACGAAGCAAGAAGGGCAACAATTCCCCCCTCCCCCCCTTCAACTTTAACAATAGAATACAGACAGCATAAAACAAAAAACATAAGTTCCTCCTCTCGATTTCCGAATACGGGGAAATAGGGAAAACTCTGCGGCGACCACCTCTATGTCCCCACCCTCCCCCCCCTTCTTCTCCTCCCTCCCGATCTCCCTCTCAAGAAAATGTCGACCTTCTCTCAAAAAAAGCAACTGTTCCTGTCACCCCCCACACTCTCTTCCCCCTCCCCTCGCTGCCATCGAACTATATCCAAAGAGAAAAAAAAAAAGAAAGCTCGCCAAGAAGGAAGAAACCTTCCTTGCCTCCTGCTCGTCGGGGTGCAAGAAGAGAAACAAAGCACAAGCGCAAATACAAACCTCCCCCTCTTCCGCTAGCGACACAAAATAGCCAGAAACAGAACTAAAAACTCAGTCTCGAGCTCTTTCTTCCCTCTTCTTTCCTCCCCCTCCCCACCTCGCTAACCCATCCCAAACTCGATCTCCCCCCAAAGAAGCATCGTCACCCCTCCCCCCTCTCCTTCTTTTCGCCTGCACTCCCGCCAGGACGCGGAACTGATAAAAGGAAAAAGCCCGAGAAAAGTCGAACGGACTAACTCTCTGCCTTCCTCTCCCAGATCCCTTAGTCCCCCGAACAGGGCAAGGAATCCCCACAGGTCGCAAAAGCTCCCCCCCGTCCCCCGCGCCTCCAAACACGATCAAGAAACCAGAACCACTCACTCCAAGTACTATTCCCTCCGCTCCCCCCCCGTGCCCCTCTTCATCTCTCTCCCTCTGCGCTATAACGCCAACCAGCAACGCCGAAGATAGGCACCCCCCGCACCACCCCAGAAATAGGCCCTTCCTCCTCTCTCCGCACCCTTCCCCCCCTCCTCGCACCACATCCGAAAAAAAAAGAACGGCGTGCTTCAACGGCGTCCACTCCCTCTCCCCCTTTAATAAAAAAAAAAAAAAAAAAATCACCTCGTCCCCACCCCGCCTTCTCGCTCCCCCTCGTCTGATAAAAGACGACCCACCCACAACGCTCCTCTTAAGCGGATGCGCCGCTTCTCCGTTTCTCCTTCCCTCTTTCCACCCTCCTATCACAACAGCTAAGTCCAGACAAAAGCTCAAAAAAGGAAGGACCAACAAGACGATCCCTCCTCCCCTCCTTTCCTTCAGCCCGGCCTCCACGGGAAGAAAGAAAAAAGAAAAAAGACGAACCAAAAATCTTTACTCTCTCCTCCTTCCCTCCTTTGAGAAAACGATCGAAAAGGGAAAAGAAAAAGAAGTGCAATGGAACAGGAAACCTCCCCCTCCCCTATTACCGCTCGCAAACCAAAAGCAGAAGATACCTCAAAACGTCAAACACGCCCTTTCCTGCCCCCCCCTTCCCAGACTTACCGCCGGCATCACCTCCAAATATCCAGGTGAGAAGAACCAGAAAAATGCCGTCCATCTTCTCGTCCCCTTACGCTCGACACTCCCCCTTGCCTCCCCACGAAAGCCTTAAAAAAAGGACAGAGAGAAGAGAAGAAAGCTTTTGAGCCAATACCCTCCTTCTTCCTCTTTCGATACACCCGCAAAAAGAACGGAAGAATCATGCCAACAACAACGATACCCACTCCCTTGCCCCCTTCCTTACCGTCGAACCCCTCTCAAAAGGAAACAAAACTTGACCCCCGGCTCATGCCACCTCCCCTCCGCCCCCCTTCCTCCCCCTCTCCCCGCCCTTAATCCGCATGTTTTTCTCAACGCGAAACAGAGGAAAACAGAGAAATCTCTTCTTCCTGCCGTCCCGCAGCCCCACCCGTCGCTCCCCCTCTCTTCTCCGCTCGGGCGGCTTGATCAGACCTGAGCAAAAGCCCCTACATCTCCTTACCCGCTCCCCGCACGCGAAAAACAGTAAAGAGAGACGTAGAAAAAGAGAAGCAAACAATGCTTCAATATCCAGAAGAGGAGTCTTTCCCCCCTTCCCCCTTGCCCCACCCCCATACCTCGAGAAAAAAAAAACAAGAATGCTCCCAACGGCCGTCCCCTCTCATCCCCTGTTCTCCGTCGCCATCCCCATCTATGAGAAGGTAGAGGAAAGAAAAATAGACTCAGACATCCCCCCTCCACTGACCCCCCTCCTTCTCCTCGCCTTCTCACAAAAGAGAAAACTAAAAAAAAACAAAGAAGGAGCCCCCTCCCTTCCACTCTCCCTTTTATACTTACCGAAACACGCAGAGGAGCACGAAAGATCTTCCTCTCATCCCAGCTGCTCCCCCCGGCCCATCCACACCATCGAACGGGACAAGGGAAGGGCCTATGCTCCATTTCTCAATCATCCGTCCCCCTCCCCCGTTTCCTTTCCCCCCCTCGTCCCTCATAATAACTAAGGCATTACTGCGAAAAAAAACCCCAGAAAATACGTTCTCCCCAGCACGCACGCAAACTTTTCCCGGCTCCTCCTAACCCCTACGCAAAATTGATACAAATAGGAAGAGAGAAAAAAGAGAGAAAAAACAGGTATTCAGCAACAACTCCCCCTCCCCTTTGATTGGGCAATGTAACAGCGCCAAAAAGGAAAATAACAAGGTAAGCGTGGAAATACGCCCCATTCCCTCCTCTTAAACCGGAAAAAACTCCCTCGCAACCACCTCGACGATTTATTGTTTTCCCCCCTCCCCTCTTTTCCCAAGAGAGCTCAGTCCACAAAGACAAAAACCCCCTCCTCTATTTGGCGGTCCCAACTCCCTTCACCGTTCGCGGAAACCAAGCAAAAAAGAAACGGAAAAAACAGACACACAAGTGTCAAGTCTGGACTCCCTTCTCTCCCCCGATACAAAATACATGAAGGAAGAAAAGACCACCATCCAAGCCGACTCGGAAGAAAAGTGTCTCCCCCTTCTCCCCCCTCCCGACAGCGCGGCGCTGAAGCAAGACGGCCGCAACGCTCCCGCATCCTCCCTCTCCCCCCCTCCTTCTCCCCACTCCCCCCTGTCCTTTCCCCCATACAACCAATTGACACGAAAAAAAACACCCACCCCGCATCCCGCACTCCACCCTTCCCTCCCCTCCTAAGACCTCATCGCTGTCCACACAATGCAACAATGAGCGAAAGTCGGCGCATCGAGTCAAAAAAAACTTTCCTTTATGTCCCCTCCCCACTGACCGAAGAACAAAGTCAGACAAAACGCGGCAGAAACACCCCTTACAAAAAAGGGTCAGCCTCTCTTCTCCCTCTCCCCCCCTCTACTAGCGCCATCAACACAACAACCAGCGGGAGATTACTCAACGCCTCTATCCCCCAACCACCTCTTCCTTATCCCTTTTCCACCTTACTCTTCCTCCCCCTGCCCCACCTCTAAGAGAAGAGGGAGGGGGGAATCGCTCGCCTCTCTACTCCCCCCCCGGCAAGCCAAGGAAAAAAGCCCCCCACCCGCGCCCGCCCGCTCGTCCCTTGGGCTCTCCTGCCCCTGGCCCACAAGAGCGGACGACGGAAAAGAGCAACCATTCTAAAATAGACAAACCTGCCCTCCCTCCCCCCCCCCAATCTAAACTCTAACGGCATAAGAAGACCTTCCCTTCCTCTAAGGACCTGCCTTTCCCTTCCCCGTCTTCCCCTCCTCGCTCTGCGCCCTCGACAAAAAGAAGAACGAACCAGAGGAGAATCTCCTCACAGGAGGGAATAAAATACAGTCCCTCCCTCCCTCCCCACCCCCCGCGCACCTCCAGTATAGTGCATCGACGAAAATACCCAGAGCCTACAAGCCTACTCTCCCCCCCCCCCGTCCCCTTCGCAGAAGACACACCATTAAAAAGGAAGTACCAATGAAACTCACCTGAACATTTTCTCCCCCTCCACCGCGTCCCTCCTGAACCTCCTCAAAGTGGCTAAAGTAGGACCTCTGCCGTCCCACCCTGCTTCTTTCCCCCCCTTCCCCCCCCCATTCGCCTCCCCCCCTATTCCCCTCTAAACACAAATTGCAACAGACAAACGAGAGAAGAAGTCCCCCGTCTTTCCCCTCCCCCCCATTTCCACCAAGAATATATACCATCCCTCGTCCCCGAGGAGAAAGCCCGACCCACCGAACCAATCGCCACACCCCCCCCCTCTCCCCCGCAACTGACGGTGACAGAAAAAAAAAAGGCAAGCAAACCAACAAAAAAGTACACGAAGAATCTTCTGTGCCCCTCCGCCATCAACTCGCTCCCACAGAAACACCCGCAAAGACTTCTTCTGGACGCTACCCCGCTCCTCCCTTCCCTCCCCAGCTTTGCTTTCCTGTGTTCCTAACAGACTCAAACGCACTCCACGGGAGTGGAAAGCACCTCTACATAACTCCTCCTCCGTCCTCCCTTTTAAAAAACGTACACAACGAAAGTGACCCGGGGAAGAATGATTCCACTGTCGGCCCCCCACGACCCTCCCCTTCTCCCGGAGTACTAAAGAGGAAAAAAGAAACAAAAGCACGTGTCACTAAATCACCGCTCTTATTCCAGCCCTCTATGTTCTCTCTCCCTCCTAGTCCAAAAAAAAGAAGAACTAATCATTCCCGCACAATATCTTCTCACACACCATGCCTCCCCCGCCCCTCCCCACCCTCCTCCCCTTAAACTACTCCCAAAAGAGGGGAGGCAAAAAAGCAGAAGGCGGAGCCACGTCCGCTCCGCCCTCCGTTCCCTCCGACGTCCCCCCCTCCCCTTTTCGCGCTTCAATTTACCTATCAAAGAAGCCCGCAACCACAACCAAAGACCCCATCGACCCCCACCCGATTCGCATACCGCTCCAAACACAAAGGAAGAGAAAAAGACAAAGGATAACGTCAGAAAACCAGCCCGCCCCCCCCGTTGTATCCTTTAGGAACACCCGAAATAAAGGACAAAAAGAGCACTCCCCACGACTCTGCTGGTTCTTCGCTTCTCCTCTCTTCTGCTCTCCATCCCCCCTCCCTTCTACAAAAAAATTTGAAGGGGGAAGGAACAACAGGATACAGGCTCATTTCCCCCGCTTCCCCTCTCTTTCCCCCCACCCGCCGATCCCACAATGGAGCAAAAAGGATACAAAAAGACGCCAGAGGCACCCCCCCACTCCGTCACTCCAGACCTACGAGCATATGGGCACGAAGCTCAAATCTAACCAAGTAATGAAAGACATTATCCCTTTTTCCTCCTCCCTCCACCTCGCCGCCCCGCCCCCACTAGCGTCCAGGCCCAGACCTCCGCTCCGACCCCCCCTCCCCCTCCGTCTGGCCTCTCTCCCCCTCTTACTATATTAATCCTCCTAACCGAAAAGGATAAGGAAAGTCCAAGACCCCTCCCCCTCTCTGCCCCTCCCTCCTCCCCTTTCGCCCGCCTCCTCATAAGATCCTTACCTAGAAGGGACGGCGAAAAAAATGCGCTCGAGGGAACAGGACCACTAAACTGCCTCCCGGCGAGAAAGGAGGAGGGCCGCCACCTCTCCCAGCGCACCCCCCACCCTGTCCTCGCTACTCTCTCCCAAAACGCCCGAGAAGGAACAATCATTTTCTTCAACGAGCTCTCTCCCCCTCCCCCCCTCTCCTTCCCCGCCCGTCCACAATCCACCGGCGCTGCCAACGGAATAGACCTCACTACCTGCTTCCACCCTGCCCTCCGCTCCCTGCTGTTACGAGCAAGCCCGAAGGAAAAAAACCAGATGAAAATACAAAGAATCTGCCCCCGTTCTCCCCGACTCACGCATGCGAAAGCCTCCGACGGGGAGCGGAAAACCACAAAGAGCTACAAAAAGAATACTTATTCCTTGTCCACCCCGCGTCCACTAATAAGAAAAGAGGAAACCGAACCGAACAAGAACTCCCCCAATGTGTCCACTCCCTCCTCCTCTCTCTTCCCCCTCCCCCCTCCTTTATCTCCCAAAACTCTTAACGACGAAAGAGGCGATTAGATGGAAAGCAAAAGGGGGGCAAAAAAAGAGGAGAATCTCCTCCTTCTCCCCCTGCTGTAGGCCAAAGCTGCCGCCCGAGTCATCGCAAAAGGAAGAGAAAAGAATGACCCATCCATCATCACGCTATTCCCCCCCCTGTCCCTCCTCATAGAAAAGCCGGCGGGACGGATGCCGCTCGGAATCGCCCACGGACTCGAACTATATCCTCTCTCTTCATCCCTCGATATAGACTCCGGAGAGAAAAGAAAAAGCCCCAAACAATTCCCCTTGCTTCTCCCCTTCCCCCTCCTGCCTCTCTGTGTCTCTAACTGAAAATAAACAGAAATCAGCAAAAATGGGAGCCATAAACCCCACCCGTACCCTCCCCCCTCCTCCCCGTCTATAACCAAAGACGACGAAAGCAAAAAAAAAAATAAAGCGAGAGAGAAAACCCCCTCCCTCTCTCCCCCTAATCTCGGTCTAATAGGCATGGAAAATAGCACGTCAGATTAGAGCGACCCCCGCCCCCTCCCTCCCTCCACCGTCGCACAGAAAAGTGAACAGCAGAGAGACAAACCTCGCGACGGACGTCCCTCCGCCTCCCCTTGCCCCCCCCGCCCCTCCTCCCCTTCGCTCTCTTCCCACACCGGAGCAAAAAGTCAGACAAAACCCAAGAGAAAACTTCATTTCTTCCCCCAACCGCTCACCCCTAGACCAAGAAGAACGAACCGAAAAAGCAAGACAACTCGTCATACACAGGAGCGCTGTCCCCCCCCCTCCCCCCCCACTCAGACCTCCGACTGTGCGGCAAAATGAACTAAGCGCAATGAACAACAACGTCCCCTTTCCCGCTCAATCAAGGAGTAAGCGGAGCGAAAGGAGTCCATTCCCTCGACAGCGCTCCTCTGCCCTCTACCTCCCCCTCATTCCCGCCCCCCCGAACCACAAGTCAACTTTAGCAGAGCATATGAAACTACTGGCCCTACACTAACAATATTACCACCTCCTCCTTGTCCTCCCCCCATTAACAACTCTCAGTCAGAGAAAAACAAAGAGCACAAAATCTCCCTGTTCTCCCACTTCTCCCCGTATCCAAGACGCCGCAAGAAATAAAGAGGCGCAAAAACGATCACAAAACCTCCCTCCCTCCGCACTCGCCCCCTCCTCCCTCAAACCCTTAAGCAAGACACCAGCGATCGCCCATTAGAGAAGGATTCCTCCTTTTCTCCTCCTCTCCTCCTCCCCCCCAACCTCAGCACCCAGGAAGAGGGGACCAACTAACATCACCAAAAACTCTCCCTCCTCTTCCCCCCGAGACAATCTAAAATGAAAGAACGAGAAACAGACAGAAAAGGCCTCCCTCCCTCCTACTCCGCCCACGAAGAGGGGCAAAAAAGAAGAAAAAGAGGCGAAATGATTCTCACTTCGTTCCTTATACCCCCTTCCCTTCTCGATACTACAAAAGAGACTCAAGAAACGCCTGACCACTGTATACATCTTCCCCTTCTCCCCCTCCCTTCACACCCAACAAGGAGAACAGATTAGAAATCCCAATGAGAAAGCAGGGAAGCAGCTACCTCGCGC
>Ga0179591_1401802_pt1 | contig 12822 bp, 16 predicted proteins | sample CZOMad2_1_08_16f_FD_182891 | JGI IMG/M metagenome (GOLD analysis project Ga0179591, IMG submission 182891) | Vadose zone soil fungal communities from Angelo Coast Range Reserve, California, USA - CZOMad2_1_08_16fungal (PacBio error correction) | ecosystem: Environmental > Terrestrial > Soil >...
CGCTAGAACTATTTCTAACAACTGACGCGTGCCGGCACGTTGGTGCATGAGGGGGTCCTCAACGAAGGGTAAGTAGGGAGAAAAAATGGAAAGAACTTCCGGGGAGGAATCTCCGAAACTACGGCTGAATTGTAATAAAAGATTCAGCAACCAAAGGTTAAAAAGGTTATTTGAGAAAGCTAATTCGACAGCGAAAGCCTTGGTAGTCTCTTACGTTTTTCGGAGGCGAATTGTAAGTTACACGTTGCCAAAACGAAGAGAGTAGGCGCGCCACAAGAGGACATTCTTCCATGTGACACCGCTCCGTAAAATGGGAGGGATGACTAGGAGAAGTCGTATTACCAAGAATGCTAGGTGAAGAAAAAAAGTATGGGTCTCCAGGGGCGCTCCATTGAAAAAGAAAGCCGGCAGCTCAAGTGGGGGAAAATAATGTCAGGGCCTTGAAAGAGATAAAGTAACCATCGCCTCGGGAAAGGAGAAAAGGAGCTCATGTTAAAGCCTGGGAAAGTAAGCGCGGCAAACGAGGTGTTAAGACTGCACTATTCCCAAGAGAAAGGAAGAGGAGGATTGTGCTAGGACTGGATCGAAGTCCGCCCGAGCGATGCAACAAAGGTAGAGAAGGAACTAGGAAGAGGACTAACTAACGAAAAAGATCACATACTTAGAGCTAGGGAAAATTTACGCCAATGTCATTCCGATACAGGTGAGATAACGACAACAAAAAAAAGGAAAGTCAAGGGTATCTTACATTGCATCAAAGTACCTATAACAGTCCTTGATTCAGGGGGCGAAATTCGTACGTCGCTTGATGGAATGACGGGAAAAGTCAAAGGAGCTGGCGAAAAAATCAACAAGCTACAGGGGAGGCAATCGGCCTATTGATAAAGAGTGCCACTGCATTGAACACTGATATGAATTGAAAAGGGTCAAGCGGAGAAAACTGCTTTGATGGTTTTCGAGGAAACTTCAAGGTCGGAAAAAATGCGCGGGCATTTGAAATTTAACAGGCAAGGTAAGGGGGACCGTTACGCTTAAAAAGGAGTTGCTTTAAGGGTATAGACTCTGAGATAGAAACACAGGAAGTGGACTTGAAGGGGAAGAGCTAGAAAGGATCGGTTTTTGGAAAGGAGAGGGCTGGAAGAAGTCTGTTAGCCACGGTTGAAGGGCTCGAGAGAGGAGACTTAAAAGCTTTGAGAGTAGATTCGCCCGGGGGAACAGGTTAAAGGGACCAATCAAGGGGAACAGTTAAGCTGCAAAGAGGTTTAAAAAGAGCCAGGCGTTATTTTAGGAAAAAAATACATGGGAGGAAAATCCTGAAAAAGAAGGACTTAAAAGGGAAGTTGGTGTTTTAGGGGAAAGAGGGAAAGACTTAAGAGGAAAAAAGAATTTACCAGTAGGAGGCCAGTAAGAAATTTTGGGAACCAGCGGGAGGAAGGGTCAAAGGGGGATAGTGAAGTGCGAAGGGGAGGGTTTAAAAAGTGTGAAGAAGGAGCTGGCGAAGGGGTCTGGAGAATTCTGGACATGGGATAAGGACAAAGGGGAGTGGAAAGAGACTTAGAAAGAATTCGGGAAGCGAGCGTTATTTAATTTATTATGGAGGAAGGCGGGAGGGGAGAAAGGGGACATCGAAAGAGGGGAATCATCTGAGAAAAACAAAAAGTCGGGAAGAAAGGCGCCACCTGAGGGTGCAATTTCAGGGGATGAGATGAAAAAAGGGGTCTGACCGGAGAGGATTGGCCGAGGAAACGAGAAAAGGAAAGGGGTAAAAAGGACTCCTTCAGGAGGTTCGGAAAGGTGAAAGGAGGAAATACTGAGACAAACAGGAAAGAACTATCTCCGGGGAAAAAAAGCAATGCGCATGGACACTGGAAAAAAGATCTTCAGCCAGGGGAGTAAATAGAAGGAAGGAAATCGTCATGGAAAGAAACGTTTTGGAAGGACAAAAGGACTTCCAATTTCCAAAAGTTTAAGTAAGGATGCTTGCTAAAAATTGAAGAGGGAAAAAAAACGATTTGCCTTCCGCTTGGCACCACAAGGGGGAAAGCAGACCTGTCAGAATAAAAACCATTGATGAAGGAGGAACTACAAAGAAACGAGGGTAAATCGAAGGTCTGCACCAGGGACCCGAGGATGAGGGGGAGATGGCGAAGTCTACTAAGGAAAAGGGAGTGGGGGGGTTCAGTCGAGCCGGACAACTTGGGGAAAACCAGGGGAAAATCAAGATTACTCCTTAAAATCAAGAGATGAAGACTGAGGGAAAAATGTAAGCCTGACAGAAACGGCAAACCATAAAGCGGCAAAAGTCGTGAAGAATGGAGAGGTTGGACGGAGATCACCAGGCCATCTCACGGAAGGTTCTCGAAAATAATTCCAGAGAAGGGAGACTAAAAGAGTCAACCTCTTTTCTACAAGGCGGATTGTGCCTTGGGAGATTCTAGTTAGGGAAGAAATTCCCGAAAAGGAATTCGAGAGATTATGGATGAGAGTCGTGTGTTTCAACGTACAAGGCTCTTCGAAAAGGGATCCACTGAGGGAGGATTATTTTGCAATTGAAGGTAATCGTCGAAACAAGAGGATTAAACTCTAATTGATCTGTGAATGGAAGTTAAGGAGATCGAAGGGGTAAGTTTGGCAAGGCTAGGGGATATTGAGGATCGGACCTTGGAGGGTTTATAAAGACTTCTGAGAGGTGGTCATCGGGGAAGTCCAAAAAAATCTAGGCCTTGATGAATTTAACAGAGTTGAGGGTTAAAGGAGGAATCTGAGAAGCTGTAGAGTTTCGGTAAGAGGCCATTGGAAAAGAGAGCTTCTAGGTTACGCAAGAGGAAAACTTAAAGGGGAGGGGACTGATAATTCATTGGGGGGTCCGGATCAAACAAAGGCTTAATAACTCCATATCAGGGAAGCCGCTAGGGTGCGGAAACGTTGGTTAAGAAGGAATCATGCTCTAGAAACAAGAAGAAAAATTAGGCTAATGAAGCAACTGAGAAAGGGAAAATCCTGGGAGGAAGTCTTATGCAGTGCATGAAAGGCCGGTGTAGGGAAATTGAAATACATGGGTACCAAAAAAGGATAAGGAGGAAAGCAAGTTGTAGGGGGAATGTTGCCGCTCAGCGAAACCATACGAAAAAGAAACCATTAGGGGAGGGGGGATAAGTACTAGGGTCTAAAATCTGAGAAATGTCAGTAAGGCAAGTCGGGCCTTAATCCAGGACGGTGCTGGACTGAGGAAGAAGTTAAAAAACTTAATTTAGGGGCTTATCCAAAAGGAAGGTTCACAAGGAGTATTTGCTGAAAAGGGAAAAAACCTCTCAAGGTCGGCAAAAGAAAGTACCAAATTAAAAAAAGGGACAGTCTTAAGGAAAGAAGGAGAAAGCGTAAAACTGAGGGAAACAATCTTTCCACGCACTCAGACGATTATGAGGAAATCGGGAAAGAAAGGGGGGATTCAAGTGTTTCAGGGGCTTTCAGGAAGGTCTCGTGGGGGAACGCCGCAATATAAAAGGGAAGCTAACTCGGGGAGTTGTGCCTAATCGTAGAAGTTAAAGCTGTCAAAATCGGAGGGGGGGCAGACCGATTAAACTTCTCACCAGGGAGACACCTCTAAGGGGAGAAAAACAAAATTCTCGAAAGTAAATCGCAACTAATTATTGAAAGACTTTATCACTTCCTGAGGAGTTTCTGAATCATCATTCAAAGGTCTAGCTTTGCCAAAGAAATTCCATGATGAAAGGAGGTTGAAAAAGAGAGAGAGCAGAAAAGGTAGGATTACGCCGCGTTGGGGGCCACGAGGGAAAAAAGAAACCGGGGGAGGGGAGATAAAAACAGTCAGGGGGGGCAAAAGCAGAAGGCGCTTAATCATCACAAACTTGAGGTTGGAGTGAAGAAAGAAAAAAAACTAGTTCAAGGGGTGTGCGGAAAGCGGGAGACCATGGGATCACGAAACGAGGGGGGGCAATCATCAGAACTTAAGGCAATCCTAAAGGGTCACAGGGGTGGGCGAGTCTAGAAAAATCCTGGAGGGGGTAAAGAGAAGGGGGGGGGGTGAGGGCACTTAAGCCGTCTCTAACTATTTCAGAGAGGGGACATGAAGTTTAAAAAAATCAAAAAACTTACCGGGAAAGGGGCATGGGAAGTTAGAAAAGCTTTTTTTGGACGAAATCAGAGAGGAAGTCGATCTTGAAAAACAAAGCCTGGGGGAGGACAAAGAGTGCAGCTATAAAGGAAAATCGAAAAATCAATACGGTAACATTCGATACCATAATTAAAGAGTTGAGCTAGAGGAAGGAGGAGGGGATCAAATCGAAGGGGGGAAGAATGGCCTTTATTCATTTCAGATCGAGCATTGAGCTACTCAAGGAAAGAGAAGACATGAATCAGAGATCATTGACGATCGTCCGAGGGGAAAATCATGCTAGTGAGGCTTATGCGCAAGAAAAACTAAGAAATTAGGAGGTCTCGAGTAAGGGGAAGAGAAGCTTTAGAGCGTTTAAATGTTTCAATCCTGACAAGGAAATTGAGAAAAATTATGTACGTGACAACGGAATACATCCGTCATATCGGAGGATCGGTATCGAAGGGGGAAGAGGCTTTCAGAGGGAGGTGTCTCCAATATAAGCTGCACTCAATGAAAAAGGAGAGGCGGGGGAGTCTTAGGTCGGAAGCAGGGAGGTTCTTGGTAAGTCATTATTTCGCGAGCAAGGGGCCTTAGATAAGAAGGGGGGGGTTAACAACCGAAGATAAATGCAAAATTCCCGGTATTGAACGTCCTCAAAATCGGTCGTCGAGATGGAAGATTGGTGGAAGAGCTAGGGCGGCAGTAGAATGCCGGAGAAGAGCTGGATAAGATGACCCAGAATACTAAGGGAGAGGTTTCGCAGAAAGGATGCGCCAACTTCTTTCGACCGAGTAACGGGGGGCAGGTAGAAGTCCTCAAAAGATGATTTGAAAAGACAAAGGAGACTACGAAAGAAGGAAAAATTTTGTTCAATTACTTTCGGGGAAGGGGCGCAAGCAATCAAAAACCTGGATCAAAAAGGGAACACGAATTGGCAAATCGATAAGATTATTATGAAAAAAGGGGAACTCTTGTGCACTTCCGTGGATGCTTAAAAGCCAGGGAAAAGGGAATTGGAGGGAAGCCGCTAAAAACTAATAGGAGAGTGTACGTTCCCGGGCCGAAAGATTAAAGAAGGTCAAATACTGGACTGAGAGGGGTTGAAGCGTAGGAGCCCTAAGTAACGGAAAAAAAAGCCACGGAGAAATCGAGGAAAGAGCCAGCTCTTAATGTTATAATCATTAGTTCAAGCTTGGAGTTGCCAGGAACCAAAGCAAGGACTAATTAAAGAGTCCGAGTGTAAGATAAAGATCCCCTAGGGGGAGAAGAAACAAGTACCGTGACTGAAGGACCGAAGATATTGTTCCATCACAGGGGGATACAAAGAAGAACAAAAGGGCTGAAAAAGGAAGGATCTCGAGCCGCCGGGAATCAAACTATCTTCGGAGCCTGCCATCGAGGGGGGGGGGCTCAGGGGAAAAGAGGTGGGGAGGTAGTGGCGGGAGGAAGGGGGCGACTGAACGCATATCGATAAAACGGAAAGGAGGAGGCCAGGGACGTTCTGTGGGGTATCGGGGTTGACTTCACCAAAGATCGGGGGGGTTTAAAGAGACGGGTGAAGTCAACAGAGAAAGCGCCTTGGGTTTGCTAGCGAGGCTCGAGGGATCAGAACTGTGTAAGCCTTAAAAGATGAAGGGAGGGGAAGGAAGCCGGAGAAGAGGAGGGCCTGCAGGGCAGGAGTGGCAAGAAGACGGAAAGCTATAAAGAGTCTGGGAGATGTACAGAGCGTAAAGGAAAACGAATCAAAAGGTCCGCGAGGATTTAAACAGGAGGAGTTATACGTGAAGAGGACAACAAACAGAGAATAGAAAGGATACAAACAGCTTTAAGTAGATAAAAAGGGGTTTCCGTTGAGTAGTGGAACAAGAGAAGACATACATAACTTCTGAAAATAAGAAATAAACGAAAAGCCGACTCGCAGCATAGTGCCGGGAAAGAACGATCTTTAGGGGGACTTATCAAAAACCGTTGGGAGGGGGCCAGCGTTCTGATTGGGAAAGTCAATGAGAAGGGGGGAGGGAGAAGGGAAAGGACGACGGGGGGGCGAGAAAATACCTGATTTCAAACAGGGGCAGTGTCCGAGAACTCAAACGAAAGTTTCGTGGGAAGAGAAGAAGGAATGGCGCGAGGGTTCCAAGGGGAAAAAGTCTCTCGCACAACTTCAGCGAATCAAAGGAAAAAGGGGCGATGGCATCGCATAAGGGAAAATTGCCGGACTTTTGGCGATTCTGTCGGGACCAAGGAATCTGTCACTCCCTTGTTTTATCGGGTCAAATGACAAACTCAATCAACCAAGAAATTGGTACTCGTGTAACCGCCAGCTCGGCCGGAAAAAAAGGGACAAATTCGGGGCTCAATTAACATAAAATCTAGTGAATAGAATACCGTCCGGGGAGGGGACCTAAACCGACGTATTAAGTTAGGGAAGGGCTTCGTGTGGGGAGGGAGTCCTGATATTAAAGGAATGCGGAAGGGTGGGCGAAAGCATGTATGTAAAGACTCTCAATCCTCGACGACGGAGAAAAGAATGAAGGGTCGGAAGGGCCGAGGAAGTCGGCCATGATCTGAATCATAAACACAGAAGCAAAACTCCCCAAAAACTTATTAGTATGGGGGAAAAACGGGAGTGGCTTAGGAAGAAAAGTACTAAGGGCTCATGGGGGCTCAGACATAAAAGGACACTTAATTTAAAACGTTCACCTGCGGGAAATCGTGAGAAGGATTTAAGAGGAAGGCCTTAAAAAGGGAGGCGTATCAGGATTTTCCTGTAAAAAACGCACTGGGGTTTACCAGCATTAGAGTGATGCTGTACAAAGTGATAAGTTCTATGTGGAAAGAAGTGCCGCAGGCCTTAGGGAAGTGTCCAAAGATGAGACCGTGAGGTTGTGCAAGGAGTTACAGATGAAAAAACGGTATGAAGGCTGACAAAACGCAGAGGGAGAAATGGAACTGGCTAAGAAAATGGAAGGGAGGAAGGAGATCTTTGGGCTCCTCCAGGTCATCACAAAAAGGGACACCACCTTTGGGTGGAGATGAGGTCAGGGAGAGAAACAGCTTCACAGCGTTGCAGGGGAACTTGACAATTGGCGATAAAAAAGGTCGCAAAAGGAAACAGAGAGAAGAAAAAGTAAAGGCAATTCCACTCGCAGTCAAGTCCGGCACTAAACAAAAGGGAAAGGGTAGGGAAAAGGGTTTTGAGAAAAGGCCCTGTAGCGAAAATCGCCAGGGGGACTTGTTGAAGGATCATTCAGAAAGGGCCAGGAAAAAACTTTGAGGAGGAAAGCATAAAGAGGGGCCTTGGCCGAAGGAGTTTTGGGTGAGGCACACGCAATGCTGCGTCGGGTAAGGAGGTCAGAAGAGAACCTCTTTAAGGTAAGAAAGCGAATGACTACTAACTCCTAGAGAGGAAGTCTATTGGGGGGATTTCATGTAGGGAATACCTAGAAAACCAGAGGAGGATATAGGGTAGCATTCAAAACGTGGTTCCTTCCGGTTATGGGGGCGTTTTCGACTATGAATGGGCTGTGGGAGGAAGGACAATCGAGAGAAAAAACATAACGAGGATGGCAATCGGAGAAAAAATCTGGCCTGAAGGGTCCTGCCCTGGGGTAGGAAATCGAAGCGGGGGGGGGGGGTGGGGGGGGGGGGGGGGGGAGGGGGGTGTGGGGGGGGGGGGGGGGGGGGGGGGGGGGGGGGGGGGGGGGGGGGGGGGGGGGGGGGGGGGTTGTAGGGGGGGGGGGGGGTGGGGGGGGGGGTGGGGGGGGGGGGGGGGGTGGTGGAGGGGGGGGGGGCCGCTTGTCAGGGTGGTTGGGAAAAAAAGGCACTTGGGAAAGAAAGCTCGAAAGAAACTGGGAAATCCCCTGTAGGACCTGCCTTTTCCAGCTTGGAAAAAGGATTGGGGTTCGTGTAAAGCTAAAAACCTCCGCGGTATTGGAAGGGGCTGGGGTCTCTTGGCTTGTCGGTCGCAAAGGGCTCAGGGGAAAAATCAGAGAAACGGCTTGGGGGCGAATTAGAAAACTGAAAGTTTTACAATGGGGAAGTTACCATAGCTGTGTTGGAAGCATAAAGAGGGGGTTTTTGTGGATGAAGTTTGCGGGGCGGGAGCGTGCGCGGCCCTGGGGGTTAAAAGTCCCTCAGGACTTCAGAACTGAAATAGGGAGGAACCCGGAGGGGTCTAGAAGAGTTGAAATGAATAACAAAAAAAGAACGTATCAGGGGGGAAATTAGAAAGGAAAAGGTCGAGACTTCTAAGAGTTGGGGAGGTGTTGGCGCCTGCTGCACCGTAGGGCAAGGTTCCGGGGGAAACCTGAGGGGAAAATCCGAAAAGGGCTGAAAGTCACCGGAGGGCGACAGAGAAGGGGAAAAAATACGTGTCGAGACGGGGTATTGCAGGCAAACCTTCGGGTATAAGGCAAAAAAGGGGAGATCAAAGAAACGAGAGAGAGAAGGCGTAATTAAAAAAACTTCTATGAGTCATTGGATGAAAAGATTGGGAGGAAGCAGATAAAAAACTCTCGGAAGGGGGGAAAACGTTCACCGAGTAGAAGGCGGAGTTAGATACGTACGAAAAGGAGATATACACACGGAGGGATCAGGAAGGAGGGGCCGAAAGCAGAGGATGAAGAAAAGTCACCGCATCGAAGATCTTTTGAAATATCGAACGAGGAGTTTAGGGTCAAAAGGGGAGTCTTCCCCGGGGGAAAAAGTCCTCCTTGACGATGGTTAGACTGCTGCGTAAAAATAAGTCCTAAATGCCGCCGGGGTAAACACACGAAAAGATTTGGTCATAAAAGTAAGAACCGGCGAAACAGAAAAGAGAGAGGGGAGCTGTCGGGTGCTGAAACGGACAAAGAAGGGAATCATAAATCGAAAAGATGGGGGAAGTGGGAGGAATTAAAAAAAGGGAACCGAAAAGGAGAAAGGCAAAAGGGGCACAATCATCGAAAAAATGAAGGGGATCTGAGTCAAGGACACAAAAATTCTCGGGAAGTATTTGCAGTCGAAAAGAACAATCAGAAATTTGTTGAAGGGAGGAGAAACCCTAGAAAACCGGTCTGAACCCAGGTCTGTCATGGGCCAATCAGATTTTCAAAAAACGGCCAAACGAAAACAAAAGTCAATCATAGGGGGAGTGGCTGGCAGAGCTACGGGCCTCAATGAGAAGGTTTGTAAGGATCTGCGAACTAAAGAAACCGAAGCATACGATATAGAAGTAGGACATTCGGGAGGTGACGACAAAAACAACAGAGGAGAGATAAAGAATGAAGAAAGTCCTCGCGAGGAGTTACAGGTTTCAGGGGTACGGAATAACTCGGAAGTGAGGGGGGGGCCTAAAGGGAGAGAATCGAAAAAACGCAGACGGCCCGCTGGACGGGGCAGGTGATTTCTTCCAAAAAGAAAAAAAGGAAAGGCTTCCGGGAAGGTCTCGGGGGGGAGGAAGGCGAAAGCATTTCGAAAAAGGGTGCGCAATGAAGAAAAAGAAGCAAGGGAGGCTTGGAAATCCAATACTTGAAAGGCTTGAAAGAAGGCTGGGGAAGCTCGCTAAAAAACCTCCTTGCTGTGAAGAGGGGTCCGAGTTTTCGCTGAAAAGTTGGAAGGTTGGAAACAGGCGGAGGAAAAACTTCTAGGGACATTTAGGGAAAGTCTAATCAAGGGCGAGGACAGAACAAAAACAAAGCCAAAAGACATAAAAAAAAGCTTTGCCAAAAAGAACGGTTGGAAGGATTACAAAAACAACCAAGCAGCCAAGGCACTGTTGGGGTAGGGAAAACCGAAAGGAAAAAAAAGCCTAACTCGGGGGAGGCGTCGAAAAAAAGAAAGGCTGGAAAAGTGTTGAAGAACAATTTGTGCGAGGGGGAAAGCACACTAGCACGTATCAACGCTTACAAATTGTAAAGGGGGAAAAAAGGAGATGTGGGAAAGCGGACGGAGGGGAAATGGAAGTATGGAGGTTCGTGAGGAGTACCTGGGGACCGGGGAAGCTGACGATCACCGGGGGAAAAAAACCGGAAATTTGGAAAAATGTAACGCTTGCAGAGAAGTGAAAGGAAATCTAGCTTGGTAGGGGGTCCAAACCCTCAAGCGAAGAGAAGCGCTTCAAAAAGTGCACAAAGGAAGGGGGGGAACACACCAAAAGGGAGATAGGCGGAAGGGCTTTTAGGATTAAGTGAAACTACAGAGCTGTGGGGAAAAAGGGCATCCCGCTGAAGAAACTAGAAAAGTTGAACGGGGCAAATCAGGAAGCAAGTAACAGGTTACTTCGCGATTGAAAGGATACCACAGTGGGGAATCAGAGGGGATCGAGGAAAAAGAAGCCAACTCCAACAAAAGGGATCCTTCAGGACATGAAGGAGGTTCATGAATCCGACGGCGAAGGGGTATTCCAATCAGAGGGCATGGGTCTTCCAATCCTCAGAAGTGGGGTTTGCAAAGAGCTATAGGAAGTCTTCCCTAAAATGGGAAATTGAGCAAAAACAACTGTCCCGAAAAAAATTTGAGGGGCGCAAGAGCAAAAAAATGCGAACAGCATCCGCCGGAGAATAACATTGAAAAAGGAGGAAGGAAGAAGGAAGACTCGAAAGAAAAAGGGGGTTGATTAGAGGCTCCTCGGTTTACACGTGAAATATCTTGGACAAGAGAAAAGAGACAGGTCAACGGGGAGAAAAGCTCAGAGAGATTGGTGAGTCCGCATGGGTGTAGCAGAAAAAACTGAAGCAAACTTCAGGGAAGGGAAAGGATGAAGTCACGCCTTCTCCTCAGGGGGAGACAAGTTGGCCCGAATAAAAAAAAGAAGCATCTCCGAGACAATCAACATGCAGGAATTTGCCAGGAAAAAGAAGAGGGGACTAAATAGGAATGCGGGGGAAATGCTCGGGTCCTGAGCTCGGTCGATACAAAACAATTAAATGAATTCGCAAGGGAATCAGACAGCGGAGAGTGCAATTCTGGAAGTACAAGAGCAACACAAAAAAGGAGGGGAAAGTAAAAGAAGAGACTGTAGGAAGCGAGACGTAGCGTGGAGGTCTTAGATTTCCGTAGGATGTTCATAGAGGTTAGTTTATTCTAAGGCGCCTCTTGCACGCCTCTCGGGCACTCAAGGGCAGGGGGATCCTTCAGGAGGGGAAGCTCGAATACTGGTGCGGGATCTCTTAATCTTCAGCAAGTTAAGGCCCTTCTTAATTGATGCGCCGAGGAAAGAGGTCTGAGGAAAAAGGGAAGGGAAATCTTAACCAAAGAAAGAAGAGGCTCTGGGATGGAAGACACATTCCTTTCCTGGGAGAAGAAAAACTAAATGAGGGCTGGGCGAGGAAAAGAAAGTTTCTGAGCGGATCTTTCATTTTGTGGATTGGAGATAGGCGTTTTAGGGGAACTTTTTTACTGGCAAAAAAGATACACAGGGGAGGGAGAGTAGAAAGGCACACAAGAAGAACGTAGGTTACCGGATGAAAATTAAGACGAAGCAGCTTTTTAAAAGTTCAAGTTGAAAGGGAGGTTGGAAACTTAGTGTCGGCCAGAAAAAAGCGGACCGACAGTATGGGGGAGAAAACTCAGAAAAGCAAGGGAACACTATCATGTTCGGGACATCCCTTAAAGGCCATATTTAATAGAAAAAAACGTATCAAAGGATGTAATACGAGGAGGCCGATAAAGGCTTTTGAAGGGGGGGGGGAGATTTGTTCGGAAAGTACCGTAGAGATTCAAGATCCAATCACCAGGACCCTCGGAGAATCTTTGAGAATCGACTAAGGAGGAGGAACTTTAAGGTGCGTTCGGCTGGCAAAACCAGAAAAGCCGTTCTTAAGACGTGAAGCATACACAAAACGCAATAGGGACAACACCCAGGGGGAAAAAAAGATGCGTGGCCGGGAGGGGATTCCGGGGGATGGGAGGATCAAGGTCCTTTTAGAAGTTCAAAGCACCCGACTAAAACGATTCCGAAAGGTTTCCAGGAAAAGAAGTGGGGGGGATATAGGTGAATCAAACAGTAACGCTAGGGTACCATTGATCTGTCAAAAAACGTCCACGAAATGCAAAGGAAGGAAAAGTGAACAAAAAACAGATCATCCAGTCTCGGGACTTCCAGGAACTGGGCAGCGCTGTTCTAGTGGGAATATTCAATCTGAAAGGTTCCCGGTCCGACTAAGAACATTACGAGAAAGGGGGGTGCAATGAAAAAAAACTAAGGTTCGAAAAGGGGAAGGTGTCGACAAAGAGCACTCATCAACGTTTTGTTTTTGTGAGAGCGCAAAAAGGAAAACTAGAAAAGGAGAAGGCGGGGGAGGGTAGCCAAAACCATTGATGAATGCAAAAAAAGAGGGATCTGGAAAGCTAATCTCAGAAAAGGGGGAAAAATGGATTCGCTTGCAGAGAAGGGAAAACAAAGGGGGAAGAACTCATAAGCTCCAAACGCCGATCAAGCAACCGGGGAGGGGAAAGGAATGGCAGAAAAGGACACGACAACATCCATAAGAGGGGGGGAAAGAATTTTCCCGGGCTCGAAAAAAAGCAAGAACGCCTGGGGGAACAGCGCCTTGCCAAATGTTCGGAACGCGCGCCTGAGCGCCATAAGGAATTTTGGGAAAGTTTGGGAAAAGCGCCCGCAAGAGGAGGCGGCAGAGTGACTGTGTGGAACCTCCGCGGAACGACACTGAAAAAGGAAGCAGCAAGCGAGAAAGGGGAATTTGCGAGATCTTTTACTAAAAGGT
>Ga0179591_1196203_pt1 | contig 12821 bp, 13 predicted proteins | sample CZOMad2_1_08_16f_FD_182891 | JGI IMG/M metagenome (GOLD analysis project Ga0179591, IMG submission 182891) | Vadose zone soil fungal communities from Angelo Coast Range Reserve, California, USA - CZOMad2_1_08_16fungal (PacBio error correction) | ecosystem: Environmental > Terrestrial > Soil >...
AAAACAGATCTTGGGGGAAAATCCCGACGAGAGGGGGCGCAACAACTCATCGAAACCAGGATATTTTTACAGGGACTGAGGAGTTGGTGAAAGCAGACAGGGGGAATCTGGGCCAACAAAGGAGAAGAAAGGATTTGGGGGCAGAGGGACATAAAGAACATACACACTCGGCGAAAAGATCTCGTAGAAGGCTGGCGTCAGAAAAAAAAACTGCTCTCCAGGTCCGCGGGAAAGAAAAACATAAAAGGCATCTCTATTACCGGTAGGGGAAAAAGATCAATAAAGGTACCGGAAAGAAAGGAGTTCCAGGGCAAACGAAACATGGGATTCAATTCATTGGGGGGAAGCATTTGGTTGTCCTTTCACAAGGCGCGAAAAAGGAGAGACTAGGATCCCTCGCTGGGAGAGAAGTCAAAACCAATAAATGGGGCGTTACCTAGGAAAAAAACCAATCTCACTTCCGGGCGACCGGCATCTATTGGCGAAATTTAGGCGTCAGTTGAGGTGCTTTGTAATGTCCGTTAATATATGGTAGAAAATACCCATAAATCACCACAACTTCTCCGAGAAAAAAAGGAAAAAAAACAGGTGAGCATAAAGAAACAACCAAGAATCTTCCGCGAGGGGGGCAAAGTTTAAGGGTCAGAGTTTTCCGGAAAAAAAAAGCGATTAAATATCCAAACGAGGGGGCAACCACTCTTGACCCATGAAAGGAAAAGGGCGGTGCAAATCTTCCGCGAAGGAAAGTCAGTGACTGGCTCGGGTCGGAGCTAGAGCGGCGCGCGGGGAATAAAGCGGACTGTGTGCGAAGGGACACCGACTCTGGGGAGGCCCTGCAGGGGGAGAAAGGAGACCTAAAAAATCACTACTACACGGGGAAAAGGCGAGAGTCGGAAAAAAGCAATTGTAGAGAAACAGACACGAAGCGCTCAAAGGGGAAAGGGCGAGGACGTTCGACTTTCGGAAGTCGTGGAAAAAGAAGAAAAAACTAGGACAGGAAAAAGTCCTTGCACGGATAAGGCAAGAAAGAGAGGGGGGAAGAAAGTCTAAGGGCTGCAGAAAAGAAATCTTGAGGAGCTAAGATTAGTCCAGGAGGATAAAAAGTACCAACAACTTGTATCAAAAAAAAGGCCTAAAAGCGGGCATGCGCGAACTCCTGAGAGCTTTCAAAACGAAGGGGTCGGAGGGGGTTTGGTTGACGACAATAACGGGGGAAAAGGAAGGTAAATCTTGGAATTCGGGGATCCAGGAGAAAAGGGACAAAAAAAAAGCCTATGGAGTCCAAAAAGACTCAGAAAAAAAAGAGCAGAGGTACGCGAAGGGGCACCATGTTAGGAAAGGGGGGAAACAAGGAGTGGAAAAGTCCAAAAGCCTGTCGAACTACGAAGAGCAGAGAAGATATTTAATTCGCAGAACTCAACATACTAATATAAAAAAGGTTAGACTTGGTCCGAAAAAAAAAAGGACTTCCGACTCATATCGATAAGGAAAAAAGGGAAAAAGTGGAGGTGAAAAATTGCTGGTCATCGCCCGGAAAAAAGAAAAGGGAAACCTGAAATGCGACACAAAAACAAAAACAAAACAAACCAAAAAAAAGCCGCCAAACACTCCCGGACTTAGACTAACCCTGTCTCCATCTCAAACTACTCACTCTTTCGTGACACATGAAAGGAAGGAAATGTGGGACTCAAAACTTCGCTATTTACCAGTTAGTGTAAAAAAAGACTCAATACACAAAAGGCCCCGATACACGGTCCATTGTGAAAAGAAAACAGGAAGTCAGAGAAAAACTGTTGTGGAGTGGGGAACTTAAGGGAGGAACTACAACTCGGAAAGTTAATTCTCCGGAGAGGAAAAGGAAGAGAGGCGAAACTTATCAAATCGCTCAGATTATCGAAAGTAAAGTCAGAAACCAAAACCTTTAAAAAGGGGGCGCAACGGCATCTACATCATTCAAGAGCGTTATTCGGGGATACTCCTTATTTCTTCAGAGAAGGTGAAGGGAAGAAAAAAGAATCTTTCAGGGGGTGCGTTGGGTGGAAAAATCGATTCTCACCCGGAACGGAGAAGAAGGAGGGGAGTGATTGAGAACGATCAAAAGAAACGGACGAATCCTGAGCCTCTTAAAGGACCCACACCGATGGCATCACCGGGAATGCGCGAGAAAAAAGGAAGGAAGAATCAAACCACGGGACAATAGAGTTAACGGGAAAATCTGGGGGGGGGCCCGGTGATACATAGGTGAGGGGTAGGGGATAAAGAAAAGGTCACTACGAAAAGAGAAGCAAATCAAATCGGCAGGCGACGGCCAGATGGGCAGGGGGAAGGAGACTCGGGGCGAGTATAATGCGCGCGGATACTAAAAGGGAAAAGACTCCGAACCAACGCACCTTCAAAACTGAAGAGGAAGAAAATCCAAAACCGGATTGACCTTCCGCCGATCGGGGAGGGAGGGAGGAAGGAAGCGTCCGAACGCTTCGGGACCGTCTTGGGGGGAAAAGAAGAGGGCAACATTGTCCTGGCTCTCCGGATGGGCGAGAAAACAAAACTGGGCCCGAAAAAGAAAGGTCATTCAACATACGCTAACCGCCGGCCGTGGGTCAAGGAGAAAACACTCCATAGGGACGCCTTCAACAGGAAAAACCCTACAATTAAAGGTTCTCAGGAAGGCCAAATGAAGGGGATTCGAAAAAAAAATCAACTGAGATCTAGGAACCGAGATCAGTGGGCACGGAAGGAGGGAGGGGTCTAGACAGGACGGTAGACGTCCGGATAGAGGGGGAGAGGAAACCACAGAGAAGCAAAAGTGGTGCCTCTAATCGCAATTAAAAGCAAGGCAAGGGGGTAAGTATCTAACTCTATTGCGGCAGAAGAAGGGGGGGGAGTTGGAAGAGAGGATCACAGAGGAATCGGAATTTAATTGCGAAAAGGGGGGGGGAAAGCAAAAAGGCACTTCGCTTAGATAGTGCAGTAATGGAAGGGAAAATAGGGGGGGGGGACAAAAGTACAAACAGCCCGCCAGTGCAATAAGGAAAGTGAGACTTCCTGCCGGAATCATCAAGTATTCAGCCGCGGGGGGTAAGCAGTCGAAATCAATCAGAGGAGGGGGGAAGGTGAGCAAACGAGGAAAAAATACTTTCGTCGGTAAATACAGGGGACGGAGTGAATGGACCCGTTTTATCAGGTTGGTTCTTCACCACCAAAGGAAGAAGCAGAAAAAAAACCGAGACTTGTCGCGAAAAAGAATACGGAATAAGAGACAATTGGGATTCTGGTGTACGAGGGGGAAGGGCCAGGTGAAAGGAAATAAAGAAAACCCAGCCTAGAAGACATTACAAAATGAAAAGGTCACCGGGCTGCAGGGATCGATAGGAGGGCAAGTCATCACGTTCAAGATGGAAAAAATGAGGGGGGGTAACCACCCTGTTGTACCAAAGACGAAGATAAATCGGGAAAGATGGGGTGCCATGCGACGAAAGCCGAATGTGGCTCAAAAGGGCGCTTTGCCAGAAATGGGGGAAAGAAGATAGTGGAGCTAGTATGGTGACGTGGGGAAGGACCTATACGCACGGCGCCTAAAAACGAAGGGAGGGTGATATGCTACAAAAACGTTCCAAGAGTGAGGAACCTAGGCCGGAAATCATGACGAAACACAAACTAAAAAATGTCCAGGGAGTATTAAGTCACAAGACCGGGTACTTCACAAAAAAAAAAAATGCTGGGGTCGTAACAAGCGCTTTTGGTGGATGAATATACACAAACGATTTGGAAATAAACTTCGAAAGAAAAAAAAAGAGCGTGCCGAACCGTGAGGGGGGAAGGCTCCCTCAACTTTGTGTGCTGGAGGGAAAAAAAACACAGGGTCAGACCGGGGGGAAAGCCGACCAAAGAGAAAGCGAAGACGCCGAGATTGAAGCTGAGAAGGGGGGGGAAACGAGGGAAAAACGACCGACCCACTTTCGGGAAGAAGTATGAAAATGGCTCAGAGAGGACTGTGTTAAACAACGCGCAACCTCAAACATCTTGCCCGCAGAAGGGAAAGCCGAAACGTTCCTCGTGAGAAAAGGAGGAATCTAAAATGTGATAGTGAAAAGGTTAGGGACTGCGAAAACGTTGGGACTGCTCACCGCACGGGAGATGACCAGAGGGGCTAAGGCTCCAGCGCCAAAGAAATCTAATTTTTGCAGAGTGCGGGGGTACGGCGGGACGGTTCACTAGTCGAACAGGAGCACAGCCTTGACCATCGTGAGAACTCATTATGAGGGCGGAGAAGTGACACAAGGGACTTTGATAGCGCAAACTAAACACAAAGAGTGAAGAGAATATCCAGCAGCAATCCAGAAAAAGGGTAACAGAGGCTTAGGGAAAAAAGGGATACGGCCGTACTGCGGTCGACGGTAACGGAAGGGGAGAGAGGACTGGGGACACAAAGTATTAAAAATGACTGAAATGTGAAAATTGGACGAAACACTAAACCAGGGATCGCCATCGAAGGGGGCTGACGCCGAGAGGCCAAACTGCTCAGAAGGGAAGATAAAGGACGGGCATCACTCAATCTGAGATTCAGAAGGGGAGAAATCACTATACGGAAAACCATCTGAAAGTAAAGCCCATCCGGAGCTCGGCGAATCATGGGGAATGTACCAGCTCAGCCACGGTTCTAACTGCTCTTCACGAGGAAGAGGAAAAAGTGTTAAGAGAAGCATCGCTCGTAACACCATAAAAGCTTCAAGGAGGGGCGGTAGGCAGAAAAGGCAATCAAAGGTCCATGAGCTCCTGTCGCCAAAGACCAACAGAAAAAAAGAACTGTCTCCGGTAGGCTATTCCGCACAGACGAGGAGGGAAAGGGGAGAAAGGGTGTGTGATATTTGTAAAGGGCGGTTGGGTCGCAAAAGATGTATATCTCCCCAAAAAAAAGATGACGGAAGAAAAAAAAAAGGGTGCCCAATACCGAAGGGAAAAAGGGCTGAATTCAGAGATAGACCGTGTGAGAGGGGGGGCGCTGGGGGAGGCAAAAGAGGCTAAGGCGTCACGAATCAGCGCGGCGGGAGGGGGGGGACAGGCACAAGAGAGATGTGGGGCGCGTGCCGGGGAGGCGCCAATACTCACAAAAAGAGAGGTCATGTTCGGCAAGCGAATTGGACTGGGAACCACGTGGACGATGGGAAGAGCAACGACCCCAGGAAGGTGTGAGGATAAAGGTGCAAAAAAGCCAGAAACTCAAAACGACCTAGAAGGGAACGGGGGTGTCAAGAAATAGGAGACCCTAAACCCGGTTATAGACAGGATTGTATCTTCTGGCAAGTCCGGAGTCGTGCGGAGAAAAGGAAAGGTCCAAAAAAGAAGGAAGCGACGGCGTAATCAAACCACGTCCTGGAAAGGGAATCTAGCCGCATGCCATGCGCCACCCCGAGGGGGGGGGGGAAGGAAAAAAAAGCGAGTGGGCACAATATCAGTGCGTCAACGAACTCGCGACGAGGAGGTTAGCAGCAATTCAGAAAAAGGAAATGATAGAGACGGCGACTCAAAAGAGAGCTAAAAAGCTTGGAACAGAATTGTAACAGAGAGGGCAAAGGTGCTGGAAGGCGGGGGGAAAAAAGAGTTGGTCACGGAAAAATACTCGAGGCGCCGAGAAACTTTCTCATGCAACAGGGGGAGAAAAAACGCAAAAAAAAAAATCGATGTGAAAAATCTTCTTGTCCATCCGGGGAGGAGGGGGAGAAGAGGGGGCATTAATAGGGGAAAACCCTCAAGGGTTAAGGCGGGAAAAAAAAATTAACACAAGGAAGGAACCTACGAAAAAAGGACCAGAACAAGTAGTCTACTTTCGGGAAAAAAGGAAGAAGAAAAGTCGCCCAAAGACCCTTCCATGAGTGCCTCGCGAAGGGAAAATACCAGGAATTCAAATACGGCCGCGAAACTAAGAGAAAGGGATTGTGGAGGAATAAGGAGACATAGACGGGGTGGAAAGTTGACTCGACTGCGGACTACCGGCTCTTAAAGGGGAGGAAGGGGAAGGCTCACGCAATGACAGGCAAAGACTTGGATCAAAGTCTTCAGAATCAAGGAAGGGGAAAAAGGGAGAGAAACGACTGGTCACCTACGATGTAGAAGTCAGGATCAGGTGGACAGTAAGAAGGAGGGGGTGGCGGGAAAGGGAATTGGCAGAAGAAGAAGAGGGTAAAAAGGTTTCTTCTCAGGGATCATAAAAGAAGCAAATCCAACTCAAACCTAGCTATCTTGGAAGGATCTTTATGGATCGCGGCGGGGACGGGGAACGCGAGGAGAAGGAGGGGAGGAGCTGTCAGAACACGCCTCAAATGGGGAAAAGGGAGACGTAAAAAAGGACGGGCTCCGATCTCCACGGAGAGGGAGAGAAGCCAAGGGGTACCATATGAAAAGGGGGAGGGGGTGATGCATGCCTCGATCGTCCGCTCGACGTTGAAGGAACAGGGAGAGGAGAAATAAAATCAAAAACTCGGCAAGCAGAAGAAGCAGACGCCGATCCGAATACGATTCGCGAAGTGATAGAACGGCGGCATACAAAGCAACGAGGCTGCTCGTCACTTACCCGGGAAAGGAAGAAAAAAGCAAAAGAAAGGAAGGCCTCCTGATCGCTGTCGGAGGGGAAAACGGACGGGGAAAAATAACCCGAACAAGCGAATTGTCCTTGGTGAATGAGAAAAACAAAGGGAGGAGCAGAGCGTCCTAGAAGATTACTGGACCTTCCAACTGGTTATTAAGCAAGGAAGGCCAAATGCCCCCCCGGGAGGAAAAGCCAGGAAGTCGAAAATATTCTAAAATTACATTTATCGTCGGGGCAATTCAAGGGAGGAGAGGAGCTTATAAAAACGAAGGGTCACTTCGAGAAAACTAGAAGGAAAGAACCATTGACGGCAGTGGCAAATACTATGAGTAGGTTGCGCTTGAAGAAGGGTAAAGACAAAGCTTCTGGTAAGTGAGGCCGGGGGGAAAACTAGTCAGGCAGATCAGCCGTGGTGGACGGACGAGAAATAGGAAATTAACCAAAAAAGGGGGCCGGGGTGGAAATAGTTAATAGGGGGGGGCGAAGCCTGATGTGTATTGCCGGAATCAAAGATCAAATCGGAGTGGGAAAATCGTCAAAGGGTTGAGAACAGTTGACGAGAGAACAGCAAAGAACTCCGTAGTCTCAATTATTGGAGGAAAGGTTTCCCATCACCACCACCTTCATCTGACATGGGGCGGAGGGAGGGGGGGGGAGGGGATGAAATTTGATCTGCGAGGGCGGAGAAAGGGGGGAGTAAAAGAATCAGCGAATCATTCGACGGGAAAAAAAAGGATGAAAAAGGAACTTAACGGGCCATTTTTAAACCCCCCCCCATCAGTAGGATGGGACCCAGGTTGTCGGTAAAAAAAAAAAACCACGCCAGCACCACAGCGTATTGCGGGGGGGAGGGATAAATCTATTACTTCCGAGATGTAACAAGTGGATGAAAAGGTCTCCTAAGAAGAAGGGACTCCTTCCAAATACGGGACAGGAAAAAGGCAGAATTCCCATATTCCAGATCACCACAACCGAGGAGGAAGATCTTAAAAATTCCATGGCCGAGTCGGAACGGGAGGGATTGTGTGAGAGACGAAACTTCGGCAAGCAGCGAGCCGCGTTGGCGAGCTAGTCGGGGGGGAGAGAAAGAGGGAAGGTCAAAACACTTTACATCTAGTTGATCGGGGGGAAGGGGGGGGGAAATTAATTCCTCACAGAAAAAAAAAAGCTACCAAAGCTAACAGAAAATCAGGGGCGAGAGGGAAGAAGTTTTCTGTCCGACCGCGCCCAGAAGAAGGAAAAGGTGTCTCAGTGACGGCACTAACGGGGAAGGGGGAAAGATGGGCTGGGTCCGGGAGGAAAAGCTGGGGGTATTAATACAGATGTGTAATTGAAAAGCCGCTTGAAACTGGCCAGGAAAAAGAGCCAACTCCAAGTGCGGGATGGGAGGAGAGGCCACCTTGGGAAAAAAGGATGCTGGACTGTTGTCGAAAAAAGGGAGGATCACTGTTGAACCGAAGGAAAAAATAAAAACAAAGAAATCATGGGGGGGGTTTTGGAATGTTTTAAGGGTCCTTTAGATGAGAAAAAGGGGTTGTGCCCCTAAGGATACTCGGTGAGAAACTAAAACGGGAAAAGAGAATAATCAAAGAAGATAACGGCTAAAAACCTACTCACTTGTTTAAAAAATTATCCAGGAGAAAAAAGGAACCTGGTACTCTGGAATCATTCCTGTTCTATCAAAAAGGGTCAGAAAAGATATGAATATAGAAAAAGGGGGGAGGACATGACTAACTGCGTTGGGGGCCTGAATCTATCATCGGACCGAAGGGAGAGGGAGGACTGATAGAGGAGGATTCTACAAAAGAAAGGTCTAATCCGACCTTTGGGTGGAAAAAATAGGATGATTGAAACCGGAGACAATCATTCCCCTGGCTCAAAAAGGGGGAGAAAGGGGTTTCCAAAAAAAGCAAAATTAGTGTGAAGGAGGGTGTACTCGCAACTATATAAAGATCGAAAAACAAAGAGAATAATAACATTCATAGGGGGGAGTGGGAAGAAACAACAAAAGGTTTCTCAGACTGGAGGTAGGGAAAAAAGACTTGGGGTGGCAGCTGGTAGGGCGGGGAAGAAAGAAGTAAGATCTCGTCATGAAGAGTTAAGAGGTTCCAGGAGCCTCAGCGCCGCCCTCCGGATAGTAGAAAAGAGACGGCGAAATAGGAGGAAAAAGCTCCGGTCCAACGGGAAGGCAAAAAATCATCATCTGCTTAAAAATATACACAAAAGACTTAACAGGGGGGGATCAGCACCGTCCGCTGACCGCTTCCCGTGGCAGGGAAGACGCGTACTGGCCCACTGGGAAGGGGAGGGGGAAAAATTTGGCAAAAATTCTGGGATCGTCGGGAGATCCCTGAACGCTTGTGAGGGAAGCACTGTCGTGTCCATAGGCCTTCACAAGAGCATCTAAGCCGGACAAAAGGCTTCTGTTCGTCTGAGGGGGGGACTGCTGATATAGGAAGGTCCTATGAAGATGGTTAGAAGACACCACCACCTGATCGACAAAATTGATATAAGAAAAGCAAAACCGGGGAAGAAGGTGGGACGATATTCAATTGCTTGTTCAAAACATAGGGATGGACTTCAGACCAAGAGAGGGGGGTAGATTCCGAAAAGGGGGGGGGAAAACGTACTTTACAGGACCTGACATTAGTGCGGCCTGGTCCGGAATCAGAGGGAAAGGAGGAATCCGAAAAAGCGTATTGACAAGGGGCCGCCGGCATTCAACTCACGGCTCTGGGGAGTCGGAAGGAGAAAGGGACTTCAAGCAACTTCACCTACTCGATACTAGCTGTAAAAGGGTCGGAGCGCGATTCGAACGGCTAGTCAGGGAAAAAGGGGGGAAGGGGAGAGCGCTCCGGAAGTTAGGCTTGGAAAAAAAAGAAAGGAAAATCGTCCACTGATTCGATAAAACCACCACGCGGGGATGTGAAGGGGCCGGCAGGGGGACGTCGTGCACGTGATATCGTAGAACAGGAGTGAAGGCAGCAGAAAAAGCCCTTGGACTAAGAAGCCAAGGTATGGCAAAGAGGACGCCCGCGGGGATTCGGAGGGTCGGCTGTTTAACAATGGAAGAACCGGGAAATGAAGGAAACTAGCGACGACGGAAGTCTGCAGCGGCAGCAAGAAAAGAAAGAGAAACTCGTCCGCTACAATCCTATCGAGTACAACTAACTAAGCGAAGGGAAAAAGGGGAAGGCCAGTATTCGTGGAAAAGAGGTGGGGGCCTTAAAACAAATTCTATCGCATAAAAAAGGGAAAGTGGTTTCGGCAGGAGCCCTCCTAAAAAGGCAATCCCTATGTGATCGCTTTATAGGCAAAGAAAAAGAAGTGATTATCACGCAGAAAATATCCGGAAAAATGCGGAAAGAGGGGAATTTAAGCAGCAACCGCTGGTAGGAAAAAAGAGGAGACAGCTCCAGACAAGACTACTACCCGGAGGGACAAGCAACTACAGTCCCAATGACGGAAAGGAAAGGGGGTACTGGCCTAGCGAGTTAGCTATACCAGGGAGAAAAAAAAAGGAAAAGACCTACGCAAGCTAAAAATTAACCGAGCCAAGGGTCAGGGTGACTTCATGATGAAAGGAAGGAGAAGGGGAAGGATCAAAAGGGAGTGACTGTCGAACTAAAGGAAGGAGGAGTGAAGTAATCCTCGGTCCGGAAAAAAAGGCAAAAGGAGAGAACGCAAAAGATAAAGTTCGTAACTCGGGACCAAAAGACTTGGCCGCTGTTCGCCCCACTGGCTTCTGGAGAAGAAGGAGAGGAGGAAGTCTTGACGATCCGGGATGTTCGTCATCACTACAGGGAAAGGGGAAGCCAGGTTGTCGGAAAGGACTACAATCAATCGGCGACGCCACGTTGCGTACGCGCCCTATGCCTGCGGGGGCGCAGAGGGGGTTAGGGTAGGGGAAAAAGACTGAAACGCACTTATCGATTAAAACCAGGGGATTGAGATTTACTTCTCGATAACGCGGAGAGTCATCCTCAACAACAAAAACTCATGAAAGAAAGAGAGATTCGGATCGCACTTCGGGGGGGAAAGAGGGAAAGGGTAAGGGATAGAAGGGGGGGGAAAAGTTGTCTTTCCAGCGACAAGGGAAAGAAAAGCGAGGCCTCAATCCTGAAAAGAGCATGCGCGTACTGAATATCCGCGTCGCCGATCTCTGAGCGGGAAGATAAGGGAAAAGAAGAAACCACTCAAGGGAGCTAGTAAACTGGAAAAAAAGACTGCGAATCAGTCCATGATCGTAGAGAAAGACCAAGAGACTAATTCAGTTCTTGCTGGTTCACGGAAAGGTCGTTGGGAAAAACTTCAGGACCTTAGATCTGAGAGAAGGAGGATCCGCATAACATTACCAGAAAGAGATCCAAGTTACCTTCACAGCTGAAAAGGTAGGGCACGAGGCCACGGCTCCAAAAACCCTGATGCTCATGACAGAGCAGATCGCGGCTACCTCGGAAAAGGATAAAAAGAAAGGAAGGAAGGGTCCGAAAGGGAAGTGGCGGGATAAGAAAGAAGGTCAAAAAATAACTTTGGGTCTGAGGTTGACACACCTAGCGGTTGCGAGGGGGACATACGAGTATAAAAACGGACTGCAGTTCAGGGAGAGAAGGGAGGGGAGTGGTCGCCACTGTGGAAAAAAAGCGAAGGCACGCACGCAGGGGGTCATGAGAGTGGATGGTGTAAAAATACTAGGGGGGGAGGGGAAGGAACTGCCGATCCATTTAGGTTGCCGGGGTAGAAATTAAGTCTCTAAAAAAGGGGAAAACCGTACGCCGTCGCGGCTAGCGTAGTCGTCGGGGCTTGGAATCCACCCGAGGGGGGGCCCACCTGACTCATCCTTCCGGACCGAAAGGCTCTGGTTGAGCTTAGGCCGGGAAGAAGGAAAAGGAATGAGTCTGAAAAAGGGAACTGAGAAGGGAAGAAACTTCAAATGACGTGAGCAGGCACGCTGGGGACGCCGGGAAACAGGTTGTCACACAAAAAGAACTAACTCCGACCACATAGAGGGGAAAAATCAGAGGACTCAGTCAAGAGAAAGGAAAGCTCGGGCTCTTCAAGGGCAGCCTGTACGCCAGTGATTGGATCTCACGGAAAAAAGGAGCATGCTAAAGGACAAGTACAATAAACAGGAAGTTGGCGATGTTCCAACAGTTAAGCCTAGGTAGGGGTAAGTAGGAAGGGATGGGTCAGCCGACTGAGGAAGGAGGGGAGATAAACTCAGGTCTCTAAAAGGAGGGTAAACGTATGGGAAGAAACATGTCAGAGCGATGATCGGGGGAAGGGGGGACTGGAAGGGAAAAGGACACAAACCCATAAGAAAGGGGTGGAGGGAAGTCGAAAAAAAACAACAGAAAAAAAGGCCTAGTAATAACGGGGAGAAAGCATACGCCCAGAGAAATCCTGTTTAGAGACGACCGGGTCCTGGAGAAGGTCGTTGAAAAAGGTCTGACAAAGCTGTTTTTATACCAGCCTATTGTGTGCGGAAAGAAATGGGAAAATGCCGCAGACAAACTCCTGACGTGAAAAAAGGGGGGAGGCTTTAAGGATGCGGGAAGGAGGGGGAGTAAGGGTCGGGGAGAAATAGAGTAATTCCGGCCGCCGACCAAAAGAGGAAACGAATAACCGCCGAAACGCTGGACGGGAGGGGAAAAGTATGGGGGGAAGAGTAGACATTTAATCCCTCGGTGTATAAGAATAAGAGGAGGGAAAAATAATGAAAACATTGTTCGCGGACTTTGAACATCATTCAAAGAACCAGAAGAAAGAAACTTCCCTTGAAAGGATGCATTCCTGTTAGAATAAGGGGATGCATTGTCTCTGACCGGATTGAAGGGGGAAAGGGGATAGTAATCGCCCGGTAGAGGAGAAGTCGACACGTTTTATTGGAAGGCTAAAAGAGAAACCGTACTAGTTAAAAGCCAGGAAGGGGATCGAGGGCTCCAGAGAAAAAAGGACGTAACATGATCTCCTTGTGGGAAAAGGTTCTTATCGGACGACCTTGAACGACAAGCCTGGCTCAAAAGTATCACTGGGGGGGGGGGGGGGGAAGGAAAAACACGGGCAATTAGTGTGCGAAGAGAGTCTAACAATCGAAAAAATCAAAACAATAGATGCCAAGAGGCTTTGTAGACATCAACGACCTAAGGGTTCTCACTCGGGCTGAAGGGAAAAAGGAGAGTGGCTAAGTACGGATGACGTTTAAGAGTAAACACACACCCGGGTGGGGGGGGGG
>Ga0179591_1285870_pt1 | contig 12821 bp, 16 predicted proteins | sample CZOMad2_1_08_16f_FD_182891 | JGI IMG/M metagenome (GOLD analysis project Ga0179591, IMG submission 182891) | Vadose zone soil fungal communities from Angelo Coast Range Reserve, California, USA - CZOMad2_1_08_16fungal (PacBio error correction) | ecosystem: Environmental > Terrestrial > Soil >...
AGGAGACCCCAGGAACTGTTGGAATCGTTGACAAAGGCAAGCACTCAAAAAGGAGAGGAAAACTCGGCATGAACTAAAATAAGCAGGGAATTAAGAAGAGATTCTCGGGTTCGTGGTCGCAGAAGGCTGGCACCTTTTTAACTTCGGCTACTTCATCGTGCGGAAACTAAAGCGAAGACACCGTGGTAGCGGACTTCAACCTTTAGAAAAGAGCATAACGTCATAAAACCATGCTGCGGCGCTAGAAAAGAACGAAAGCGACTTGGCGAGGAAACAGGGCCCGAAGATAGGAGGGAGTCTGGGAATCCGAGGCTGAAACTAAAGCAGGATACATATACACCGCGGGGAAGGAAGAGCAAGATATATTTGAAAAAATTTCAGGCTTGTAAGGGGGGGAAGACGGCGTACTTCGCGGGGGGAATCTGTGGCTTTGGCCAATGGGTGGGGGGTAGCTGTAGTGGTGTATCCAAAAGTGATGGTGTCCACATAGGGTAGGAAGGAATAACAAAGGAGGAGGAGGAGAAGTCGCCCAAGTCCCCTGATCGAAGAGTAAGAAAAGGAAGAAAAGGACCCTGTGGACCGAGACTGGGCAGCAGCCGCTATGGGAATATTTTGGAAAGAAAACGTCTCAAAAGGAAAAGAAAGGGGGGAGACAAAAGAGGCAGGAGATCCTGGGAAAAAAAGGAAGATAGCCACGACCGCGAAAATCACTGAGATTAATCAGGGAAAGAGAAAGTGGATGGCATTACTTTAGGGGGGGGGGGAGAAACAGGGGTGGGGGGGGGGGGGGGGGGGGGGGGGGGGGGGGGGGGGGGGGGGGGGGGGGGGGGGGGGGGGGGGGGGGGGGGGGGGGGGGGGGGGGGGGGGGGGGGGGGGGGGGGTGTGGGGGGGGGGGGGGGGGGGGGGGGGGGGGGGGGGTGGGGGGTGGGGGGGGGGGGGGGGGGGGTTGGTGGGGGGGGGATGGGGGGAGGTTTTTGGGGGGGGGGGTTGGGGGGGGGGGGGGTGGTGGTACGGAGAGACGGGAATCGCGTAGAAAGGTTATCTCACTCAAACCAAAGGTAGGAATAAGAAAAAACCTCTATTCAACGTAAAGGAAGGCCCAAAAAACAGTGGTGAGAAAATAAAAAAACAGAGTAAATAACGAAAGAAAAAATAAAAGGTTTAGGAAGGAAGGTAAGGGATGAAAGGCGCGGGGGCCGTCAGACCTTGACTCAGCTCGGGAACCGCACGAACTGACGGTTGATTCCTTTGCTTTACCCTGTGGAGAGAGAAAGAAGAAAAAAGATTCAGGAAGAAGGGAAGGATGAAAGACCTTACTTTAAGATCAGACGGAAACGGGATGAGCCATTGCAGCAGTAAGAAACTTCGAATAAAGCCTCGACTCATAGGACGGAAACTGGAAGCGCCCCGGGTTATCGAAACTACAGAGATAGGGAGGGAGCCCAGGAAAGGAGGACCAATACAGCGCCAAAAAAGGGGGAACCCACCTGTACCGGAACGTATCTCTACGGCTACCAAAGCGTCTCCGAATAATGAAAAGATACTTGTCGCAGAAAGGGGGAAGGGAATCAGAGGTGATCCTGATTTAGAAAAAGCCGCTGACTCGACGAAATCGGTAAGTTCCCTGGACAAGGTTGTTACACAAAAGGAAGGAGAAAGAAAGGGGCAGGGCGGGAAGAGGAAAGGATCACGGGAAGTTCAACACGTTAGGGGAGAAACGGATCAAACCCGGATGTCGAGCAGGATACTTGCAGGCGGGGTAATTGGGCATGATGGACGAACGGGAGGCCGAGACAAAAATTCCAAAGGGAGGGAGCAATCCACCGGCGCCTGATTTGACTCGGGGCTGGGAAGACGACTTGCTGAATCACTGGGCGGGGATGAGGAAGAGAGTTCAGGTTTTCCACTACAAAAAAGGAAAAGGGAAAGGGAGCCCGGGAGCGGAATGGGAACGACCGTCTCCTTGGTGGCAAACGGTTGGTTACTAGTCCTGCAACCAAGAAGCAGAAGAAGGAGCCTCCGGGACGGTTGTTCTTATCAGGGGAGAAGCATAAGCAAGATGAAGAAAATAAAAAGCGGATCGGCTATTCGGTGTGCTCGTCCTGACCGGTGAAAGAGTCGTTTCAAGGCCCGCTTATTATAAGGGGAACCGTAAACAGCGGGCTCCGACTCGGAGAAGATGCCTCATATATAGCGGGGGGGCTTGAAAAAGTACGCAGGGCGACCCGCCTCCTCGGAGGGGAAAGCGAGTTAAGTGGGCCAGCCGTAAAGAACGGGGCCTAACTCCCCATCGGAAGCGTCCTTCCATCTCTAATGTCCTTGGAGGGGGGGAGGCTCGCTGTGAAGCGACAAGACTTGAGGTGGAAAGTGGTCCGCGGGATACGAGAGGAGGCATGGGAAAACGGTTTCCTACACTTGGTCCAAACGCGAGGGTTAAATCATTTACTGATGGGGAAAAAGGTGGGAAGGGGGTCATAAGCCGGGGTACGGCAGGGACAAGGAGGGGGGAAAACCAGAGGGGGAGTGAGAAAGGTCGTTTTGCATGATCGCGAGGTCTCTAAATATCTGGGAGGGGGGCCAATCTTGCGAGGAGGAAAAAAAGGTGATTTTCAAGAGTGAGAGAGACTGTAAAGAAAGACTCGGGCGCGAGGTTCGAGTACTTAAGAAATAAAATCAGGACTGCACGACTGGGGCGTACCAAGGCCCGAATGGGTATGAACTAAATTTGTTCGGGGTGCGGGATATCCGGAAATTTGCGATTGTTCATAGGGGGGGGAAAGGGCAGGGGAACCCAAGTGGGGGGGAAGATGTGAAAGGCAGGCCTTTTTGGGGTGGAAAAAGGTAGTCTAATCTAATTTTTTGCGGGGGGGGGAAAGGGAAGAAAAATATCACACGAGTGCCTCATAATGGACCACAAAAGGGGAAAAAAGAAAAGGGAAACGGAGGGAGGGAAGAACAAAATCCTGGAGGGAAGGCCCCCGCCTATCCACGTCCGTGGGGGATGTCAAGTAGAGTCAAGAATGATCAACAAATTGAGAAGAAGGACTCTGAATTCAGAAAGAAAGGAAAGGGGGCAGACAAGCAGGGGGAGTATGAATCTCTTAATTACGAGAAAAGGCATGTGGGGAACTCTAATGGGTATCCAGCCTTCGGGGAAGACTCAAGCAACCGGAGCCAAAGGAAAAACGTATGGTCTTGGAGAAGAGGACCATTAATTCTTTGGGGTACCTATCCCCGGGGAGCGAGAGGGGAAAGAGTACCGTCGTCTTGATAGTGTTGGGAAAAGGGGCCTGAATCATGTCCCTAAAAAAACCGAAGAAAAAATATAGATGCAGGTAAGGGAGGATAGTTAAAAAAAAAGGGAGTAGGTAGGGCGCGTAAAACCGGCTCATTCTTCAGCTATTAACCTTGTTTCGACCTACTTTCGGGGGACATAAAGGAGGATGGTCTGTGCAGGTTTGAAATGGGAACAAGAAAAGAAAAAAAGGCAAGAATTCACTTTTAGTTAAGAATAAAGGGTGCCGAAGGCATAAACCTCAAGTCGAAACGGGGACGGGAAACCAGCGATGACGAAGGGGAAAGAGGGGGGGAAAATAAATACCGCATGAATATTTCAATCGTTTATTTGGGGTCTAGATATTAGGAAACAAAGGGGGCGACTTGGCACTAAGATCGGACATCGAAGAGAAAGTCGCTTTGAAGCGCCTGTTGATTTACTATGCAAAAAGGAAAAAGACCGAGGGGTCGAAACTCAGGGCAAGGGCAAGGGGGTGCAAAAGGGCGCCAACCAAAAAAGGACCTAAGAGATGACTACAAACTTGCTATCATGGGGGGGGGGTTACTCGGGTACATCTGGAGGAAGGGTGCGGAGTAAATGGTAGGGGGAAACACAAGCAAAGAATTCGCTGTGTTTTTTAGAAAAAGAAAAAAGAAAAACTTGTCGTCCTGAGCAAGACGGAAGTCATCCAGAATACTCAGTGCGAGAAGGGGCAGATTAATGACTTTCGAATGGCGAACATGTGGGAGAGGTGACGGGCTAGGACGAATCAAGGTAAAGTACCAAAATGTAGACGGAAAAAAAAAACAACAACGGAGGAAGGAAACTAGAAAAAAAAGAGGATATACCGGACTTCGGGAATAATGCCTAACAGGAGAAAGGGGCACAGAGGGAAACTACAGGGGGGGGAAGACGTCGAGTGTACGAGTGTCCTCAATTCTACTGGTAGAGAAGTGGGGCTTTTTCGGGTGAATAAAAAAGGGGAGGAAAGGAAAGATTTCAACATTCAAGCCCATTCTCTCCGCTGTACAAAAAGCTTCAACACCTCGGGAGAAGTAGAGAGAACGCGGAGAATAGAAACAAATTGGGGGTGCGGGGAACTGGACCCCGTCAAAAATTTCATAACACTTAGTTAAAGTTTCTTATCGGAGCACAGGCGAGGTTACAGACGAATGACAGAGGGGCTTAAAGAAGAGTTGAGCAAAAGGGTGGGGTGTTTGTGCAATCTACTAAACAGATGGCCAGGCTGGCACGCGGAAAATTGCCAAGGAGCTCCTCGAATAGATGATAAAATTTGCGACAACCAAGGCAGACGGTGATGCCTTATCACATGACGTCAACTGAGAAAGCGCGCCTGGGAAAGAGAATAGGAAGGTCACCACCTACCGAAAACGCTGACGGGTTTCACGAAAGAAAAAGAGCCGGTCAAAATCAGTCCGAAAGAAAAGAGGAAACCGTGGTGGAAAGTGAACACAATAGAAATTAAAATGACATGATATCCGAAAAAGGGGGGTGGATGTTTTTGGACAATATGGTCGGAAAAAACAAGGCACGATAACAGATAAGCCAAAAACACTGCTCCGGGAGAAAGAGAGAGAAACGCGGCCTCAAAAAGTAACGGTCAACGTAAAAGCGAGCAAAAACAAGTGGATAATTCCCGTGAAGAACCGTCGGTTGATTTAGGCGACGGCTGGTCACGATAAAAGTACGAAACCTGCAGTAAATAACTACCTGAATGTAAGGACAAAAAAAGGGGGTTCCTCGACTCCGGCCAAGTAAACGATCAAGTTGGGCCATTATGTCCAGCTACTTTATGAAAAAGGAAGGGATACAGGGGATGCCAATACTTTCTTTTTATAGTCAATTGGAATTGCTATTGGGGACATCAAGTTGCCGTGCAAAGGGAAAGGTGAAGTAAGTGTCAAAAATCAAAAAGAAGAGAGAAAAAACGGGGTCTGATGACGCGAACTGTGTACCAACCCCCTGCGGGAGGAAAGGAAAAAAACCGTGGTACTTCAAAAGAATCGCAAAAAAGAGGGAAGAGGACTAGAACAAGGGAATTCAAATGAGGAAAAAGAGGGGAGGATATGGGGAAAAAGGAAGGGAGACCGTTATTGTGTGGAAAGGAAAATCGAAAAGTAGAATACAATAGGGACAGGGGAGACACCTGGCACATAGTGAAAAGGAAAGTTTGCAACCATTCGCAAGCTTGAAATGACGGAAAAAATGGGATTCTAGGGAAAAAATACTTCGGAGGCACCGGAGGAAGGAAATTGACGGAAAGGAAAAAAAGGGTCGTGAAAAATGAAAAGGGGAAGCAAGAAAGGAATTGTGATTTCGTGCGGAACCCAGGGAAGAAAGGGGTGCAAGGAGACGCTCACCTAAAGAAAAACGAAATTCCAATCCCGAGGAGAGGGGGAAAACGCCGACCACAGGAACCGGAAAGAGCCTACGCCAGGCGTGGAAGAAGGCGCGGAGAGAGGGGCGAGGAGATAACGTGAGAAGGAAGAAAACGGGCAAAAGCGCGCTCTTTCTCAATTAGATTCGCATATCGCACTGCCATCATCAGTCCGACGAAGAAGGAAAAGAGCGGACAAACGCGGGGGGGACCGAATAGAAGATGCTACAGCGTTCGCCGAGCCCTTTCGGATTGGAGTAATCACACAAAGACACCCGAGACAAACGAGAAGCGATACATTTCTATTTCAGACTTGATCGACGAGACACATAGAAAATAAAAGGCCGGAGGGGCAAGCAGGTAATAGGAAGGAAGCCGGAGGCTAGCGCCAGGGGGCAAACACAGCCTTCTTAGATCTTCGGAATACCCAATCCGGCCGCAGATGTGCCGCGGTTGGGGGGAAAAAACGGTGCACGCGCGTAAACGAGATGGAAAAAGAAACGCGGCTTCCTGTAGGCGGGTCAGAAAAGGAACGAGAAAATCTCGACGGGGCGTGGCGACAGAAGCAACTGGTGGCAGAGGAGGCAGGAAGGAGGTCGGACGGCACTACCCGATACCTGCTGGGTTGATCGCGGAGACAATGCGGGGTGAGAAAATCCACTTTTGGTCTAACTAGCAGGGCGAGGCTGAGGCGAGGGAGAAGGGGGAACTGATGGAAACCTGAATGGAAGACGCCGGCGAGGGATTGGAGAAGAAAAAAAAGTTCAGAAAAAATGATCCTCTAAAACACGTGGGCAAGTCAGTTGAGGTGCTTTAAAATTGGTCACCGTCGAGATAAGAGAAAAATGGCCGGTAACGGTGACCACGGTTTTTTAGGGATGAAGGGGACAAGGGTGAAAGGGGGCCAGAAACCTAAAATCTTGAGAACCAGGAAGCGGCGCGAAGTCGCCCTCGTATTCAAAATTTCAAGGTAGAAGAGTAGTGACTTGCGAAGGCGGGGAGAAGGGCCGTTATACTGGTAAAGGGGTTCTGAAGCAGAAAAAAAGGCACAGAGGGGGAAAACTAAAATCTCAATGTCACTTACATACACAAACGGCGGAGCAAAGGCCTCAGCCGCGGGCTCATCTTCAAAAGGGGAACGTCCATCCTCACCAACTCCTTATCAAAAGGACGCAGTACAATTATATAGGAAATGAGGGGAAGCTGTTTTTTCTTGAAAAAGGGTGTTTGGCGACGGAAAGAGGATCTCTGGGTGTCCTACAAAAAAAAAAAGGAGGGGGGGGAGAAAAAGGGATAGAGAGACCCAAAGATCTGAGGAACGAGACGAAAGTAAAAAACCAGTGGAAAAAAAACCCGGTCATCTAATCCTAGAACGGTATAGGGGAGGAGTGAAAGAGGTCGCGGGCGCTGGAGGTCCTTGCTGCGGCGACCGAAAACTGCGGAGGGTGCTCGACGGGGGAGACCTACGAACGCCCGATGAGGGGAAGAAGGCTGGGGAACGAAAAAAAGTTCATTATAAAAAAACCGGAGCCGGAGACTACAGAACGGACGGAAGGGACCTCAGAACCAGGAAATCCACGGGGGAAAAAGCGAAGACGGTCTGCGGGAGCCCACCCAGAACCACTCAGCGACCAAAAAAACCCGTGGGTAAAAGCAAAGCATCAAAAAGCGAATAACTCTACGCGAACCATGCAAGGAAGCAACGCTACTAAACCGACCCGAGGGAAGGGAGGGGGAAGTGATCATGGGGATGTTGACCTACGGAGGGAAAGCAATACACCTTCGGCTTTCATTTTGGCAAACAGGCCAAGTCGCTCGGAGGACGAGGAGAAAGAGGAGGTGGTACAAGGGAAGGGGGGGTAGGAAATCTCACAAGGCATGTCGACCTAGGGCTACAAACACATTTGCTCGGAAGCAAGAAAAACTGCCCTTCAGGCCGCCTATTCGGGGCTTGAACAGGGGCCAGGATCCGAGATTCTCGCAGTTCTCACGACGGGAAGAAGAAAGCGTATGCATCTCGGTGGAGAGAAAAAGGTGTTGGGACAAACAGGGTCGACCAGGTTCCATGGAGAATGGTCGTCTTTCAAGCCATAGCAGGTCGACTCAGGGGCAGTGGGCGGAGTTTACATTAGAGGCAAGGAGAAAAGGCAGCAACGGGTCAACGGAGCCTACGGGGTGCGTCTGGGTGATCGGGAGAAAACAAAGATTCAAGGAAAATCAATCAGAGATCGGGCGAGGGATTGGGTTGGGCTGGATTAGCATGACCTGATGAAGGTTCTGGAAAACTCTTCGAGCAGGAAGAACGATCTCGGGACTAGTCTTAAAATTTTGAAGGAACGGCGAGGAGAAGCGGGCGTGTATCATTAAAATTGATAAAAAAAAAAAACGAGGGAGGCGGCTTACCGGTTCCAAGAAGTCAAAGGGGAGTCGCCGCCACCCTCTGGCGAAAGGGAGGGACGGAGGAGGCGCAGGGAGGATTGTAAGGGTGGAGTTGTGGCTACGAACTGGAGATCCTCTTTTAGGGTAAGGTTTCGGAGGGGATCGGGGAGGCATAACCTGTCTCAAATGCCTGGGGGGGGGGGTGGAGAAAGGGAGTAGCTTTGAAATGTTGGCATGTTTAATCCCATGGGGGTAGGGAAAAAGGGGAAATTAACCAAAAAAACCCAGCAAACAAACGAGAACTTGAAAGAAGGGTTCACGGTTGCAAAAGCTCATCGAGCTGATGCCGCTATCTTCGGAGAATGATCATGGGGAAAACGTAAACGGAAGGTGTATGAATTTCTCTTAAAAAAATGGCCAGCGAAAGGATCAGAAGAGGCCTGCCGTCAAAAAATAAAACGGGACACTACTTTGATAAAAATAGAGAGAATGGCAAAGAATTGGGAAGCAGTGGGAAGCAAGGAAAGTAACAAAGCTCCACAGAAGTTGGCGATCTGTGACCTTAGGGCAGCTTTTTCAAAGGTGGCATAAAGTGAATGAGCTTGCAGGGTTGGTAAATGTTTCGCAGGGGAGGAGGGAGAAATGAGGTTTTATATCCTCTGTATTTGAGGAAAACCTTCACCTTGGAAACGGCAACCGGATGGAACAGAAAACAGGAAACTGAAAAAAGAGAATAAAAATCCGGTGTCTCTTGCGCAACGCCGATTCAACACTGGACTGAAACGAGGGACAGGAGACTGGCTCACCACTTTCAAGCCCTGCGGACATGGAGGAAAAGGAAGTGAAAAGAAAGAGTGGCGGTTTCGTCTTGGAACAGAAGGGATTACGGCAGTCAATCAAACTATCTTTCCAGCCCGTCGATTTCCAGCCACCACGAGGGAGAAAACAGCAACAACGCTTAGGAACTTTCGTGGGAGAGAGTGGAAATTACTTCGTGTGGACAGAAGCCCCTCTCGCATAGTCAAAGGGACGGAGAAGGGGGGTCGCCTTGTATCGGGGTTTGGATGGCAGGAGCTTTCGGGACGCCTATGGACCAAGCAAACAAATCTGGCGCTGGCGCTGTAATGTTCCGCAAGGAGTTACATGGGTATCGTGTCCAGGAAGACACCGCTGGAGTGCAAAAAAAGTCACGCTGGGGGCGAAACTCTGCTCGGGAAACGTTGACAAGCAGCTGCCTTGGTTGGGGTAATAGAGAGAACGAGAAAGGCTGTATAGCCTAGTGTTGTGAAAGAAGGCATAACCGACGTCAGGGGTGAAGAAAGTTTTAACCTCCGACTATTTGAATAGGCGGGGGGAAGCAGAAGGAGAAAGGCTCTGGTGAAGAAGATTTAAAAAAAATGGGATACTTGCACTTAGACTTGACAAACTTACGCAGAATGCCGCTGGGCCCCAACAAGGGGTGAGGGTGGAAGGGAAGTCTAAACCCAAACCTTGAAACGAAGGGGGGAGGAAGAGCATTTTTAAAGCATTGGAAGCACCAACCACAAGGAATTAGAATCTGGTGCGCCGCCGCGCTGTCTAAAGGGTGCAGAAGTAGAATGGGGTCAGCGTGGGTGGGGGACGCGTTTCTTTACATAGGGAGAGAGGGTGAGGGGAGGGAAAAGGGCGGAACAACCGAGCTGGGTGGGGAGCAAAAGCAACAATCAGAAGGAAGAATGCAATGAGGAATTCTAGGGGGGGGACAGGAATAGAGAAGGATTTGCGGTGGGAAGGGAGCCCTTTTGCTTTCTCATAATAGAGTTTAGACCTCTCGCAAAGGAGCGATCTTGTTTTCCATCTCTAGCACCAACCAAAAAACGAGATGAAAGAAAGATTCAAGTTTTATAGGTGAAAAGAGAGGTCGTCCGTGCCGGAACCCGCCACAGGTTCTAAGTCGGGGGGAAATGAAACGGAAGAGGCACGTCTATAAGAGTACTTCGGACAGGGCATACTACTTTAAACTTTCCTCTAGAAAGGGGGCTTGTGGGATCGCAGAAACACAGGGAGAAATTCGATGTGTGTCATGCTCAAATCAAAATGCTCTCCAGGTTCAAAAGGGGGGGAGGCAAACACCAAACTAGCTTTTGAAGAATCGGAGAAAAAGAGCGGGAAGAGATTCTCATGGGGGTTGGGGGGGGGCTGCGTTACAGGGAGGACCCACTTTCTTGCGGCCCCCAAAATTCGTTGAGGAAGAGTGTGTAGGTGGGGGCCGCTTCGACAACTAATGGAGCTGGGGACAAAATCGAATTCGCGTAATCTCTATAAGTGGGGCAAGACAACAGGGGGGGAAATCCATACAAGAACGAGTTACATTCATGATCAAAGCGTGCCGGTACTCTTAATTCGAAGAGGGAGGGGGGATGTGCACCAAGCATCGGTTACCTGAGCAAACTATCGTAAACTCAAAAAAAAAGATTGATAGAGGGGTATTCAAAACAATCAAGAAAAGCAATGAACGTTTGAACCTAAAGGCGGGAACTCGCAACTAATTAACTCACGAACATAGGGAAGGGGGGGTCACTTACACCGGGACTAGGGAAAGAAGGCTAAATCATTAAGAAGCCGATCTGATGGTGGGTCGGGAGTGGGGTAAGAAAAGGTGTCAGGGAAAAAAAGGAATGCACTCTCCAAAGGCTAGAGCCAAAATAAGTTAACTACTGAACTGTCGAGGAAAACTCGGTAGAAGGGAAACACTCCAATCATAAAGACCGAGACAACATAAAACAAAGTGGAAGCGAGGCCAATTTTTACTGGCTTGAGTGAGGAAAAGAGCTTTTCCCCTAGAGAGAAAACGTGCAGCGTAATGAAAGAATTAAATAAACAACCGCAGCTTCATTTCCGGGAGACCTGAAAGACTTTCTCATGGGAGCCAGAGCTCAAAGACGATGACCAAAGGGGGAACGGGGTCGGGGTGAGAGGCAAACCGAAATAAAAAAAAGATTGGGGTGAAGGAGGAAGAGGCGGGGAATTTCGGTTGGGTGAGAGGGCCAAAGGTGAGTGCACTGGAAGGGTTCTAGTCAAAAAGAGTTTAAACCCCGTCGCTCAACAAGGGACTGACCTTGGCAAACAACGAGTTGAAAAGGGCCACTTAGTGTAACAACAGCCATGCCAGGACAAGATAGGAAAGGAGCCCAACATGGCTGATAGATAAAAAAAAAGGGCTCGGCAAACCCTCAGGGGGAGGACCATATCCAACCACTTCCTGGATCGAGATTGGAAGGAGGGGGGTACCTGGATTGGAGGAATCACTGCGGGACATGATTTCCGGAAAAGTGGCAAAGGGGGCACTGGGCTTCCCCGTTTCAGCCCCATCGAGATTGCAAGCCGAAGGAGTCCATCCAGCAAAAACTTGTCGAGAAAAAGGAACCGGAGTAATTCACCGTCGAAAGAGGTGATGGGCGGCAAGGGAATCAAAAACAATTTCGGTGACAAACCAATGCCAACAGGGGAAAAAATCAAAGTAATTGCCCCACTAGTTGGACGGAAGAAAGGTGCACACGCCGATGGTACTAAAGTGACACCTACACGAGGGGGGAGGACAGGCAGTCCGAACAACCGAAACCTTACCACCGCCTCAGGCAGACCGGGCCCTAGGGGCGAGGAGTTTCTGCGGTACTATAAACAGGTTCTTGCAACTGGGGAGATGGGGGAAGCCGAGTCGGCAAGTCGAAACTGCTCCAGACCGAACAAAAAAAGCCTCAGAAGAGGACAAGATCGAGAACCAGGGCGGGGCCCTATATCGTGGTTCTTCGGCTAAAAGCCTCTGGCCCCGCCGCATCAATGGCTAGATAAGCCGACAAAGAGGTCACAAATACGTACTATTTCATGGAAGGGCATAATTAGCTGGAGACCAGAACCTCCAGCTTCGGAGAGAGTGACTCGTCGCGGTTCAGTGAAGGAGTCGGCACACTACACCAAAGGATAACCGGCGTGTCTTTCGAATCCGACCGGGAACGTAACTGGACCGCGGTGGAAAAGTTGCAACCGAGAGGAAAAAAACGAAATCAATAGAGAAGAGGTCATTACCTACGGGCTAGAGCGAGGAAATCGCCTTTGAAACCGAAACTGGGGGGTGCTCGGAAGGGAGTAGGAGGGGCGTCAAAAAGACGCTAGCTGCCCCGTGGGAAGAGCGAGATGTTTTATATATATCCTCGAGGGAGACGGACGTGGGACTTCGCTATATCATGCTAGGGGGGGGGGGCAGGATGTAAAATTAATTAAAGAACTCATCCGGGAGGCGAATAAGGCGGAGGAGAGCAGGAAAAGTCCGCGGTTCAGCCTATCGAGTAAGTGGTCAGCACGGGGGCTCGCTGAGTAGAGAAGCGAGGGAGGGTGACGGTGCGTTGCCCAAGGGTTGTATTCTTTTTAGGGGTACAATGGGGGGAAAACACAAAGACGGCGATAACCCGTAGAGGAGAGGAAAGTAAGGAAGCCTTAAGAGGTCCGAAAAACTTAGCTGAAGGAGAAGGGAGGCAGAGGGAAGAGGGGACGTTATACTTCACAGAAAGGTTAAGAACAGGACATAGGGGGAAAAAGGTTCAAGGGCGAGAAGGGCTGCATAAGCAGCGCTAAAGGACTAGGAGGGAGATAGCAAGGAACGTCAGCGCCGCAGAACTCATCTGACGGAGTTAAAAACTCACTGTGGTGGATAAGGCCTTCGTTGTGGGGGCTTTTTTGGAGTGGAAATGTTGTACGGGAGTTTCTCCTTACACCCTAGGGTATATGGGT
>Ga0179591_1300150_pt1 | contig 12821 bp, 13 predicted proteins | sample CZOMad2_1_08_16f_FD_182891 | JGI IMG/M metagenome (GOLD analysis project Ga0179591, IMG submission 182891) | Vadose zone soil fungal communities from Angelo Coast Range Reserve, California, USA - CZOMad2_1_08_16fungal (PacBio error correction) | ecosystem: Environmental > Terrestrial > Soil >...
ACTGCAGGCAGCGCATTCGAACAACCATTTAGGAGGGGGGGCTTGGGACTTCACCAGATACAGGAAGCCAGGAGGGTTTAGGGCATACGGGACCTCGGAACGGAACGGCTGAAAAACGTCCTGGGGGGCACAAGGACGGCCAAAAGAAACGAAGGAAGAGGCCATGAATCACCTGATGGAAAAGTGGTCACGAAAGAAAGGGGGAACCGAGGGCGACTAATGGTCACCCGATCCAACAAGGCGTAGGTCCATATCATCAACGGCCTGGGGGAGAACTGACAACGGTGACAAGGAAAAAAAGAAGAAGACCGCGGAAAATGAGCCAAAACAATATCAAAAAAACAACAACTGGGGAGGGAGGAATTTAAAAAAGGAAGGGGGGAGTGCTTGCGCGTCGGTGAGGAATGACGAAAGGGTGTCCTGATTGAACGATGAGTTTCAGGGGACAGCGGAAGAAGGGGGGGGAGAAAGCAGGTGGTATAAGGGGGCGTCGCCAAAGGGGAAGGTCCTCGAGGTCCGGCGGTTACAAGCAAAAGAGGGAAGCGTGAGGGAAGAAGAAAGGATGCAGCAAATTTTGTGCAGAGATGGGGGGAAGGGACTTGGGAAGGGAAACGAGGGGAAAAAAAAAAAAAATACGAAAGGGAGGATGGGCAACCGGCGAATGAAAGCACAAGAACAACGAAGGGGAGAGCACGCCTTCTGAAAAGAAAAAAGCTGTTAGAGGAGGATCAAAGAACCCGCTCAGCCAAAGACAGCCACCGCCGGAAAGGGGGGTGTCTTGATACGGGTGAAGCTAAAAAAGGCGAGAGGGGATTCCCACTAAGTTTTGCTTTAGAAAAAAACGGGAAAAGGATCAATAGGGAGGAAGACGGAAATACGATATAGAGCTTATTTCGCGCGGAAATCTACGTCCTGGGGGAGGGGGTCAATCGGAGCGCCCGGTTGCGAAGCCTTGATGCCGGACTTCATTAGAAAGGCCCCGGAAAGGAAAAAAAGGGGGGACACTCCACAAAAAAGCCTTCGAGGCCGGTTCTTTCTGGTTTGGTACACGACGAGTCGGAACCGAAAAAAAGGGAAAAAGGGCAAGGCTCAAAGTTCAAAAGATCAAACCGAAAAAAGAAAATGAAGGAAAAAAACGAGGGAAAAATTGAAAAAAGATAAACCCGCGGAAACAACAACGAAGCCAAAATCATCGCACGCTTGCCCGCAAAGGGCATGAAGAAAGGGCGTCATTCAAAGTATTACAGATGAGTAAAAGAGGAGAGGGGACTCCAGAATGGGAAATTCACAGGGCCACCGGGCTACGGTTCAGTTGCGATCAATGAAGGGGGAGGGAGCGGATAAACCATGTATTGTGAGGCCAGGAGAGTCAACGGAAGCCAATCGGAGCCGAGCGTGTCTGAGGCCATGATAAACAAATCGACGCAAGGTTAATCAAAGGAAAGCCGCCGGTTGAGATCGTGAAAAAAAAAAAAAAAGGGAGTTGTCCAGACGAAGAACTGCGGAAAGACAATCGAGGGTTAACCGGCCCAAAGTTTGGACAAGAAGGCCGCACGATCATCTTCACACCAACGGAGGGAAGGAGACGAAGTGGTATAAGTCACAGGAAAAAAAACAGAAGACGTCATTAATGTTTGCGGGCGCGGCCCACCAGCACTGGCCCTTTTGAGGCCGAGCCCTTGGCAAGGGGGGGGGGGGAAGTAACGAGAACTAAAGGAGGAGACGAAAAGAAATGCAAAACTAGACGCCCTGTCTCCGCCGCTCTGCCACCTCACGAAGCCCAGCTTACCGGGGTCAAGCGAAAAAAAGAGAGGCCTCATTAGAGGGGAGAATTGATGGAGGGGTTGGGTATCCTCCGACGCTTCCAACCTAGGCCGGTAGCTGAATTGGTTAGGCAACACCTCGGGGGGTTATCGGGGGGGGGGGGAAGGAACCCAGGGATCGGGGAGATAAAAAAGGAAGAGCAACAAAACCTTATACTTTAGTAAGGACTCTTGCAGCGTGAAAAAAACACGTTCGGGGACCCACAAAAAACCCGATCACCGAACGAAAAGAAAGGAAGGGGTTTACAATATTGAGGGGGAAGAAAGTTGGAATGGGCAAATTCCAGAGGCGGCGGGCGTTAGAGCAGTTTTCCGGCATAGCCAATTAAACTTTGAGAGGAGTGGGGGGGGATCAGGCGGGAGAGAAAAAACAACAAAAAAAAGGGGGGAAAGGGAAAGTGGAAAAAATCACCTAATCCAAAGTTGGGAATTTGGCTCAGCTGGGCTCAGGGGCCGTCTAACGGCAGGAAAAGAAGGGAAGGGGTTCGAATGGGAAAAAAAAAGAAAACCCCGGGGGGGGGAAAAGGAAGGTTTTAACCTCCACCTGGGGAAGACCGGTGGGCTTAGAACAGACGGTTTTGGACCGAGAACAGCGACGATTCATCCAGCCTTCCCCGATTCACAACATCTCAAGAGGGGGGAAAAGAGATCAAAGACGAAGAACCAGAGGAGAAGCAAGTGGGGGGGAGTTTTGATAGAGTGTCTTCGTTGTGGAGCCTCTGTCGCGGCGCCAGTCCCCACGATTGCCCAAGAAAGGGCCGACGGGGGGGCCCAGAAATTTTGAAAAAGGGAGGGAGGAAAAAAGGGAAAGAGATCAAGGAAAGGAACGAGGAATTTGGCGACAAGAAAAGAATCGCCGAGAGCAACTCAGGACTATAGAAGTTTAACTCAGGGGAATCGGGGGGGGGGGGAAAAAGGGGGGGACCATGGAAAAGAAGGAGTGGGGGAAGAAAAAAGAACATGAAAGTGCTGCAACTTCGTCGAAAAACGGCGGCGTCTCCTAGGACGAAGCCCGGTGAACATGGTTTGGGGGGATGTCGAAAAAATCAATCAGCATTAAGAAGGAAGAACAAAAAAAGAGAGGTAGGAGGAGAGGGGTGGAAACCTTTAAGCGGAAAACTTTAGGGTCCATTCTTTACTATTTGCTGGGAAGACACGACGCGGGGGGGTCAACCCACAGCCACGGGAGATGGGGGAAAAAAAGAAGAGGGGTGTCAAAAGAAATTAACAGTGAAAATGGTGGGGGGAAAAAGAGAAAAAAAAAGGGGGGGGGCCTGCAAAAGGCGTCGCGAAAGATTGTCAGGGGCGACCCTGGAAATGGCTTTCAGGTGTGACATGCGGCTCTTTTGGATAAAAGGGGGGCCAAGATGAAGGGAAACAAGGGGGCGTAAGTGATATTCTAAAGGACCAGTCCATTCCCGCCGGAGGAGGGGGAGAGCAGCACACAGCCCATGGCGGGCGCTTGCCCGATCCGGCGGATGGAGGCTGAGAAAAAAGACTAGGAGAAAGGACGGGAAAAACTGATCAAATTTATGCCGGGAGGAGCGACTTTTGCCCGTCATACTACAAGAGGGCGTTGAGAGACAGGCGCGGCAAAAAAAAGACGATGAGGGAGACATCGAAGGGGAGTGACCCCGTCCGACGTCCAGCAAGCTCAAAAGGCTTGACAGCACGGTGATACCGGGAGCTAAAGATGTAAGATCAAGAGAAAAAGGACTGCGTACGTTAGAACGTCGGAAAAAGGGGGAAAAAACGGAAGGAGAAGCGTGTCACTCGGGCAGGGGGCGGGGGCCTCATTTGTAGAGGGGTCCTGCAAAGAACGTATTGACCGTGAAACGATTGACTAAGCGAAGGGGGAAAACAAGGGGGGGAGGGGGTATCCAAAAAAAGAAAAAAACCGGGAAAAGGGGAAAAAGGAATGCGGAGGGGGTATCCTGGATGAAGGGTTTTCACTGTTCGGACCCTTCGGGGCGAGGGACTGAGATTCTCCAACTCATTCGAGCTGTTGCCTTACAGGTGCGGGTATGAAAAAAAAATAAAAGGGAACTGGGAGACATCAGAAAAAGGTCCAAAACTCTCTAAAAAAGATCGACCGCGAACTCATGGGGAAAAGGGGAATACCTCCAGTCAAATAATTACAAGGAAATTGAAAAGGAGGTAAAGAGTTTTACGCAAAAGTCGCCCATCTGGGACCCGAGTTTTTTTGGGAAAGGGGTGATCCTCTGACGAGGCTTGAACAGGGTAACCGCTGTAAAAAGAGGTACCTTCTTGAAAACCGTAAACCGGGTTTGAAGTCCGTGGAGTTAACGTCAAAGGAACCGACGAAGAAGAACTGAACCCCAATTGCCTCCATCATGAGGCAACCGTTCCAAGATATCGGGGGGGGAATACGTGTAAGCCAGCGGAGAAGCCCTTGTTACAGGATTTAATCCGGAATTTTGCCCTTCTCTAAAAAAAAAAAAGGTAGAGAAAAAATTCCTTGGCGCCAAAGGTTGGGTCGGCGGGGATAAGAAAATACGAATCGGGACGGCTCCCTTAAGACCGCCAAGAAAGCAGGTTTGACAATCATCCGGATGGAGAGGGGCTCGAAGCGGGAGCGACAATTGATTTGAAAAAAAAAAAAAAAAGGGAAAATAAGAACTCATGGCGTGCACCCGCCTTTCGGGAAAAACCACCGATAAGCGGCTGATTTTCTGACCGGTACGAAAGCCTTTCTGGGTTTATTTATCAACCCCGAGGATATATCCCAAAAAAAAAAAAAAAAAAAGTTGGGAGATACTGAGAAGGAATCGATCCCAAGGTCCAGACCGCTCGCGGAAGGGCGATCTGAGTAATGCTGCTTATTTCAAAGACGGACACCTCTTCAAGGTCCAAAAAAGGGCGAAACGATTAAAAAGAGAGGAAGGGGGTCATCTGGGGGGAGGACCATATTTGGGCACCCCTATTGAGCGTGCGCGCGGAGGGGGCCCCCCGTAACCCATGAAAAGGAAAAACTAGGAGGGGGGAAAAAAAGGTGTTAGTTACAGTGTAAACCTTTTTACGTGAAAGAAGTCAGGAGCGCACTTCCATAAAAACTGAAGGGGAGAGATGAGTAAGGCTCTTCAAGGAAAGGAGCACAAGATGGAGAGATGAATGGCAGGTCTCCACATTACAAGATCTCATATGTCCGTGTCGTATCTTTGAGTAAAAAAATAAGTGTTGGGAAGATGATAAAAGTCGGGGGGAAAGACCCTAAGAACCGGCATCCACAGAGAAAAAGAAGCGGAGAGCGTCCATAGATTAGAAAAGGCGACCCCAGTTATCTCGAAAGAGGTCCCCAACGAAAAAACCGTGAAATCCACTAAAAACCAAAAAAAAGGGAAACCCAAATTAAAGAAGCAAAAAACCGGGTTTTCCGAAAAAATTTTTGACAAGTAAAACCAACAGAACATTTCTCCGAGGGAAACCGATCGGGCACGGTGAAACCCGAAAAAGAAACAATTGGCGCACCCCTGCCCGAATCAGCCGACGTAGCGGGCGATTTGCTTCCCGTGCTAATACAGCTTGTCTGCCCGGTGTCTCCCTAAGGGACCGCGGGAGAAGACAGCAAGTTGGGGTTTCAAGCCGCATTTGGGGAGGAAGACGACAGGCGGGTCACTCGTGATATGCTATGGGGAGGGGCACAAAGAGGGGGGGAGCGGACATCGCGGCAGAGGTCGTCTGGACAGTTAGGGCCCAAGGTTCAGAAAGGAACATTCAAAAATACTGTAAGAAAGGGGGGGGTGAGCCCCTAGGACGGCGTTCCTTCCTGGGAAGGGGGCATGCATCAGACTCCAATTTCACTCTAGAGCTTTTGATGCAACTCTACTCACCCAAAAAAAAAAAAAAACGTGAACGAACCTTTCTCGGCGAAACTCGCAACCCCCGAAAGAGCGAGTCATTAATCCGGGAAAAGGGGAAAATCACGGTATAGCCATCATCACTGGGGACGACAATCGGGGTCGAAGCCATGAAACCAATGAGTCACCACTCATGCCGCAAGACATTTTGAACCCTGTGGGCCGAGAAAAGACCAGCCTTAAAGGAGCGTGACCAACCACCGCGCGCGTGAAAAGTTCTCCAAGTCAGAGATGAAAGCCCTTCTTAACCGGGGTTCGAGATCCCCTCGGGGATACCAGATGGCCGCGGACCGAAAAAAAAAAAAACTAGTCACCGAAGGTCTGCTTCCTGGACAAAAGAAAATTTTCAACCACTCGAGAAAACTGAGGAACACGTGGCGTTGAGAGAAGCCACTCCACAAAAGAAATACCGTTTACACTGTGGGAACACTAATAACTGCAACATGATCTGCAAAGACTCTATCTGACGGTACGGCAAAGGTTGGAAACGACCGATGACTAGTCGGCAATTGGGGGGGACACTTCGCAAAGATGTACGGCAAGTTCGGCAGGGAAAGAGGGTCGTAGTATTTCCAAGTAAGGGCTCAGCAAAAGCTGGCGACAACGAAGCAAAGGCTCAAAGAATTTCTATCGGTCGGATGGAGTCTATAAGATGGATTCGCTCTGAACGGAGAGTGGCGCGGAATCGGCAAAAAGGAAGATAAGAGCTTGGGCGTCTTTTCCAAAAAATGAAAAGTAGAAGGCCCCAAAAATAAATGAAAAGGGGGGTGGGGGGGGGAACAAACCTGGGGGAACATTTGGGGGGGGGTTGGAGAAAGACTCTAAAAATTTACGGCGTTAAAGAGGAAACACCTGATCCGTCTTCTACCCATGAAACCACCTTGGAGGGCAGTACCGAAACCGAGCGAAACCCGTCCCGGGTCAATTGTTCGCAGTCAACGAGATACAAAAATACTATACAAAAGCGGAACAGGTTATCAGGAGGGGGGGGGGAGAATGCTAGGGCCCCAACCGCCGCCTCCTCAGGGGAACCAGGAAAGAAGTCGAAAGTAGGGGAATACTGGACAACCCGTTTCAAGGGATTATGATAGGGAAGGGGGGTTGGAGAAGGGGTGTGGAGAAAACCATCGATTCACACTCTCGTAAAAACGGTCCGTCTCGGTGGAGAGGCAAAAGATCGACAGGGGGGTCAAAACAGGACCAACGACAGGTGTTCGGCCCAATCGGAAAGGACCCTTCCCCAAACTGTAGGGGGGAGAGGAGCTCCAGGCTCAACGCGCCATCGGTCGTTTTCTCCGGGTCTAATCTGCCTCTGCTAACCGGTAAAACTGCTGTCTTGGAAATGGAGAAGGTCGGCGAAGTTCTGATCTCCAATACTCCTCCTCGTAGGTTTTACTCTCGGTATCGTCGAACTATGAAAGGGGGGAGCGTGGGGGGACGCAGTGCCAAAGCTTGTCAGACAAAATGCTTGTCTTCCACTCTCACCTGAGGCCCATCAAGAATTGTTTCAGCAACGCAGGAAACTCAACCTCTTTGAGTAGTTGGGATGTCGAGAAGGGCCCCTGGGACGCATCTTAGCGGAAAAAAAAGGGACGTGACACAAACTGAAGCAGGGGTCTAATTTGAGGGGAAGGCGTTGCGGTCAAAACAGATGCGAGACCAAGCAGGAGAAAATCCGGATAACTCGGACGGGCAAGGGAAATTTGAAATAATGCGCCGAGTCCATTTAAATCATTCTAATATCAAACTCCTGCCTCATTGGCTTCACCTGGAGAAGGAAGAAAGGTGACCGAGAACAGGGGAAAATAGAGCGCAGGAAAAACAACCGGTCAAAAGCTAGGAAAAAACCGCACAGTCGCCAAAAGGAAAGGGTGCAAAAGGGGGGGACAGGGGGGAAAACATGGAGAACGAGTGCAGGCAGTTACTGGCTCTTAAACCAGTGGTACATCACTTAGCCGACAAAGGAGACTAAAAGGCCCACAAGCGAATGCTGGTTGGGAAGCCCGTAAGAGTTTTTTCCAAGGGAAGCTAATTGGGGGAGTCATCAGAGGGGAGAAAAGGTTATACTTCCTCAAAATCGACGCGGCCCGCAGGAAAAAAAAACTGGTCCGGGTTGGGACGATGGACAAAAAAAAAAAGGTATCTTTGGGGGACGCCGGGAGCAGAAAAAGAGGTCCGCAAGGGCACCGAAAGAACCCAAAGCGAAACTGTGTTGTGGGGAGTCTCACCAGGGGGGGGTATCTGAGGGACTGCGGGGAAGAGAGAATGGACTTCCAATTTCAAGAAAATGCGCAACGGGGAGGCAAAACAAAAAGGGGTCCCACGGTCAAGGATAAAGTCGCAGCAGGAGAGAAGAACGAATACAAATAGCGCCGGGAAGAACCCCCCAGAAGAGACAACGTAAAAAGAAGGAACGAATTATCAACTCCTCAAAGAGGCACGTGATAGGCCGCAAGTGGGGATTCACGGATAAAGGAAGAGGTTCCATTCTTTGGAAGGTCAGCCAAGGCGAGCATAGAAATGATATTACGAACTCCAAAAAAATTTTGTGGGATTCGAAGCGGGCGCATGTGAAAACCAAAACTTTGCGCATTGTTCAAAAAAAAATGACAACAGGAAAAGGGGGAACTAAGAAGGGGGGTAGGTGACTAGACGGCCATAAAAGGGTTCTTCTAACACAATGTGACAAGTCGAGCCACATATGAGGGGGGAAATGAAAGGGCAGTGGAAAAGGGGGGCCCAAAAGGGAAGAGGGCGGTCATCGAAAATATGACTCTTCTCCAGGAGAAAAACATTGGAACAAAAACCCCTTTTCATCCCATTCCTACAAGAGAAAAAAAAAACTGCTGCGAGGTCGAACGCAGGAACATGATAAAAGTCAAGATGTGTGAGAGAGATTCTCATCAAACTATCAAGCAATACGGAAACACAAAAAAGGAAAAAATAAGGGGGGGAGACTTGGTTTTGATTTCAAAAAGAAAATGCCGCAAGGAAGGCCGTTCCCTTATTACCGGCAAGTCAGGAAAAAAAGCAGACTGTTAATGGTATGTCCTTGGTGCACTGAAAGGGGGATGAGGGAAAAGGACCTGTGGGAAAGGTGAGAAAGACAAAGAAGTCCAAAAAAGGGGTGAATGTGGGAGAGAGGGGAATGCCCTTCCTTTGTGTGAAACCCTAAAGGGGGGAAAAACGGTCCATGGGGTTTATCAACCCGCTGATAGGGCCGTCAAACATATAAAAAGTGGTGAAAGTGCAGGGAAAGGGTGGAAAACAGCCCATTCCGCAGTTGAAATGCGCCCAGCAACATGACAAGTACCTCTTTTAAGGCTGAAAAAGAGGCCCGAAAAAAAGGGAAGGCAGAAGTGAAAGGGATCGTTTGGCTCCAGCCCCACGTGCTCGACCGCACGCAGTCTGTTGGGGGGAGACCTTCGAGGAACGATAAAGGGGTGTCGAGAGAAAGCGAGGACGCTCAAGAACAGAGAAAGGAGAAGGTCACGTCCCCCTTGAAAGGTGTTTACATCTTGAACCGACTGGAAAAGGTATTTCTGCCGTCCAAAAAAAGTAAAAAAAGACAGGGGCCCAAGTTGAGAAACATCGGCCAGTGTTCGAAGAAACACACCAGTTAACTGGTTAAAGGTCTTGTCAGGCTGGGGGTAAGGAGACCAAGATGGGGACCAAGCATAGGCCATCATAAAAAATCCATGGGCCTGCACGAAAATGGAAAGGGAACGTCTACCTTCCAGAACATCGGAGGAAAAGGTCCCAAAGGGTCAAAAAAGGACGGCAACCCAAGACGGCCAAAGGACCGACCGGGAAAAGAGCACAGGCGGTCAGGAAATAGTTTCCTCAAAGGAAAAACGGATGAGAAGAAAGCCGCAGTGAAAACGCAAAAAGAAAAGCGTCGAGCGGGAAACTTGTGGCCAGACCGGGGGCGAACGGGGGTCGGGATTTGGAGGAGAAGGAAGGTTTCTCATCCGATGCCAGTAACTTGGAGGGGAACAAAAAAAAAAAAAAAGCTGTAGATAACAGGCCATCATAAGATGCCCCGTGACGGGAGTGGAATTTCCAAAGAGATATACACGAAATGGGAGGGAGCAAGAGGGAATATCGCGCGCAAAAAAGTTTCAACTTGCCGTCGAATGCAACAACTTCCTGGGACGACATGAGAAAAAAACGGCCGGGAATTGGGGAAAAACGCAGGAGGAAGAAAAAAATAAAGGACAGCTGCAGAAACCCGAAAGCATAGAGGGGTGAAAAAATCCTCTTTCCAGTAACAAAAAAAAAGTTCCAGAGGGTTAAAGGACAAGAGGAAAGTTGGGGGGCCCCCTTGCCAAGTTGAAGGTGGGGGAGGTAACTCGTAGCAGCTAGGAAGTAGGAAAGTTCAGCAAAAAAGAAAAAAAGGGACATCAAAAAGAACCGATGCGCGACGAATTCAAGCCCACCGCAAAGGGCAGACCATTCCTTGTAACCAGGCTAAATTCTGCAACGTGCTCAATGGAGAAGGGCACGGGGGATTAGGCGATGGGAGAACTACGTCTTTCCTCTAACCTATGCCTTAGGAACCCGGGGCCTTTCAAACCGCGTTGGGGGATTTCGAGTACAAGGGGAACAGTAGCGGATCAAAGGAAGAAAGGAGAATCTAACTGTCATCCATAAGAATGCGACCGGGTGAGGGAAGAAGAAGGTGGTGTCTCCGCCTTTCAGGGGGAGATTTAAAAAAAAAGTTTTTGGAAAAAAATCAAAAAAAAACCGTGAAGGGTTGGGAGATTCGTCCAATTAATTTTAGAATTTGACCTTGGGAAAATGGAGAAGAGTCTCGGCCGGGCGTGGGGGTAGAAGGTTCGAAAAAAAAGAAAAAAAAAACAAATAAGGGGGGGGGAAAAGAAAGGATGGGGTGGAGCGGCGGCGCGAAAAAAAGTGTTACAAGCAGCGGGCAAAATAAAAACCTTCCCCGATCCCGCAGGTGTGGGGGGGTTACGAGAGGAGACCAGGGAGGAGAAGGTTTCGAACTTTTCCTTGCACCACCTCACGTAAAAATAAAAAAAAACCAGGGCAAGACATTACTTTTTGGGTATTAAAAGGGGGGGTTCAGACGTGGGGGCTAACGGTTTACGGGGGGGTGGAACAGAAGCGAGCGGCAGGACAAAGCACAAGAGAGGAAATAAAAAACCGGTTGTAGAGCGGACATCTTATCGCCCGAAGGAAAAGAAAAGAGTGGGGAGCGTTCTTGGCATGGTCGGGGACAAAAAAAAAAAAAAAAGGGTTCTCGGCGGAGAAAAGACCCGAAAGAAGAGGGAAAGATCTTTAAACGGCGAAGAAGGGGGGGCCCACTCTCTCAGGGTCATCAAACCAGTTGAATTTGGACGAACGCATCAGACAGAGGAAAAAAGCGGATGGGGAAAAAAGGCCTAGAAAAGGATCGGGATCAAGGGGGGGGAACCATTGGTCCTTCAGGGTCTCTAACGATGCAGGGGGGGGGGATATCACGCAAGAAAAGAAGAGTTAGGTGGCCACGGGCGGTAAAGGGAAAGCAAGGCGGGAAATTTGAAAAAGAGCAAGCGCCTCGAAAACCGTCCGTCCACGGCCCAACGAGTGGCTTCGGGATACGGGGGAAAAAACCAGCAAGGGGGGGAAAAGAACACCTTAATGGGAAAAGACGAGGGAAGAAGAGCGGGGGGGGCCACCCGCACGAAAACCCGCCTTTTCAGATAAACAACACAAAGGGGCTCATATTGTGAAGTGCTTGGGCCTGACCATGGCAACCGAAAAAAGACGCGCAAAAGGGGTTGGGGGGATCCGTGATAAAAGCTCTTTTACCAGACTTGGGGGAAGGAATTTCTTCAAGAGTGGCAGTCGCTTGCAACGGGTGGAGATCTAAGGGGGTCCAGGGAAAAGGGACGGCTGGGAAACAGAGGGAGAGAGGGGACACCTTCGAGCCGAGCAAAGGGAACTCGTTCAAAACAAACCTGAAGGAGCCTTATAGTCGTCAAAAGCAAACTCCGGGGGGAGATCAAAAAGGGAGAAAGGAGGAAAAAATAAAAAGAAACCCCTTGCAGTGAAAATAAAAGGGACTTCCGCTCTAAAGGGGGGGGCTATTCTGACAAGAAACAGATCAAAGGGAAAAAAAACTCCTGGGGGGGACCTTCAATAAGGAAATGGAACGGGCAAAGGAGGATGAAGGGACCGTCAAAAAAAAACAAAAAAACTTACTTCGACGAAACGGGGTAATTAAGAGAACTCCCACGGACGCATCGCATAAGGAAAAAAAAAAAAGGTGGGTGTTCCACAAAGGGGGGAGGGGGCGGAAAGGAAATGGGAGACAAAGAAGGAGTGAAAAGGGACGATGAGGACGTAGCTAGGGGGGGGGTTTCATGGTGGGTGGAAAATCAAGGACAAAAGGCGGCCACCCGTTGCTTCTCAAGGGGTTGTTCAGAATGGAAAAGATCTGGAGAGGGGTGACAAAAAAGAAAAAAAGGTGAAAGAGAAACTAAATCGATGACGCTCTTTTATCGGAGGTATCCCATTTATCCGAAACAAGTGGAATATCCATCACTCCAGCTGGAAAAAGAGCCTCAAAGAGCCACCGCGAACAGGAAAATGGAACATTCAGAAAGGCAGAGATCGGCGCACTTCATTTACGCAAAAAATTAATTTACCACAAAGGGGGGGGAGTTTTTTTCAAGGGAAGTGAAGCACCTGACGAGGGGGGCGTAAAGGGGAAAACACAAAAGGGGAGAACGTAAAAAAGGGGGAAGGGAGCCGTTTTTACGTGGGGGGGGACAGCCCTTTTGCGGGGGGAAAAATCCGGGGAAAAAAATCAAGAGACCGGGTGCCAAAGACAACCGCCAAAGATGCCAAAGTTCCAAGAGAAGAGGGGGGGGGGGAAAAGACAAGAAAGAAATCCCCAAAGAAGGGGGGGGGGGGCACGGGTAGACCCGTCTTTGAAAACAGCATTCCCTCGAAATGCCGAAGGGCGAAAAAAAGGAGACGAGGTCCAGCCCCCCGAACAGATTTCAGGGGAAAAAAAAAAAGGGGGAGGCGGGGGAAAAAGAAAAAGCGGGAAAAACAAGAGAAAGGCCCGAAAATCAAAAGTTATCGGTGGAGAGAAGCGGGCACGCCATGG
>Ga0179591_1362853_pt1 | contig 12821 bp, 8 predicted proteins | sample CZOMad2_1_08_16f_FD_182891 | JGI IMG/M metagenome (GOLD analysis project Ga0179591, IMG submission 182891) | Vadose zone soil fungal communities from Angelo Coast Range Reserve, California, USA - CZOMad2_1_08_16fungal (PacBio error correction) | ecosystem: Environmental > Terrestrial > Soil >...
GCGGGTGGAGCTCGGGAAAGACTTCGAGACGGATTAACTCCTGTATGTAAATAATCCTGGCATCACATTAATCAGCAGGTGGGGGGGTGGATAGAGTGCAATAGGCCGTTGGGATGGTCGAGGTGAGGAGAGTTAAGCAAGCTGCTCCGCGTCGTTGAGAGAAAAAACTACGAACAGGGGTAAATCGGCGATAGGACCGCGGGGGGACTGGGCATGGGTTGGTGTGGGACATGCGTCGGAGAGATGGTGGGTTGGTCCCCATTTTCTGGACCGATCGAGAGGGCCAGAAAGGGTCGAGGGTGAGGAGAAGATGACTTTAAGTTGAGACCCGAAAAGCGAGGGAGGGTCGTAGGGAGAGAAGGGTGCAACGCAGTATTTAGGAGTGACAGGGGATGAGGAAAGAGGAGACGACCGTGTGCAATGTGTTGTAGAGGAGTAGGGGAAGTGAAGGTGGGTGGGCAGTCCAGTGGGGGGGCCCCAGGGGATTGGGAAGGGGAGGATCAATTCTGTAGATAACTGGCGCGTGAGAGGGGATGGGGGAGGGTTCCTGCTGGAAGACTTCCACCTGCGCTAGGTGGGGGACAGCGGCGCATCAAAAGAGATCAAAGGGCAAAAAGGGAGGAGAATTTGGGGGAATGAACGGAGTAATGGCGTCTCTTGAACAAAAGTATGGAAAGTTTTTCGACAGTAAGGTAGTTGGGGGTATGCTCATCTTCAACAAGCAGCGGGTGACCTGACTCATCCTCTCGACCAGAGGACTTTGGAATCGCAAAGAGGGTGCTGGTTCCAGCGTGGATGACGGGGAGCTGAGGAAGAGGAAGGAAGATAAGAATCGTATGGGTTGTGCGGCGACGAGGGCAGAATGATTTGGGGCAAGTTTAACGTATTCTTTACCCGGTCCGCGTTGGACACCAGAGGAGGAGGGGGAGAAAAAAAGTGGAGAGTGGGCGTCGAAAATTGATTTTGTGGTCTCACCGCTCGTGGTGGGGGGTAAAATGGGGGGAACCTGGGGAAGTGGGGGGACAACTAATAGTTTTGGATCAAAAGGGGAAATTGAAGAAGGTGGTGTTAGGAAAGGCGGAAATGTTGGGGGTCGCGTCGGACTATTCTTCCAACTGGGTACCGTCCTGGGGTGGTGGGGTCGGGCTACAGCGTCCAGTTAAGATTAAGAGGGGAAAAGGAAATCAGGTATTCGGGGGGAGAGTTGATGGGGGACGTTACGGGGTTGAAAAATATTTGATCAGTCAACATACTACTGGACAGAAGTCGGCAAGGGATGTTTTGTTTGCTTCCAGGGGTGTTTGGTTCGAAAATATCCGTGAGGAGAAAGCGAAGAACGAATCGAAAGTGTCGATTTATAACTGAAAGGAGGGAAGGGTGAAGGGAAGGTAGGGGGTTTTCCCAGAGATGTCGGTACCATTGTTTTGGAGCTTTCAAGACCGAGAAGGGCTAGGCGAGAGGACTCGTTTTCACAAGGACAGTGACCTTTGCGAGTAGTAGGCGATGGGGGGGGAGACGGGGGGTTTTTTGGGTTGTTGGGTTGAGGGTTCAAATCCCAATGCAAAAAGGACCTCTTTCCTATCCGCGGGCCAAAACGTTGGTTTTTTCATAGTGGGTCAACAACTGTGTGAAAAGAGGGGAGGTAAGGTTTTATAGATTTCGTTTTTCCTGGGAAATAAACCAGGTTGTCCAACTTGACGGTCGTCGCGGTCTCTAACAAAGGATTCTTGTAAAGTAGCGATAGAATAAAGTAACACTAAGAAGGAAGAGAAACGAACTGTTTATCGAACCAGTCTTTATAAAGCGGATTTTGGGTCCATGTGTTGCCGGAAGGAAGAAGGGGAAAGAAAAAAAGGAATTCTATTCGTACGGGAACATAAAGTTGAGAGGGCGGGGGGACCCTTTTGAAAGGCAGGTGTATAGAGGGTGGAGGAAGTCGTCGCGAAAGAAAAGAAGGAGTCACATTAAAACGTTAGAGCAAAATTCGAGCCCTGGTGGTTCATCGGGCTTGGGAAAAGTCACAGGGTATTTGGTTCACACTAATAACATCCTTGGTCATAGGAAGTAGTGGTTATGCCGCCTTCCAGGACGCAAAGGGGGGGACAAAAAACGCACTGTTGTAAGACCCGCGGAAGCTGAAGAGTAGTCGGCTGGGTGTAGGGGGGGGGGGGGGACGGGTAGAGATGGAGGAGAATGGGGGAATCTGCTGGTAGACGGTCGGGGATATTTTGCTTCGGTTTGAGAGCAATGAGGTCTTTCGAGGAGGAATAACCGGGTTGAAATATTTGGTCAAGAACGTGGGACTTGTGCAATGACAAAGACTATGGGGGACAAATCAGTATCGAGTCTCGGACAGAAACAAGGCTTAGTGAACGTGAACGATAGAAAGTAGCTGTCACAAAAGAAAGTTGAAGGAAGGGAAGTTCCAGCATAGGAACACACCAGCAAAGGGAGCACAAAAAAAAGACCCTACGAACTTCTTCATCAAAAAGAAAGACGGCAAAAGAACGCCCACAGGCTACATCGACGACCATACATCGCCCGGTACCACAAAAAAGTAGCTCGAAAAGAAAGTTCCAAAGGGGGAAAGTCCAAGGGTGACCACAATGGGCGAATAAAACGAGGCAGCGAACTACGAGGACGGGGAATGCCATAAGGTTGTCGTCGGGATGACCAACTCCCCTCGAAGGAGGATCAAGCCAGACGCCAGAGTTGGGAGTAGAAGGAGATTGCTCGGTGTACTGGAAAGACTTATAGACGCTAAGCAATAAGAAATACATCCAAAGGCTAACAAACAGGGGGGGAAAAAACCTATAAAGTCAACAAGGGTGGTCATGCCAGCAGAGAATCCTGGTCGCCTAGAAGCAACACAATGAAGAACCACAAAAAGGAACAGATTTCGAATACCAAAACGGAGAGAAGGAGGAGGACGGGATTCTATCGCCTTCAGCCGAAAAAAAGGTGTCGCAAGACAGCTAGCTACCGCAGGCGACAACTCTACACAGGCCACGACAGGACTTCGAAAAGCGAAAGAAACTAAATTGAGAAAAACAAGGTGTGAGACAACTCAGAAAATTCCGTGGTTGCATTCATAAGGGTCTCCTACTGGTGAAGAGAGTCAACACAAACCTTAAGAACTCAATTGAAGCAAAACCCCATCCCACTGACTGCGCAACAGAGGAGCTATTCTAGGCGAGAACTCGTAAGCGGCTGGAAAGAACCTCAAAACGGCATCAGTCTTAGAGCACAACTGGCACGGACGTCACGCAAGTGAAAGGTATGAAGCACCCTAGAAGATTCGACAGCGTCGCAGCCGTTAGCAATCAGTATTATTCGAAACAGACACACGGGAGAACAAGGGGGGCCGACTTACTGAAGACGTTCAGGAGAAGAAAAAAATGAACTATAAACTAAAATGTGATACTACCATCCAAACGTTGTCAAAGAGCCTAAGAGTCGTTTCGACTCGGGGCTTTACCGGTCGCCAACAGTAAGGAACGTACAGACCCGATGAAAAAGTGCAGAAAAATAGCAGAAAAACGTAAACGGAAGTATACCACCAGACTGAAAGCCAGGGGGAAACAGGGAGATAATTCCCATAAACCTACCTTAAACTAAAGCACACCACGAAGGCCGGAAAATAAAAGGAGAAAGAACACACTTGCGACAAGTCGGGTGAGAATCCTAGTGGGGACGCGGAGAGGTAAACGGTACAAAGGTGAAACATGCAAAACACCTAACTGAAGTCGCAAACCACCCCCCTACGGGAGAGATCAGGGCGAAACAGAAGAACCCAGTAAAACCCTGTAAACTCACGGAGTCGATACGATGTCGAGAGTGTCATTGGGTTAAAGCCCCTTAAATCAAGGGAAGCGTGAGTCCTAACGACTCCCGAGAGTCTACAACTTTCATTAACAAATGTACTAAACTAGCCTGCTCAGCGAAAATAAAGTTGAGGGGGGGAAGCGCTATTGGAGTCACAAACGTGTGTTCAGTGTTGTCCTCAGACGGCGACAAGAAGACATCGCAACGCAGAAAAATTATATAACCAAAAACCTATCAACAACAAATATCCCTGGAACGAATCACTGGACTTCTCACCAAAAAAACAGCAACTACTCGCGTAAACTGGTGGGTTGTGAGAAGAACCATCTTCCTCCCTGGCCGATCATGGCACTGGACCCATGATAGCTACACGGAATATCTGGGTTTTGGGGTGGGGGGTCTCCCTTTGAAAGTCCACGCGGAGAAGGAACCCTCGTTTAGACTCGTACGCTGGACCAGAAAATGGGGAAAAAAAAAATAGGAGAATCATTCAAACGGAAATGACGATATCACCCAAATCTAATCGACGGCCGCGTTCTACGCCTGTGGAGACCTGGATTGAACCGACAGCCAATTGCATGGACGCTTCACAACGGCGAGATCGAGATCCTACGATAAAGGCTCGAGTCTTCCAGCCCCGACCATGAGTAATGGTGGGGGTCAGCTGTTAAGAAAAAGGAGGCATAAAGCAGCGGAACTGGTAGCTTTCAACCCGCGTGGGCGACAGCAAGATGATAAAGGGTCGGAGAAACTCTTATAAGGAGTCTCCCGGCGGAAGCCGGCGGAAAATCGGAGTGGGCGTCACGGTACAATTCCCGTGCCGCGCGGAGGAGATTGACAAGCCAAGAAGATAAATGTAAGCGGAGAAGGGTAACGTGCTCAGGATACGAGCCGCGGCACAACGCGCGGTCAGGGCATCGTTTGTGGACCGCGGTAATAAGAAGTAAGGGAAGAAATCGAGCGATTTTAGCCGAAGTTCAAAGGCTAGGGGGAGGACGATGAAGCGCGTTTTGTCCAGCCGCGGGGCAAGAAGCCTGGAGCAGGGTAGCACCTCAACCTTAAACGTGACATGACGGGCAGACCCGAGCCCTTACGGAACGGCTGGGACCATACCTGTAGAACTGCCGAGGCGGCCGTAGTTCAACGCGACAGCGCGCCGGACTTCTTCCGCATTTCTTATCGCCGAACCCTTAGACAAAACACGGGATGAGTGAGACAAGCGCCGGTTTGCGCGTGCTTACCGGAGGGTAAGACACCGGAACACGGCGATTAGAAACCGATTTGTCGGAACGAGAAATCACGTCGTAGGTCCACGAGTAATGGCTGGGGAGAGATGGAGAGAACCCTTCCGCCCGCTCCGAGCAGGGAAGGGAGGGAGGGGAGGAAAGGACAGGTGATGAATCTTAAGCTGCTATCCGGGAAGGCGAAAACCGTCGTAGAGAAGGTGTGCGCCAATCGTCGTGAGCGAAGGAGCAAACGGACTTGTGAACCCCAAAAGACCCTCCTCGGCCGCGGGACAGAAAAAGGATAAATAAACGGCATAACTCAGAGCCGCAGCGCAAGATTTGAAAGCGACGTGGGGGACGGATTCTTCTTGATCCAACTGCCGCCCAGAGCGCGAAGAGGGTGGAACGTCAGACTCTACATATCTAGAGGGTAAAGGTATTGACCCGAGAGAAGGCAACCGGCAGCATCAGCAAGATCAAGAAGGAATTGAAATGTCCGTGCATGATCTTCGTCGGAGATGATGCAAAAAGGAAAAGAGAGATGAGGAATTCATCATCAGATATAAAGGACCCTTAAACAAGCCGCAGATAGAAGAGCTCGCCACTACGTACTATTAACACTATGAGGCCACGTAATAAGGGGAAGAGATTAGCGCGGGGGGAGCTACCTTCGCCACCAGCTGTGACAAGGAGTCGCCGTCAGCTCGCAGGAGACATTAGAAACACTATGGTGGGAGAAAAAACAAGACCGCTAGCACAGCGAGGCGGCACAGAACGGTCGGTCATCGAGTAGAGAAGGCTTCGAATGTAATCAAGGGTCTCGAGGCGATCACCGGAAACGATTCGGCGAATGCCGAGCGAATGAGAAGGGGCCTAACCAGGGCGTCAAATGGAGTGTCAACCTACGTTTTAAGGTTTGAACAGCTGATAGAGGGGAAAAGTCAAAAAGGCCACGCGGCGACCATCGTCCGGGTACTAGTGGTGGGAAGTTGCCTAAGCCGCACCCGGGGGTGGATGAACCACACCTTTCTTTTTTAGGCGAGTTACCCTCTACTAAAATTCACGGTAGGGACCACTCGAGGTTATCGACTTCAGGGTCGTTGGAGTGGCCCGCGGAAAAGAAGATATAGGGGTTCAGGTCGACGGGGCGAAAACGTTTAAAGGTAAGAACATCTGTCCTAGAAAAACGGCTCTGGGGGCGACAGTGTGCTCGGATTCACAGAGCCCTGACCGGTAGGGCTCTATTGACCCGCCTCGCTTATATTTGTAGCAAGGACGCGATTAACAATGATCAGAGGGGAACACCAACTGTACAGGCCGGCAAATTTCTTTCGACCCTTAAGAAACGTCCCATCTGAGAAATGCTCAAGTAAGAACCCACCTGAACTTGACCAGGAGGGTACCGTGGTGACGGAGCACAGCACCGCGCTCACCCGGTAACTGACATTACCGTCTCTGACCGACACCTCCAAGGGGGTCTACTTCTAAGGGCCGCAGTGCATTACCCTAAAATCGGGGCTCCGGATGAACTAAAGTAGATTCGATCCTTCACAAGGAAAGAAGAGACCCCTATCATTCGTCACTATCGGCATCATAGTAACACGCTTAGCGGGAAGGAACATCGTGTTCAAGGTCACAAGCCAGCCACCTACGATGAACTATGAGTACAATGTGCGGTTGCAAAAAAATCGGAGGAGACGCGTTCCTTCTCGGTCACTACAGAAGAAAGAAACGAGGCTGGTGAAGAGGTGGAGGGGCTCGCGAAGGATATTTCGACGGTAAAGAAAGACCATGCGCCACGAGACGAGCGTCAGTGCCAGAGGACGACTCACTTCAAACTATTTCAGCTGTCTTCTATCGGGTCGGCCTCTGCAACAGCGGCATCAGAGACGCTTGGGCGGAAAAAAAAAGAAGCTCATACAACACGTACAAGCGCCCGCGGGTCGGGAGCGCGATGATAAGTATAAAGCTACACCTAGTAGACAAAAGTGTCTCTTCAGATCTACCACGAAGAACTACCTCCGTCCTGTCCAGGAAAAAGAATGCGGGTCCTCTTGCCATGTTCCACGGAAGGAAAGGTAACGAAACCAGCAACTCACCTTAGACTTGACTTCGAGAACTCAGCTAGGAAGATTAGAAAAAGTATGTGAAGGGCGTAAGCGAGACGAGGCCCCGAAACGGGCCTGCCAAAGACACTTGAGGCCAGGCAGCAAAACAAAAAAAAAACAATTGCGAGTCGCAACTTTCTCGAAAATCCATCAACTCTTCCGCGAATTTTCCGATGACCTGATTCTTTCCTTCAAAAGGACGATGAATATGCAGCCGAAAGAAAATAACAGAAGGACTTACCTCTTTCTTATATAGGGGGTACACAGATACGGGCAGAGAACAGGGGGAACCGCAGTACAAGATGGAGATTCGAAAAGGGGATCACTACAACAAAAGGGAGTAGAAAAGACTATGTTTGTTAAGTCCTCGGTACCAAAATGCCAGAGTTGAGTCCCAAAGAGGAAAGACAGAACCGCGCAGTCAGAAGGGAAAAAGGAGCTATGCATCATCTCTAAGGTTAAGCCGCATCACATCCTTAAAAGGTCCCATGAAGAAAAATTCAATCGAACTGGCGTCAGGTTGTCCTGGGAAAAAATGGAACCGATGGACACTTTCCGTTCAGTCCTCCGGCGACTCGAATCCCATGCGACACGTTCCAGAAAGTTCTTGAGAACCGGCTTAAGAGTCATGTTGGCCGGCCGTCGGCCAGCGCAGTGCGGCTTGAAGGGACTCCCGTTACTATGTGGTTGTACGACGCCATCGGTTCTGCAAAAGACTTGGAGATGAACGGGTGGCCAGTAAACGCTACGTGACAGGGAAGAACGGGAGAACTATTTGTAGTCTAAAGCGTTATCTCTCGGGGAATAAGAGACGCCGGCCTTTACGTGTCTTCATAATAGAAAATCGCCAGTCGGGGAGGCTGGCGCTGGTGGTGCAGGCCCGGGAGAAGATCCGCCGACGAGAACTATTAAGTGTCGTCTAAATACCGTCCACTTGAGCATCGGGAGGTGTTGGGCGTCTGGCTAAACGGTTAACACTGTTTAGCGAAATAGACCTTAGCGAGCACCATACCAGGGCGGTCACGCGCCGAAAGCAGACCATTCGTAAAAGAGGAGCTAACGCGCCCGATAGTGGTGAAGAAAAAGATGAGCCCCCCGACAACTCCAGAGGAGAGAACTAGAGAACGGCTGGCTTCTGACCTGCCGAAGCGGGTCAGGGGAAACAACCACTTCCCGGCGTCTAGGAAAGATAGTTTCTCCTAAAACTGACGAAACCAGCCGTCGCCGTGTCAATCATGAGGGGCGCCGGCGGGCGACGGTAGTGCAGCCGGAAGCTAAGCCGAGGTACATCTTGACCGTCATTAGACGTTTCGAATTCCGATTTCGACGGTGGAAAGGGTCAGCAGTAAGAGCCAAGACCGTGTCGGTGTTATTGGTAATGGGATGGCACCAAGCGAACTCAATAGGTAGTGGGTGGGGTGAAGAATTATCAGCGTGCATTAGGGTCTTCTAGTTAGAAAGGAGTTGGTCGGCCTTGAAAACCAGGTGGTGAAATAATCACTTACGGGCGTCCGCGACGGCGGAAATGTGCACTATGAAACCTAAAAATTGGAACGCGTAGCGAGGGAATGACCTCCGGCTAACTGGGAGGACAAAAAAGAGGTGCTGGCCAGACGGTAGCTTTATTATTACCTGACTGCCGCAAGCACACGGACACTAATCAATTCCTGGAGTTTAATCCGGGAAGTAAAAGACGACGGGGGGAAGGCGATCATCACAACAGTTCCATAACTTTTTGATGTTCTAGGTGCGCATCCCTCAAAACAGAAGGGGGGCACCCCGTCACCACCCCTCCGTGTGATTGCGCTACTAAGGTCAAAGTCTGACCGTACCGCGGGTGGCCTTGAGTGGGGGGCCGAACAGCATTATTGGACAAACCGGCATTAAAAACGAGTAAAAAGGGACTAGGAATGGTCAGAAAAGGATCACGTTCCCCAAGAGACTTCACGATCGGCCGCGAGCAAGGTACCGTGTTGAAAGAAAGAAAGGACACAGAGGGACAATACGGAAAGCTACCATCTTCAAGCCTGATTGGACGGGTCGCGTCGGCTATAGGGAAACGAGTGAGAAACCGAGGAGTTATCTTCTCCTCCACTGACTTCTAAGGGGGCCAGGATCTTAGCTACCACTGGGTTTCCTATGCCGACAAAGAGAGGGAAGCCCCCCTGAAGAACTTACCCGAGAGGTTGGGACCAGCAGGGCTTTTGAGAAAAAAAGGGTCTTAGTCTCAGGGGGGGGAGGGGGGGCCAACGGGGGACGAGGGACTTCGCTCGCTGTGACGCTATTAATCTTATCTTTCCGCAACCTCACTCCTCGGAAAAATAAGACTTAACATGTACTGCGAATGGGATTAAAGGGCAAAGACGCTTGCGGCCGCGGCGGGGGTTGAAAACAGTCGTACTTAGATCGTCGGCAACTCCATAATCGAGAGAGGACGAGACTGGAGAGTCGAGGGAATGTAACCGAGGAAAGGCTAAGGACCTAGAGGCAATGTTCACAAGATCGCGCAAAGGAAGGATGTCTGGTTTGTGACGCTTCTCGCCGGTCGAGGGGGGGGGGAAGGGGGAGGGAAAGGGAACGCGCCGGGCGTCGCAGGAAACGAGAACGCCTGCTGGCTTATCCAGCTTCCCTCCGCCCGGGACGCTTGATCCTGGCAGAAGTATCGAGCAGGCAATCGGAGGGAAGAACCTTAGCAGAGATCCTTCCATGCCCGCGCGGAAGGGAGGACAAGGGAGTGACGGGCCATCCTTCCGTCGGATCCGACGACGTGACCTGGACCGACAGAGACGAAGGGGGGGAGAGCGGGTAGAGGAGGGGGTACGGAGGACGCCGAATATGAGTCCAGTGAAAGCAACAACCCTTCTCAGCTTCTCGTCTCGGAAGTCACTTGTTCTCTTAATCGATTATCCGAAGAGAGGTCAGCTTTCGTCGAGCTGGCCGGAAAACCCGTACTACCCCTCTTTCCTGATCTTTCTGTAGATTCCTCCGTAAGGGCTCAGATCGGGGAAAGAGTCAGGGACAGTACTGGTCGGCTGATTACAAGGGACTTCATGCCCGGCGTCCTGACAAAGAAGTGTCCAGAAAAGGAACTCGCCCCGCGCGAACTGGCAAGCCGTGTCCGCGACAGCGAGTCCTAACTAAGAGCAACGTGCCAAAAGCCGGCCACCCACCGAGGGTCAGCTGTGCTCAGAAAGATTCGCTGGGTCGGCTCGACGTTACTGGAAAACAATTCGGAAAGAAACGGAGGACAATAGGCGGCGCGGTCATTCATCTGCTCCATCCATCCGGACCACCTAAAGGGGTCAGAGAGGAAGAAAGGGACCTAAATAAAAGCGGAGTATCAGCCGGACCAGGTATAGCGTCTAGCAGGGAAAAGATTTACGTTCCAGAAGATCAGGGTCTGAAGAAAAAAGGGGACTCAAGGGGGAGTGCCTCCGGCGACAGAGAAAGAGACGTGGTAATTTCCTGAACTGCCACTTTAGGCTTATCGCGTGTTCCGATGGGAAGCTGACCAAAAGAAGTGAATCGGTTCAATGAAAGGCCGGTGCGAACAGCTTAAGAACTCTTAACGTTATGTATCTGGCGATAGAGGTGGCAAGGGCAGCGGTGTTTAGGGGGGAGGGCGGAGTAGTTTTTGGTTGTTTTTTCCCGGGCGAAAGACTAATTGAGAGGTGAAAAGGTCTCGACAGAAGAGGACTTAACCTGGAGACCGACCACGGATGGTCCGAAGTGGATGGTCCACTCCCTTTCAGTGACGTTGTGGACACTTTAGTAAGGAGACGGAAAGATCAACACCGTGGGGCACAATTGGTAACTCGAGTGGGTGTTCCTTCCGGGGGATGGGTCAGGGCTTTTTTATTGTGCTGAGGTGGTTATACGATATAACTGGCGCGGCTAGGAGTTCTTTTTGCTGGCAGAGAACACCCTGTTCTAATATGTTTTATCCAGCTCCCTGTGACAAAAGGATTTGGGGGGGCCAGGATCGAATTTTTCAGGGTCTCGGGGCCGGAATGGCCTTGCCGTTGGCTACGCTCATTGATTAGATTGATGTAGAAACGGTAGAGCGGAAGGGTTGTGTACCACGTTCTCCTCGGACCAATCTTCTTGCCGTTTCCTAGAAACGGCGAGTGGCGGTTGAGGGGTAAAGGATGATGACGGTGCAGGCTGCTTTCAAGTTCTTCAGCGAAGGGTTGTCAGTGCGCGGGGGGTTCGGGGAAGTCAGCGGGGGCACGGTCTTGTTAAGCTCGACCCATGCGGCGGGTTTTGGGACACCAGTAGGAGGAAGACTTGGGGAGGGGGGGTCCGAGAGAAAATGGAGGTTTGGCTCAACCGCGTCATGTGTGGGGAAAGTTTTCCTTGGAATGTAGGGGGTTTGTGTACTACTATCGAATTGGTTTAGCACCCTGGGTGACGTGGGGTGGCGCGCGACGTGTGGTTCGGAGGGAAGGGAAAAGAAAGAGGTTTGAGGAATGTGCCTGAAGGGGGCGCAGTCGGAAAGGACCCAATGAATATGTCTGAAGACTCAGGCGTTGTCGAGGTTGAAGAAGGTTGGAGTACTTGACTTTTTCGTTATAGTCGCAAGGGTTGAGCGGTCGAGAAGTCGCCCGCTTTCTCCCGGGGAATGGGCACGACCCAAGAATCCGCTCCAACGAAAAAATGGACGACGAGGGTGCTTTTAAGGGTCTTCCAGAACAAATTGGCGGATAGTATGATATTTAAGGTGTGTGTGGGCCATAGGAGGGGTTAGTAGCCAGTTTTGTAGGAAAGTTAAGACTCGCGAAGGGGACAGGTAGCGCAATTTCTCTCAGTCGGTGTACGTTGCGAGTAGGTTGGGAGTGTTGGGGAATGTGTTTTGGTGAAAATGCCTCCCTCTTTGTAAGAGTATGGCGCCCCCAGCGATCACCACAACTTTTTTTGTCGTACTGAGTGTGCAACCTGGGGGGGGGGGGGGAGAGGTCGTTAGCGGGAAAACTTGGTGCCTGTGGGAAAAACATGTGGCGCCTTTTTGGGGACAAGTCGGCAAGGAGTGTCGAACTCGGAGTGGGGCGGATTACGTAGAAAATAGAACAGAAATAAAATAGGCGCGAACGTAGGAGCCTTGGATATGGCCATTCTGCAACCGTGATTTTTGTTGGCCAGGGGATGTGGTTGCCAGATGACCCGCCCATAGGCGCTGTGCGAGCACGCGCTAAAGTGGAGGGGGGTATAGGTCTTGTTGCAGGTTTTCTAGTATCCTGGATGAGGGTCGGGTCGTCCAAAAATAGGGTCAAGGGCGGGGAGGTCTGGGAGGTACACGTTACATACTGAAGATTTCCTCAATATGAAGGGGGGGTGTCGCATGGCTTAGGGAGGGTTGGTCCTCCCGAAGACACGTTGTTCAATCCGTTCGTATATTAACTTTTCCCTTCTTCGCCTTTGGCGCACATTGTTAGCCCAGCGAAAGACCAAAGGGTGAGGCATCAGGGGGAGCGCATTGGATTTTGGGGAAATGAGACGGATCGATTGCTTGCCCTTCTTTCAAAAGTGCTAGTCACGTACGGGGCTTAGGGTTGCAGTGAGGTGGAAGAGAAAGAATGGGGGCGGGGGATGTTCAGTTTCGAATAACGAGATTTTCGTGTCCTTGAACGTGGCCTTCCGCAAAAAAAGGGGAACAAATCTCGTT
>Ga0179591_1346678_pt1 | contig 12819 bp, 6 predicted proteins | sample CZOMad2_1_08_16f_FD_182891 | JGI IMG/M metagenome (GOLD analysis project Ga0179591, IMG submission 182891) | Vadose zone soil fungal communities from Angelo Coast Range Reserve, California, USA - CZOMad2_1_08_16fungal (PacBio error correction) | ecosystem: Environmental > Terrestrial > Soil >...
GCCCGAGAATTACACCGCGCGAGTCCGCGAATGAACTCAGCTCAATGTAAAGGGAAATGGATCCTCAATACGGCATGAACTCACAGAGACTTCAATCAAGGATCCTGTCATGATACGGCAGGAAGGCTTCACAAAATACCCGGAGGGGGGGGCGTTTCTCTAGAGACAGAGATGAGGAGGTCTCAAATTAAAGGTTTTGAGAAGAGCGGACTACCCGGCGTACCACGGTTTCTCATGAAAGCAGCCATCTGGAAGGGGAAGTCACGACGTTGTCGTCAAGAGGTCAAAAGGGGTCTGCCAAACCGAGAATGCTCGACTATTTAGGAATTGGGGACAGGCCGTCGATTCCTTCGTCGCCGCTAAGCCCTGCCGGGTCAGTCGAGGATCATAGCAAAGAAGGGACAAGAAACAGGTTTCGCCCGAAGACGACTCTAGAAAACGCTAAGAAGAGCAAAAGCTGACCAGCCACTCTGGGCACGTACTAAGGGTTCATTTACGCTCTAAGACTATCACGCTACAGCGGGCCGCCGGGGTTCTAGGGTGGCACTTGCGTTCTAGCTACAGGAATTTGCACCGCGGGGGACATAGTGGGCATAGGTTTGTCGATCTTCACGAGAGCCCTGAATCAAACTCAAGGAGCTCGTGACACCGAAAAGGGGGGTCACACGTGAAAGGCGCTCCAACAAGAGAGCTTCAAAAATTTCGTCAGCGGGTCCGGACCAGGGCCGTGGAGGCAAAAACTCTCGAGGTCTTCGACTGCTCGACTCGCCCGCGCTGATGAAGTAGCGACATCCATGGACCGGACGAAAGCGGGGAGAATCCTGGAAGCGCTACGCTTGCCCTCCTCCTAGACTACACCCGATTCCCTTATTACTTCAAGTCGGGGGGGCGACCTAGCGGGACTGAAAGGCTCGGAAAAGTTGGGGCACGCTCCCCTCCGGCGAAGGGTGGCAATACCTCGCAGACTGAAAGAAAGAAAAAGGGTTCGGATCTACCTCTGCCGATCGCGCTTGCGGTCAAAGCATAAAAAGAGGAGGGTACGAACGAGTGATAGCAAACCGCGCCCACCTACCCGCGACAGCAGCAAATCATAGCTTTGAGATCTGCGGAAGCTGCGTGGGTCCGCCGATCGAGGGGTCGAGTGTCCAGTTAACGACTCTCGAAGAATGGTCGGGAATCTCCATAGCTGCGTCCGGCCGGGTGAACCTCTCTGCCTTCATCTTAAAATGCGTTACAGGGAGAGCGCGTAAACTTTTCTCAGCGCCCTTGGTCCTGTAGAAAAATCGGAGCGGAGTGCCTCTCCGAGCAGGGGGAGGGTCGCTTACAAGGGAAAGGAAATAAAAAAGGAGCACCGTGCGCTACAATGCGTGAAGTCGTTGAGACTGGTCTCGCTTGGGTCTCTTCCTACTCGCGCCTATATCTCGATGCTCCTCTTTGAGGTCCTGAATAGCATGACATATGTCGTTGACGATAGGGATGTCTATATCAATCAAGACCGAGGCAGTGCTGTCGACGAGCTCTGTAAAACTCGTCATCTCATCAATAAAAACAAAAGGATTGCCCGAGAGATGAGGCAAAGTTATCTCTGACTAAAGAAAAAAAGGCCGGGAGTGGGCAGGGTTCTCGCGAGTTCAGTCCGAAACGACCTTCTCGGAAAAAAAAAGACGACCTGCTCTCTCCGGACGACATAGGGGGGGGGGGGTAATACCATGCTAAGTACTACCTCGATGCTACACGGGGCGTCGGGAAAAACAGGGCGCGGCCTACTCCTAACACGACCTAAGTCTCCGCGCTTGCACTCTGAGACCGAGGAGATCCGGGCCGCACTACACAGTTACGCGCTAATGTAAATGAAGGGGAGAGAGAGGACTCTGGGGGGCCGAATGAAGGGTCGTTCAATGATACAAGAGACGCGAGGGAAGAGGATGCCATCCGAAATGCTTGGACGAGCTCGACAGGGGGAAACAGGGTAACAAAGAGAGCGGCGGCCACAAACGAAGCTGAAAAGAGAATACAACACTTCTCAGAGAGGGCGAGAGTCACGTGTCGGTGGGGAGGCGTTGGCTCACAGCGGTGGGTTGCTCTCTGGGGAGAATCAATAGTCCGGGAAAGTCCTGAAGAGGCGACGACGACTTCAGCGCCGAGTGCGCAACACCGATCGCACGAAAAGACTTTCTATCACTAAAGCGGCAAGGAGACAAAGCATCTCGGCTAGGCCGGCGCTCACGGTCAACTAGAGTAGACGGACGGGTGGACGTTAAAAAAGGAGTCTTTCTACAGCGACGAAGCGCCAGAAAGTCGGATGAGGAGCAATAGACAGTTGTTACTGCGGGCTCTCAACTATGTTTCAAGAAGTGGGTGAAAAAAAGCAGGCGGCGAGGAGAGAATCTAATCTCCGCGCAGCGGTGCAGGCCGGCACTAGGGAATTGGAAGTACCAGAATCTATCGGGGTCTTCAATTCAACGTGTGCACTGTTCGTTAGACAAAGCTCCTGGAGCGACAGGTGACTTCCATTAGCAAGAAGATTCTCAAAGGGGTCGACTACTAAAAGTTAGATCTGGGCATAATCACGATTGAAAGCGCCATCTTTCCCGAGAAGAGATCGTCTCGCATAAGTCAAAACACGATAGAGGTACGAGGTTGGAAGGAAGTAGGGAATAACCGCGATTGGAAAGTGCGTCGTAAGGGTGCGCCTCTTCTGGTCTATCTAGTTCGGGGTAAGTATCCTAAACACCCAAGCCATTGCAATTGGGTTCCTAACCGTACGATACATTCAGCCATGAAAACTGCAGAAGATCCAGTGAAATCGGCGGGGGCCCTGTAGACAAGTCTAGGTCGGACGAACCACTAGGAATCAAGTACTCTCCTGCGTCAGGGGCAGCGCTTCGACGAGAGAGGGATCATGTTAAAAACATGCAGTAGACGAGAAGCTCTTAGCGGGAGAATCGCGCACCGCGAGAGGTAGGGGGTACGGGGAGGCAAGAAAGGCACCTTCTAGGGGGGTTTGGCATTGAGCTTCCTGAGGAACGAAAATCAGATGTACTCCTTTAAGGGGTTTGTTCGAAATTTGCGGTAATTGATCGTGGGAAGCATGTTTCGCCGCGTGTACCGGAAACGGGGTAAGCTGTTATCATCAGCAATGAGGATAGGGTCTCAAGAATGAGAATGCGGGCGATTCGAAACCACAACGGCCCCCGCGTGTCCCTATCAGAACTCTGTAGAACAGTCCAGCAGTAGGCCGAATCCGTAGCGTAGATACTTTCGGGACCGTCATTAGCAGAAAAACCGACTTACGAGTAGTAGAGCGACCTCATGTTAGATGACGAGTGGGAGAGACAAGAACCTGGGGTGGTCAGCGTGCCGTACTGGAGGTGAGGAAGGGACCTGACATTTCAACGGTCAAGGAGAGACTAAGGTAAGGGTGTATTCTCTCGCTGGAGCCCCTGACACTACCCATAACATAAGTCCACCGATCGGATCAATGAGAAGAGGAGGTAAGGGCATGGTGATAGTAGAAAGAACATAATCAAAAACGAAAGAGTAAACTAAGTAAAAGGTGTTGGCGTCGCATTGAAGAGCCACAGAATAATCGACTTCCAGGTAGTACGGAGTTTTTGTCCTAAGTGCCCGGAGAGGACTGGGCGGCTAAGCGGCACCCAGCGAAAGGAAGCGCTCCCTCTTTGGCAGCAAAGGTCTCCGAGCACGGGAGGCGCTGTCCGACCATAGGCGGGCCCGGCAGGAAGCGTCACTGCTCGTACTTCTGGGGGAGGTTAGGGGGTTGGGGGTCTCACGCGGACATTCGCCTAACAGTCCACTTCTGAGCGATCAAAAGAAGCACTTCATTTTACGAAAGAATTTGGAACAGAAGCTTTGAGGTCGCGCCAGCGAACCTCCTCACACGGGACATTTTGTTTGTCCTTAGTATAGGGGGACGTCATAAGTCGGTGCGTCGGAAAATCCTAACTGGCCAGGCCAGCGGCTTGGGGAAACGACCCCGAGAGAGGTCAAATCCTGGCAGCAGTTTTCAGGCAATAAATCGCGCATGCCGCATAACCGCCCTCTTTTTGCCTGCTACGGCGATCTTAACCGAAGCTGCGGTCGATACGACAAAATCGTCGGTAGAGTCAGTAGTTTCAGAACCCGCGCACGACGTAGCGGAGGGGGGACTGGTCTTCGTACGAGGGCTCATTGCTCAGGAACTAGAGGCGGAGAGGGATGAGCTGAGAGGAACTATCAGTACTAGGTCACTCCGGGGTGTAAACGACCACTCGATTCGAGGCCCTATTCACGGGGAGAGCGAAGTTGGGGGTTACAGTGCGCACGCGGCCGGGAGGCTCGAAACTCAACCTGCGGAATGACACTAAACGATTGCGCAGGAAAGAAGCAGAACCCCGCCTATTTCCAGACCGTAAAGACAGGAAAATTTCTCCCTTTTTAAGGGAGACGCGAAAGCAAGTCGGCCATAGTGGTTGCAGTCGGTGAGTAAGGAGGGCTAGTAAAGACTGGAACGATGACACGAGGAAGAGTCCCGGCGCGAGCCCGGCGATGACGACGAATGAATAGCCGACTGTAGAAACAAACACTTGACCGTCGCGACCTGAAGGATGCTATCGAATCGTTCAACGAAAACGGGCTGATGAGTGAAACCTCAGGCACTGAGAGAAACTAAGACTATCCGGGGAGATCAGCTTCCTCGATGGAAGGGGTAGTCACATGCCGACTCGGCCAGTGGAGCGCTCCGCGTGGCTATCTTGACCAGGAGAAAGACATGTCTCTACACGAGAATGAAAACACGATGGCAAAACCTGCCTTGGAAAGGACAAGTGAAATCAAGGGGACGGCTAAAATACAAAGACGTTCTCAAATGTAGGGGAAAAATGTCGCGTTGGGAAGAGGCAGGCAAGGGTCATGGATAACCTTAGTGGATGCGGAGCCGCAACAGATGCTGCTATGCATAGCAAACGGACTGACTCAACTGCATAGTTAAGCTGAAAAGAAGTAGAATAAAAGTCTCGGCAGAGGGGGTAGTCCTCATTAAGTCCGCTAAGACGCTCGCTCGCGACAGCCTCGGGTTAAAAGACCAGGGGTTTTTGAAACCCAACCACCCAAAGGCGCACGCGCGCCCGCACCAAGAGGTAAAAGTGGGAGAGAGCTCTACGCAGAAAAGTAGAAAGGGGTCTCGGAAAGCCGACGATCTGTAGAGAGAGGTCTAACCTCCTCTCGACTGAAGACGACGGATCCAAAGGTCTCCAGGTGATCAGTTAAACGAGATGCATACAGGGCGCCCGGCTGAAGGAGGGATTGTCAGTCGAGGGGAAAGAAAGGGAGGCCGTCGTCAGAGATAATCTCAAAAGCCGCCGCTCGAAGACAAGAAATGGTCAGGACGATGGCCGTGAGATCAGGTGCAGGAAGTCGGGGAAACGACGCACTCTCGGGGACAAAGGAGGGTGCTCACCAGTCAAATTTTGATGCCAGGTAAGCTTAGCCTGAATGTCTCCATGAAGCCCTGTGCCGAGTCACCTGACAAGAGAAACAACCGCGAAGGTAAGTATGCGCTCACTGACCCGCCTTTGCGACGAAGTCAGAACATGTTGACGGGGACCGTGAGCGATGCGAAGAGACTCGAAGTCTGGTGGTGGCCGTATGCTCACTCAACGCTCTGTAGAGCGGGTAACCCTTCGGCCAAAAAGAAGTCCTAAAGGCCAAGGGCTTTTATCTGGATCCGCCCTTCTTGCCGCTCGACGAGGGTTAAGACCTTAGGGGAGGAGCCTCACTGTCAGGCTCCTCCGGCAAGCTTAAACAAGAGGTCCGTCAGATTCTCTTGGAGGGGGAGTATTCGGAGGGCGAGAGATACTGGGATACCGGAAACGAAGTAATTCTTCCTCAGAAATGAAGGGGCCCTGGGATGCCTTAGAGGGGCACAACTGAAAGGAAGGGAATCGGCTGGATCTCTCGTCAAGTGGGGGGAGCTCAAACAGCGCAAAAGAGCGGGCGGGTGTGCTCAAATGGGAAGACACGCAGACATCTCGGAGAATAGGACTGCTGTTCACGCGTTATCGGGCGAAAGTGGGCCTTGGGGGGCGCGGAGAGAGCGAAGGGCTCAGCTGATGAAGCATGATTCACTAAAGCCTCACCGGGTTCGTGGGAAGGGAGGAAACAGGACCCTATAATTACGAGTTCGGGCGATCTACAAAACGCACCGGAGCAAGAGATGGGCGGCCGCACACGGACGGCCTGCATAACGCTATAAAAAGGCATATCCTGTCCTGCGTCCGAAAGGTAAAGAGAACTCGTCGGGGTGGGCGAGAGGTCTCCCGACTAAGAGAGAGACGGATAATGAGGGTTGTGACCTGATCACTCTCTATGCGACTGGAAGAGAAGGAGAAGGAAGGTAGGAATCTCTTAGAGCAAAGAATCTCCGCCCCAGAGACGGACGAGGATTAGAGAGATGAGGGCGGTCCCGGAAAGGAGACGGGATTCGAAGAAAAGCCCTGAAGTCAATGACGAGTAAGAAGAAAGAAACTCCGACTAATTAGGGCGAACATGGGGAAGAAGACGATACGCCATCCGAGGAGGGAGAGTACGTTCCTGCACAAAAACTTAATAGTAAGAGGTGCATTGGACTGCTAACGAGCCGCGCTCTCGTGGCCAGTGGGCGGACGGAGAAAACTTAATTCAGGCGACAGGAGGTAGTCGCCAACGACCGAGGGGTCCGTGCTCTGGAGGTCCCCGAGCGCTAAAAAACAGCCCTGCGTAGAGTCTACCGAAAACGCGGGCACAGGTCATTCCGCCCTCCCCCTTGGGGGTGGGGGGGGTCTAGGAGATGGGCCCATCGCGTCCGACGGCTAGCAGTAAACCTCCCCCCACCCCAACCCCCCAACCACACCACCCCACCAACCCCACCCATGCGATCGGGGGAGGGGGGGAGAGAGGGCACTGCGCAACTCATGAGGGAAGGCCCTGATATAAAGTAGAGAAAAGAAATCTCGTCTCATCCTAGCATGGAGAGACGGAAGTGAGGCCACACGACGTCCATCTTACCAAACCAAGGAAATGAAAAAAGGAGTATTCTGACCGTGCTTCGAGAGGGATAACGAGCTGAGAGGACTACTCGTCACTCTCGTCATCACGGATGAATCAGGGGGGCGCAAGAAATGGCGCTACGACGGAGGCGCTTCGTGCTACCAGCCCCGCTCCTCCCCATGGACGGTCAGCGTACCCCGCGCAGACACAGAAATAGGATCAAAAGTGAGCCAACCGACCAGATACGAAAAATATAGAAGGCCTGAGGGTTGAGAATCGAGGAGCTAGGGGGCCTACGAGGAAAGGTGGGAGGGAATGGGGTCCCAATGCTCTAGTCCCAGTAGAATGGAGTTCAAAGGATCAGGCGAGGAGATCATTTGACCGACAAAAGATCTGCCTTCAGAAAGTCCGAATGGAACGCCTGCCCGGAGAGACTAGAGAGCGTAACCGTGGGACAGAGGAGTCAATCTTTAATTGGCAAGTGCGCGGAGGACACGCAAAGGATCGCGTAGGTCGTTTCTTCAGGTCGCGCAGGAAAAACACCGGCTGAAGAGTCGTGAAACAGTTGATTGGATCCGATAGTACTCGCGTCGCTCTATGTAGCAGATAGCCGGGCGGACGCGTCGGAGCAAGGGCGACATTAGGTAGTGGAGGCCGAGGTGCGAGAAGACATGCACTTCCCGTCATGGCTGTCTGAAAGATCTCTGGTAAAGCGATCTCAAAAACAAAAAACTTGAGAGTCCTAAAAAAGAGATGGCAGGCCGAGTAGAGTCGACCGGTAACGACTGCAGGCCTTCTGCTAGAAAGCCGGACTGGGGACAAAAGGAAACAAAAGAGACCCTCTACTGCGCATACCCGGAAGAGTCTGAGGGGACAGAGAAATCGGCCGGTCGAAGTACTACCGGACGGCTGACTCACTCTTAACGAAGACGAAAAAAACACACGTGAGAGAGCCAACTAAAATGACCCTGCCCGACTCGGTTGAACGAGGACCGTAGGCGATGAAAGGCAATTCGCGGAGTAAAGCATGTGGTAAACTCGGCCAGCTGGGGGGAGACTCAACGAAACGGGGGAGATTAATTCTACTCAAAGCGTGGCAGGTTCACCCCTATAACGGACTGAGGATCAGCTCCCCCTACGGCGAGGCGATCATGGGAACCGACCCTCGCGAGGACGCACCCCTCCGGAACCTCAGACTAACCATGTCGACGAGATGGACGAAATAGCGCGGGTCTGTGTAGCAATTGCTCAGCATCGATGTCGGGGGGAGACTCAGGTGGTCTCTCTACCGAATTCTCGTTGCAGGCGATCCTACCTTTATACCTGAAGAAAGACATAGTCAGTAGGGATACAGGGGTCAAGGGAGCAATCTCTCCTCTGCGGAGAGGAAAAGATCAAGTTCCAGGCTCATCTCGGGGAGCAAAGACTCACTGCGATCGGTCGACTAGACGTACAGGCGGTATGTCTTCAAGAGATACATCGGCCCTCTGGAAAAGGAGGGGACAAGCTAAGTGATTACAGAGCATTGCTTCTTGATTCAGCCAATGAAGGGAGATCTCTTCTCTGGCGATTCAAGCGAGAAATCTCCAAGCGGCCATGGCGAAAGGAAACTCATCTGATGACCGAACATCGCCTCGGTGGGGGGCTGACTTACAGGGGCAGCTGGTGTCTGGAGCATCAGCCATTTGGCGGGGACTCAGAAAAATCGGTCAGCGCACGACCATTAGCCCCTAGTTCGGAGACCTATCAAATGCGTACGCTTCAGCAAAACGTGGCAAGCTCACTAGAAGGGAAAAGCGCATAAGTCGAGGAAAGGGCAAATCTCACGACTGGTTAGGGTTGACGAATGCGGAAGTTCGCTAATCAGGCTATGGGGGGGAGCGGGTCAGGCGGAGGTCACGATCTTCCAAGATACGTCGGTAAGGGAGGAAATCGCTGCACCGCAAGGTACTCAGAGGACTAAAGAGCGACGTAGGACGAAGAAGGTAAACAAGAAAATACTCCTCAGCCCAGCAAGTTACGCTCAGGATTGTAGAAATGGACATTGCTTCGAACGGACAAGAGAAGTCAAAACTCAACTTCCCGCCTTCGGCTTCAGTCTAAGGTAAGAGGGGCGCCGAAAACTAACTGGGATACGCTCGTCGGCCAGGAGGGGCAGAAAGAAACCGGTCGATCTGTGAGGGGTTAGTTAGGGAAGAGATTCATGAGTGAAAAAAAGGAGTCATTCCTGTTTGAAGGGGACATTCCAGGAAGGAAGTTCTTAACTAACCTAAGCTATCGGGGAAGCTTGTTGAATCGGGAACTGTCTCGTAAGTAGGACGTTCGCGGTCATCGGGGGTAGAACCTTTAGAGAACCCGGGGGAAACCAGCGTTTATCATCAAGCAGGAAATAGGGGATAACTCACTTCGATCGGCTAAAAGTCAAAAGGGAAAAAACGCATCCCCGAGGGGGAATAAAGCGCAGGAGTCGACATAGGGAGGGGTTCGGTTCTGCCCACGGGGAGAAGAAAAAAAGGCCTTTGATCTCGTAGTATACGAACCACAGAGGATGCTGCTCGTAGAAAACAACCTTAAGCTGACCGGGACATTCTTGGAACCAGGGAATCGCGGAGCAAATGGCAAAATTAATCGGGGAGAGGGAACGGAGTTTTGTCATAAAAAAAAAAAACTAGCAAAGGGGCTCCCCATTACGGTCAGAGACTCGAGAAAAACAAGCCCGAATTAGACGACTAAGGAAAGAGTACGGATGTAGAAGTGAGGAACCTGAAATGACGTAGTCTATCAAGCATTTCAACAAGGCGATCTGTCCACGAAAGAAGTATCCAAAATCCCCCGGAATGTCACAAATGGTTGATACACCTTGAAGTAGGTGGGTGGGACATTTAACGCGAAGAGATTAAAAGTGGCGCAAAATCTCGGAAAAAGCGAAGCCAGAACAGGGGTCGGGCAGAAATGTCAAGCGTGATATTAGGAGCACTCCGTGGCCAGACGGGCGACAAGAGGAAACTTCAAGGCTCTATCCTGGCTTGTGTTGACGGGTTTTATGACATGGGGGCTCACGGTCGGTCCAGGTTTCGACAGCGAGCACATGTTGAGAGATGCACCTCAAGCAACTTGGTCGCACCAATTTTCCCAGGCTGGGGGGGGTCGCTCAAACTCGCTACCTCCTCTCCGCCATCGTACTGTCGTTCGTCGAGGGCGTGAGCCTTCTTGAGCATGAAGCCGTAAGAGCTGAGTTCCAACTAGTGGGAAGAGACCTGAAGACGGAAGCCGCGCCAGGGTCAAGGTGGACCATCGGAACCATTCGATCAGAGAACACTAGAACTCGGGAAAAGACTAGAATTCAACACTTCGGCCGAGGATCGACCCTAGAGAAAAAAAGACCATTCTGGCGGGAGCGAACGCATCTAAGCTCGAAATGACAGGACGGACAGTAGAGTCGTGTGCAGTAATGCTATCGCAACTAATATCCAAGGCGCGCTTAAGCGTAAAGAACGGACATTCAATGACTAGATGTTCAGAGGAAACTGTTAGAACGACCTAAGCTCGAGGCAGTTCCGTGGCAGCGCGCCTGGGTTTGGGGTAAAACAGCAAGCAGCGAAAGGGCGCGTGTGCGGCTCGAACGCCCCCTACGCGGAGGGCCCGAAAAGTAGGGTCGCTGCCATAAGAGAAACACCCTAATGACCGAGTCTTATAAAAAAGAATTTGGCGGGCAATTCCTGTGAGAAGAGAGGTGAGTGAGTGCTCAAAAGTGGTGCTAGGCGTCTTCGACGGTTCTTGACAGACGGTGTCAATCTGAACGGCTGAAAAGAAGCGCCGGGAACTATAATTGGTAGATGACAGTGACGACTCCGACGATGAAAACTTGATCTCAAGAACACGGACAAAAAAACTCGAGGATCCGCCGTGTTGCTCGATCTAAAATCGCAACAACACCAAATGAGGAAGGGTAAAAATATCTCAAGAGGCGGGAAGAACTTAGTTCAACTCTACTGGCTACGGGTTTGTTGGGCCGACATAGAACAGAGCGGTCGTCATACGGACCTCGGAGGGGACGGAAGGAGTCGGCCAACCCGTCGGAAGACGTGACGAGTACGGGACCTCGCGACAATCGTATGCGACAGCCGGTAAACCCAGTAATCTGCGCTTGATCAGGCAAAAAAGGTACAGCCAGGGACTCTTCCCAGTCTGCGGAGAAAAACGAGGAGGTGCGAGATGACTGGTGGAGGGCAAACGCACGTTTCGTTAGGAACCCGATGCGCTTTTCAGAGCCGACCTAGACCGGGTCCAAGGACTGCACCGTCGAACTCAACCCTAGGGGAAAGAGCTCTGTGAGTCGAAAAGAGCTTGACAAGAGGATCAACTGACTCCTGACTCTACCGAGAATCTCTCCGCCTACGCCTACCAGGTAGGTGAAAAGATGCCCGCCGAACCGCGACGTCATCGCCGGTCCGCCGGGAGGGAGGCTCGAAAGGCGGCGCCTGGGGCCCGAAGAAGGATATTTAGCTGCGGGGCTGATCTCGTTAAGAAGTCTGGAATATCGAAGGCTGAAAGAACAGCGTCGGTGAGACCTAATCAGCAACGAAAGAGGCGCACCGCAGGGCACGGGGAAGGGTAGAAAGCCCCCTAGGCGGCCTCCTTCACTCATGAGAAAATCCTAATATTCTATACCAAAAGGAACCTGAAACGGATGGGACGTCTGAGGTCGCGCTTGCCTACGCAACCAAGTTTCAAAATGGCGACGTAAGTGGGGGCGGGTGTTATGAGAAGTTACAGATGAAGGGGGATCGCTTCGAAAAGGTGCCGCCCTAGGAAAAAATCAAAGAAAAACCCATCCGAGAAAGAAGGAGCTCTTGAAGACTATGGCGGAACAAAAAATCCAAGGGTGCCAAATGGAGAAATTGACAAGCCGGCCGCGTCTCCGGTTATGAGCTGGTGCAGCTGCGAAAACAACCGATTCAGCAGGGCCAGGCCCAAACTTACATAAGGTACGAAGGACACCGTTCCTGGGAAGAGGGGAGTCCCTCGCTGCAGCGCAGCAAAGGGTTCGTAGCAGACAGGATTTTCTCTCCTTGACGGCATGGTAAGGGAACCTCCTTCGAACCAGAAGACCTCCGGACCATAGGATTATAGGATCGGCTTTGTTTCTGAGTCTATAGCTAACTACTGGATGACCCCGGGGTCCGCTTCCGACAACTAAAACTGTCGCGCTCGGGATTCCTGGTGCCCTGGCGAAGCCTATCAGTCACCGCAGTAACCGGTAAGGCAATGCTTGTGGATCATCGTCCGACTGACCTGAAGGGGCCATCTAAAGAAGTCTCACTCCGTGCCCGGGTTCACTTGCCACCCTTCGGGGGGAAACCACACTCTCTAGAGAGTACGTACTCAAGATTGCTTGGCATGTCAAGCGTGGACCTAAAGAAGGAAAACCAGGGGGGAGGGGTGGCGCTGAGCGATTGCGCCTGAGACAATACTAAGCATTAGACTCTCTAACGCTTGAACCCATCGTGTACAGTACACTAGTGCCCAAAAATTACAGGGCCTAGACATCTACCAAACCGCTGCACTTCGCACTATATTGAGTTAAAAACTGAAAAGAAACGGTCCTAATCCTGCACAAAGCCACCGACAGCGATCAAATGTACGGGAGCGTCTCTACGCAGGAACTGCCAAAAAAGGGATGAGGTGAGAGTTCGCCTCGGGCACGAGCTGAGAGTAGAAAGTGCGTGGTGAAATGACTAACAGGCTCTCAGCTCGAAATTTCCGTCATAAAATGAAGTTGAGGAACGTCATAGT
>Ga0179591_1240862_pt1 | contig 12818 bp, 21 predicted proteins | sample CZOMad2_1_08_16f_FD_182891 | JGI IMG/M metagenome (GOLD analysis project Ga0179591, IMG submission 182891) | Vadose zone soil fungal communities from Angelo Coast Range Reserve, California, USA - CZOMad2_1_08_16fungal (PacBio error correction) | ecosystem: Environmental > Terrestrial > Soil >...
ATTCGTACACGAAGGAAGCAAAGGGGACACAAAAAAACAATAGTTGGAAGACTCAGTCAGAGTGGTGTGGACAACTTTCCAAACCGAATCCACGGAATGAAGGGAAAGCACTGGAAAAGGGCTATACACTGGAAGGAAGAAAAACAAAACAGTGAAACTTCTTTACCACAGGCTCACAACAAAAAATCAGCCGGTGAGGAAGTTGGCTGAACCTAACAAGGGACCAAGTATGCAGAGGACCCTCCTCACCTTGCACAACGGAAAAAAAAAATCGAGCCCACCGACAATAACGGGTGTGTAAAAACACATCAGGCCCATTAGCAAAGCCTAAGTCAGAAAAGGGGAGACAAAACAGCTTTACGGGGGAAAGGTGGTTTTTTCACCAAACTGTCCCATTCGAACCCGGGGACCAAAAACCAAGTTTGGAAAAAAAACGAAAAGATGCCCACACATAAAAAAACGGAAGTGGAGGCTATAGAGAAGAAGGCTGTTTAGGGCAATGGTGGCTCATTGGGGTGTAGCTCATGGGACACCTCAACGGGATAAAAAACTTGGCAGAAAGAAAAAAAAAATTCTAACTAAAAGGACTATAATCTCCGAAAAGCAACTTACGCGGGGGTACATCAAAAATGCAGATCAGTAAAAAAAGGCAAAGCCGAACAGAAAAAAAACTTTTGCACGTCTGAAAAAAAAAAAAAAAGCAAAACCGTGAGGGTTTTTGGGCTTAAGCGGCATAATGGGTGTGGGAAAAAAAAAGGGGGGGAGCTAGATGAGGAAAAAGAAGGAAACACAACCCAGGAAAAAACTAAAGTCCTCACCAGTCCAGGGACAATTATGTGAAAAAAATTTGGGTTTGAAGAGTGCCCAGGGGGACAACTTGGGTGGTTTGGTGAAAAAGACAATACAACGTGTTTAGTCTGAGGGGGAACCTTATAAGAAGACTCTAAACAGTTGCAGGGAGGTTGTCGCATAGTGACAAAAACAGTTGGGACCCCGGGTGTCTCACAAACCAAAGATGGACATCATGGGAGAAAAAGAATTGTGACTGTTAAACCGCCCAGGGGCTTGGGAAGGGTAATATAGGGTCGAAAAAAAAAACATAGGGGGGAAGAACGGGGTCCCACAAAAATTAGTCAGAACGTTGGTTGGAAGGGAAACAAAAGTACGAAACGGCATCTAACAAAACCAAAGTAAATAACGTAAAGAGGAAGCATAACAAAAAGGAGAAGATCAAAAAGATGGAAAGAAACAAACAGGGCAGCTGTGGAAGGATTACAAATTATTGAGCATTTGTTAAATAGCAAATGAAAGTTAAAACCGCAAATCTAAAGAGGTTTAGGAGGGGACCGAAAGCCAACTGTAGGAAGGCCGGCAAATGGGGGGGTGCCATATCCAACTTGAAAGGCGACGTGGGGGGGGGTGGGGGACAAAGGTATGCCAGCAGGGACGTCAAGGAGGCAAAATGGCATGGGAGACACCGTGTGGGGGGAATGAACAACAAGTACTTTCTGGCGCCAAACCGCTTCCATAGCAAAAAATTGAAAGAAGGAGATCGGAGACGGGAAGAAAAAGTTGTGGGAGGGAACCATGAATAAAGAAAAAAAAGAAAGGGTCATGGTGTGCAAAAAAAAGTCAATGATCAAAACACTCTCCAAAAAAGCATCGGGGTGAGGAAAAACGCCAAAGGGGAACTAGGGGAAGAAATTGGGTTTTGGGTCCTCGGAAGGGAAGCCATTGTGGGGATAAATCGCACCGGTGAGGGTACTCTCGCGGACAAGAAAACAAGGAAAAAAAAGAAAAAAAAAAAAACAGTAAAAGTTGAAAGAATTTTATTCAACACAAAAAAAGGGGAACAGGGGGGGCAATGGCAACCAGCGAGAAAAAAAAAAAAAGAGAAGAGACCCAAAACCCAAGGGGCCAGTGCCAACACAGCGTGAGGAAACCTATATCGAAGGACGAGAATGGAAAGAAGTTAGGGGGGGGGGAAAACCGGTCGGGGAAAACCCGAAAAGCCGGAAGAGTGAGACTAAGTCAAACCGGTCCCCGTTGGAAGGGTAAGAAAGAATTACCCGGTGAAGAAGTAGAACCGATAAAAAGAGAAAAAGGGGGCCGGAAAAAAAAAACAAAGAGAATATTGGCAGGAAGCATCAAATACAGGAAAAAGGGTCGAACCAAAAAAAGTTCCAAAGGAAGGGGGGTGAAGGTGGGGTTGTCAATACACAAACGGGAAGAAAACAAAGGGTTGTGTCCCCGCCGTGTAAAAACAAATGGCGGGACGAAATAAAAAGGAGGGGGGAAAAAACCCAACTGGGGGGACCAACGCGTCGTGTGTTTGGCTTGAGACCCAGTTATATTGGGGGGACCAAGGGGGTTTTAGTCCGGCCGGAAACAATAAAAACATTAAAGAGGGCAACCCGAACATGACACAGGTAGGGTGTAGGGAAGACAAAAAGGAAAAAAAAAAGAGAAAGATAGGGGGGAATGGAAAAACTGGGGGAGCTCCAAACCCGGGGGAAAACCAATTGTTGGGGAGGGGACATGTACGGATCGGGGGGTGATGTTTTTCCGCCCAGCGGTCCCCATCCCAGCACAAGAGTTACAAAAAAGAAAGGCCTGGGGGGAATGTGGGTGGAAACAAGCTGAACAACTGGCGAAGGAAAAAGAAAAGAAACGTCAAAAGCAAAAAGAGTGTTGAAAAAATTGCATGGAACTTTGAGGGTTGGGGGAAGGGTCTCAACGGGGAAAGTAAATAAAACTAGGACTTGCTTGGGTGAGAAAAAACACCAACACAGGGAAAGTGGTTCAAAATCCAAAATCCAATAGAGAAACCAAGTACTTCTAAGGTTTTAAGTGAAAAAAAACTGGGTGGCTTTGGAGGGGGAAAACAGTATAAACCAAAGAACAAGTGGAACAATGGGGGATCGGGGGGGGTGGATGTCTACGCGGGGGAAAAAATTCGCAAAAGGGGAAAACCAAGCAAAGGGATATGTGATGACAAGGAGTTAGGAAATGCTCATAAGATTTGGGTGTAGACAAAGAAAACGAAGGGAAAAACATTGTTGGCAGTCTGGTAAGCTGGTGGGTGGGAAGGATGGGGGTCGACCAAAAGGTGAACGTAAAACAAGAACAAAGGGGTCCTTGAAAAAAACGCTGTTCATGCCCGCACGCAAATCGAAGAAACTGTTGGGTGGTGAAAGCGCCAGGAATTGGGGCATTAAAATAAAAAAAAAGAAAAAAGGGAGGGGCAATTTGTAGCGGTCCATAGAGAAGAAAAGAGCATAAAAAGACCAAAAAAAAAACGAAATTGGAGCACAGGCAGGCAAGTGCAAGGGCAAAAGGGACGTTGGCGGAAAAAGTAAGCAAGGAAGAATAACAGGGGGGGTGTCCAGGAAAAGAAGGGATAATAAAAAAACACTCGACGGGTTCAGCACTCGGGGTTGACGGACCCAGGTTGAAAATGTTGGGGGGGGGATACTTCACGGTAGCTACCAACACAAACCGGGGGCGGGGAAAATAATAAAAAGGGAGTAAAGGGGGGAGAAAAAAGACGGAGGTTTTGTTATAAGCGGACAAAATGTGAACTTGCCTGGGCAAATAGGGCCAGGTTTAAATGGTATAGCAGACGGGGGGGGAAAACCAGACCAGGGGGGGCTCACGGGGGGGGACCAAACGGCTCAAGAAGAAAAGGGGGAAACAGTGGAAGGGGGAGTGTTAATGATTCAACAGTCGGAGGGGTGGGGAAAAAAAAAAGGTTGTGGACCGCCCCAAAAGGGGGGGGTCAAATAAAAACAAAGGCAAGAAGGAAACAAAAAAAAGCCAGAAAAAAAAAAAAAAGCGGTGCAAAAAAAAAGCCTTTCGCGTAAAAACGTGGGGGAAAAAATCACCACGTCTGCCCAACTTCAATGCAGGGGTGGGTTGCAACAATGGAACGTTTTTTATGTTGGGGGGTTGTGTCAGTGGGGGCAGAAAGGGGGAGAAAAAAAAAAGGCCAATTGGGGGGGGACAAATTCAACCCAACAGAAGGTTTATGGGGGTAAGACACACACACTTCGAGGACGGGGTGGGTTCAACGTCGGGAAAGGGTACTAAGCGTGGTGGACCACGGCAACCAAAATGAAAACCAAGGCGCAAAAGGTGTGTCAGAGTGAGGTTGGCCAGGGGGGCACCACGAATGCACACGCCCAGAAAAATCAAAAAGTGCCAACGACACTCACATTTGCCGGGGGGTGGCCCCACGGGTCCGGTGGTGTGCGTGCGGAGACTGTTCCAGTTGGGAACAAAAGGAAATTGGAGGGTGGGTTTCCGTGGTGGGGGGGGTAACCCCCGAGAAAGAACTCCATTCGCCGGGGTGCTCGTGGGATGGTTTGTGGTTTGGGTCGTCACGGAGTCATTATGAATTGTGTGTGATTGGTGGCCACGGCATCCGCTTCCACAGAACTCCGTAGCCACCAGGTACGTCGCCGAATAGGCCTGGAGGATGGATCTAAACTTATAGGTGGGCAGCATCAGGGGTGGTCTCGCATGCTCCAAAATGTGCTTGCAGGCAAAAGAGCACTCACCTCACCCCCACAGGGACACTGAGTCCAGCGTTCCGGGTGTTTGTCAGGGGAAGCCCCCACCATGGGGGGAGGGGTGACATGAGCTAGACGCCATGGGGGAAAAAAAAGAGGTGTGGAAAGATGCTGGGTAAAAGGAAGTGCACGTTTATAAACTAGGAGACATTTTAATGAAGAAAAGCCGCAACCAAAGGAAAAAACCGGGGGAAAAAAAAGGGGTCATACGGTAGGTTAAAGCAAAAACAATCCCCGGACACAACGGAAAAAAAACCAGTTTGGGAAGAGGGGTGGTAGAGGTGTGGTAAAAAAGGTCTATACAGGCCGGTTTGGGTTTCGGAAAATCGGGGAAGGGGCGAACAAGAAAATTTGGCGAGGGACTTGTTGTTCAACTGTAAAAGAACAATTTAGGAGGGTTCTTTGAGAAGTAGGTGGACAAAGATAGTAAAATGTCACACGATCCCACGCAGCCACAAAGTCTGACCCATCGAAGTTTGGGGCAATACTAAATCCACAGGAATAGAGGAGAAAATGATGGGGGGGACCAGTATAAAAAAATTCGGTCTGTGGGGTAAATATGGTTTTTTTTTGGGGCAAGGAAAAGTAGGGTAAGAAAAAGGGGGGGGGGATTAGGAAATAGGTTCTTTTGGTTGAGGGCTAGTCTAATTTGTGCACCTGGCGGGGGGGGGGGGGGAAACGGGGAAAGAGAACGGTGGGCAATTTGCCCAGAAATAATTGTGCGGATGTTTCAAAATTTGTGTTTGTTGGGAGGGTGTTTGTGTGAGGTGTGACTATCACGTGAATGGGGGCGGTCCGGGGGGGGTCGTGGACCAATAGTTCGGCCATCCCCGGTATGGGGGGGCAAAAGACCGTTCATGTGTTTCTCGGGGGGCCAGTTCTTTGGGAGACTCAATCGACCAGGAACTTGGTTTACTTTGAATTGGTTGATGGAAAAAAACCTCAAAGGGGCAAAAGGTTTTTGTGGAAGGGGGTGACTAACCGGGACATTTGGAGTGGAAAGATCCAAAGTGGGGGAGAGGAAAACAAGTGTGGAACCCACTGGGGAACGTTGTTGGGGGTGTACGATAAATGCAAAAAACCAGGTGGCACATCCGAAGACTCACTCGGGAAACAACCGCAAACAAAACATTGAAGGAAACATGCGACAACAAACGCCCGCTTAACTGAAGGAAAGTAGATCGGCCAAAAAAAGTTCGGTAGAAAGGGAAAAAAAATAACAGGCACGTTTGGACTAGTTTTTAATTGGTGTCAAACGGGGGGGGTTGGGTAACACAACATTTTGGCCGGCTGTACAATATATGGGGAAGGTCGGAGAAATAAAACGCCCGTTTCTAGGGGTTGAGGGAAAAAAAGGTTGGGCAGCTGGTTGGGTGGGAACGTCAGACCGAGGGGACCGGTTTTTTTGGGGGTCCCAGGGGATGAGGGGGGGGGGTGTGGGAAAGATTCTTGGGGGGGCCACCCTGGCCCGGGGGGAGGGGTTTGGGACCCCAAAGGAGAACAAATTGGGAGGCCAAATGTCGCCCCTGTCCCCGGGGCCAAATAACTTCAAGCCTGGGGAACGCTAACCGGGGTGGTGGGGAGTCACCCAGTGGGGGTGTTTATGATGCGGCTGGGGGTGGAAGAAGAAAACTTTCCCTTGTTGTCAAAAAGGACGACCAATGGACCTTGTACGGGGACTGCCAAAAACATTCGTGTGAGGTTAAGGTGTTCAAAACAGCGGGTTGGATGCAAAGATTAAGGGAAAAACTGTGGGAAACGCACCCAAGTGGATATGGAAGAAAAGAATGTTGCAAAAAAAAAAAATGGCCCCAGGGAAAAAAGGATGCTGTTTTTTTTATCGTTGGGTAAGGAAAGACCGTCATTGTCCCACTTGCATGTAACCGGATCTAATAGAAACGATTCGTGCCTCGATGTAAAGTTTTTGGGGGGCAGGAGAAAGGCACACCTAAAACAAAAAACAATAACGACGTGACTGGGCCGGACGGCAGCAATGAAGCTTTTTGGTTTGAGGGGAACAAAGCACCGGGTTCTTTGTGGGAAAGAACGTGTGGGGAGTGTTCCAATGTGACGGGGGGTTGTAGATGAAAGAAGGGGAAACTACCAAGGGAAAAGAAGAATAGGGGCGGTTGGTAGTAAGGCCCAGATGGGGTAGACTGGGATTTTTGATGGGAAACAACGTCTAAGGAAAAGGGTGGGGGGGGAGTTTCTTTAATGGAGGGGAGAAACCTGGTGTAGGATATTAAGCCAAAAATGGGGAGGGTAAAAGTTTTTAAAAACAGAAAAAAAAAAAAAGAAAGTGGAAGGGGTGTGGCCATGTGTTATAACTGGTCTTGTGAAAGTTCATCAAGAATGATTGGGGAAAAGGTAACAAAAAATAACAACTCTGATCATTGTGTGGGATCGAGACTCCAGAACAGGAAACCATGGTGGTGGGGTGATAGCCAGATAAACTAGAAAATAAGTGCGCAACGGTGCAAAAAAAAATAAACAGGGATTTGGGCGGTTAAAGTGTGGGAGGCTTTTCCCCAGAACGGAAACAGATAGGAAATGTTAAAAGTGTGAGGGGAAATCGAAAAGAAATAGATCTCTTCAAGAAAAAAAAAAAAAAAAAGGATGTAAAAGTTAAGAGAGGGAAAGAAGGAAGAAGTCACGCAAAATGTGCCAACACCTAGGTTTCAATGCTCTTTTGCGAGGGTTTGTGTCAAATGAAGTGTTTGCACCCAGAAAAAAGAACCAACGGAATTACGGGGTTTGTGGAATGAGGGCCCCCGGGGGGGCATTCATGAAAGGTGATGGACACCTAAACCAGAAATTAGGGGCCTCAAAAGAAAACATCAAGAAAAAAGCGCGTGAGTATGAGTTATTAACATTTTGGGGTCAACAAGCCAAGAGTCGGCGTCCTGGCTGAGAAAAAAGAAACAGGACTCGCCTAACCTCGTGGAAAAAGACCCTTAAAAACCTTGCTCGCTCTATTATACCTGGCAGGGAACCATTGTGGAGGGGACAACAACTCAGGATCAACATAATCAAATGGTTTTTTCCCGTACTAGAGAATGCAACCTGGCCCCGCCCCCAGGGGTGTTTGAAAAAAAGTACACAATACGGTGTGTCAAAAGGGTTCAGAAGGACAAAAAAACCCCGAAAGGGTGGGTTCTGATCTTTTGTCGGAAGGAAGCACAACTTCAAAAATAACAACTCAAAGCACCACGCCAAAACACTCCCAAAGGGACGGTGGGTCCTAACAGACTCCAAAAACGAACCATGTTTTAGAGGAACATGAATAATGTCCAATCAATAAGTCCTCTTATATATCATTGTCCGTGTCTTGCCCCACCAAGGATCAATAAGAAACCCACCTGCTCTTTGGGGGTTTTCAACAAATGCCCCGGGTTTCTCCGCTGAAAAGGTAAACCCAGTAAAGCCCCCCCACCCAAAACGCAACATTCACCTGTCGGGAAAGGGGCCGGAAGGAATTAAACTTGACTAATGGATTGTTTAAGGTGGAAGTATAACCCCAGGGGGTCACTAAACAAAAACCGGGGGGGTGTGGTGGGTGGTGGGTGAAAAGACAGTCGGTGGCGTAACTTTGCACAAAAAGAACTGCCGGTGGCCCTACTTAACCGGGTAATCCGGGGGCAGGGGCCCTAGGTTGGGGGGTGGGTAAACTAATTGTAGAAAGAAAAAAGCAAAGCCGTTCTGGTTGGAAGGCCCCACGTTTCCAAACGTGACAGAAGGTTCGGTAATTGGTCAGCGTCAGGTGGGGAGGGCGTTAAACAACCAAGGGACGTACCTGCTCAGAGTTTTGAGGGAAATTTAAGTGGGGTTCCAATAAAGATTCGGGAATTACCGTAGGGTTTTTTTTATTCCAGAGTATCAAATGTGAGGGGTTTTCCGCAACGAAGGCCGCGAGGATCAGGGGGGAAGGGTGCACAAAGTTGCCTGAGAGGAAATCATCAAACGCCCCAGCAACCTCCAAAAAAGTTCCAGAGACAAAAAAATGCGTTAAAAAGCGAGTAGCACTCCACCCAATTCAGAACCCATGTCATCGGACCAAAAGAAAAACCACACAAAAAAGAAAGCCTCAATGCCGGCTCCAGTTAAAAACAAAAAATCACGCCACAAAATAGGGAAAATTCCGAGCGCCGTTTTTTGTTGTTGCGGGGTGTCCCGCCAATTCCGGGACGAGGAGGTATTGCTCACTGGGTGGGGGGGGGTGTGCTGCTTGCCCTCCTGGCAAAAACAGTAAGCCAAAAAAGCCCCTGTCGGGTGCAAAAGTCAGTCACTTGGGGAACGCACATCATGTGAAAAAAAGGGTCAGGGGAGATCACAAAAAATCAAATGGGGGTCAATTTTAGGGGGGGGTGTCCAGGCAAGCCCCCCGCCATGGCACAAAAACGCAATGGTGGTTGAGCACAGGCATAAATGAAAGGTGTCAAAAACGGCCACACCTCAAACCGAAGGGTTTTCAACTTATACACAAACCCTAGCTCGGGACCCTTACATTGTTTACACCTAAAGCGGGCGGAAAAGCGGTTACGCCCGTACTAGTAAAACGCTGTTGCTCTTTTCTTGCAAGGTATAACATTGTCAAGAATTGAAAGATGGGAGGCACGTTGTCTCAATTTTTCTTTGGTGATCGAGGGTTTGTCGGTCTTAAGTGGTTGAAGCCCCCTGGCTGTTTGCGGCGTAAAGACAAGTCCACAGAACGGGGAAGAAGAAACCGACATGTGGGTAGTGTAGGACCAATAAAAAAAAAAAAACGAAGGGCAAGAAAGGAGAGATGGAATCCCGAAATCTGAGGAATAGGGGGGTGTTTCCGTGCCTTGAGACGTCCCCGAAGGTTACTTAGCTGCCACAATCGTCATAGCAAAAAACCATAATGAACTACGGGGGCTTGGTGTGATTTGAACCACGCGATGGTCAGCCCTATAAACCCTGTAGAGTGGGGGGGGAGCGGAGTACGTCATTGGTCTGGGAAATTTTGACACCGAAAATGTGGTAAGTAAACGTCGTTAGGCACCTGAGCGTCAAAAGGGGGGAACCTGGGAAAAACGAAACACCGAAAATAGATATGTGCTAAGTACTGCGCCTTCAGTAGGTAGAAGAAAAATCAACGTTAAGAGTTGTCGCAGGGCCAAAAAATGATAGAGAACGGGTACCAAAATAACCAATTACCGGCAGTGGTGGGGGGGTTTTCAGAAGAACGGTTTGTTCGTGCTAGCTTTGCAAGGACACAGGCAGTCAACATGAACGGGGGTACCGATGCGGGGGCCAACTTGGGTTCAGGATCGGCGGGGGGGGGGAGGTGGACAAAAGCCAAAAACAATTACGGGGTGGGGTTTGTTCACCTTTGATCTTCTAAAATACTAAACATGAGAACAAGGTAAAAAAGAGTCCAGAACTGTAGAAAGGGTCTGGTATAAAGAACCAAGGGGTAAGGAGAGGGGGGGGTATGGCAGGGATCAGCAACTTTGGGAGGCCAACCAATTGCCACGGATTGGGGTGTGGAACACTCGATTGGGGTTGGCCTGAAAGAGAGTGAAAACGCATAAAAAACGAAAAAAAGATGGAGAAAAAAAAATAGTCACGATGGGTTGGGACACTACAGGGGGCAAAAGCCTGTGAAAAAACACAAAAAGCGCGAACAACATGTGACGGTAAAAACCTCAGGGGACGGGGGTTGAACGAGCTAGCTTGTGCGCAAAGCCCAGTGTGGTTTTTTGGGGGTGCAATCTGTAAGGGGGGGTGAGGGTTTTGGTCGCATAGGGGGGGGGAAAAAAAAGCCTTTGTCCTTGAGTTGGGGTTAGGAATCAAAGTTTAGAGGGGTAAAAAGCCATCTAAAACAAGTAGAAACTTAGGGGGGAGGGGTTTTTCAAAAAAGGGTTAACTATGGTGGGGTTTATTAATAATAACACAAGGGACTGTTTGGAACCATGACTGGTTATGTGCGCGGCAGTGGGGGAACAGAAGGGAGGCGCCATTCCCGGGGGGGGTTGTGAAGGAGGAAAGGGAAAGGAACGGGTGGAGGGGGGGACAACCACCTAATAACGAGGCATCAAAGATTTGTGTATAACAAGGGGATATGTGGGGTGGCAATAAGGTTACCCAACACATGGGGTTTTCACCCAAAGGGGAAAAATAGACGAAAAGAAAGAAAGGGCACTACCTTGGGAAAGAAGCCACTCCAAAAACAAAATAAAAGGGGGACAAGGGTGTTGGAGCCATTGACGGGGGGGACAAAACACGCCCAAACACATAGCCACAAGGCCACGTTGTTTTATGGGGGGAGGAAATTGCGCCCCAATAGAGGGGGGAAATGTGAAAACAGGAGATTGGTTTTCCATTGAAGCCGAGGGGACCTAAAAAAAATAGCGGTACGACTCAAGACCGAACAAGCCCTGCCTTGTAACCGAGCGTCGGTTCTGAAAATTGTTTGAGTTGGAAGCCCCGACGCAGTCAAACAAGAAAATTAGTGCTGAAAAAAGGGGGGGGGGAAAGGAAAAATATAGAGGGACGAAATTAGTTTACTCAGGTTGTGTAAAAATCGCTAAACCACGGACGAACACCTACGTCTATGCGCTGTGGGGGAAATGCTAGCCCAATTAAAAAAAATTCAAGAAGGCCAATAGATGGAACCAACCAGTTGGGACGACGCCGAGCAGACAAAGAAATGTAAAATGTAAAAAAGTTTAGAAATTGGAAAAATAGGGGGGGCACCAATGGAACACATTCAACAAAAGATTTGGGGGGGGGAAAAAGGGGTTGTTTTCGGGGTGGACCCCAGTGTTGTGGGTTTCTGGCAAAAAAGCATAAAAATAAAAACAGATAAGAATAGGTCTGCCCTGAGTGATTTCTATGCACGGTGCCTCATTAAATACACTTAAAACCTCGGGCGGAAAACTCCGCATGCAGAAACGGGGTTTTTGATTTCGGTTCCAACAGGGGTTTGGGGGGGGGGGTGCACTGGTGACAAAAAGGGGGGGAAAAAAAATCCTGTCCAAGCCCGTGGGGGCCGTGGGAGGGGCATGTAAAAAGGGAAATAAAAACCTCAGCCGCTATTTGGTTTGGGTGGTCAAACGTCGAAAATTTCTCTTGACTGGGAACTGTGACCACAAAGGAAAATCAAAAGATAAGGGCAATACAAAAAGAATATCAGAAAAACATAAACAATACAAAAAAGGGAAACTCATGGTCCAGGGGACATAAATGTTGGCGCTAGGGGGATTTGAGCGCATGAATGGTGGGTGGGGGGGGAAAACAGGGGGGGGGAAACCAGATGAATTCTTTGAGATCAAATTAAAAAGGTGAGGGTACCCCTACAGAAACAATGGAAAAAAACCAATCCAAAGAACGCTGAAAAAAAAAGCCCAAGGGTTAAGGAGGTCCCATGCCTCCCACAAAATCAGATGGATTGTTGGGGGGGAAAAAAAAAAAAAAAGGGGTGAAAAAGAAAACTAAGGGAACGGGGAAAGGGGTTGCCGGATCTTGGGGAAGACGTGCGGTGCCCAGACTACTCACCAGTCTCCGGGGGGGGAAAAGAATGACCCAAGAAAAACGCGACAAACATCAGGGGATAAACAAGAAGGGGCAAGGATAAAGGACTGTCCTCGCCTGGCACGGCCGCCGGGTTTAAGACACGAATGGGGTCTACCAGCTTTCCCCGAGTTTCACAAGTAAAGGAAGGAACCGGTTTTAGGGGGGGTGTTTTTAAAGGCGACAAAGAACGGAAGAAATAAGATGTACACGGGGGTTCAATTCAGATCAAATTATGGGGATGTTGGGGGGGAAGGAGTGAAACAGCTATCCGACACAAACTCGGTAGGTTGGGGTAACAAAATTTAGAGTAACGGAACGTGGTTTAATAGGGGGACACCGGGTGGGAAAGAGGAAGCAGCGTTGACAATTCAAAAAAAATACGCTCAAATACATCAGGGGGGGGTATAGGTTTTGGCGATAGATCCCGGTTGGGCTGTCACGCGGAACTTGGGGATGTGAATGGCACTTATATGGGGGGGGGTGGGACCGACCTGCATGTGTGGTGAGGTCCGCGGTTGTGGTCAGGTGGGTTGGCTCCATACAAGGGGGACACCGTGTGATTTTTTGTGCGTTGGGTGGACCGGAGAAGGAGCAAGACAGGCAGAAAACCTCGTATATTGTCTTGGTTTTGTGCGAAACCATGCCGGATGGGGCCCAAAGTCCTGTAAATGTGAAAACGTTTTGTTTAGTGGAGAAAAAGGTCCGGAT
>Ga0179591_1266785_pt1 | contig 12818 bp, 11 predicted proteins | sample CZOMad2_1_08_16f_FD_182891 | JGI IMG/M metagenome (GOLD analysis project Ga0179591, IMG submission 182891) | Vadose zone soil fungal communities from Angelo Coast Range Reserve, California, USA - CZOMad2_1_08_16fungal (PacBio error correction) | ecosystem: Environmental > Terrestrial > Soil >...
ACTGCCTATCTCGGGGGGGAACTGAAAGGGGAAGAAGGCTTTAACGTTCTTTCTAGCGGAGGGGAAAAAGAATTTGTCGTCGGTCCCTCGTCAGTCAGGAAGAAAGGGGAGGGTTCCAAACGGTTAAAGAAACTAAGTAACTTTCACTAGGGGAGCGAGCAGCACGGAGACCGACCCTGTTGGGGGAAAGTCGGGGGAAGAAAAGGGGTAAACGGAAATCCGCTCACGGCTCAGGATATGCGCTCCTTTGACTACCCAGGAAATAGGTGTCTCGGAACGGTGCGACCAGGACGGGAAAGGGGGGGGGTGGAATTGTTCGCGCGGCGGGTTTGGGCACAGGGCGGCGGTGTCGCTCATTCGCGGTTCGAGCCATGATGTTCGCATAGGAAGGGACGGAAACCGTTTAGCCTAGACAGGTAGAAACCCTAATGAGCCCTGGTTGGGAAAGTAACAATCTTGGTGACCAATTTACGGGAGGGGGGGGGGGGCTTTGTTAGAAGGGAGAATCTTCCGTCTTCAGATCTGGAATCGAAATCTTGGGGTAAGTGAAGAGAACTCGGGCTCATCAACATTATTGAGAGAGGATTGGACTCGTACCAACGCTCGGCGGCCGCGACGCGTGGGACAAGGACATCTTCACTCTGACTGGCGAAGAGTGATAAGAAGGAAAGTAGCTAGATATTCCACAATGTTTCTCCCGAGAGTAATTCGGGCACTAGAACTAGTCTCGTGACCACAGGGTCATCAAGAAAGGGGTGGATTGGGGCGAGAGGATTTTAGTCTCTGGGACCTATATCGAAAGACACCCGAAGGGCTGATCCTGCTTCACCGACGAAAGATAAAAAGGTAAATTAAGACGAGAAATGTGGCCGCTATGGATCCCTTAGTGGGCTTCCGGGTGGCGTGCCGGCCAGGGGAAAATGGACAATTAAGGGGGACGGTGGCGCGGGAGACTTGAGGGAGTCAAGGGTTTTACGGAGAGAGGAGATCAGCTTCCCTTTTCTCAATGATATAAGTTACGCTGGATACTCGAAAAGACATGAAGGGGTGGGGGGGTGAAGGGAAAGGAAAGGGGACGGGAGGGGAATTCCATACAGGAGGATGCGTACACGACTGGCTATCACCGGTGGAAAAGCAATGGGCACTACGGTGGATTTCAGGAGAAACGAGGGCACGGGGGGGGGGAGGAAAAAGTATTTGATCAAGAAGAGGTGTCCTGCGACAGGCGGAGTGAACGTTTGCCATTCTAGATGGGGGACGGGCAACGGGAATTACAAGGGAAGAGACGTGAGTGTGGTACAAAAGGGATACCGCGGAGGTTGGAGTCGGAAATTCGCGTCTAGGCGGGAGCGAAAAGCGAGAAATGTGAGATGAGGGGAAAAGGAGTCCCGCTATCTCAAAAAAATTCGAGGAGATGGTTCAGGCCTCGTGTTTGGTACGGAAAAGGCAATGAAACAACAACACATTTGGCTCAGCTCTTGTTTTTATGCTGTTGGGAACGCACAGACAAGGAAGGAAAGAAGAAAAATCCCGGGCGAGCCAAGTCAGCCATAATTATGGAGGTGCGACGACTTGGCAAATTGACGCCCTTGGAATTAGGGAACGGCGGAAGGTCGAGAACCCCTAACGGGCTCGGGGAGTGTGACATAGGGGGGGGAAGGCCCAGGCATGGACAGGGAGGCATCGAACCAAATGCAACAATTACAAAGTGTGATCACTTAGGGACACAATGGTAGGGGGTAGGATCTGGCCGAAAAACGAGGAAAGGGGCACTGCCTTGTCATCCTCCAGTCATTTCGGTGTGTTGCGAGTTGGCAATTTGGGGGGGAATGAAATCAGGGAAAAATAGCAAGGGGGGATTGTTCTAGTCCTGCAGTTTCGGAGTCGTATCCAAGCATTCGACCGCACACAGCCTGGGGGATGATGGGGTGGGCATTTAGGAACTACATTGTCGGTGTTCGGGACGCGAAAGAAAGAGAAGGGGCAAAAAGAAAGGGCAAAGCAGCTTCATATGGTTGGCGTCTTTGTGAAGCTGCGGTCCCTACTTACAAACAGAATAAGAGGAAAGAGGAACAGAGAAAGACCTCGGTGTTTAAACTACAGGACAAGGATCTCGATTAGCGGGAAGACCCACGGCGGTCTATGTCTCGGTAATCGAGGGAGGGAAGGGAAAGGGTGGCATGCTTAAGTCGCCTAAGGCGTGGGTAAGGGGGAAAAAGTCGAAAAATCACCAGAAAAGGACCAAAAGATGTGCTATTTTGGGTCAGCCGAGGGACCGCGACAACGGGAACTAGTAAACGCGGAGCTCGATTGTTGAGCGATGCCAGGGGAACGAGGCGCGCTGAAGAACGAAGGGGCAACAGTACAAAAGAAAAGTGAGAGAAAAGTCATAAGTTTGTGATAAAAAGCAGGAAACTACTGAAGATCGCCAACGGCCGCGAAGGGGAGAGCTAAGTGCTCAAAAAAAAAAAAACGTAATGCAGAAAGGAGGAAGGAACGCGGAGAAAGAAAAATCAGAACAGACCCAATTGAATCCGGAGTCACTTGGGGTGTGGGCCAGTCGGCGTACAATAGCCGGCTAAACGTAGGGGTCGAAAAGAGAATTCAGGGGCTAGTATAAGGCCTGCTACAATGGCGGATCAGGCCTGGACTAGTTCGGGGAAGGAAGAAACTAAAAAAAGGGAGGCGAAATAAAGGGAAAGCAGTCTTCCTCTTTCTTTGGACCGAAATTTTTCACTCAAAGATTCCCTCTTCATAAGGTGAAAAGGGGAATGGTCCGTTCGATAGCCCCGCATGTTCTCATCGCGAACGGCGCCCCGCGGGAACTCTCAACAAAAAAGGGGGGAAAGAAAGATAGAAGAGAGGAACGAGAGACTACGAACGCTAGGGGGCCTTGTACACTTTCCCTGACTTATTGGAAGAGGCCCGATCACATAGGAGCGCCAAAAAAACGGGCGAAAGAAAAAAAAACGGGAAAGAGGCCTGCTCTCTTCCTCTCAGTGGAGGGGGGGGTTACAGCGAAATAGGGGGAAAAGGCGCTGAGGAACAAGGTAGCAGGAATGGGCCGAAGAAAGGATCTCCATCTCCTTAAACTCAGATACTCAACAGACTCTTAGCGTCGCCAGACTGTAAAATACCAGGGCAGCAAACGGGACGTGGCCGGGTCTCCGATGATGGTTGCTCCCGCTCCTCGCGGTGGGAATCGCACTGGGGGAAAAAACTACGGAAAAGAAAGGGGAAGAGCCTTAGTCGTTATCGTAGCCGGGTTCTCTTCCATAGGCCGTGAAGAGAGAAAACCCTGGCCCTGTCAAGGATTTTACTAGGAAGGCGGGGACTTCAAGAATAGAGAATTAGAAAAAAATGTTCATCGTCTGGGGAACAATCGATCTTCGGTTAAAAGGGCACCGTGGTAGCAAGCCGGAAAAGAAGATGAAAATAGCAATGAGTTCCGGGAGAGCTAGTACAAAAAAAAAGGGAGCCGAGCAGTAAAAGGAAGAACGAAGATGGGTTTCCCTTCTAAACTATTCGAAGCAGCTGTGCGGGAAGAACTCTTCTCTGGAGAAGCGCCATCTGACACAGGTGGGGGGAGCAGTAGTTGAGGAAACACTAGGAGGGGGAGATACGTCTCCATAACTTACTCTTGTTAGAGGGGCACGAGGGGGCACAGAGAAAGACAAATCTTAATCAGGCTTGGGTTAAGTGACTGAAGCCTCATGAGGGGAAGAGGGAAGTAACACCCTCATCTGTAAAAAAAGAAACCATAAAAAAACATCCACGCAAAGAAGGAAAGACTTGTACACTGCATAGCGGGGAGGATCGCCAAACTCGGAACCCACGAGAGGGGGGAAAGAGGTTCATTCCCACTTGCCCCCCGCCATTATACTTCATCAGTGCGGAGGAATCAGGGAAGGGGGAGGCCGGTTGGAGGGGAATACATAACCATTGGTGTAGAAAGATTAAACGAAAAGGGGGGATGGGGTGGGACATGGGATACAGCACTTCGTGTCCATTGAGACGCCAGGGAAAAGAAACGAAAGAGAACGTCAGAATTTAGCGAAATCATGTGTAACACTAGCAGTGCTGACATTTGGAAGAAGTACGTGCCCTACCTCAAACATGCTTTCGTCTTATAAGGGCTCCGCAAAGATCCTCAGATGGTAAGGCTCCTTAGGGAGACGTCTCCCGCATAAATATATCTCCAAGGGGGGGGAGAGATTGAAGCAGAGGAAAAAACTAGGCCTGAAAGAAAAAAATCTACCTGAACGAAGCTTTATCGACGGTGAAGAGAACATCGTATAGGTGAGGAAGCACGAATCGCATACTCCGCCATATTACGAATCAACGCAGAGTAGCAGGGAGGGGGGTGGTGTGAAAACTAAAATGTGGCCAAATTGACACCGTGTAATCGCCTTACACTTCAAATCGGGGGGGATAGGGAATGGAAACCATGAGAGTTTCCCTTCACGTTTAAGCCCGGAGAAAAAAAAAGGAAGCGATTTGGGATCAAAACTCGCCATTTAGAAATCTTGAGGGAAAGGGCCGAACTTCGACCATTGATTTTGCACACGGGCGAATAGTAAAGCGAGTGACGAGGGACGCTTTCTGGGGGGAAGAAAGGGAAACAAAAACGGGGAGGGAAGCCCGAAAAACTTACTGGTCTCAACGTAAGTTCGCTAGTGGAAAAGTGGAAGGAATGTAGAAGAATAAATCTTCCAGCGAACAAAGTAATCCAAGTCAAGGTAGAAAGTAGAGAAAAAAAAAGTAAAAACGTTATAAATCCTGTACAGGTCCTTGGCCGGCGAAAGGGAAAAACACGGGCATCACCCCTCGGGACACCCGACACGAGAAACAAAAAAAGGGAGTAAAGGAAGGGGGGATCGGGGATTCCGCTGAATGATCAGCCAGCTGGAAAGGCGCGATGTTATAAAAAGGCGAAAACGGAGAAGAGAAAACTAACCCTCCTGGGTTATACCTCTTGTGGGAAGAGGCCAAGATACTGCCAATAGGACGGAAAGAAAGCTCTGCCCATCATGGGGAGATATCGCCGGGGGGAGGATATTGTCCTAGGAAGAAGCCGCATCAGAGGAGAGGAAGAATGAACGCCACTCAAATTAGAGGACACCACAGAAGTCAGATGTGCGTAGAAGGAACGTCTAATAATGTTAGATTGGAAAAGCATGTGGAGATTCACTGAAAAAAGAGGATAACCGGAAAAAAGAGCATTTTACTTGCAGGAAAGAGAAGGAAGTAGAAAACACACCGAAGGAAAAGAAGGGGGGTAGTAACTCCACCCAGGAGCTATTTAGGGTCGGAGGATGGGAACCGGAGCCCTAAACAACGCGAAAAAAAGAAGGAGGGAGCCACCTTCTGTGGAGAGGGAATAGAGTCTCAAATACTAAGGGAAGCCAAGGGAGAGAACCACCAATCTGTCGATACCCTTCTTTTTCACTTTCTCAAGATAAACGGGGTCTACCACAAGCTGGAAAGGGGTCGTGAAATAATGTGGGATCAACAAAAGAAATGATCCTTTTCAAAGGAAAAAAGTGTAGAGAGAAAAAAAACGAGGGGGGGTCTCCGTATCTAATCTCTAACGCCATAGTCGGACGGGGTGCTTAGGAACCAAGAGAAGCTCGGTGTCCGTTATAAAAGCTGAATAACGGCCGAAGAAAACGGACAAAGGGTGGAGACGACAACCGTCTTATAAACGCCCCGCGATCGGCACCGTGAGAAATACGCCGAGAAAGAGGGAGGTATCTAGATAAAAAAAACAAAGAGAAGTCTTGAAACTATATATAACATGAAAAAGATACGGCGATGTGTCAGGTAAAAAACTGAGCGTCTTTCTGGGAGTGAGAGAATCAAGGGGGAGGAAACAAAATTGGGTTAGGGTCGCGATGAATCACGACCCGAGAGGGGGAAGAGAAAATTACTAAGAAGGGTCCAAGTGTAAGACCCCTATGGCTGGTTAACGCCACGTCGACCACCCGGGGGGGGTGGATCGGCTACACGTTGGACGGCGACAAACGGGCTCACGTGATGATCTGCGCTCCAGTGGACGATAAAAAGGAGGTCGGGGTGGGAGCAGGAGAGAATCTAAATACGCACAAAGGGGGGATCGAGGGAGACGAAGGTGGGGCCAGGCGGAGTATCCCATGCGCTGGTCGAGCAAGAAGGGGGTGAGGAGCAGTAATTGGAGAGGATCTAATCCCTAAGATAATTCTATCCTGGTGGGAAGGGAATAAAGAAAAGCAGTTAACCCCTGGGCTGTTTTTTTGCCGGTTCGATGGAGGGGCGAGCTGAAAAAAAAGTCACAATGCACATGGTGAATTTCTCAAAAGTGGGGGGCTTTCATTTAAGGGAAGATTGACTCATTAGAGAAAAACTGAAGCAAGGAATCGAAAGACCAAGCTCGGAGGAAGGACGAGAAGGGGGGCGCAATTCCGTGAAAAAAGCACTCTAACAGGAGTAGCAGAATGAGAAAGCAGGAATGTATAGCTGAAGGGAGAAGGGAGAATTAGTGGACTAGAATCATACTTCAGTAGGAGAGCGTGGAGAGCACGATGAAGAAAGAGAGGGTACGTGTTTAGATAGAGTCGGCTCTGTTATACCTATCTCGCATCCCCGCTGGCGGATATTAGACGAAGAAAGAAAAAAAAAGGGGAGAAAAGAAAGGAAAAAGATCCGGCTCCCTTTTTACTCGGGCGATGGAGCCCGGATGGGGTGGCCCGGGGCAGTTGGGAAAAAAACCAGGATACCTGGAATGTTTGTTCAGTTGTATCACCGGTGCGTGGAGAGAGGAGGTCATAATTTAATGGGGGGAGGGAAGGGGGGGTTTCGCGACAGGGAGAGACGATGCAAAGACCATTTGGCAAGAGTGGAAAGGGAGCTCGTGACTCACGTTATGGGTGGGGGGGGGTGGGTGAAGGGAAATGACCATTTTTTCTTTAACAAGAAAAAGTAGATAGAGTAAGAAAAGAAAAAGGAATAGAGACAGGTGACAAAAGAAATCTATAGGGAGGCAAGCTGAGAAAGCAACTCAGATAAAATGCGTAGGGGAGTTGGAGAAATAAAGGGGGAAAGGTCCGTTGTAAAAGTGACGGAAAAAAGACCGGGGCGAACTTAACGATTCCCCGGGCCTCAACCTTAATTACACTGTAAGTCATTCTGGGGCAAGGGGAAACAGGGGGGACACCCAGAAGAAACTTATTATTCTTCTGGCGAAAGAGCGCGAGTCGGGCGGGAACTATACTGCTGGCGATCGAAAAGTGAGAAAAGAGGAGTCTCCAGGCGAAAGAGGGGCTGCCTCGGGTTTTGAAACTCTCATTTCAAGGACCTAGCAAAGAAATGGAGGGACTCTATGTTTGGAGGTCTCTCCTTGTAAGGCACTCGCTCAGAGGGGGAGTACCATTAAAAGAGAAGAAAAGAGGAAGAAAAAGACCAGGCTCAATGTCCCGAGGTTCGGTTCACGTCTTTCGGGGTACCCAGGTGACCGCGGAGAGGGAGGTCATCGTAAGGAGTCCTTGACAGCCGTGAGCAAGCTGAACCATGAAAAAAGGAACGAAGTGGTGGAGAGCTTTCTCGACAACAAAAATGGTTATTTAAGGCAAAGTAAAAAGACTACAAATTAACTGGACTAATCAGCAATAGGGGATTCGGCGATTGAAGTGTCAAGAAAGAGGGTAGGAAAATACGACATGTGGAAACGATTTTTCGCGTCCGTAGCGGAGGATTAAAAGCAGGGGAAAAGGGCATGGGCGTGATGTGGGTGAAGTTCTTCTTTGACAATCGGTGTTAGGGAAAGAATCAAAAAATGAAAGGGAAAATGAAGAGAGCATTTCAGCGGGGTGGGCGGCGGGGGGGCATCGGTTTGCCCGCTTACGAACATCCTTCTAAGATTTCTCATACGCCCTCGACCTCGTGGGGAGCTACTCCTAAAGGAGGGAGCTCGAGGGGATCGTCGACCTAGAAGCTGAGGGGGGCTAGCGACTGGTTAAAAAAGAGAGAGAAGGAAAACAGTATTAGGCAGCCCAGTCGAAAACTCGTCTACCTGGTTGGAAAAGGTAGAGATGAGGATCAAAAAGGAATTCCAAACCTAGGGAGTATTGAAGCCGTCCGGGGAGTGGGACCTCTAAAGTTGCAAGAAAGGGAAAAGCAGATGGGTAGAAGAGATTAATTCTCTCCGTGAGAGTAGGTTCAGCAGTACAAAAAAAAAGTCAAAAAAAAAAAAAACACACCAACAAAGAAAACACACCCCACAAAAAGGAGAGGGTGAGACTGGTGTGAGAAATGGCAAAGTTAATCTTAACTGAAAACGTGATCAGACGAGCTCCTGTCGGGGGATGGGATGGATAAGACCGAACTGATAGAGCCCAAAAAAGAACTAGGAAGCACGCGCTCCCCCGAGGCTACCCAGGAAGGAAAGGAACGAACGGGTGGTGAAAAGGAGGACCGAAGCTTCTGTTGAACCACGGTTGCTTCTCTTAGAATTATCGCCAGGCAGGGGGCTAGGAGATGAAGGAGAAGAGGGCGATGGAATGATACTCACACACGAGCGAAAAGAATCTCGCGTCTGACTGGCGTTTTGAAGTTTGGAGGAAAGAGGGAAGAGAGGAAACTCGGCAGAATCCGGTGTACGGAATAGCTTAGGCCCCCAAGTACGCCGCGCCCCGCGTGGTCGAGAAAAAACAAAAACAAGGGGGGGAAAAAAAGATCGCGGGCCCGGAAGGAAGAAAAAACGGTTCCTAAAAAAAAAAATGAAAGAAAACTTGACCAGGACACCCGGATATGAACAAACGATCCAGAGCTGGACAACAATCTCCAAAAAACTCCATCAATCAACGTCGCCTTCTTCGCCTTTCTGAGGATTAATCTAACTCAAGGCCAAAGGGAAAAAAGGAAAGCAGGCGAGATATGAGAGAAAAAAACCTCTCGACCCTACAAGAGAAATAATTCGTCCGCCAGGTCAAAAAAAAAAATTTGCCAAAGGAACGGGAATGTGTCGCCGTACGTAGTGGGGCGGCTCCGAGATGACGCGACGGAAATAGAAAGGGGGGGGGTGGGGAAGAAAACTACTAAAAGGGGACACAGCTCTTCGATGCCGGGGGGTTCCTTCCATATTCCGTGAGAAGGATGACTCAAAAATACTGACCCTTCCCGAGTATCCTGCTTCACCTCTTGCTTACTAAGCTCTCAGGGAAAATAGTACAATTGGAGCGCTTCAGGAAAGAAACATCGATCGAGAGGTTATTTGCACCGGTTGTCAGGCGGGCGCCTCCCGAGCGATGAAAAAAGAAAAATAGTGGTGGGAATTTCCGGGATGAGAACGAGCGGAACCAACATGTGGAAGAAAAAAGACTTCACACGACAAAAAAAAGCAAGGGGGCAAGTCGAAGGAAAAAAGGCATCGAGAGGCGTCGAAGAGAAGAACGAGCTATTCGGAGTAGGTAAAAATATGGAGGATTTCTATCGGGCGTCCTCTCGAGATGGTTCTTAGGCGGTAAAGAAGAAAAGGAAAAGAAAAGCCGCAAAAACGTAATCTGCAATGGAGTCATGGAGAAGGACCTAAAGCGGTAGAGGTGAAAGACAACGAAAGAGAGGAATCCCAATTCCCAAGAAATCAAGCCACGGAGCTTCAGAAGGAATTTGCTACTGACTATACGCGAACACTACAAAAAAAGGCTCGGTGATTGCATGACCAAGACAAACTAAAAGAGAAAACAAAAGGATTGAAGACGGAAGGGGAAGGAAGAATTGTGGGTGCCTTTTTATCGGAACAGATACTACATAACCATGGGGTCGGAAGAGGACCACAACGAATAAGTGTTTCCATGGGTGAGATACTGCGTGTCCGAAAAGGGGTTCCGAAGGGTGAAGAAGAAAAAAACCAGGTCAAAGACGAAGGGGAAACAAATCCAGTCTTGGACGGGGCCTAGAGTGGTGTCCGTTGCACAAGCCCCACCGGCGAAAAACGTACGGGTCAAAAAGAGACGACGCTAGTCGCTCAAGGGCGTGCAGGGGAAAGAAGGAAAGGAAAAAAATAGATACCTTTTATGGGGTCCTTGCAATGCGCCCACAGGCCTGAAATATCCTCGACAGGCAGAATCTAAGAGGATCAGCTTTCTATAGATGGGACGCTGGAGAGTATTAGCAAAAAGAGGACGAGAGCAGCCTCTAAAAACTCCGCTGTAGAAGGGGGGGGAAAAAAAGGAATGCAAACCATTGCCAACATGACCTTTCAGGGAGCATAAAGAGAAAGAAAGGGGAAATCGTATTTTCGATTGCACTTGATGGAACCTTACAAAGCGCTCGGGAAGAAAACATTAAGCCAGTGATAGCGTCTGAGAAGCTGTGAAACGCCACTGGGTTGACGGGAAATGATTGGGACCACGCGAGGAGCATCCATTAGGACGGACGCATGTTGCGGTCCTTGGAACACTGACGGTCCTTTTCGCAGGCACCCAACCCAAGGGAAAATTGATGGTCGAGACCAGGGAGTAAAGTCGAGATTGGCACGTGACCTGTCAGCCGATCGGCATTCAGGAAAACCCGGGAAAAGCAAGGGGGTCAATTGGGCATCCGCAAAAGATCGGTTCCCCCTTGGGGGGAACGTCAGAAAGGGAGAAGGGCAAGGCAGTAAAGGAAAAACTTGAGTCAACCCTAACGGGCTAATAGAACCGAAGGCCGACTGTTTAATTCCTGTTGGTTATTCCTTACTTTGAGAGCATGCAGTGGGCAGGGCGTAGGGGGTCACCAAGAAAGGGATAAGTAGAAAGAGAAACCAAGTAAGCGGTATGCCTCAAAAGCAGCGATAAGAGACGAGGGAATAAGAGGGAGAGAAGAGGGGTCTACATATTGAAGTAAAGAGCGCTATAGGCTAGGAACTAGGCCTAAAAGCAACTCGTATTTCTAATGGCGAATTCAAAAAAGACCGTAGGGAGGGGACGAAAGCCGACTTTCTCCGGCACCTAATGGAACATCCTGGGTTGTAAAGAGGAGAAAGTTTATACCGGGACCGAAGATATTCACCTTCAAAAGAAAAGATGGACCGCGAAAAATCTAAAAACACTGAAAAAGAAAATAACCGTACCCCGCGGAAAATCGAGGTAGTAAGGCACCAGGCTAATTGTTTCTCTTGCTGGCTCTCATGGAAGGTAAAATACGAGGAGACAAAGGCTAGAGAAAAAGGAGAATGTCTTCAAACTGGAAGCCCCGGGGGAAAACAACAAAAATGAGCTCGACTACACCCCTTCACGTGTGAGGAGGAGAACCGGAAGGAGCACAAGACAACGGGTAGTCTAAAAGAAAGAAAGGCCGGCAGTCCACGAAAAAGAGCATCGTGGTGCCGAAGAAAAGTGGAAAGAAAGGAAAAAAAACAGGTTTTCGCACGTGAGCTTCCGCGAGGGAAAGGGGTGCATAGGTCAGAATGACTGAAAGATAACCAGACAGGGATCGGAGGGGAACTGAAGAAGCGCCGATACAACGGAAGTGTGTCGCCAGCACCGGATCGGGGACAAGGTCTAAAGAGGGCAGGAAAAGGGAGAAAGCGGGGCGGGGGGAGATCGTAAATTACTCTATGAAAAACGAAGGGAAAAGAGAAGAGAAGAATTCACAACCGCGATTGATCTTCCTATCTACAACTCTCGATGGGGGACGGAAAAAAAAAAACAGGTTGGTACGAGAGTATTGCATTCACTAAACGAGGGTGCACGATCAGGTTACCTACATCACGAATGTTCTTTCAGAGAATGAAAGGAGAACCACGGGGGGTTTGCCATGGCCAAGTGAAGGCGACAAAAACTCACGGCATCGTTTATCGGCCTTCAGTATTGAAGAACTACCCTGAAGGGGAAGGGGGGCGGCGAGACATTTGCTCACCAGCACCGTTGACGGGGAGACGAGAGAAGAGGGGGGGTTGAAAAGAAAGGGGTGGGAGAAAGGTGGATGTCTCATATTTTGACGAGAAAACGGGGCGCAAGGAGGAACGGACGGGAGCCCGAACCCGACCCTAAAATTCTGAAGAAAGAAAAAAGGTTGGCGGGACTAAAATTCCAGAGGGGGGACGGGGAGGGGGGGGGGGGGGAGATGTGTTATTTCAGCGCTGACCGGTCGCACAGAGGCTGGTGGGGGAGGGACCATCTACGTACCCGGTCAGTGTACGTGCTTTTAAGCAGCGAACCAGTAGGACTAAGGGGAAGTGGAGAGAGGGGGACCCATCGCTGCCGAGAAAGATGGCGAAATTGTTCTGCACTTACATCGGGGCTTCTGGAAGTTCTAAGCAGAAGGGAGAATTAATCAGGAAGGTGGAGACGATCGATTGCAATGTAAATGCCGTTGATGGGGAACGACAAAGATGGGAATAAGAGGGAAGGGGTCTGTTTGGAGCTATACTGTTTGCGCGTGGAAAATAGCGACCCGGAATGCTTATGATCCCGGAAATCCGGGAAAGGGAAAAGTCATCAAGAAACTGTTGGGGAGAGGGGCGGGGGGGGAGAGAACAGAGTTTGGGTTCCCTTTTCTCGCGACCAAGGGGGAAAAATAGACCGTCGGGTATCAGGGGCAAAAGGTGATCGACGACTACTTTAGTGTATTCCGGTTTCAAAAGCAGGAAAAAGGAGCTCGGGAAGGAAGGGGAAAGGGGGAAATATCGCCCAGTACCTGGAGACCAGCGAAGGGGGGTGGGTGCAGGAAACAGGCCGTTGGTGTTTCATACCTCGAATTGAATAAGACGACTTGACTAGAGAGGGGAAGGCATTACTTACTACGTGGCGGGCCTCTTTGGGGGCAGAGAAAAGAGAGGGCTAAAGCTTTAAGTAGTGGAT
>Ga0179591_1374161_pt1 | contig 12818 bp, 13 predicted proteins | sample CZOMad2_1_08_16f_FD_182891 | JGI IMG/M metagenome (GOLD analysis project Ga0179591, IMG submission 182891) | Vadose zone soil fungal communities from Angelo Coast Range Reserve, California, USA - CZOMad2_1_08_16fungal (PacBio error correction) | ecosystem: Environmental > Terrestrial > Soil >...
TCAAAAAAACAGAAAGGAAGGGGAAACAACGGCTGCAAGGAGTGGGGAGGGGATCAAGAAGGGCCGGGAATACAAACAGCATCCGTTTCCCAAGTCTCGCATTGTGAAATCACGAAAGCTGGCGACGGCGATACTGACGGGCGGCTGCTCTTTGGCCGGGGCGAAAAATAAATGACTAACCAAAAAAAAACAACCAAGTAAGGCTTGCTAAAAGAAATCAGTAAAGACAATTATGGTCAATAAAAGGTGCAGGCGGGAATGGGGGAAGCACTGTTGAACATAGAGGTGTTCCGGAAAAACCGAGGTGGGAACTACAAAAACACCTGGGGGGAACCGAATCCGTAAGAAGCAGTGTTGTACATGGCAGGAGACACGTTTCACCACAGGGCCAAAGAAGAGAAGGGAACATTTCGGGAAGGGAGGAAAAAGCACACATAGCAAAAACGGTGAGTGTCGCACAGTCCATCAATCGGGGTGGGGCCTGAACTACAAAACTCTCGACTAACTCAATGATGGGGGAGAAGGGCTTTAAAAAAATTGTGAATCTGAAAATCGCTCTGAAAAATCAAGTCGGCAGAGGATCCAAAGGCAAGGTAAATGTCGGATCCGGATGAAAAAAAAAGGTAGGAACACGAGGGAAGCAAGGTGTGCCGGAACCAGCGCATGTAATAGGTCCAACATCAGGGGGAAGCGGGGCCCTGCAATAATCAAAAAAGCCAGCAAAAACTGAGGCCCGGGGACAACAGCACTTTTTCAAGGGACTCCGCGCCATAAGGAAAAAAGGTCCCCTAGCAGATCACTGTCAAAAACGGAAAAAAAGTGGTGTCGGCAAGACAAAAATTCGACACCAGGGAGCCCCCCCAAAAATTACCGATGGGGGGGGGGAAAAACCAAACAACTAAAAAAAGAAGAGAGTGCCCCACTGAATTATCGGAATCGGCCAGAAAAAGACAAACCTTTCACAAAAAAGCCAATCAATTGCTGACAAAAGAGGGGAAGGAAAGGGCCAGCAGGGAAAAAGGCCTCAGACCGTCTAACCCAGCCTACATAGGGGGGGGGGTTACACCCTCCAGGGAGCAAGGGAAAGATGTTTATAAAAGGGGGGGGGGAACTGGGCAAAAGGCAGCAACGCAGCAAGAGAAGTCTTTCACGCCAGTAAAAATGGGGAAGGGGTTGCCGTTTATCGTGGAACCAGGGGCCTTCTAAAAAGGGGATCAGGGCAAAACCAAAAAAATCCACGATTACGGGCACGTAAGCCCCAAAAGAAAAAAAAGAGGGCGGGGTTATCAACTTCCGAGCCAAAAAAAAGTGGGGGGAAAAAAGGTCTTCCAAGGAAAAAAAAATCGGGAGACAGGGGGTGGTCACTGGGGGAACGGTGTATTCGTAACGAAAAAGTCAAAATCGAAACTCGAAGCTCCTAGAAGGAAAAAAAAGGTTGGAGGCTTGGAGAGGGAAAAAAGGGGGGGGGGGGGAAGAAAAATGAAACTGGTCGATTTTAACAACTTATGGGCCCAACCAGCAAAAACTGGGACAGTCTAGTGTCTCCCGCGGAAGTTTGTGGGTAACGGAGTCACGGGTTCCTTCTGGGGGAGAGGACAAGATGTAAAAAAAGTGGGATCCAAAAAAAAAAAAAAAAGGGGCTGAACTACCACCAAGCACCGATCACATCTCCTAACCGTTCAGTCCGAAAATGCCTTACGGAAGAAAAGGGTCGCACGGGGTCAAACGGGAAAACGCTCGGTGCTTCTCTGTCAAAAAAAAAAACCTGGGTCAAGGGGCAAGGGAAAAGGACGGTAAAGGGACAGCATTTGGGGAAACGGAAAGTCGAAAAAAGACGTCACTCTAAGGGAGTTGACCATTTCAAAGGGAACCACAACGTCACACCAACAGTAACCGGGGCCGACAGCGAAAGCTCCAGGACGGTTCAGGTAAATGACACTAAAGGGGGAAAAAAGGGGCAACCCGGGGGGGTGGGTAAAGTTGTATAATAGAAAGCCGTAACAAAAGCAGTCTGCATCATCAGTGTCCCGCGCGTGAATAAGGGGAACCAGAAGAGCTCCAACGAAAAAAAAAAAGGGGTGTATCCGAAGTCGAAAACGCGGGGGGGGGGTGTTTGTCCAGGTAACCGGGTAACCAGGGGGCAAAGGTTCATTCAGCATACGGGAAGAAAGGGGGGGGCACCCGCATCAAGAGGCGGCAGCCAAGAGAAAAACGGCGTGGATTTCCAAAAAAGCCTTTGGTGTGCCGCCCAAAAAAGGACTACCCTTTTTAGGGAAGAAAATCTCGAAAATGGGGACACCTTGATTAAAGCAGGGGTTGTGAAAGACACGGGGGGGTGAGGCGCCGCCGATCGGAAAAAAAAAATTCAAGTCCACTCAGCAGGGGACTTAGTCACGCCTGGCGAAAGGGGAAAGCGAGGCGGGGGCAGTGGCGGATAAAGTATCGATGAAGCTAAAATCAAAAAGTCTGTCAAAAAATGCCAAGGGCGATCGATAAAAAAAGGAGGTTCCAGACAAAATAGGGTCTGGAAGAGGCTCCAACGGGAAAGAGCCGTTAACGGGGGCCTAACTTTGGACCATTGGAAAAGGGGGGGGGGGGGGGAACAATCAAAGTCCAACCAAAAAAAATAATCCATTTCAGGAAAGAGGGGACCGGACGAAAAACACGGTTATTCGTGGTTCAAAAAGTAACATTGTCACCGGGGGGGGGAAGAAAACCAAGCAAGGGTGGGGATGCTTAAAAAAAATTGGGGAAAACCAGGGCAATCAGCCGGGCCTGTAAGGGAGACATGACGAAAACCGCCTCAGAAACAAATTGAAAGCCCCCTGGGGTTCTCAAAGGTGAAAGGCCAAGCAAACGGCTGGAGCACCATTGTTAGTTTGTCTTTTCTCCGACAAAGCGACAACGGAAAGGGGGAAACGTCCAATGTGGGAAAGGGAGCCCAGGAGTCGAGACAAAACGGGGAATGAGAATATAGCGGTATCAGGACCTGGTCGGGTAACCAGTTGCGGGTAAACCCGTCGGCTAAAGGACATGGTTTGAACATCCTCTGGGTGGGAACACTCCATGGGAGGGTGTATCGAGGGAAAAAGACGCGAAGCAGGGAAAGGAATTGGAAGTTTCGGCTTCACCAAACGACCTCAAACAACTTGGCAATGAAAGAAGGGGGCTAGAAACTAACCTTAAAAAAAAAAAAATAGAGTACCCTGAGGGATAGACCTACATTGTGCTCACGAGTCACTTAAAGGGAAAAAAAAATGGCGGGGGGGGGGGAATAAGGAGGAAAAGGGGTGGCGTTATTGGAGACAACACTTTAACGGTGAATTTCTGGGGGGGGGAAGAGAGGATCAAGGCCTGCGGTGGTACACTTAATAGATGGGGCCGTGAAACTCCCGTCACAACTGGAAAGGGAAGTAACCGGGAAACTCTCTTGCCACACCATCCGCCATGGAAAACAAAGACGGGAGGGGGGAAGATGTGTTCAGGGCCCCAGGGGTTTTTATTCAGGACAACGGCCCACAAAGGGATCCTGAGGAAGCCATAGAGATTTGAAGTAGAGTGGTCATTGCGTGTCCAAGAAGAGGGTGGGGGAAGGGAGCCACAGGGAATGGTTCGCTTTCCATGCGGTTTACCTAATGAAGGCCGAAGCTGCGAAGGGGGGTTGGTGTAAAAGAACCGCTTTGGGGGGTCCTCACATATGCAGACAACGTAAGGCCCAATGATCGGAAACCAGTAAAAACACGCGATCGTCGACGGTAGAAAAAACAGAGAAGTTTCACGCGTACGGTCGACCAGGGTCCTGTGTCGGGAGAAGCGAGAGAGGTTGCACTTTCGGAACGGGACGGCCGACCTGAAAAGGGGGGCAAGTCCACCAGTTAGCTGATCAGGAGACGAACAGTTTTTCAGGAGTCGTGAGAACCAAAGGGGCCCAACGTGGTGTCCCACGTCCGGCGAGAAGGGGATGGCAGGGCCTGAGGGGAGGACACCGGGACAAACGTCTTCGCGTAATCAAAGTTCAATGGAACCGTTGGTTGAGTCGAGGGTTCACGTGAAACAACAAACCGCTGCGGCAAACCGCAGTTAACCCGGGGGGGGGGAAGGGAGAGTGGGGAAAAAGAAGCGGTCCCTTGGGGGGGGGTCATATTTACCGAATTGGCGTTAGAACGTTTGCCCTCACGGGGTTTAGTACCAAAGGAGGAACTTGGAACGGAAGGGGGCCCAAATATTGGCTATTAAACGGGGTGCTCTGCCCGGGGCAACTTGTGGGGGGGAGGGGGAGGCTGTGGCCATGGACTCCGACACGAGGGGGCTTCAGAGCGTGGGTCAAAAGAGAAGACGTAGATATCAGAACAACAACACCTAGGGAGAAGGGAAGATATATACGAAAAGAGGTGGACCGGCAGAAAACGAAAACACCTGAGGGGGGGAGGAGGGGAAATCGAAAAAAAAAAAACAATTTGGGCAAAGGAGGGGGGCACGCCGAAAAAAAAACTTGGGGGGGGAAAGGAAATCACAGGACGTGAGATGGGGGGGGGGGGGCCAGCCAAGAAACACGACAACTTTGAACTACACTCGGGCAAGAAGACAAACTCATATCGGGATTTACAAAAAATATACAAAGACCCAAACGGGAATGAATTACATAACAGACACTTGGGGTAAATAAGAAAGAGAAAAAGCAACCAGGGGGTTTCACGGAGACCGCGAAGGACGTGTGGGGTAAGCGAACTTCAACACCAGCTGATTGACATTAAAAGGAATGGAAGGCCCTCTGGAAAAAAAAAGAAAAACCTTTTTCAAGTGGTTTTCTAAGAATAATCCATGGGGAGAGAATATACAGCACTAAAAGGGGGAAGGAAGCTGTTTAAAAAAAAAGAGAGCACGATCCAGGGTTTGATCTATTCAGGAATACCTGACTACTAAAAAGGGAGAACACTGCGACAGAGAAAGAGGGGCAGACTATTTGACCGGTGACGCAAATGCAGGTTTGGTAGGGGGGTACAAAAAAACGTCATAACAAACGAGAGGTCGAATATAAGGAGACCCCAGAATGAAAAAACCGGAAAACTGTTCAACTGGCTGACGATCTCAAGAAATCCAAAAAAACGAAGGAAGGACAAAAACTTAACTCCGAAGTGAACTTAGATTGCAAAAACGCCGCCAAGGACCAGTGGGAAGGGGGGGATTACTCCTCAACAAAGATATTGGAAAGTGGGGGGGAAAGGGGAGGCAAAGGGGGGGGGAGGCAGGAAGCTGTGTATGGAAAAAGCGTTAAGTGAACACCGAAAAATCCTTTTACGAAAAATCTGCAGGGAACTCACATCTTTCAAAACAAGAGGGGAAAGGGAATGTACACCGTAAATCCGAAAATTCAGGAAAAGGTAAGAGGTTCTCTTGGATAATGGACGCGAGCCAAGTTGGGGGGGGGTTAGAGCTTAAAGAGGAATAGAGAAAAGCTTTTGAGCGAAAGAAAAGACAAAAAAGGAGAGACGTGTGCATCACCAGTGGACTCAGGAAAAAGGGTCAAAAAAGAACTCGGCGGCCGTATGGGGCCGCGATACAAGCAAGCTGCACTCAGCCAAACGGAAGAAAAAAGGGTGGGAAAAGGGGCACCTCATTTTTACCCTCACGCGGGAAGAAATCGGGAGGAAAAAACGCTTTTCGGGACACGTACTAACCTTCCGCAACGGCCATCGGGGGGGGGACGGAAGGAAGGAAATCCAGGGCGCAAGAAATTTCCTAGAGTGACGGGGATCCCGGAATAAAAAACTGGTGGGGATCAAACAAGAATTGGGGGGGTGGCTTTCAAACAAGTGTTGGTAACCGGGAAGGAGAAGGGACAGGGGTGGGAGGGGAAGGGGGTCCGCGCTATCGAAAAGCGAATAGATGTTGTGAAGCTGGGGAAAAAAAAACAATCAAAAAGAACAGCACTCCACTGCTTCAGGGGGGACCAAGGGTTCGAGGGGAAAGGGAAAGGAAAGAAGGGGTTGGGCACGGGGTTCATCCGAAGGAGAAGAAGCTGGGTGCCGAGTTTGAGGGGTGTTCAGTCCATGCCCGAGCCAAAAGGGAATTTTTAAGGAAGTAAGACGTGAAGCCATGACTCCGAACCCTCAGTGGTTAAAAAAAAAGAAGTAGGAGAAGACGGCACAGATAAATACGGGGAAGGGGGGGGGGATTACATGATCGTTCTAGCAGAAATTGATCGCGGGGGCCCAAAAAAAGGGAAAGGGTGGAGCCCAGCCGGATAAGACATTTTTAGAATTTGGGAGGGTCACCAAGATCTTCGGAAGAATACAATGGGGGGTTGAAAAAAAAAGAGGAAAAAGTCCCGAAAGACAGACCATGGGGTGGGGCTGACCTCCAAAAAAGGGAAAAGGGTAGGCAAGAACAACAAAAAAAGCGTCAACTGGAAACGACTCTTTCAGTTTGGTTTAAGCAGGAAGAAGGGAAGGGGGGAGTGGGGGGAAAAAGGAGGAAGCGCTCCGCGCTGGGAAAACGGTTACGGAAAGGATGTACGCCCTTGGAGACGTGTGAGACAAAGACTGGGGCGGGGCTTAACTCAAGCGCAGGAAGAGGGACTCAGAAAGGGGGGGGGAGTGCCTTAGCAAAGGCCAATTGGCATTTGGAAAAAAAGTCACCCGGTACGGACCGGACGTAAACTTATCTTGCTCCTGTGCTTCCCCCGGGGGAAGAAAAAGAAAGAGTCAAGGAGGAGGGAAAAAAACGCATTAGCCCCCTTCCACAATCAGGCGCCGAATTTTATCACTCGGTTTGAACCACCATGTGCCCGAGGGAGAAAAGAGGGAAAGGGGGGGGGGAAAAACACCAGTGCTCAGACCTTCTGAAAAGGTGGGGGCCAGGAAAAACGGGTTCTTACTAGGGCAGGGTCTGTGGGAGACGGGGGGTCATCTGGTGGGGGGGGGGTGCGCCGCCACACAAACCACCCCCCATGAGAGGGGCCGTGATGGTAATAGTCGTCGTAAGAAACCATGAGCTTTCCATATCCAGGAGGTAAAATTAGTAAAAAAAGACCACGAGGCAGGGAAAAAAAACAAGCCTATAGAAAGTGGCGAGGTTGTCGAAATCTAACAGGTTCAAGTAGATCAAAAAATGGTTCGGAAGAAGTTCAGAATCATGGGGGGGACCAATGACCATAGTAAGGGGGGGGGAAAAAAATTTTTCTTAGCGGAAAGGAAAAAGCACCAGGGCAAGTTTTAACCCAGAAGAAATTCAATTTGGACGCGACTGGCCAGTTTGAATAAGAAGAAGGTCAACTTTTTAGGGGAGGAAAAAGGGAAGCGTGGGGGGGGGGGGGGACTTGAATGCTCCCCGGGTCAAATTAAGCCGCCAGATACGCGGCCCAAGGAACATACCTCTCAGAAAGCTAGGGGAGGACCACAGGCATAGAAGAGGGGTGGTAAAGTTTCAAAAGAAAGAGAAAAATCGTGACGGCGACAGACGATGTGAGCTGAGTGTGAGCATTGCGAACCCCCGGTTGAAAAAAAAAATGAGGTTGCAAACCATCTAACTGGGAATAATGGACTTGGAAGAGGGAGGGGGGAATGTGGTGACTGGGGGAGGGGAGACCCCTACATCATGAAGCATCAGCTCTCGCGTAAATCTTGGGAGGAAGGGAAAAATCTCAGCAGTATGCCGCCATTGGAACAAAAGTAGGAAGGGGTGAAGGTCGCTTGGGGGGGGAGAGGTATGCCTAGGAGAGGGCGTCGGAAGCTGGTAGGTCCCAAAAAAGTAAGCGGATTTATAGCCAGGGCCAGGGGGATACCCAATAGGGAAAAAAAGCTCCTAAAGGAGGGGTAGGGCTAACAGGGGGAAAGAGCACTTTACTAACCCGGCCAGGGGTGCCCATAAAAGCAGCAAAGAGGTTGAGGGCATGAAAGGGACGTCTAAGCACTGAAGGATAAAAACAGGGGGACATTGAGACATGGGTGGGGAATTGTGAAAAGGGGGACCAAAAACAAGCGTTGGTCATTCATCGAAAACACCTCAAAGCCAAGTGATGGGCGACCGCACCTCTAGGGGGAGATTGGGAGTGGGGCTGGGGTAAGGATCCGCACAAAAGGAGAGGAAGGAACTCCAAAGGGTAACTTGCCGGTGTCGCGTGTGAAAATGCACCTGCAAAAAAAAAAAGAAAACTCTATCGCGGGGGAATGAAGGTTAACCCCCCAGGAAAGAAGGGGTGAGGAAGCAAAGAGGGAGGGGGGAAGACGCCATGCCTCGCCCAGAATAGGTCAAACAAAGTTTGCTGCAAAAAGTGCGAGATCACCTTAAAAGCTGGTAGGGGTTACGGGTTCAAGTTAACGGGAGGGGGGGTTTTTAGGTAGGGGGAAGCGCAGCGCACCAGGGGAGTGAGCCGACGAAATCAAAAGCGAGACAATTCGGCAGCCGGGGAGGACAAGAGGTGCGCAAAAGGTACCTGAACTCGGCTCAGGAAGGAGAGAAAATGAGAAAGGAAAAAGAAGTTCCCGGGTGACAGACAAGATCAGGGCGGATCTACGGACCACACACGGAGGAGGAAGACATCCGCCCCAAGACAAGATTTTTGGGGTAAAAAAACTTTGCCGAGTTTGGACGTTCGCTGGGAGGGGGGGAATCGCGAAAATCCGAAAAAAGTTTTAAACTACGGCAAAAAAGCAAAGTGGGGGCCCACAGCGGGGCGACGACGAGAAGTGCCGTGCGCGAAAGTTCGGGTCGATCGGGAACTAAACAGGCTACCACACCTCGGGAAGGGGAGGGGAAAAATCCGTGACATTTCAAGGGCCAAATGAGAACAGCGGAAATTGGCAGAGAAATTGTTGAACATATCTTTACAGGCAGGGGATGGGCAATGGGGAAAGGTACATAACCTAGGGACGGGAGGGGGGGGGTAACATCACGAAATAAGGCGCCATATCAATGTTGTACAATTGTGAAGGAGAAAAAAAAGGGACAATTATTCCACCTCGGGGAAAAGAAAAGGGGGGGGATCTAGCACGAGCAGGGCGGGCGGGGGGAAAAAGCGATCATCATGCCTTTGTTGTTGTTCCAGCACGGGGCTACGGGCATGAGATAGGAAATCGTTAGACAAGGACCAATAAAGACTTTTTCGGCAGTGTTGATACGGGATAAATGAACCCGACAAGCAAGACATCGGAAAAGCTAAATTTCTCTGTCTCTGGAGTCTACCAAGTAGAAAGAACCAAAATGGTCCTAAAGAAGACGTCTCGGGTGAAGCTTACAAACTGTCAATCTCGGGCATTGAGACCCAGGAAGGGGAAGAAAATCAGGGAAGACGTACGAACCAACTCTAGCCAGAAATTTTAAAAATGGGACTAGGCAAGCGACACGACGAACCAGACCATGGTAAGTTTCGAATATTCAACGACAAGCCCTTCAAACGGTTTCCCAAAACGGGGGATTGGCAAGGGGAAGGAAGTGGAAGAAAGAAAAGGAGGGGGGAGGGGGGGGGGGCCCTCGAGCTTTAGGGGGGGCAACAAAAAGAGCTGACTGGAAAACCAGGGTTTAGTTGGGAACAAAGGACCGTCCGTCGGCCCCCAATCTTGAGAAAAGAAGACCAAGGGGGGGGGGGGAAGGTTCGCGACAAGGGGGTGATTCCCTGGGTTGGCTGTAAAAATCTGCGAAAAAGAGGGAACCGAAAGCAAGACAAACGGGGAGAAGGGGGGAAAAGTGGGTGCACAGGGGGGAAAAAAAAGCGATCCTCAATGCACGACCGACAAGGGGACCACACTTGAGAACCAAAATTCACGAGGTTACTCTGCCTACAAAGGGAAGGACCTTCTGATAAACGGGGGGGGAAAATCAGCAAAGGGGAATCCACCAGCGTGAGTTGAACCTGGAGGGGTTTTCAGTCTGGAAGGACTATCACGGGAAAAAAAAAATAAAATCTACAGAAGATTTAGGCCGTTGAGGCGAGTAGGAGGTAAAAACCAGGTGAGATCCATTGGACCTTGTAGATTTGTCTACCAAAAAAACTCGAAGAGAAACCGTCTGATGACTAAGCAAGGGGACCTTTACAGGAAAGGGGAAGAAGGGGGGGGAGCGTTCCCTGGGGGGAGAGGCATGGTAGATACTAAGTGACCGGTGCAAAAAGAAACCGATCTGGGCCTCTAACCCGAAAAACCAACGTAACAGAAGTCCACATCTCTAGTACGTCCCCGGTTGGCTCAGACAACTACGGTAAGTAAGGAAGAGGGGAGTTGGTAAAGGGGAACATCAAGAGAGGGGGTTCTTTGAAAAATTGAAAGAAAACCCACCTTGGTAAGACGCGTTAAAGGAAAAAAAAAAAACGTTCTTCTCAGGAGGGATTTTGAAAAGGGGGGAAAGCGCAAATAAGGCTGCCCACAAGGGGGTATTCTCCAAGAAATACAGGACCAGAGAACAAGGAAGTCCTCAGTGGAAAGGTCCTAATCGCGGAACGAACCAGTGTTGCCGTTGGGAGAAAGGGGCAAGTACAGAAAGGTGGGGAACATAAAAGAACCTGCAAGGAGACTAGTTACGCCAAGGAAGAAAAGCAGGGACAAAGTGTCTCGAAAGTCGGGCACATCTTGGATTAGAAAAGGTTGACTCATTTCAAAGGGGAGTCAAAATCCGGGGGGGAAGACCACTCCCCACAAAGACGAGGGGGGGGGGCGGGAAAGAACTCACATGCCACGAGAATAAACAGACGCTGGTGTGTGGGAGGCGAAAACCACGAGGAAACGGTGGGTTCTAGAGGAAATGAGAGAAAGGTAATGAGGGAATGAGGGGGAGGGTTGGGGATAAATAAGTAGGCAAAACTAAAATAAGGAAAAGGCAATAGTCACGGAACCGGGTCCGGGAGGTCTTTTGGGGGCGACGTGAGCCGAATAATGGAGGGAGAAAGGCTCATCATCCCAAAGCAACAAAGTTTCTGTCATGAGGGGGCACGGAGAAAATCTCTCAGGCAGGGGGGATCCATCACGGGGAGAAACCGGCTTCAAAAACACCGGAGTTAACAAGGGCCTCTTGGGGAGTCAGTTTTGAGGACACAAGAAAACTCTTAACAAGGACTTATGAAGAAGGAACCGGACGGCAAGATGTTGACACAAAAAACACCGTATGAGGGGGGGGCACCTTAAGAAAGGTAGGTAAAGTGGTTGAAGGAAACGTTTGAGGCCTAGTAGAAGGGGGCCCAGCGGGCAAACAAGTCCTGTATTCGAGTGAGCGAGGAGAGGTCTAAACGGCCAAAAAGCCCGTTATAAAGCCAGCCTGTTGGTGTCATCGCAATTAAGAAAACCCAACAGGGAAGGGAAAGACTGTCTTCCCGGCTCAACGTCAATGAACGGACAAACGACCCCTGCCAAGCAAGGAAGAGCCCGGTCACGCAAGAACACGCATGGTTGTGTGCAGCAGGGAGGGGAAAAAGATAAGTGCGGTAACGGAAGTGGAACCGGCTTTTCAGGGGAAAAAAGCATGGGAGGACATGGGGGGGTTCACAGTCCCGGTGTTTGGACAAAGCAACTCAGCTTTGGGGAATATGTCAGGAAATCTGAGGGAAAGGGAGGCGAAGGTAAAAAAAGGGACACTTGTGGGGGGGGTAAAATTGCAACGTCTCGAAGGGGGGAAAGGATATACACATCACAAGCAGCCATGAAATTAATTAATAGAGAAAAAGAAAAAAATGGGAAGCCCGGGTCACTAACGGAAACGACACGGTGGGGGGCCAAAAGCCTCTGATTAACGGCTGTTATCAAATTGGGACCAGGGGGGGGAGGTTTTGGGGGGGGGGGGGGGGGGAAAAAGTGATCCCGGAAAAAAAACAATACTAGCGGGGGGTATACGGAGAGGGAAGTAAATCCATCGAAACTCCACGTGGCCGTAAAAAAAAAAAAACCAAACCCTGAATCAAATCGCTTGGGCCCCACCACCGACAAAACAGCCGGGACGAATGGTTTGGTTGAAGTTGGGATTCTGGGTCAAGAGCAAACTTGGGCTACGAGCCCGGACTCTACAATGCCAAGAATATTCACTGGGGGTTCTAGGTCTCGTGGACCCGAGCTGGGGAAAACGTCCAAAAGGTTGTGGGGAACGGTCCAGTTCTCGCCCAGTTTTGGGGGGGGTACAAAGGGTTGGGTTAAGGCAGGGGGCTAAGAAACAGCGGCTGCAGAAGGGGGGGGGGGGTTTTTCGAACTGATTGGTCCAACCCAAAAACCCAACAAGGAAGGGAAAAAATCGTATTGTAATGGGGCTATGCTGGGGGACTTAGACCGGTCTGACAGGAGGTGAATTCTACCCAAAAAGCGCCGACTTTAAGGAACCGCAATTATTCTAAAGAAGAGAAGGAAAAACCAGCCTACCCGGAAAAACTGTGAGGCCGGGGAAGGAGGGGATCCTGAAAAGGTTTGAATTCAAGGAACAAACTTGCAAAGGGGGGGGGTCCAAACGGGGCACGGCTCCGGGGACAAAGTTTGACAACACTGCTGGGGGGCCGACCTTGTCGCGGAAAAAGTCGGAGGGACCTCAAACCTGAGGTTTGGTGGTTGAGGGACTGGTTTCCAAGAAACTGCACAAACACCCGCGGTCTTTATCGGACACCCCTTTGGGAAAGGGGGGGGGGGAGGGGGGGACGACGTGAGCAGTGTGGGTCCCTTATTGAAACGAGATTGGGAGTACCGTTTGATGTTCAGAGGGGTTCGCAAAAGGGAAACCACTCGTCCGTGTTGTACGGACTGGCCGAACCACGGGTTGAACAAGTCATACCAAAGTTGGTTGTCGAATGCAAAGGACTAACCACCACGAGGGGGGGGGTACCGGAGGCGGTTCAAAGGGGAAAGAAATTCGGT